>Ga0247824_10002386_pt1 | contig 10491 bp, 5 predicted proteins | sample 13C_PalmiticAcid_FD_194412 | JGI IMG/M metagenome (GOLD analysis project Ga0247824, IMG submission 194412) | Soil microbial communities from agricultural site in Penn Yan, New York, United States - 13C_PalmiticAcid_Day48 | ecosystem: Environmental > Terrestrial > Soil > Agricultural land...
ATATGAATCCATCTCACAGGACTCTCGCTCTAACCTGCTTCCGTCACCTTTTTTTTTTTTTTTTGTTTTCCATACTTTTAGGAGTTCGTGCAAATGCTGAAGAAAGACTGAATTACCAATCGGCCTTTCGGACTATAGTCGTTTGTCAAACGCAACATCATTGTTAGCTAGCTAATCTTCAGGCATTGAACTGGTTGATATAAAGGCGCGTTTGAGTGTCCTAACGGGACTCACTCTTGATGGGAACCAGGCCTTCCACATTTTTTTTTCGTACGGCTCTGGGTGACATATGTTTGACAGCAGACAATTACTTGGTCCCAGGATCGATGTGAACGAAGGGGTTTAAGGGCACAGAGGGACGCAAAGTAGGGGGGTTGTCAAGTCTCGTGGTCTTTGCAGTACCTTGTTTTTACATCAAAGGCGACCATTGACAGGATATTCAGTGCATATCGGAAGGTCGAAGGGCGGAAGCTGCAAGATGACTCGGGGTGAACAAACAGCACGATGGGCAATTTACACAAACAGGCATCTCAACATTATTATCTATTCGATGGTTCCTTCTTGTCTTAGTGGAAGCTCGTGGTGAAAGGGACAACCGCGTGATCAGGGGCGATGGGTAAAGAATAACTGTGATCATCCCCTCTCCTTTCAAAGGTTGCTCCGAGCGCGTTTGATAGAGTGCTCTTCCCCACGCCAGCATTGCCGCACAGAAAGACCGCGTGGTGCGCAGAACTCATAGCCCACTGGTCGAATCATGTTGCCCTTGCGTAGAAGAATGCGCTGGTGTAATGTGAGAGAGCCGGTGAGCGTTTCTTGATAGCCGTCTTGCGGGTAGCTTTTTGATGTTCTTGCAGTACTTGTTACGAGCGTCGATAGTGAGTGCTGTCGCAGAGTCGGAAGAGTTGGGTTAAAATGTGTATCGGTTCAGGAGATGTTAGAACACAGCAGGACCTGTTTGTAATAAAGCGAGTTCATTTGGGAATGGTGCATGCTATGGTTTGGTGCTGCATGCTGGCCACCAAATTCTCCCCCCCTCGATCTGGACACAAGGTTGGTGTTCCACAGCCACCTCCGAGACAAATGAAGGGCGGAGGTACATGTATGGGTACACAAACATGACGCTGCGGGAGGCGGAGCAGAGGAGGTTGACTGCTGTGGGTAAAGAATACTGCGATCCCTCTTTCCCAGCATGGTTTATTCAATTGGTTTATCAACAAAGCAGAGAATGCAGCGCGGCCCTTACTATTTACCCTCTCTTTAGTTTGCGCTGCTACTCCAACATGGTTCTGGTAACAACTGTTACTAGTCATCGGAATGGCGGAATGGACTCCAGTCGTTATGCATGATTCTGTTTCTCAGGGACGAAAATGTGGCGTACAATCCTAGAAATGGGGCAAAAATCGGGGAGAATAAGATGAGAAGCGCCTTCTGGTAGACGTTCAAGTCATCCGGATCGGCTACGATGTCCTTGACAACCTTGATCTTGTACGGATTTCTCATCATGAGCGCGTCCAGCAGCTTGGCCTTCAAAATCTCATTCTGCGACGGGTCCGGAACATGAGGGCAGCATACGATGGTCGTGAATGTTGGCTTGGCTTGGGTCGCTTCAATCAGTATATCCACCATCTTCTTCCGTGTGGGATCGTGCATGTAATGTGTCCAGTGGTCCTTCTGGATCTGGTTGATGATGAGGACGTACTCAATCGGAGAATCATCCGATGCCTGGACGGATTTCACCACTTTGTCGATAATAGCAACGTCCTGCGATAGCCATCGTCCTGCGTTGGAGGCCACAACAAATGCGATCTTGTATGGCAAGCTCACTCCAAGGGCTTTTTGAATCTGCTTCGCGTTCATCTGGGTTCTCTCTCTCGACGCTTCATACAGCCCAGGCGCATCAATCGCCAATACATGATCCCCATTGATGTTGATTTTGCAGAACGAAAAATCCTTCGTCAACCCTTCGCCAAAGGCAAATCCAGCCTCAAAACTTGCTCCAAGCGTGTTCGATAGGGTGCTCTTCCCAACACCAGAATTGCCGCACAGAAAGATCGCGTATTTGAGGTGCTCTTGGTCCATTGATCTGGAATGTAGTACAGTCATGTTGCCTTTTGTAGAAGAATGCGCTGGTGTAAGTCTTGTGTAGGTGGTTTTAATGAGCGTTCCGGTGAGCGCTTCTTGATAGCCGCAGCCAAGGTAGCTCTTGATGGTTCTTCCAGCACTTGTTACGAGCGTCGAGATTTCTGTTACAGAGTCGGGAGACTTAGGGTTAGATCAGATGTTTATCGGTGCAGGAACACTGGACAGACAGGACTTCTTTTCGTGTTCATCTGGGCATGAAAGGCATGCATGCTATGGTTTGGGTGCTTGCATCTGACCCCCTTCGATCGGCAAAATGAAGTGCGGGGGCACATAGTGGATGCGGAGGCAGAGCGGTGGGTTGACTGCTGTGGCCACCATGATGCTGTGGCCACGGTCGTGATGTTATTCAGTGGGACCCTACACTTCTTGGGCTCGTAACAGAACATGTAATGGATCGATGCTGTTCTTACCAGATAGACACTCTGAAGACGACTCTGGCTATGGGAGAGAGTAGGTACGTGGGAGCAGGTGTGAAAGAAAAGAGGGAAAGAGCAATTTGGGGGAAAGTGATGCAGCCAAACAGGTGACACATGAGTGCCATCACTATGGCATAGCATGTTTCATCTCTGTCATGCATGTCTCCTCAGCGATTCTGTGGCGCTTTAAGGTCCACCGAGAGGTCTTGGCAACGAGGGGGGTTGGTGGTGTGTGGGTGTGTGGCAAGGAACTAGCTTCCATTGGTTCGGATTCACCGCCAGGTGCAACAACAACATCCCAATTCTTTCTCGCCCAGCCTGGTGAAGTAGCCCGTGACCCGACAACTCCTCCTCGTTAGACATTTCCACAGCTGTAAGCTGACAATGGCAGGTCCCCTCCGTGGCCGCCATATGAAGAGAGAGAAGGCTGCCATCCATTTCGTTTGGACAAACAGGTATATCTCAATGCAAGGCCCCTTTTTTTGCCTGTGTAACAAACAATGCTTCTCCTCTCTGTTCATCCATCGCTTGGGATCATCAACTATCTTTGATAGAGCGACAAAAAACATCCTCGTTGTACACCACAGTTCGTCCTTATTTATTTTACATATCATTCTCGATAAGCACCATCCCATCGCGCTCATGTACGTATAGATCGTCCGGCTCGCCGGTAGCGCCATGTTGCTCCAACAATTTCTTGTCAAGCATGGTCAGTCCAGACGCACCTTTGATCACAGCACCTGTCACAGTGAGAGCACCCTTGGAGGCACTCCATCGTAGCTGCACACGCGATTGCTCCTTGCCTTCACTGACTTGCCACTTGAGCACTGATCCATCTTTACAACCAGTCACCAAATATTGGATATCGGACGACGCACACCAGGAAACACAATAGACCGAGTCTGGAAAGTTCTCAACCTTGGCTCGACATTCTCCTGATGAGACGTCCCATACACGCACTGTCCTGTCCGTGCTGCCAGAAGCGACCAGTTTTCCGTTGACCGAATATGCGACGCCCTGGACTTCTTTGGTATGACCATTCAAGGTCAACTGACATTTTCTTGTTCGGACATCCCATAGACGGACTGTCATGTCAGTGCTTGCGGAAGCGAGTTGATCTCCTTGAGGCGAGTACACGACCTTCATAACCCATTTCGTATGACCATCCAACACCTTGCATGGCTTTCCAGTGCTAATGTCCCAAAGCCGTATTTTGGAGTCCTTACTGCCAGTGACGATATGCTTGCTGTCAGGTGCATACGCTACACTCAAGACGTCATCGGTATGGCCATCTAGAACTTTGGAGCAATCGCCAGTCGCCACATTCCAGAGTCGCACTGTCATGTCTCCACCGGTAGAAGCAACCATAGTCCCTTCGGGTGAGAACGCGACGCTATTAACCCAGTTGGTGTGACCAGTCATGACACGTTGGCACTTTCCTGACTTCACCTCCCAGAGCCTCACCAGATTGTCGCCGCCTCCAGAAACGATCAAGTCACCATGTTTCGAAAAAGCAACGCTGAAAATTGCATCGATTTTACCGTCCAACGTCTGGCGGCAAGCTCCTGTCTCCGCATCCCAGAGGCGTATCGTGTTGTCCCCACTACCAGAGACAATCAGATCCCCTTTTGGTGAACATTCGATGCTCTGAATAGCCGCGCTATGACCACTGCAGACGAGACGGGCCCGACCGGTAGAAGCATCCCATAGCCGTAGAGTCTTGTCAGTGCTTACAGAGGCAACTTGATCGCCGCTTGGTGAGTACGAGACAACATAAATGGAGTCCTGGTGGCCAGTCAAAATATGACGACACGATTCTGTCCCCACATCCCAGATTCGCACTGTTACGTCGGCGCTTCCAGAAGCGACTCGATCCCCGTTCGGCGAATATGCAACGCTACTGACGGCACCCGTGTGTCCATTCAAGATGTGGAGACTGGTCCCTGTTCCTGCATCCCATACTCGAACGGCCTTGTCCATACTACCAGAGGCAATTTGATCTCCGTCACGCGAATATGCAACTCCAAAAACAATGCTGGTGTGGCCGGACAGAGTATGACTGCACGCTCCCGTCTCCACGTTCCACAACCTTATCGTGCGGTCACCACTACAAGAAGCGACCTGGTTTCTGGTAGGCGAGTAAGCAACGCTGAAGACTTCTTTAGTGTGACCCGACAGGACCTTGCAGCATTCTCCGGTATTGACATCCCATAGTCGTACCGTCTTGTCACAACTTGCAGAAGCGACAAGGTCTCTTTGAGGCGAATATGCAACGCCAAGGACAGGTAATTTGTGACCTTTTAGAGCGTGTAGCTGCGATCCTGTCTCCATGTCCCATAGTCGTACGGTCTTGTCCTTGCCGGCAGAGGCGATCTTGTTACCGGTTGGTGAATACACAGCATGCTGGACCGCACCTATATGGCCTTCTAATGTTTGGGTTTCTACCAATTCCGATGTCGAGTACACGCCGATACTGCCGTTGGCGAAACCGACCGCAATTGACTTTCCATCTGGCGAGTACGCAAACGAACGAACCATTCTCCAATCGGCGAGAAATGGAAACTCGCCAAACTGCACTCCTACCATCTGAGCTCCACTCAAATCCGTCTGTCGCAACCAAATACCATGAAGGGTGACTTTCCTCAAATCGGCATTCTGAAGCTTGACTGAATCAAATACACCATGGCTGAGGTCGGCTCCTGGAATCTGAATACCTTGTAAATCGGTACCAATAAACTGCTCGCCAGCTCTAACCAGAATGGTGATGGCATTGGCCGCAGCTGTGCGCCACTTCTTGTCCTCCTTTGAGTGCTCGATGTAGGCGAGTAGCTGCTCCTTGAACAGTGGCTCCTTTCGAACACGTTCTTTGAGAAACTGAAGGAGTGAGTGATCTTTCACGAAATTCCTCCAGAACAAAGGCGAGTTGGCATCAGGTTCTTGGCCAAGAGAAACGAACTGTTCATCCCAATCATCCTCATCCTGGTCCACATACTCATCCTTGTCCTCAAACTCAAAGCTTAGTTCATCAGAACTCTCGCTTCCTCGTCGGCGCATAGTCCGCTCAGGTGCCACTTTTGCTTGTTTGCCTTGTGGATCAAATACGGCGAGAGCCAATCCATATTCCAGAAGCGATCGGTGGACGAAACGATGCTGATTACCGTTCTTTGTCAGAGGACATGCTTCTCGTAGGAGTTCCTTCTCATAACCCCTTCCAAAGAACTCATCCTTCCAGGATCCTTCATCGGTGAATCGGGAATACTCCACAATGGGATGGCCACCTTGATGCCTGTAGATTGCCACGGCCAGCTTTTTAAGGTAGTCGACACCATGGCGTGTAAATCCGTCATCGCCCAAGGTTTTGAACGCTTCTCTTGCTTGTGAAGACAGGTCCTTTTCGCCCATACGTTTCTTGCCTCGTTCCAACCATTGTTTGACAAAATGGTCGTACAGTTCCACTCTTGTCACACGAGAAGCAGATTGGCGGTCTTCTGGATCGATAATGTGTGGAAGCACATCCAATGACAGGTTCATCAAGAACGGGTTCCCCACCAGATCCCTCAGACCCGGAATGGATTCGAGCACTCGCTTGTAGTCGCCTACTTTCCATGTAGGTTTATGTAAAGTCACGTATTGCTGGATGTAGGCCTCCATTTGGTCGAATGAGAACGGCGTCAATACAGCCTCTTGAAATAGCGACGAATCTGACTTCTGGTTACGATCTCCGGGTTGGAAACGATCGCGATAATCAGCTCCAAGATATTCGGTACGGCAGCTTATCACCATCCGTGCATCCCACTCGCCTGGTAGATTCAATTGATTGCTCAAGTACAGGTTGTGTAATTGCTGGCTCTCGTCGTATCCATCACAGATCAAGATGAACTTGCGATGGCGCTTCATCTCACGGATCTGGAGCTCTGTAAACTCGGTTCTGCGCAACTGTTTGGCTATCATGTCCTGCTCGGGCTTATCGATGGCAGGGAGGTTGATATGGAGTGGGATTCGGCCGGTCTTACTCGTGTATGACTGCCACAGCTCAAACTCGAGCTCCTTGTTGAATGTGGATTTGCCCGTGCCAGAGTCACCCATCAATAGAAAGACCTTTTGGTCGCTGTCCAAGAACTTCTTGACTTTCTCCATCAATAGGAACCGAGTAGTATCCGCGGCTTGTGAACTGGACTTGGCTTGAGGCTGGATGTAAACGGCATTGCCTCGCTCACTTGTGCGCTGCTTTCTTAGCAGTCGAATATTGCCTTCGACATCAGGTCTGTTCTGGACATGATCGAGTAACGACGGAGAAGCCAGTTCTGGCTGAGAGACCTTCAACGGGTAGGAGATCGGACCTTTCTCTCGACAAGATCGATACATTGCCTGCTTCTTGTCATCCCCGACTGATTCCAATTCACGAAGAAGCACACCAGCATCTACGTTGCGTACTAAAGTTATTGAGGTAGAGTAGTATTCAATTAGCCCCACGATACAATCTCAGATAGCATGCCATAGTCAATTGGGCCACATTGTAATCTTGCTTACACCCAGAATCAGTCTCAGATGCTGAGGTCAACTGCATGAGAATGTTGAGGATCCATTGCTTGACACCCACGTGCCGACCCCACTCCTCGTCGTTCTTGTAGATCTCACCGAGGAAATCAATTGCACTTTGACGGGTAGCAGCATCCCACATTGGATTGGCTGCAATTTCTCCAAGGCGTTGGCACACTCCCCATTGGAATTCTAGGTCACGTCGGCATGGTGTATCACAAACCAGTTCCCTGAACAAAGGGAATTCTCCGTTTCGAATCAAGGCGTCAGCTCCTTGGAGTGCAGAGTACCAAGCGCGCTTTCTATTGAAACTGGAATTCTTCTTGAGACACTCCAGAAAGCTTTGCCCACTTTCGGTTAGTGATGTTGCCTTTACAACAGTGTGGACGATTTCAACTGCTCCGGCTACGCCTTTGTGAATACTCTCCAAGCTTTTGATAAACTTTTGGAGATCCATGTCTTTCACTGCCTTGGCCACTCCGGATAGCCCAAAAAGCACGTTTCCTGTGCGTCTCAAGGCTGCTTGCCACGCTTTTTCATTGTCCGGAACACACAGGAGTGCTTGATACGCATAAGCAGCCTGATAGACCAAGTACGAGTCCTTGCTTCCTTTCAGCTCCTTCAAATATGCGGTGAGTGGCTCATGTAGATTCTCGCGATCCAGGCCTGTCACATTTGTATTGGCCATGGCATCCAATACGTGCGATACGGCCAATGTCAGTAGGTGAACGTGGTCCGATGACTGTGTGTGAGTGTCTTTCAACCGATGACTAAGGAGTCCCAATATTTTGACGAGATCGTCGGGACTGAGGCGACCTTGGTCTGCACCTTGGATCCATTGAGCGAGTCCTTCGAGTGAATGTACCTTGAGCAAACCGGAGCGATCGATTTCAGAGTAGAACTCACTGAGTAGATCACGGAATAGGTCTTTGCTGACGGCAGGTGCCAAGTACACCACCTCTGCAATGGCTCTGTCGTTCTTAATTTCGTCTTTCTTGAATGTTCTGATCACCTCGGTAGCCATCGTTTCGAGCCGTTCTTGCTCAACTGGATCTTTCTTGGTTGTCTGCAACCAATTCTGGGCTTTTGAATCCAGTTTATCATCAGGCGAGCGATTAGCTTGAAGAAGATGGAGGCAATACGCCAGCTGAGGCGTATTGCTGAGGCGTCCATCTGGCTCAGGTAGATTGAACTCCATGACTGGTGGATTCACATTGTCAGTGAAGATGTGCGAAGGGATAAGAGCGGCACCGCGACGTTGCTGATGCTTGTTCTTAGGGGGGGGCCGTATTGAGCCGGTACTTTGAGAGGTTCTTGTATGTGGCGATGTTCCTTTGGGTGAACTAACATTCGCCCTAGTATATGACCATCATACAACATTCGTTACTAGGTGTGCATTCATGGAGACTCTGTTGGTCAATCAACAAAGTGAGCAGCCTCAAACTTACCCTAGTTTCACAGCTTTCTCGAAGCTGACATCGGCCTCATTGGTATAACCTCGACTCTTCAGAAGATTGCCTAGGTCAATGTAGGCCGCACCAATCTCCATGATGGTGCGTTGGTCCTTTGTACGCTTTGCAGCTTTCTTTGCATCTGATAGCGATTCTTCGGCATTATGGCACAACACCAGGGTAATGTCTTCATCGTCTGCATCGTCGGCACTCTTCAGATAAGAGTTGGCGAGCTTCAACGTCTTCTGTGGCGAGAGAGTTCCTCGTGGTGACTGAACGATGCTGCCACCCATCGTTTTTTTTTTCTGTTGCGACACAAAGCCGTGTGAACACAAAAGGAGTTAGTAAGGCTGAAGTGTAGGGCGACTGCGTATGCTGGATGACAATCGTATTATGCAGCGGTTTTGCTTCAACAACAACAACAACAACCAAAAAAAAAAAAAAAACAGGGTTGGCTACCTCGGATATTTGGAGCTTGAACGATTGCGAGGTCTAGATAGGGCCGTGTCCTTTGGTAATGTTGCCTATTGCTGAGAGATGTCAAGGGGTCGCCCAGCATGAGAAGGGAGGGCTTGAAGATCGCTCAGCAGCTGCAGAGCCTAAATTTCTTGCGCAGCATCGATGCAGAGAACAAGTAGCTCTTACCAGGGCCCGTATGGTGGCCAGTGCCGGGTGACGTATAGGTATTGTGAAAAAAAAGGGGGTCCAGGCGTGAGTATGAGAGAGAGAGAGAGAAAACGGAGAGAGAGAAGCCGGTGTGGGGAAAGTTCGATGGAGGCGGGAGTGTGGTTTTTAAGCGAGTGGAGAAGGGAAAAAAGGCGAAGTGTAGTGTGGCGAAGGACCAACTCTTGTCAAATCAAATCTTCTAATTCGACTGACCGCCATTTTATTGCTTGGTCTGAGCTGCAGCCAAAGGCCATCCTCCCGTAGGTTGCCCATGCGAACTTTAGTATGCCCGGGTAAGAAGTGGGACAGTCAACAAATGGGGAAACACATGTCTGCATGTCGGGATTGGGGGTTTTTTTTTACAGTTGTGGGAATGAACTGCGGTCAAGGGAGTTCCCACAGACGCTATAACAAAGTTGAGGGAAGAGGGGGGAGGAGGAGGCCGTCATCGTGTTGTGGAAAGTTGGGAGAGAGATGATGGGCAGGTAGCATCTAACGCTCGAGTCCAACTGCAGCGTCCCGCTCGTCTGTATAATGGAAGGGCGGTGCAGAAGAATGATGTCCGAAAGTCCAGAAGAGTCTCTCCCGTGCAACTTTTTTTCGTGGGTCACTCAGATCGGCGGTTGAGAAAGTTGAAGGAGAGAAGATTTTGGCCCTTAAATTGATCGATCAACTGGTAAGGTTTGGCACTGCCTCATCCTCGTCATCATCAACATCAACATCCACACCACCGTCGTACAGTACACTCCATGGAATGGATAACAAGGGTGTTTGCTCACGCCCGTGTTACATTCTCACAACTCTTGTTGGACGATGAACCTGAACCTATTGTTGAAAGCTGCGTGGATGAGGAACGTTGTTTCTAGCACAATGGTGGCCCAAATTACGTCATCATGTTAGGCAAACGTGATCAGTTGAACCATCACAGCGACTTTGACAATGCGAGCTTACCTCGCGAAACTACACTTGTTAGCGTGCTGGCGGACACGCATATCGAACTTTGGGGGACGGTGCTTGAGATCACCCTCCCCACTCAACTCTACGCCCCATCGCGAGGAGCATAAAGCAGAGTTGAGTGGGAAGAGGCGATGGTCTAGACAAGTTGAAGAGGTTGTGGAACGAAGATGAGTATCTGGAGTTGGTGATGACTCTTATCACAATGCCAAAGGAAACAGAAAGTGATCTTACCCGAGGGTCCCGTAGTCATCTCGAGAGGTGCCGTGACGGACGATCCTTGGCCTAATCATGAAGAGTATGGTCCAAGGGAAGCTTCGTAT
>Ga0247824_10002387_pt1 | contig 10490 bp, 11 predicted proteins | sample 13C_PalmiticAcid_FD_194412 | JGI IMG/M metagenome (GOLD analysis project Ga0247824, IMG submission 194412) | Soil microbial communities from agricultural site in Penn Yan, New York, United States - 13C_PalmiticAcid_Day48 | ecosystem: Environmental > Terrestrial > Soil > Agricultural land...
AGAACAGGGCGCCTTTTATACCGACCCGACGATCGTTTGTACAAACATTCTGGGAATGTGTGTTGCTGCTATGAATAGTAAAATCGGCTCCCATCGTGGATGTTTGCAGATTTGCCGTGCCTAGATCGCGCGAATTTGGCTGCATTGACCGAGATCGGGCTCAAAGGGAGAGGAGTGAGTCTCAACACCGAACTTTCCTCGCCGATTGGAATGGAATGTGGGCGCGGGGGTGAACTCAAAATGTCAGGAACGCCTTTACCCAGGCTATGGTTCTCCGCCGACTACCACATCTGTAGACATGACTCTTCTTTTAGGACCCAACGTGTCTCTACTCATCCGTTCTCCACCATGTCTCCAATACAAGTGGTTCTCTCTCTCTCTCTCTCTCTCTCTCTCTCTCTCTCTCCATGAACCATGGCTCCTTTCGCCGTTGCACTTGACACACAAACGGCAATGTTCTTGCGCGTAATTCTCCCCAAACTTGCATGGTGTGACAAGACGTTGAGAGCGTTGGCGCATGGCCTTAATAGAGTTTGTCCAATTAGGCCCAAGGTAACCAAAGCAGATCCTTCTCTTGCCCTTTTTGACTTGTTTTAAAACTCTCCGCGGCAGTCTCCCGTCCTCTTTGTTTACCGCGAGATGGAGCCACTCAAGGTGCATGGGATTGCCATTGGTGCACCGTCCTTGATTGATTGATTGATTGATTGAGCGGTAGAGTTGAAGAGGATGGATTCCTCTCATCTCAATCCTATGACTCTATTCAACCTCTTGATGACAATGTAGATTCATGCAAAGTAGAAAAGTCGGTCGTGTGTATTGCAATCGTAATGATGTGTGTCATTCAAGGAAGAATGCGTCTCGTTTGTATCGTAAGTGGGTTGAGAGAGGGGAAGAGGTGTGACGGATCAATCATGGCAAAAAAAAAAAGAGGGAGCTGGAGAGGGAGCCGAGAGGTGTGGCCAATTGATTTTTGTAGTTGCCACCCCTCTTTCAAAAGCTGATGAAAACCTTCAGAGTCCATTGCTAGTCTCCTTCATGTAATGTACCGGTGACCTTCCTTTCAACAATCCCTCTCCCTCTCTCTTACTCTTTGGAAAGTCAAAAAGAGGTAGTAGCACGCTGTTGCAAGAGGGAGCGAGAATGTTGGAGGAACAGGCATTCGAATGGCTAATCAATGGAGGGCTGTGTAGTCCAAAATCGCAGAACTTGGCCACCACGAAGCCACAGTGACACTTTCCCTCGGATTTTTTGCACAGTTCAAGTCGCTCACATTTTTTCTTCCTCCCTCTCCCCTTTTCCTTTCTCCATGCCTGCTGCTCCCTAGTCCTTTACCTTGATCCCACATCTCGTCTCATTGTAGCCTTTATCGACACATATCATTGACCATGACTATCACTTTAATGGCCCCACTCATACCAGCCATTCAAAACTCACTCCACAAACGATTCTCCTGACTTCTACTGACAAGACCTCTGGCTCAAGAGGTATGTTCTCCTCCAGGGTGACATCCTTTCCACCCAAGAGCACCAGTTCAATCAGAAAGGGCGACATAAACGTTGAGTACGTCAAACGGCAACGGTAGCAAAAATGGAGCCATGCATCTTTTCTGGAAAACGGAGGTCGACCCAGAGTCTTAACACAAGGAACGGTTGTGATCAAGGGGGAAAAAAAGCGCTTGGATGACCTTGAACGTTGTCGACCGACAATGTGAAGCTTATCCTTGTGCTTCTGTCTTCTCTCTCACCTTCCCTCAACTTCAACGTCACCTTTCTTCTTATATGCTCAATCTCGCCATGGATAGGATCCTCCAGATACCATAACCACCAACACCCATGCTTTCCACAAGTTGCTCTACCAATGCTCCTGCCTATATCACAGCAATCATCAGGCAATCAGGTCGTTTTTTGAGGGGACGGATATCTTGTCCATATTCGAGTATGCCAAAACAACATGGGACAAAAAAGTCCCTGGTGCCGCTGTTGACTGACCAAAGACCTTGAACAGTAAGTATGTGCAAAGAAAGACATTGGATACAGCAGAAAAGTGCAAACAACCACACGGATCCGACGTGTCTAACAATTCCTGTATGTGTTATCACTTGCCAAACCTATAGAGGAGCGACCTTTTTTAACATGGTCATACCACCAAGATACTGTGCTCCAAGTTGTTTTCGATAGCCATTCACAAATGGACATCATCAGCGAGACGTCCAGTCTTGTCGACACCACGCATGGAAAGTCTCAGGATTGCAATACCAAATGATAACAGCGCCATCTTAACTGGCTACAGATCGCAGCTGAGATATGGAGGGACTCTGGTCATCTCGGACACTGAAAGCTACAGCCACTCTCTCGGATTCAGCAACGATGGAGAACAGCTACCCACGCATTTCTGAGAGCGATCAACCGTGCATGCAGCTCACACGGCTGAAAACTCTACCAGATCCATCTCAACAACCACCAAAGATATGATCTGGAGATTCCCACCGAGTCGAATCTTTATCAATGTTGGAAATCCTTGTTCATACAGCGGTACGGATCTGATATGGACAACGCCTCGTGACATGTCAGTTGCGTCGAGTAACCAGGTTTGATGGATGCGATGCTTTATTCTATTATAGTGATTCTTCATTATCTCCAAGTGTATCTAAGGTTAGGCTCCGCAGATTCCATAGACGCAGGTATCCTTGCAGTCATCCGAGTGCGAGCAGCAAGCGCCGTTCGGTCCCTTTCCATTCTTCTTGCCTTCGTAGCCAGTAAGGCATCTGTCTCTACAGACTCCTTTGACGCATGTATCTCTGCAGTCATCAGAGACCGAGCAGCAAGCACCGTCAGGCCCTTTGCCATTTCCTTTGCCTCTGTAGCCAGCAAGACATGTAGGAGAGGGCTTTGGGGGGTTGGTGGTGGTTGGAGGATTCGTGGTGGTTGGAGGATTCGTGGTGGTTGGAGGATTCGTGGTAGTTGGCGTCACTGGAACCGTTACAGTCACGACAGGACAGGTCGTGGTAGCCACAGGAGGCGCGGTCGTCGTTGGAGTGGAAACCTCGATGCCCTTTTTGCCATAATAATCAGCGTTTGCACAGCGATACACCTTCCAGGTGCGATTAGAGTTGGATGGCCCTGGCGCTTGGAACTCTTCGATCTTGGTGCAGGGAATTTGATGTCTGGGTTGTTAATTGCAACTAAATAGTCAATTTCTCTCACACTGGGGTTGGCAATGAAACGTGCGTTGATTTTTTCATAGCCATAGTTCTCAAAGGCAGGCTTCGGATGAGTGGTTCCCAACTCAGATATCCAGACGAGAGCAGCGTCATTGCCAGGAACTTGAACGTCGACAGGGTGAATCATCCATTGGAAGTACCTCGAGGAAGGACTTTCGTCGTAGACGTAATGGGCGTACCAGGTGTAGGCGTTGACAGTGCTGGCCAACGCAACCAAGAGACTCAGACCTGCGATCTTGGAAACCATGTTGTGGAGAGTAAGATTCTATGAATGTGGACACACAGTGATAGAAAGCAAAGAGAGTTGTGAGTATCTCATATTGTTCGACATGGATAAGGCTCGTAGAGAAGGCGTCAGTTACCTTGGACGATAGAGATGGATGCGGGAGACGGGTAAGGTGCGGTTATGGAGCAGACAGAGCTTCTTTTATACGCCTTGTGGCAAGTGTCCAGGACAGCGGGAGGTCCGCGTCCCCAACAACAATGGATCTCGCTCTCAACGGACAGAGCTGTTTGTGAGAAATGACAAACATTCAAATGGTAAACCTCGGGAATGTCTGTCCCTACGAGTACAATACCATGTAGCTATGAATAGTCGGCTCGTGGGCGACCAGAATGTTTTCCGTGCCTGAGGCTGCATTGTTCCGAGTACGAAGGTTGAGAGCGCGCTTACTTCAGACATCATTCAAAATCGACAGGGTACATGTAGGGAGGAGAAACTCTAAGGCCAAGTATGCTGCGAGGCATGGTTCTCTCCGACTCATGGTTACACATGACTGTGTTGCAACCTCTCCTTACGCGCCAATGAACCTGTAGCCCTGGGTCCTCATTGAGCTCCCATGTGGGTTCCACTCCATATGAGCATGCTCCTTTGCGGTTGTACTTGTACAATTAACCTTCCGCGGTTCTCCGATTGCACGGTGCGACAAGGAATTTAGAGCCACTGTTTGCTAACCAAAGCTGCGACATACCGACATGCAGTAGTTTGTCAAACAATTTGCTCTCCGCGGTAGATGCCTCGAGTCTCCCGTCTTACTTTTTCACAGTCCAGAGAAAGCACCCAATGTGCATGAGATCGTGATTGAAGCACTTGACCTTGAACTCTTGAGTGTGAAGTTGAACGACCCCATGCCTCTATCCAACCTCTTGGTGACAATGTGGATCCATGCAGGGTAAAGTTGCTCGCAGAGTCGTAATCGCAACATTGAGTGAGCGAAGAGATCAGAGAGATCAAGCGAGGCAAAAGTGGGTAACATGAGGCGAATCAGGTACAAACAGAATGAGAGATAGTGGCCATCGACCCTGAAGTGGAGATCCCTTTCAAGAGCCGAGGAAGCTTCCATAGTGAAGTTCATTTGCTGCTTTTCCACATGACTCTCGTGTTATGAATCAGCGACCTTCTTCTTTGCAATCTCTCTCCTCCCTTCGCTCTTGCGCAAGCTGTTGCAAGTGAGAGGAAGGACGCATAACGTAAAGCAGTATTCAGAAATGACCGGAGGGACCGCAACTCAACCGTTGGAGAGAAGGAGAGGGCTGTGTAGCCCAATATCGCAGAACCGATCCAGTAAGAAGCCGCACCCAAATGGTCCAAGGGACCGAGAGACCGGAGAGTCCATGCCAGGTATAGTTAGGCGCAGACCAATATTCCATTCTTCGGATCGCCACATCGGCTATAAAACCAATGCATGCATGTGAGGGCGGTTGAGATCGTCCGGTAAATGTTGTCAGCCAGCAAAATCCATCGAGGAAGCGTCCGGGTGCTGTGTGTGGGTGCCGTGTGAGCGATAATGAACAAGAGAGTGCGGCAAATACTGTTTGATGTGCACTCATTTCCTCGGAGAATGTGGCTCATTCCTTTTTTCTCTCTTTCTCTTTCTTTGGCCTCTCCCCCATACTCCATCCATACCTGTTCCCTCTGTTCCCTATCCCAATTCTACTTCATGCCATATCGCTGGCTTCACCGATCTCACAAGTTGAGAACGTCAAACGGCGAGTGCAGCCAAGTCGAACCATGCTACTCTTCTGGAAAACGAGAGTCGATTCAACAACAATCGACAACGGCACTAGAGTCTTGACACAAGTATCAGTTGTGATCAAGGGAATGGAATGCTTGGATTACCACCAACACTCATACCCCTCAAGTCGTTCTGCAGTACTCATTGAGCCAGCGACAGGCAGTCGAATCATTCTTTGGAGGTGTTTCCAGTCCGTATTCGAGAATGCCAAAACTACATGGAGCAGAAAGTCCCTGGTATCTCTGCTGGCCGACAAGAACTCTGGAAAGTAAGTGTTGTCGCAAATGAAATGGCGTGGGTTACAGCACAGAATGCAAACGAAAACATGGATCTACCTTCGCCTGCCAAACCATGTTGAAAAGCTCGCTCTTCTACGAATCATACCCACTCAGATACCGTGCTCCAAGTTGATGTCGAGAGCCATCCACAAGTGAACATCACACCACATATGTCCACGGAAGGTCTCAGGATTTCAATACCAATGGTAACAGTGCCATTCTTAACCGGCTACAGATCACAACTGAGATGCATATGTCGACTCGAGATATGGAGGGACTCTGGCCACCCAGGACACTGAAGCCACAGCCACTCTCTCGGCATGAATTCAGCAACGATACTGGAATACTGGAGAATGACCGCCCACGCATTTCTGAGAGTGATCCACTGTGCAGCTCATACTTCAGAGCTATCATGTCAGGACAAGAGATGCAAGAGGCTACTATCAAGTAATCCATTGATGTGCGCTTTAACCGACTCCAGAATGAGATGGACAAGGCCGGGAATCTTCAGGAATGACTACTCAACACGCAGCGAGTGATGCAACAGCTCAAGTATCAAACCAGAGAAGAACTCGGTGAGAAAGCAGAATGAAATCCAACAGATTCAGACACGGGTGGATGCAACCTGCACATGGCTGAAAACTCTAAAGTATGACGCTCAACAACCACGAAGGGTATGATCTAGAGAATCCCACCATTCATACACATGGTCAGATATGGAATATTCCAATGTTGGAAATCATTGTTCATACAGCGGTACGGATCTGATATAAGGACTACACCTCGTTACATGTCAGTTGCGTCGAGTAACCAGGTTTGATGGATGCGATGCTTTACTCTATTGTAGGATTCTTCATTATATTCAAGTGTACTAAGGATGGGCTCCGCAGATTCCGTAGACGCAGGTATCCTTGCAGTCGTCCGAGTGCGAGCAGCAAGCACCGTTCGGTCCCTTGCCATTCTTCTTGCCTTCGTAGCCAGTGAGGCATCTGTCTCTACAAACTCCTGTGACACATGTATCTCTGCAGTCATAAGAGTCCGAGCAGCAAGCACCATCAGGACCCTTGCCATTCTTCTCGCCTTTGTAACCGGCAAGACATGTGGGAGAAGGCTTTGGAGGTGATGTAGTGGGTTTTGTGGTGGTTTGTGGAGGATTGGTGGTTGCCACCGTCACTGGAACCGTTACAGTTACGACAGGACAGGTGGTAGCCACAGGAGCGGTTGTGGTAGCCGCAGGAGGCGCGGTCGTTGTTGAACCTGGAACCGGGATACCCTTGCGGCCATTGTAATCAGGATTTTTACAACTATACACCTTCCAGGTGGTGGCGTTGGTGGTGGAGGTTTCTGGCAGGACGAACTCTTCGATCTTCTCGCAGGGGAAATCGAACCTTCCGTTGCCATATTCATATACGCGAAGCAGCTCTGGTTTACTTTGGTAAAACCCAATGTTAAAGCTGATGTTTCCGTAGCCGTATACGTTCCAAGGAGGGAGCGTAGGAACGGTCGTCATGTCACCATTCAAAATGAGAGCACGATCGTTGCCAGGAACTTGAACGTCCACAGTACTGAATGCGTAACCATTTCCTACGTGCTAATACACTTGTATCCCTGGGTCCCCATCGGGCTCCAATGTGGGTTCCTCGCCTTCCGAGCACGCTCTTCCGCTGTGTGACAAAGTACAAGGACAATTCCACTGTTGAAGGAAATTGAGAGCCATTTGTTGCTGACCAAAGATCCTCGAGTAGTATATACTTTTGGGTTGTCCAATTGCAGTCAAGCTCCGACAACATCTCCCCGCGATAGATGCCACGAGTTTCCTGTTCAACTTTTTTTACCGAAAGGTGAAAGGGCTCGAAGCATACTACTGAGATCGCCATTGGTGCATCGTCCTTGATTGGCTGACTGTAGAGAGATTCCTCGCTCGATTCCATGCCTTTACCAGTCTCTTGGTGACAATGCATATCTATGCAAAGTTAGATGAGTGATCGCAATTGCAACATTGCGTGTCATTCGGGGAAGGATGCGCCTTGTAGGGAAGATAAGATCTGGCGGATCAAGCAAGGCAAAGTGTGGAAACTGAGCAGAGTGGGCCGAATAAACCTTCCACTGCTGCTTCCCACCCCCATAACTCTTTCTCATAACAATCCCTCTCGCGAGCGTCAAGGTAGCGGCAAGTTGTCACAAGGTGGACCACCATTCCAGATCTGATCTACAACAGCCAAATGGTCCAAGGAACCGAAAGACGGGAGTGTCCATGCCAAGTTGGGTTAGGCGCAAATCATCATTCATCGCACCGCCACATCGACTAATGCATGTGAGCGGTTGAGATCGTCCAATAACCTTGTATTGACCTCGGAGTTGGGTGTTGCCTGCCAGCAAGGTCCATCGCGGAAGATTCCAAGTGCTGTATGAATGAGAGTGAACGATAAAGTGCGGCATGTGCTGTTTGATGTGCGCTCATTTCCTCGGTCCATGTGGCTCATTGCCTCTCCCTCTTCCTTTTCCTTTCTTTCCTTTCTTTCTTTTGCGCCCCCTCCCCACTCTCCGTCTATGCCTGTTCCCCATGCCCCCTATCTCGATTCTATGTCACACCGTAGCCTTCATCGACTCCATTGGCTATGATCATCGCTCTCATGCACTACTCACCAGTCATTCAAACTCGCTCAACAAACGACACTCATCTTGGCATCTGATCCAAGAGATATATTCTCTGAGGCGACATCCTTCTCCTATCCAAGTGCTCCAGGTCAATCAAAAGGGTGACCTAGCAATACACCAAACAGCAAGTGTAACCAAGCGGAACCATGCGTCCTTTCTGGAAAACGGAGGTCGACTCAACAACGACAGCTGCTAGGTCGTGATACAAGGAATAGATGTGATCAAGGGAAAGGAAAGCTTGGATGACTTTGCAGGTTGGTCCTGTAGACAAAACGTTGTCGACAAACACTATGGGGTTGTTCTTATGCCCATTTCTTCGCCCTCACATTCCCTCAGTCCAACGCCACCTTGCCTCATACTCAATCTTGTCATTGATAGGATTCTCCAGTTACCATGAGCGCCGACATCGCATGCTCTTCAAAGTTACTTTACAGTAATACCAGCATTCGGTGGTCACGATTGCATGGACAGTTCATGACAAGGACGTTAGACTCAGCAGTCCAAGGAAAAATCTATACAGAAAGGACAACATCGATATCGGGAGAATTCCAACCAGACATTCGTGAGGAGGGACTATCGTGGAAGCATTTCAAGAAGCACCATCTGTTCAACCTCGAGCGGAAGGGTACAGGATGTTCTCATGGAGACATTCATCGAAACGAATGATCAGAGTGACCAAAAGCCCCTTTGAAAAACGCCGACTGGATTGACTACGCTACACACTCGAGATCTCTCAGTCGATTTCATGATTCAGTTCAACCCGATGGAATGGAAGGATCGGCAAAAACGAAGCTTGAAGATCTGAAGACAGGACGGTACATGGAGATCAAAGTCGTCGCAACGAGCTTAAGCCCGGGAACTTGCATCCAGTACGACACTGGACTACAAAAGAAACAAAACGAACGCTTTGATGGATCCAATTGAATGTGAAGTGTAAGAGACGGTGTTCATCAATGTATCTCGTTTCAAGCTGACTACTGTCTTGTCCCTTCATTAAGCACATGCGGAGAGATCACCCCAATCAAGCCTTCAAGTCGTATACGTGGTTGGACAGATGGTGGTCAGCAAGATCTGCTTCTGCTCTCATAATCCTGAAGGGCAGCAATCAGGAAGAACACAAACAGAAACGCAAGGCAGACTCGTTTGGATTCCAAGCAGTGCTTGATTTGAATGCTGTAATGACAGTTCAACAATAAACAACACGCGTTTGACATGCACAACTTGAACAACCTTGAGCACCCGAGATGTTGATAGCCTCGTTAAAGAGGCGTTTAAAGGGATCGAGGATCGAGGATCGGACGATGGAAAACAGATGCCAACAACTCAACCCAGCTTTTGAAGCATCCTTGATCGCCAAATACCTCCAATGTCATGATTACAAAAGTTGACGCTAGGGTCGTCTGGGGAGCGTCCCCATAATCTGGAATGTATTTCTTACTCTGTCTTTCTTCTCATTACGCGTGGATCTCCAACATTGGCAGGAGAGACTTTCCGTTCATGCTTGAGTGCTTTCTTCTGCGGTACACCCATTCCAGCTCAATCGCAAAAGTTGGAACCACTCATGTCGATGAGTTCCGTACAGTTTCGAGCAATATGTCCTGGTGTTTGACACCGGTAACAGGTCAATTGGGGTCTTCGACCCATCCGAGGTTGGGCCTGCCTGACATTCGGCCAGCGTCCAAAATGGTCCATGACAGCTTGAACTTGATTCGGGGACAGCTGACCCATGAGGTCGATAACGGTATCCAATAAACCATCTTGTTGGTTGTTGATGCAGGTGGTAGGTACTTGGCGGTGTGAGGCGGACCATCCTTGGTGTTGTGAAAGGATAGGTCGGACCGATGATGATCTATTCGTGTCTCTTTGAAGGAGGGTTTGAGCCAACTCATCAAACGTCAGAGAGAATGGTGAATCGATGGCATCGTAGGTGGCATCATTCACAGCGCCGATGAATATTTGAATCTTCAACTTCTCATCGGTGATATCGCCCCGTCGGAACCAGGTAGAGAGCTTATCCACCAACGAGGCAACGCTCTCGGTCTCGTCTTGCCTGTAGGTGATAGCTTGTTGGAAAGCCATAAACATGTATCCGTCGTTCTGGAAGTAGTTTTTAAAGGCTTCCTCAAAGGCCTCCCAGGCGGTATAATTTTCCTGAAAGCGGGATTGATAGTGTTGGTGCATCATGCGTGGAGCAAGAGAGAGGGAGTACTCGTTGGTCCATCCGTTCGCCTTGGCAGTGGCCTTGTACTTTTGGAACCAGTCGATAGGGTCGTCCTCGAGGTCGAGGAAGGGCGGTTCCTTGATTGTGATCGTACACAT
>Ga0247824_10002389_pt1 | contig 10483 bp, 17 predicted proteins | sample 13C_PalmiticAcid_FD_194412 | JGI IMG/M metagenome (GOLD analysis project Ga0247824, IMG submission 194412) | Soil microbial communities from agricultural site in Penn Yan, New York, United States - 13C_PalmiticAcid_Day48 | ecosystem: Environmental > Terrestrial > Soil > Agricultural land...
CCCCTGGCTGATTCAATCGATTGCTCGTGTACAGGTTATGACTCTGTTGGCTTTCGTCGTATCCGTCACAGATCAATGTGAACTTGCGATGAGCCTTCAGCTCTCTGATCTGTGGTTCTGTGAACTCGACCCTCCTGAGCTGTTTAGCGATCATATCGTGCTCAGGTCTGTCGATGGCAGGCAAGTTGATATGGAGAGGGATGACTCCGCCTTTCTTATATGATTGCCACAAGTGACACTCTAGTTCGCGGTTGAATGTCGATTTGCCTGCTCCAGAATCTCCAAGAAGAAGGAATACCTTTTGATCGCTTGACAAGAACTCTTCAAGCATCTCCATCAACGGGAGCCGTGCTTCATCGCGAGCCTGCAAGTTCGCCTTTGCTTGAGGAGGGATATACACAAACTTTCCTCGCTCTTTCAAGCGTTGCCTTCGCAATTGACGCAGGTTACCCTCGACATCTGGTCTCTCTTGAACACGGTCAAGTAACGACGGAGAACCCATGGGAGGCAATCCAATCTTCAATGGATGGGATCCAAATCCATTCTCGCGACACGATCGATAGAATGCCTGCTTTGTTGCATCGCCTTGCTTCCCAAGTTCCAGAAGCAGTGTTTCAGCAGCTATAGAACACGTAGGGTGGAGAGTATTGGAATTGAGACACGTACAACTGGTTCAAGACAATCCCCATAGTCATTCTCAGAATCGATTGCCCGGATCCCGACTTTGTTCTTCACATACATTGATTCTCGCCACCAAGAGTGGATGACAACTGCATCAGGATGCTCACGATCCACTGTTTGACATTTGATTGGTGGCCCCAAACAACATCATCCCGATAGATCTCTCCAAGAAAAGTAACTGCTCCCTGTCTTGTCTCTGTGTCCCACTTGGGATCGGCTGCAATGATCCCGAGGCGTTGGCACACTCCCCATTGGAATGCTGGATCGCATCGACATGGCGCTTCACAGATCAATTTCTTCAGCTCTGCAAATTGTCCATCTCGAATCAGCGTGTCTGCTCCTCGCAACGCTGAATACCATGCACACTTGCGACTGAAGCTGAGACCCTCTTTCAGACATTCAAAGAATCCCTGACCACTTTGAGTAAACGAGATGGCTTCGCCATACGCCGATTTGACAAGTTGAACGACCTCAGCTGCTCCTGTAAGTCCTTGCTGGATATTCTCTAATCCTTTTATGAATCCATTGAGATCAAGACCTTTCACTGCACTCACAAGTCCTGACACTCCTTGGATCACCTTCCCAGTGCGCCTTAATGTTGCTTGCCAGAGCGATTCGTTATCAGGGACACACAGTAGAGCCTGATAAGCGTATGCTGCTTGGTAGACCAAGTATGGATCTGAGCTCTTCTTCAATTCATCAAGGTACGCTGAGAGTGGTCCGTGAATCTTCTCGCGGTCCAGGCCCTTGACATCAGCATCAGCCATGGCATCCAACACATGAGATACTGCCACTGTCAGTTGGTAGAGGTGGTTTGTTGATTGCTGGTGAGTGTCGCTCAAGCGAGTGCTGAGGAGGGACAGGACTTTGGTGAGATCGTCAGCATCGATATAGCCGGGATCAGCGCCTTGTATCAGACGAGCCAGTCCCTCGAGTTGATGAATGTCCAGCAGTCCAGATTGATCGATTCCCATGTAGAATTCTTTGAGGAGATATCGAAAGTCGTCGTTCTCGAGGACAGGAGCCAGATACGCAACTTCGGTGACACTCTTGGCATCCTTGAATTCATCACGCTTGAATGCTCGGATCACATCAGTAGCCAGAGTTTTGAGCCGTTCTTGCTCGTCGGGTTCGTTCTTGGTGGCGTGTACCCAGTTGCGTGCAGTTGGATCCAGTATATCACCCGGTTGGCCATCTGGTCGGTGAGAAACTTGCAGGAGTGCGAGGCAGCAAACGAGTTGAGGAGTATCGTTCAGGCGGGAGTCAGGTTCAGGAGGATTGAAGGCAATTGTAGGCGGGCGCATGTTTGCAGGGAAGACGTTCCTCAGAGCTGTGGCAGTGTCAGATCCTTGTTTGAGTGGGCTCACAGAAGGGCGAGGCAATGGTTTGTGGATTGTCGTATCGGTTGAGGACACGCTAGTAGGGCGGGATGGGTGTGCTGGTTGACCGGACTTTTGGGCACGTCCTCTGTTTTGGCATGCATGCAATGCAATTCAACAATGAAGTTAGGAAATGGCTTAGTAGCAGTGAGGGACCACCGAGAAACAAAAAGTGCTTACCCCCACTTTCCAGACTTTTTGTAGAACGCCTGTGCTTCATCTCGATGACCGTTGCTGTCCAACAGGTTCCCAAGACTGACATAGACTGTGGCGATTCTTTCATGCATAAATTCGTCATCATTCATCTTGGCGGCTTTCTTCACATGAGCTAACGAGACTTCTGTATCATGGCAAAGCACAAGGGTGATGTCTGGATCTGTTGATTTGGAAGCATTTTCCAAGTAGAGGTTGGCGAGTTCCAGTGTTTGCTGCAACGAAAGGTTCCCTCTTGGCGAAGTGATGATGCTCCCAAACACCATTGTTCACAATAACTGCTCGATGTCCTATTTGTATAGACAATAGATGCAATGGATGTCAGAGCTGCCAGTTAGACCAAGTCAATATTTTATGACAAGAGTTAGCAATCCGCCTCAGTTGAGCAGGACTGCACGCATGGCTGTCCTTCGTCAACACTGTTATGAATATGCCTTACGTTTGATTTTTGACCAGCTCAATGTGCTGATAGGTATCTGCAAGAGAAATATGTGTGGCGATTGTAGGATGAAGAGCGCAATGTTGTCCGAGGTTGCACAAGGGAAGAAGAGAGGAAGAGAAGAGAGAATAGAAAAGGTTCAGTGAAATAGCACAGTCAGGACAAAATCAGCCACTCTCACATCCACCACATCACGTTGTGCTACCAAACCCATCCTGGAGCAGAAGTGACAGAAGGTTCCTGTCTCCGCATCCCACAATCGTACGGTATTATCGATGCTGGTGGGAGTAACGAGATATCCTAATGGTGAATGTACGATACTTCGAGCCTCATTATTGAAGCCATGTAAGGCGTGAAGACACGCACCACTTTCAACGTCCCATAATCGAATCGACCCATCACGATCACCAGTAGCAAACTGAATGCTGTTCGGTGAAGATAGGACGGATAGGACGCGAATGTGCTGATAGAGCAAAGCATCGAATGTCATGTTATTGCTACAAAACTACTGCTACAAAGGAACTGATTTTGCTATTTGCAATGTGTCTGCAATGGTGGGTTCGCTATTGGGCTCGTTAGACGAAGAACATGCTGTTCATGAGCTCATCCTAGATAGACAACCATGATCATCGTTAGTGGTCCCATTCAAACTCGGCCATAACAATTATCAAGAACAAGACTGCCATAGAATCCAAAAACTTACCGAAATCTTCATGGGCCCAAGTTGATCTCCGTTCACGTTGCCAAAGTCCAGGTAGTATCTTGCGCGATAGGCAAGCATGTGGGCGTAGTGAACCGCAGGTACGATCGACAGCGCCTTGGGACATCTGCTGTACACATGGCAGAGATTGTATGTCAGGCGTTGCAAAGCGTCGGATGTGAACCTGTTTTCATCCAAGAGGACATGGTAGAACGTCGATCGAGATGTGCCTTGCAGACCAGCGTGACTCTGGAGATCTGGTGGATTAAAGCATGGAGATGGTCAAGGTGAGTGTCAATTTACCATAACGATGTATCATCGCTTGAGACAAGCATAATCTCACTTACAAAAGTTGAACTCAGTTGGGTGCGTAATGACAGTGTCAATCACAGTTCCGGAGACGCAGTTTCCTGACCGATCCTTGTCGCTCATGCTCTTGGGGAAGAAGCGCGCGTGATGATTCTTCTTCACGATGACGAATGTGATGGGAGGCAGGTACTTCTCTACAAGAGCATATTCGACCATCAATGGTCAGCAATGTTGATTCAAAAGAGTGTCGCGCGCGCCAGAGCCACAAAACAACATGACCTGCCAACCACTTACTGTCCAACTTCAAGCAAGCCGACTTGATTGCCATGACTTCTGTTCTCAAGATCTCGGCAAACTGGCCCTCGGAAACACCGTCTCGATAGACCAAGATTCGTTTGGGATGATGTCCTGTTGTCTTCTTGTAAGAGTAGATGATTTCTTGGACCACTGTCTGCAATGTTTCGATCACTTCGAGTCGAGAATCCTGCAATAATAGCCGGCCAATGAACTTATAACCATCATCGTCGATAGAAGCCACTACGGAAGCAATCGAAGGCTTGCCATTATCTTCACCAGGTGATGGATGACTCACGTCGGCACCAATGATCAGTGTATTCCTCTTCTCCATGAAAGGTAGGTCGTTTGGAGCCAGTGTGCTGACGACGCCTCCGAGTTTGGTGTTGATTTTGCACGCCAACAGACGGCAGTATTGGTCATTAGCCCGTAGAATCTTGGGTAGCAGTGCACACTGAGTCATCAAGCCTCTTCCGCTGGTCTCACAGTATGCTTTCACCATGGGATAGATTTGTCCTTTGTTTGGAAGGAGGACCAGCAACAGTTGTGGTGGCCTGCGGAATTCCTGCTCGGCTCGTGTTCGTGCTGACTCAACCTCACGCTGGATGTCTCCTTGCGTTTGACCATAGACAATAGGTGGTCTGGAAGCAACCACAGCAACACCGGCACTCGACAGAACCTCAACCAAAAGCCGAACAAATGGATGAAGAGATCTCGCAACGCGGTCTTCGCGATCAAATACGAGAAGCCCCCAAGATTCCAACCTCCCGGCATGTTTAAATTGGCGTGCTTTGTGCATTTGCCATGCGCCCATTTGTGGCCTCTCTTGTGCACGGTCCTTGAATTCGATCGTAGGCGACGGAAGCACTCGGGCTGGGACAGTCATCATCTCAGGGGAGATTTGCAGACCAAATGCAGAGAGATACTGATTCGCACCAAAGTCGAGAATGCGCAGAGAGCGTCGAATCTTTTCTTCGCGCGCGTCAGGCTTGATAGCTGTCGACTTGATCATGGCCGATACTTGTTCTTCGTTGAGCTACCGTGATAAAGTAGGAGATGGGAACGTGTTCAGAATTGTATAGTCTAGGATGGAGCTCTCGCACACCGACGACATTCAGACTGTGTATTACCTTCTTCTTGTAGTGCTGACCTGGGTTGATGTAGCACATCTCCACGGGGAAGAAGCTTATCGAATTCTTGCCTCTGGCTCCTAGACAAGGAAGTTCTGGGTACCGCAAGACACAACCATATGTGTGCGCAAAATAATCCTTCACACTCACACTCTTGGTTGAGCCGTCGTTGGAAACCATGTCGAAGTATGTCCTATCTGCCGATTTGTCGCTCAGCTTCACCAGCTTGTATCTAATCATGGTCAAGTTGCGACGTCAGTGGATGAAAATAGCGTAGAACAATAGCCAAGAGGCAAATGATCCATGCACCAAGTGTCTCTACCTCCGCTGACTCCTATCGCGAGTGACAGTAAAGTCGCATCCCTTGAGAAGACTCTCGACCCTGGCGATTTCACCGTTGCGCAGGACACATCTTAGGTCTCGAAGTTTGAGAATGTCGCCGATGACCTCTGCAGCATTCCCGCCCTTAATGAACGCTGTTGCTGTGGTATCGATGTTGACAAAACACTGTCCTTGGCCGGGTCGAATGGACTGAAAGATACCATCCCACTTTTCGATACCGCCGCCCAAGTCACGAGCACCATCCGGGATGTAGACAGATCGGCCAACTATGTTCATCAAGACGAAAAGGCCCCTATCAGACATCACTGCATGGATATATTGATGTTCGGAGACATAAGAAAGATAAACAACGTACCATTGACCATGTTGGAGAAAGGTTTGTGGGTCAAGACGACATTGAGAGCTTGAATCGCTGTAGTGCAACTTGAGGTAAAGGGACCTCTCCTTTCAAGAAAAAGTTGTAGTTCTCCAACGTCGATCACTGCGACAAACATGATCTTGATAGTGAACATGTTGCTCTTTCCAGACTTTTTGCTGCCGTTGCGATCACCTGGCATCTCGATCTATACACACAAGAGTCAACAACAGCGTGAGATGCAACCCCTGCCAAGAGGTCATAGGATTTAACGTGGTGCAATGCCACGACAACTCACCTGAACTGCAATAGCGTTGCCAACAACTTTGAGCTCCGATGCTGCAAAGGCGTTTGATCGGCCATCAAAAACGATTTTGGTGTGTTCACGAGCAAAGTCAGGTTGTTTCTCTAGGAAGCCCCATAGCTACAGAGTCGAACAGACGATTGCGAATGAGCTTGTCAGTCCGAATGACCAGACTTGGCATGAGATCATTCGTTTATGAGCTTGAGGTTGGAGCCTACCTGTCGAGCCCTTTTGGGCGGGATCTCAGGAGAGATGGAGATATCGTAATGATAGAACTTGGATGTAGGTAGCTAGAGGAGACATTTTTTCGGTAGAACAGGGGATGAGTGTCATTTTATGCTATCAATGGCGGATGTCCCTGGCTCTAACCAACGTACCTTGTGTATCGGGAAGAAGTTGGCCCTCACTTCAGTAAGTCTGCCCTCTGTTCCTCCACGGTCTGGCCTCAAAGCGTTCTCTGTCATGGCAGCTGTGTCCGCTGGTTTCTTCTGGGCTGGCGTCGAGCCAGGCGCACCTGGAGCTGGAGGTGGCAGAGGCTGGAGGATGGCTGTATTCGATGGATGGCGCTGGCTGGCGGATTCTAGTGGCGGTTCGCCGGTGAAGGGACGTCTTGTTCTCTCATGGCCGCTCTCAGGACTATCTGCGATCCTTCTTTTGATAGCACCCTCGTGTCCCTCGTGTCTAGACATGGTAATGTGAGTGTTGTGGGTTCTGGAGAGATAGGGTAGGGAAGAGAGGGGAGTTCTCCGAGAGTCGATGAGGAAAGGTTGGGATGATCAGAAGTGAAAAAGCCAAATGAGCTTCACTGAGGTTGACGAGAGGTCGAGAGAAATGGCTCACACGCCACAGTCTGTGCAAAAAAAAAAAGTCAAAGCTAATCTTTTCGCTTTGTTCCCCCGCCAAGCTTTTTTTTTTTGCATCGATCCATCCTCTCCAACGTATCGAGGCATCCCCGAGGCGTTTGTGCAAATCGTCCGAGTCCCCCATCAAACACACACCTTCATACAAGCTCCTCCATGCCCCATCTTCTACCTGACGGCTGCTCGGATCCGGAAACGTGGCCTTGCGCGCTTCGAACGCTGCTTCTTCTCGCCAGCAAACATCCCAGCGATCTCGCCCACACTGACTTGACAACAGCGACCGCACAGAAACGGCAACAGAGTTGATGCCAGCCCGCTGACTCGTCGAACAAGTGTAGCTTTGCGGGAGATCAGACGATGACAAGGTTGTGGAAACTTGCCGCCCTTGTAGAACACTTTGTGGATAACGCATGGTGCACGGTTCGTCTGCAGGATGTACGTCAAGGACGACTACCCTTGTCGTTGGAGAATGTAACATGTACCATCGTCAAAAGGCCATGTCGCAAGTGGTACAAGGCTCAGCTTAGAAACGTTGGAGAAGCATATTCAACTTGCTCGAAGACCCTGACAATGGTAAAAATGCGAATGCTGTGGCCCTGTAGTGTGACCTGGCAACTTACTTAACCTTACTTGCACTCCGTCAACAAATGTGCAGACGCTTGCTGTGTTGATATGGTCCTATACCTGCCAACATGTCACAAATTATATCATCTCGCGGATTCAAAGAGCCGACTCCCTATCGAACCATGTTCACATTTGCGAGTTCCTTCAGCCTTAGCCCCCACGACGACAGTCAAGACGAGAACCATTCAAAAGGATTCCAACACACGCGCTCACCATCTTGCATTATGACCCACACCGCACCTGCAAGAATCCAAGGGGCTAGGAACAATAGAGGTTGTTGTCGATGGTCCGATGTCACGAATGACCCAACTGACCAATCTTGGGAAGGATAGGAATCTGACCTGCAAGCATGCAAGCAAGCGACTTGACTCTGCTGTCTGTGCGAACAGGCAATGAATAGCGAGGGAATGGAGCCAGCACCAGATCTTCCAATTGTATTCAGTGTTGCCCAAGGATGACCGCTTGGCACGGCGCCTCTTTACGGATATGCTCGCAACTGACAGGGATACGCACGTATGAGGAGTCGAGAAGATGGATTTGGTCATGCTCAAGTACGGGCCACATGTCTTTTTGTTGTTTGGACACCACAACAGTGCAGCCAACTCTTTCGCGGCACTTTAGCCGATCATTGTCCATGGAAATGGCAATTGGGATCAGTTATGAGGAGAGGTCGTATCCATCACAATCAACAATTGGCAGAGAATCAAGAATGGACCAAAAAAGACAATCCCATTCACACGCACACGACGATGGCTGATTGCAGGCAGCAATGTCGTGTGCGGACGGGAAATGACACCAACTTGGGTTCCAAGCCATCCAGGCGAGAAACCTAATGCACGCCCGAGTTTATTTCATGGTGGACAAACAGCACCGTCCTCACACCTGCCGGGCGGAGAAGATATGGACACTCAGCGGCAATGCGTTTATCCGTCTCAGCCCTTTGCTTCAGATTGTGACATGCTCACCCTGCTGTGCGACATGCCTCGTCGAGACGCTTGCGACTGCTTGCTGCTGAGTTGATTTGTAAGTTGTACTTGGTGCAAGAGCAGTAAGGTTAAAACGATTGCGTGTGCATTCCACAGATTATTAATGCCCTGTAGTCTCTTGCCTGTCTGTGCTTTGTGATCATCCAAACCCTTCGTTCACAAAGTGCTCTCATACCATTTAAAAGCAGCCCTTTCGATTCCTCCTCTATCATCAACATCCCATCATTCTCAACCACTACAAAACTACCAACAACTCCACTAACTCCAACAAACCTCCTAAGAACACTATCTAACATGCCTAACGACGGTTCCAGCAACGGTTTCGCACCCACCAAGAGTGAGACATTGACGCTTCGCGCCCCTGAAGAGCAGTTCTTTGTCGAGCAGCCCATTGCCCCTGGAACGTATGTCAGCGCCGTGGACGAGACTCTTCCTGGTGCCGATAAAGCCCCTTTGCTCTTCCAGCCCCTTTCAATCAAAAACTTGACTATCCAGAACCGTGTCGTCGTCGCACCGATGTGCCAGTTTTCGTCAAAGGATGGTTTCATGGGAGATTATCATCTCGTTCATCTGGGCCAATTCGCATTGGGTGGTGCTGGCCTTATCTTGATTGAAGCTACAGCTGTTGAAGGTACGCATTCTCGCTCTCTGCCGATCTGATGCCACCGAAACGAATGAGACGGCCTGCGATGACTGACCTTTTTAATTTTATTCCTCTACTACAGCGCGTGGTCGGATCAGTACTGATGATACCGGTATCTGGGACGACGCTCACATTCCAGGCATCAAGCGTGTTATCGACTTTGTACATGGTCATGGAGGCAAGATCGGCATCCAGCTTGGCCACGCAGGGCGCAAGGTATGAGCTTGTGCTACGCTATCCATCTCAATTGAGCAAACATCTATGTAGCATCGCTAACACTCTTCATCCTTGTTCTCGTAATAGTCATCGCTCCCTAGTTTCTACCGCAAGGTTGATCCTTCTGAACTCTGGCTCGATGAGGTTGTCGGACCCGTTGGCGGTGAGCGCTATGACGCAACTCACCACATTCCCCGTGAATTGACGCTGGACGAGATTCCCGAGGTGATCAAGGCATTCGGTGCTGCTGCTCGTCGCGCTAACGAGGCAGGCGCAGACACTGTTGAAATTCATTCTGCACACGGCTATTTGCTCCACCAGTTCCTCTCTCCTGTCACCAACAAGCGTACAGACCAGTACGGTGGATCGCTTGAAAATCGCGCTCGACTGTTGCTCGAGGTCATTGCAGAGGTCCGCAAGAACTTTCCCGCTGAGAAACCCATCTTTGTCCGTGTCTCCGCCTCAGACAACGTTGAGCATCTCGACTACCCTTCTTGGGATATTGAGGAAACAGTCCAGGCCGCCAAACTGATTCGTGATGCAGGTGCTGATGTTCTGCATATCTCATCCGGTGGCAACGTAGCTGAGCAGAAGATCCAGTACGCATACAGCTATCAAGTACCTTTTGCAGAGCGCGTGAAGAAGGAAGTCCCTGGTCTGACGGTAATTGCTGTTGGTGTTATCACTGGTGGTAAGCAAGCCGAAGAGATCTTGCAAGAAGGCAAGGCAGATCTGGTGGCAGTCGCAAGAGGATTTCTCAGGAATCCCAGCTTTGTGTACAACGCTGCAAAAGAGTTGAATGTCCGGCCCCGGTACATTTCACAATACAACATGTTCTTGGCCAAGTCGCCATTTTACTAGAGAGCCTAGGCCTCAGCTAGATAGAGATATCCCTTGTCAAATAGAGTTTTGGTTTGCAAACCAGTATTATGTGAGCATCCTAGGCTGTTTGTACTTGGTGTTGGACGCGAAGAGACAAAAAAGCTAGACTAGGGACTTACTTGAGAT
>Ga0247824_10002390_pt1 | contig 10475 bp, 13 predicted proteins | sample 13C_PalmiticAcid_FD_194412 | JGI IMG/M metagenome (GOLD analysis project Ga0247824, IMG submission 194412) | Soil microbial communities from agricultural site in Penn Yan, New York, United States - 13C_PalmiticAcid_Day48 | ecosystem: Environmental > Terrestrial > Soil > Agricultural land...
GATGTGGCGGGGGGGGGGGGCTTCAGTTGTTGTCAGCAATTTTCTTTGCTTTCTGCATTTCCTGCAAGCTTTTGGAGACTGGGTCTTTTCCCTCGTGGCCTCTAGCCTGGGATCCAGTTCGCTGGACTTTCTGTCCTCCTGTTCTCTCCTATCACTCTCGGCGTTCTGAACTCGGTCGCGAATCTGTTTGGCAGAGAGCTGATCGCTGGCGTAAGCTTCGCTGACAAAATCCATGATGTGAGAAACGGATTCTTCTGACGAGAGTTGCGATAACGACATGGGCTCATAGTTGGTGTTAATAGCGACGCCTTCGAGGTTTTGGGGTAATCATTTCCACTTGTTATGCCGACCACATTCCATGACTCCTTCTGTGCTCAAGTGCTGACAACATCTCGGTGGTGTCGTACCGGGTAAACTTGCTATGGTCGCGAGAATCCTTCCCGATCAACACGTGCACATCTCTGAAGAGATAGTCCGAGTCGGTAGACAGGTTCTGCTTACCGCAATATGCATCTACCCGATTCCCTTTGGCATAGGTGGGTGCGCCAGCTTAGACCTTCTTTGTTGAGAGCATTCCTTACTTTTACAGTGCACCAAAAAAGTGTTCGTATGTACATGTATAACGCAATAACATGGCGATAAAGAGATCTTGCGCACTCTTGTCTTCTCCATCTAGTTCTTGCTTTTCTTCCTTGTCATTGTCCAATGACTCTTTTGAGATGCGCGGACAAATATGGTCCAGGAACTCTCTGTCAGTCTCTTGAAAAACTCCTGGAGTCATGATACACATTCGATGAATCGACCGACGAGCCATTGGCACGATCGCTTTGTGTCAGCGGCAAGCCGAACGGCCTCTTTCATGCATCTCATGACTTCACTTGACAAATCCCCCTTTCCTTGTTGAGCCCTTCGAACATTCGCACGTAGGGTTCCTTCGTCCAGGGTGACAACAGGGTGTTCCCAGCGAAGGGCTCGGAGCAACTCGGCCTTTCCCATCTCGTCAGGCGTCTTTGCCTTCTTCCCTTTGCCCTTACTCTTTCCCTTCTCTGGTTAGCCTTCCATTGGTTATCCTTTCCTTGCTTGGCATCCTTCTTCGCCGGGTCGCGATCCTGAGCCATGTCCTTAGTGGAATCATCCTTGGCAATATTCTCAGAGGGGTTTCAGGAACTTTTCTGTATGGTTTCCATCGATACCGTTTGAATACCGGTGGTCGTTCGTGTCGGATTCGTTGCGTCCACGTCCTCATCGTATATCGTGGGTTGTCAGTAACCAAAGTGCTGCCTGGGGGCTTTTCCACCGTTCTGTACCGGTTGTATACTTGCCGAGATCCGTGCCCTGGTCTGGGGACGGGATGGGGCTATATATGAAATGTCAAGTAAACAGAGACAACATGACCATACATTCTGGGTAAGAAAGGGCGGGTACGCATTGGTGTGATGGGCTTGTGTGTCTGTATCATGAAACAAGACCAACCTTGAGGACTTTTGGAGCTTTTGCTCGTTTTCCTTGGCCTCCTCGACCACACGTTACCTCTCGAGAAGGTTCCGGTAAAGATCAGTTAGTGCTGCGTAGTTTGGTAGTGGATCGCCATGTTGAGGTAGACAATGGAAGAGCGCCCGTTAGTCACCTGTGATGTGGTGGTAGTTGAGCTCACTTGCCTACACCCTTTTCCCACTACTGGCGACGGCCTTTGCCCTTACCGGAGACCATCGGTTCTGGCGCTTTTCGCTTGCGTCCTGTCCTCGTCGGAGGTGCTGGCTGTACCGGTAGTGCCAGTTGTACTCGAGGTGCTTGTGCCTTCTATCCAAGGGTAGTTGCCATTCGCATCCACCGGCTGTAGATACTGGGGTCGCTCCTGTCGTGTGAGGTGGCCTAGGACTGCTTGGCACATATTTTGTGCAGCCATATAGTGTCCCTGTGCAGTGGGATGTGGCATTGTGTGCAAAAGAGTCTGTGAATGCTCACCTGCCCAACGAATTGTTGACAGGTGGGGCACTTCTTACTACTATAATACTCGTTGACTCCTGTTACAACATATCCCAGTGAACGTGCCTAGAGGAAAGGAGCGTTGTTAGCAAAGGGTCACTCCAAAACGAACAAATGTGCTAGAGGATATGAGTGTCTACAGTACCTTCCTCTCAAAGAACGACATGAACATTGAATGCAGGGACGAGAGCGATGCTTGGACGTGAATTGGCCCAAACCAACCGCAATAATTGACTTGTTGGACTCGACCTCGGCTTACCGGCGGAACCGCCAATCATCTTCAAAATCGGTCCGTGATGATCGCGTACTCTGCTCGGTAGGCCTTTAGGGAATCCCACTGGTGCCTTTTGATGGTGTTACTGGATTTGTTGTAAAACTTTTTATGGTTATCTCCAACTTGTTGGAGACGGTGTTCGTATTTGGCAACGCTGGCGTCAGGTCCTCTCAGGCTCGGCAAGGAACGCTCAATCGCTGCAATGGATTCTGCGCCGGACAGTACGTAGCTTGCATGACCACCTTCTGGTTGACAGCCAGCGTCGTGTGCTTTTGCACCTTCTCTGGTCCTTCGTGCCTTCCCTTTGCCTGCGTCTCCCCTATTTACTCCTCCGTTCTTTCCCTCTGCTTGCATCTTCTTTGCTCCCACTGTCCTGCTTGATTTAGGGTCTCGAGAGTGGAGAACGTATATATTCAGCAACAGTGAAGGCCTGTTCCAAGTCGAGTCCTAGTATGGTGGTCTCATCGGGTTTGCATTCCCAGATCCGCTCCGCGTCCTCCTTGTTCCTGACGACATTCCGAATCTCGGTAAGATAGTCCCCCCCCCTCCGAGCGGGGACGAGATCCGTAATGGGACCTTGTTCTCTGCGTGAAGCTCATTCATCTTCCATGATAGAAGTTGGAGACGGAAACCGTCTGACCGAATTGTACTCTGGACGGCGTAGCCTCGTCCCTTGTATTCCATAATCTGGGCGCCCCGGATGTTGTTGATATGACCTTTCATTTCGTTCAACGTCGTTGTCCGAGAGTTTCGCCTGTATCCACCGCTCTTTTTGTCGGGCTTCCTGCTTCAGCCGACATCTGTGATCCATTATGTAATCAGGGTCCCAGGTGCTTCGTCCTTGTATATACCACTCTTCAAAGTCCCGAAAAGCTGTATATGTATATTCCCTCCGTCCGAGAGGGGGTTCCTGTGGCATCATCATTGGTGACAGGAGCATGTTGTGGGATCCAGCCCGATGACTGGGGTTCATAGTGGGGGTGGTTTCTTGGGAGTATATACAGTGAGGGTGAAAGTGGACGGATGCTCCAGCGATCGCAATTGCCACGGCCGAGTTGGTGTCCCTTGCTCGTGTGTATACACATTGGAATGCTTCACAACGTGGGTTCACGCATTCAATGGAGCCATGCAGATTCGCTACTTTTTCCTGGCCTCCCACGACACGACGAGCTCGTGACAATCTCAGTGGTTCAAAACAAAAATACAAACCTGCGAGGTTTTGTATTCATTGGTCATACTGACCACACAAGACTGAGAGTGTTCCTTGCGCATTTTGCCACCGCCTCGACGGGCATGTCCGCCTATGCGGCTTCGCACCCCAGTGCCTGCTGTTCCGATTATGAGCACAGGAAGCACGTCGCATTGGTGCCGGGGCAATCCTTTGAGTGCTGGAAGGTCTTGGCTCCAGATGATCGTGGGATGTGATGGCAGCCGCATTCGGAGCACCACCCGCCATTCGGAGAGACGATCGGTGGGCTAGGTGGCGGGGATCTTGCATGATCCTGAACTGTTCTCCGCTCGGCGGCAGCTAGCTTGGACATCGTCTTCTTGGTATAATATGAAGCCTTTGAATTCGAATGTCTCGATTGTCATTGCGGGCTTTCCGAATGGTATCCACGTCTTTGATCGTCATTGCGGACGTGAGACTCTGAGATCTGATGTCTTCTAGAGCCTGTTTCGCTTCCTTATTTTCTGGCCGTTCGAGTCGACGGTCTGACGGCTTTGGATCGTGGACACATCCTTTCTCACCGGCCTGACCTTGCCCTCCATTTCTTTCACGCTGGCAATCTCCTGATCCACATTTCGCTCCACATCGACGCTCAAACCCGATGCTGTGAATTCGTCAGCCCATTTCAATCCGCTTGGGTTTCCATGATTTATCTTTCGTCTGGCTTCATATGGACTCATGGCGGGCTGTCGGTTCTCGCTGGGTAAGACTTTTCCTGTCAACCGTATTGTGTATGGGTCGACATAAGTGATCCTGTTGTTAAAAACGAGGCCGTGGTCCTTTCAAACAGCTTTGATGCATCTCATATCAAAGAAAGCCCCGAAAATGGCCTCCTTGTTGGCTGGATATCGGGTAATATTGAGAACGTTCGTCAACGGATTACCCTCCGCATCTCGCACATCGAATTGTCCTGGTTGGGAACTGCGGAAAACCTCATACATCCCAACTGCTCCAAGTGCGAGATCCGTGGACCGTGCCTGCTGAGATCAGAGGCGTTTTTCGTCGCGTAAAGTGGTTGTATCCCGCTATCAATTGAGCCCTGTTGGCTGTCAAAACCAGTAGAGCACGCAGTGCGATGTGTGGGAGGTGATCAAAGACGTGCCGTCAGGAAGCTCTCTACGCTTTGGGACGTAGGGTCTGAATGTTGGCAATTCTTGCTATTACCGAGCACTTATGATCTGTAATCTCTAGGTCCTTAAAATGATGTCTTGCATACGTAGTCGTCACGTATTATCCGATGGATGCATGGCGATTCGAGAAGAGTTTTTAAGATCGCCTGTAGTGATCTTATACGGTTCCGGATGCCTCCTTGGTCGATCCTAGATAAAGGACAACATCAACATTAATCGCCATACGATCCATTTGTGATACCGTTCAGACCGTCTTCTGATCAACGTGGTCGCACTTGCCAGCATCATCCTGGTCTTCAATGTCATCCTGATCTTCAATATCCTCAAAGTCATCCATATCAAGCCCTAGCTCGCCGAGTAACTCGTCCAAGATCTCGCGACTAGAGCTTCCTGAGTCACAGCTAGCAGCGTGGGCACCTTGGTAGGCGTGGCTAGTTGCTGTAACTGAGCTGTTATAGCTCTCACTCGCTTGGCTCGCCTCGGTGAGACTGGCATCGCTTCTACTTCCGAGAGCTCGTTGCAGAGATTCATCACCTTTGAATTCACGAGGGACCTTGAAGTACGTCCCGACTGATGTTTGGAGACTTCCTTCTTGGCTTGCTTTGCCTTTACAGATGCGTCAACCCTGCTCTTAAACTTTCTTCCCCTTTCCGAGGCAAGATGTAGGCGAAGGACGATCCTTGACAGATAATCGTCGTGGAGTCAATCCTATGGAGAAATCCAATCGATCCTGGTGCCTCAGGCTGCCGGAAAGCAACTGCTTTTGCTCTGGTCGAGAAAATGAAAATGTTGATATTGTGTAGCTTCGCAATATGGCGAAGGAGCAATAGGCTTCTGCTCGGCAGCTTGATGTTGAAGAGTTGGTGTTGGATCCAAGATGAAGAAGGAAGCTGAAATTGTTTTTTTTTGGCTCAGCAGGTCCACTGCTACTGGGGAGGCTGTTCTTTGGGTCTTGCTGTTGGTCGCCGTTGAGAAGGGTCGTTGCAAAGAACTGGGCCGCCGGGACGCTAGACTGGACTCACCGATGGGCGCCTTTTCAACAACGAGACCAAACCGTAGAAGGGTTTTCAGGGTCTTTTGCTCGTTTTTGTTAGCAGAGACGGCCAGTGGGTCAGAAGCGGGGGTGCCCGGCTCCTTTATAGGGTGATTCTTGGAGATCTGCTTGAACTTCTGCGTCCAAATACTGTCCGTGGATATGGTGTAACAATGTTCCTTATCGGATTCATCACCGATGTCTGGCAATAGAAGAAATGGTTGTTAAGAAGGGTCTTGTGAACGAGCTTATCACGGATACAGTGCAAAAGCGAGCCGTACCGTCCATATCAATATCTATGTCCATGTTCAAATCCTCTTCTACCATCATAAGCTCCTCTTCCTCGAGGTCCATTATGTGTATCACGATGTGGAGGAGGTAAAAGAGAAGGGAGCTGCAGAGAGAGAACGCGAGAGTGCATGAGACGGCGAGGGGAGCTCCATTGATCCACAACAAGGTTAAAGCTCTCGAAGTATATCAATCTGCCTCTACTCAAGGTTGATGCTTGAGTCGCTGGCATGTACTGGAGAGGGCGCCCCTGGTACGAGAGGTGCCCGTCCAGAACCCATGCAAGGTTCTCACTGCCCACCGCATCACGATCGAGATACACCTGGCAGTGAGAACAGAACTTGCTTCTTGACTTCAGCTTCTGCAAGAAGGCCTCGCATATGGGACGGGGGCACCGGGCGCTGGTGTAAAACTCGTGAGCCCCCACGACAACGTGTCCCAATGCCTTGGCCTATTGTTTTTTTTTGACCGGAGAGACTGTTACAACCAGGCTGCATGACCATAGACTCTTTCATAACTGTTGTGTGGTGGACATACCTTTTGGACAAACTTTTTGATAAGCACCTTGTGCTTGCTTCCTGGGGCCGAGAAGTTCGCCAATCCAATACAAAACACTGCTTTGTTGAACGCTTCCTTTTTTCGGCCTTCCGTGGCCCCGCTCATCCTCAGGACCTGTTTGATGGCTAGGTCCATGCGACTTGCTTGTTCCCTCCTCATGTTCCAATGGGCGCGACGATACCAAGGGTCGCGATAAAATGAGGTGATCGCGTCAAGCACTGTCCGACCGTTGCCTGGGGAGCTGGAGGATGAAGCGGTGCCCGCCAGACTGGACGTGAAGGAGGCTGTGGAGGTCGAGGAGACTGTAGATAGCGTATATAGAGGTGGACAAAGCCCCAGACAAGGATGGGAAGCCATAGGTGAAGACGAAGAGGGGTTCAGTGTTGAGGAGGACGATGAAGAGGGAGTCAATGGTGAAGCCATGGGTTGAAGGTGCGTGGGAAGCTTCATTGACCCGCACGAAAGCTAGTTTGCGACAACCTCAACTCTCAGACCTGTGGTGGCGGTGATCGCAGATATGCAAATTACTTGAGAAGGGATCCTCTGGCGGATGGTGGCATTCTTGACTCCAAAAGAGATATACCTTGCTGCTGCTTTCGCTCATGGAGCTTTTGGCGAAATTGGTGGAAAGTTTGGTTCAAGAATGAGCTCGAAACGCGGATTGTTTGCCTGGTGTCTGGGTTGAGAGGATCGAGCTTGGTAGCTGTGATTGGATAGGTCACACCGGGGTCAATTCCTATACGGGCCCATCGCGTACGGTTCGCATTCATCAGGGTTCGCAAAGGCTGTTCCAACATTCTCCAGATCGCGGGAACGTTGCGACCAATTGATTTGATCCTCGTGGCCGGCTCTGTGACGAGGACGAGGAGGTGCTCGTTTCAATTGATTCGACAATAGCCGATGGACCTTGCTCTTCTTCCGATGCAGTCAAAAAGGGCGCCTCGACCCCGAGGTCCTCGTTGATTGGTTTCAAAACATCAAGCACCTCTTGATCTTCTTCATCTTCACCCTCCTCTCCACTGCCGACTTGACTGCTCTTGCGTGGACGAAGATGCTTAGTGCCATAGACAATCAAGTTCACAAAATGGCCATTCGTAACGACGACAGGACGAAGAAGCCTCATTGGCTGCCCTTCAGACTCCGTCCCCTCCTTCTCAGTGCTCACTTCCATTTCCGATGCCTCTTGAGTTGCAGCCGCTTTGCTGTTTGGATGGTGTGTTTCAGGAATCGTATTCGCATTGCAACCGGACGGTGCGGTAACTTCCCATCGAGAATAAACCTCGAAACAGTATCCCTTTTTTGGTCAAAACGCGACCTACCGCGGCCTTTTTGGTCAATTTCGATATACCAAGAATCTCGCAGAGGAGGGACTTTGTGTCTTTCGTCCACAGTGCATGGAGTTGTCCCTCTTCACTCATTATGACGGCACGGGGCGTGAACGAAGCCACTGGGAAGTCCTTGTACATCTTTTCGTTCTCATTCATCCGGAAGAAGTAGTAGTCAATGTCCGACTCATTGTCGTTGGTCTTGCTTTCAGAGAACTGTGCAAGTAACGAACAATACAATACTAGTGCGCTTTGAATGTGCCACGGAGCAGCGTACCAAGCAAGGCATCTCTGAAGGCCCACCTGAACGTTCCTGAAGTGCGATTTCAAACTTGCTCTGACAGATACCATACCCGTTTCGGAGAGCTTGAGGGTGCTACTGATGTCGAAGCTAGGGATCAAGTTGCAGACAGGTGCAAGACCTGACAGCTCAGTGAACGTGTCCACCACCTGTCGGAACATGCTCATCCTCGGCACCTGACGTCCCACGATAGAGCATGTTGCTAGCGTTGACCAGAAAATCCGGTGAATCCAAGATACTATCCAAATTTCTCTTCTTGACGTTCTTCTCTTCATCCGTGGAGGATGGCATCTTGAGCGCAGAATCGATGTGAACAGCTGCTACTCAGAATGCACGACGCTGAAGCTCGTCTACAACGAGTGCAGTATTGTTGAGGCGCTCTGAGAGCGAATTTCCTCCGAGCACCTCTGTTGTCGCTGCTGAAACCTTGATTGCAGTTCCTCGCGTGCTTGTTGCCGTGTTGGAGTGAATTCTGCAACCTCTCGACCCTAGGTAATCGCAGAAAGGTCCTGGTCTTCTTGAACCCATGCCTCTCTGTTCATCTCAAGGCGTCTCCTCCTCATGTTTCCCTCCACACTCCCAATGGTAATCGTGCGGGTTTGGTAAATTCGACGCAGGACTTTTGCATGGGCATTAGATTTCTCACGTTCTGTCCGTGGGACGGCTGGTGCGCTCGATGCTTTGCGTCTGTCTCGAGCATTGTGGAGTCCTTTTTGGTTTTCTTCTTCTTTGGTTGCTGGGTCTGCTCTGAGGGTTGTCCTGACTGATGGGTTTCTTTGATGATCTTGGGCTTTTGGCGGATGATAGTGGTTGAGGGAGGTGGATCGTGGGCGATCGTTGTTGAAATGTCATAAAACTTTCCAGATAGCACCATCTCGGGGCAAAGTCATGTTGATGTGAGTGAGTTTTTGAACCTTTCAAAGAACAACCGTGATTTAACGATGCGAATAACCAAAATCGGTATACCTTCGCCTAGCATTCCTAGAATGAGATTCCCTGAGCTGTCTCTCACTTCTCCGCGCTAATCGTACCGCGCGTATGCGTGCTAAAAGGGATCCGAGCCTCTGACTAGGTCCTTCGTAGACCGACGTGTCAGAAAGGTCAAGCTGGAGATCAGAAGAGTCAAACAGGGCTCTGTACATGAATGATATCCATCGTGACATTGGACCCTTCGCCGGTGCTTTCGGCGGATATGGACGAAGTTGCAGGGATGACCAACGGGGTGTTGTCGTTAAGACCATCGATGACAGAGTCTTTCATTAGGGAAAATATCTTGACCCGATCGTCAAAGACACGAGGATCCACGATGACACTTTCTGTTTTTGATGACATCGCAATACGAATGCATCGTCCGCGTCATATCCGAGTCCAGTTCCAGGCCCCTGATAATCTTCATATTGGTTTTGATGCCGATACTTTTTCCAAAATCATTCTTTGATACGCAACCAAGTGCGACAAGCTGGAGTGGAGTCGTGAAGCCGAACGCAGCTAAAACGTTATCCATAGTGTACATACCAAACTGCCTTGAATGAGGCAAGGTGCGTAGAATCTGTGACATATTCCCAAATGCCATCATGTCGCTGTCGTTGGACACTACGATGCGCCGAACATCGTAGCTCGGGTAACCATGAGGAACGTTATCCCCAGCCCTTGTGATACAAATATCTGCCTCCGAGTGACATCTGCATATGTTGAATATCCGTCCTAGTCCTTCTAGGAGTTCCTCCTTGTCTTCCTCTCAAACGGTGGACTCTTCTGACTTTTTTCCAATGGCTTCCTATTTGGCTCTGGAGATCTTTTTCCCATTTTTTGCTCGATCCTCAATGAATACGACAAGCTCCTCCAGGCTGTTGAGATCTTTTTCCAGGCTCTCTCTGCGACTCTTGTGTTCATTCTCCTTCTCTACCGAAACCGATCCGTCAACGTGAAGGGTCGTCTGCGCGGGGGGGAAGAGAGATGCGAGGAGATAATCCAACGCTACGCCGGCGTCCTTGGCGGTCTTTCCCTTTCCTTTTTTCTCCAGCACTTTGGTATTGCTGGCGGAGAAGAAAGTGGACAACAGGTCCACGTCAATGTATGCGTCCTGTAGCAGTGAAAGGTCGTATGGAAGGGGCTGGAACCCGGCTCCCTTCACCGTATCCCACCATTTGTCTTGACCCATTATACTGTTGAACAAATGGAGAGAGGGATTAATATCTGTTTTCTGTCGCAAGTTGCAATAAGCCGTGCTGACGAGGATAGACTCAACGAACCGATGCAAGAAGACGAGGGCAGAGATGGAAGATTGACAAGAAGGCGATCGTGCAGACAACACAAAGGAACTGGTAGGGGGGAAAGTGTGTTGTGTGGAGA
>Ga0247824_10002391_pt1 | contig 10473 bp, 7 predicted proteins | sample 13C_PalmiticAcid_FD_194412 | JGI IMG/M metagenome (GOLD analysis project Ga0247824, IMG submission 194412) | Soil microbial communities from agricultural site in Penn Yan, New York, United States - 13C_PalmiticAcid_Day48 | ecosystem: Environmental > Terrestrial > Soil > Agricultural land...
CCGTGGTTTGAGGAGAGGGAGGTGAGGGGGAGAGTGGATCGGTGGGAACGCCAGGCGGAGGGGAGGGATGAGCGGGGCGGGTTTTGTGCGGTGGATGAGATGCAGATTGTGGTGCATAATGGGTGGAAGCACTTGTGATTTTGGGCACTCGTCCCCTTCCTTTGAGTGCTTTTATGGATGCTTTTTGGGTGGCTTTTCGGGATCTTTTGGCCGGCGTCAGGACTTGGAGCACCGCGGGTTTGGGTATACTTTTGGCGCATCTTTTTTGTACAACATTAGAAGCGTAATTCTATTTTTTTGGACACCTGTTGGTCTGAAGGTCGCTTGCCCATCAAACCACCTCACTTTGTTGCTCGTTTTGTCATCAGTGCCAAGATATGACACAATTTGGAGGCTTTGACACAACACGCTGTTACTGTTCCCATACCAAGCTGCGAACATTCTTCTTCCCCATCCAGGCTTGTGGCACCCGGTGATTATAGTTGTTCTCTCTTGATGTTTTCGGATAATAAGAGCCTTGGGCTGATGAAGTAACTGATGGGTTCAGAGACTCATTATATGATTCATTGTCTAATGGGGGGTTCCCTACAATTGGGCAGTTCGTTCAAGAGTTGTGTGAATCCCAAGTCTTTCTCATGCCTATAAACACAAGAACTGTGTCATGAAGCAGAGTTTGTCATTACAGTCGTTGGCGACGTTATTTTGGATCAACATCTAGAGTCCGTCAACTGGGTTCCTTTGTTTACCCAAGCCACCACTACTATATGGAAAGCAGCTGGAAGGGAAGAGAACGACAATGTATCAAGAATCGTCATCAGCTTCCTTTTTTCTGCCCTCCACAATGGAGCTGAAGTCAGACTGATCAGGTTCAGGCCTCACTGCCAGCTGCCGCTGCAGCATCAGATGAACCTCCCAAGGTGCAGATTCTACAGGCACTTGGAGACTCTTCCCAGGTGCCTCAGGCGAGCAACGGTGACCAGGACACAACCGACTGCCCAAGTCGCGTACCTTCTTGAAAATCCTGGCGCAGTCGCGTCAAAGACGCGCACTTTGGACGGAATGACTGCCCGCCGACAGCCCATGCTGCTCAACCAGGCTGCAAATTTTCGCGTGCCTTCCCTGTGAGCCCTTGCCAACCTTCAGGCTTTTTCTCAGCGCGCCTACAAAAAGGTGAACTCTTCTGCCCTCTCGCCTTTCCTCTCTCTTTCTTTCAACACCAACAAAAACTCAACCACCCCGCGCAGACAAGTCAAGATGTTCCGCGCTTTGGTTGAGGAGAGTAAGTATTATCACACCCGCCCGGCCCTTGGCTGCAGTTTGTTGTGTCTTACCGGTGGTGAAGAGCAGTGCTAACTGTGAATCCTGCGCAGCCTCCGGCGCTCTGTCGTCGGCCGAAGCACCCCCTTCGGCCATGTTCCCCCGCGGGGCCGCTCTCCCCGAGTGGCGGCACCGTGCCCCCCCTCTCGGCGGCTGCTGCTGCCTCCCCCGGCGCTCGTCGAGTGCTTCTTTGGCGGGCGACGCCCTCCCCGCCGTTGTTGGAGTCAACCAAGACTCCAACAATCTCGAGTAAGTCGCCTGCGCCGCCGCCCGCCGTCGCGGGGCGTTTTCTTCGATTTTTGCCTCCCTTGTGTGATCAGTTGCTGATTATTATTTTTTCGCTACAGAATGGCGTCAAAAAAAGAGACGACCGACCTTTTGGTCGGTCGTGAGGAGCACTCGGCGAGCGGCCGCGAGGTCGCCGCCACCACCACCATCACCACCACCACCATCACCACCACCACCACCCCGACCAACACTGCCGCTGCCGGCGAGGCCGGCAAAAAAAAGAAGAAGAAGCCGGCGACGGCGGAGGTCGCAGCCGAGGAGGCGACTCCTTCGGCGGGTCAGGTGGGCGCCCAAGAGCCCACCAACAGCCCCAAAAAGATTTGGTAAGTCTTCCCTTCGATCGCTGTTTCTTTTATTTTTAGTTCCCTCTAAATTGTCTTCCATCGCGTGGAAATCACCTTCATTTTCTATCTCCCTTCGTTCTCTTCTAACCGACCTCAACACTGACAATCCTCCGCAGGGCGCAAGTCTGGGACCTGCTGGGCGACCAGCAGGCGCTGGCCAGCGAGAAGACCTCTTACGAGGACTTCAAGCAGATGTTGGGCCGGGCCATGGCCATGGCGGCCCCCGAGGCGACGAAGGGGCCTGTGTGCGCCAACGTACGCTGCGGCAAGTTTGGCCACACCTTGGCCGTGTGCCCGGTCCCGACGGACATGGCGGCGGGCGACATGTCGGGTTGCTTCTTTTGCAACACACTCGACCATGACGCCGACGAGTGGTAAGTCCTCATCCAATTTTCTGTCCATTTCCAATTGAATGTGTGGATGGCTGACCAAAAATGTGATGATGACACAGCCCGATGATGGAGTGGGTTGGCGCGTCGACGCTCGTCACCCGTAAGTAAAACTGACACTTTCCTGCCCTTTATCCTCGCGGTGATGGTCCATCAGATGCTGGGTCGCTCTAGGCCCCCGCGATTCCGGACAATTTCTCTCCATCCAGAACGAGATGGCTGACTTGCTCAAAATGCAGACATCATCACCAACCGCGCCGGCATGCCTCCCTGGAGGACGCGGATTGACTGGGTGGCCCTCGCCATCGAGAACTGGGACCTGGTGGACTTCCAGCTTCTCCCACTCACGCGGGACTACGTGACCAAGGTCTACATCCCCGGAAAGCGCTGGAAGGAGGTCAACGGGCTCTCGGCCATCACCGACCCGTTGTTCAAGACCATGGACATCCGGCGCCTAAGGAAGCTGGCCAGCCAGGAGCAGGAGCGCCCGAACCGTCGCCCGCTCATGGAGGCGTCCGACGCGCTCTGCTACTGCCGGCACAGCTGCGGTGGCAAGCGCGAGCATGCCATCTTCAAGAACGAGTACCTGCGCAAGTACATCCCCGACATGACGGTCAGCGAGTCGGCGCTCCGCAACATCCTGGCCGAGCATGAGCTCGACGTGGCGGCGACGGAGCAGCAGTTCGCCAAGAAGGTGCCCAAGAAGGCGACCAAGGAGCGCATGGGCCGGCGCGCCGCGAAGAAGGCCGCCGCCGCCGCTGCTGCCGCCGGCGGGGAGGATGAGGGTGCTCCTGGCCCTAGCCAGCCAAAGATGATGGTCGTCGATGTCCCGCAGGAGGTCAAGCCAAAGGAAGACAAGGAGGTCAGCATGTCGCTCACCCTCCTCGACATGGCGGACGCGATTGGCGATGTCATCGACAACATCCAGGACATCGTCAAGTCCTAGTCGTCCGAAACCCTCGGACAGTCAACCCGCCGGCAGCAATCACCAGACGACCGGGCGTTAATCCCGAGAAAGCATGCCGCAGCAGGGCCTCTCTTTTCTGTTCAGTCGGCAAGGCATGATAATTACACGACCGGGCGTCAATCCCGAGAAACCTGAACGCCTGACCATCCGACCATGTCACTCGTACACGCAGCACCACCAGCTTTTCGTTCTCTCCGTCGACGCATGCCACCACGACCGGGCGTTAATCCCGAGAAGCATACGGCAACACGGTTCTTCCTTCATCGCCATGGCGATAATACACGACCGGGCGTCAATCCCGAGACAGCAAGCCTGCCAACCTTTTCTTCTCGCCTCGCAGCACTCCCCTCTCGTTTTTCCGTTAACGGATGCCGCAGCAACACCCCTTCTTCTTCACCGTCAAGGCGATAATCACACGACCGGGCGTCAATCCCGAGAAAAGCACGCCTCCTGCCCACGCCAACCAACGGACTCGTCACTCGGCTATTATGCAGCACCACCTCCCCGTTTCTCCGTCGGAACATGCCACCACGACCAGGCGTCAATCCTGAGTAAGCGCACCGACGAGGACTCCTCTTTCTCCCCTCTCCACTGGCACCGCGAGGTGCCGCCATGGGGTTACAAGGAGCTGCTGCCGCGCTTCCCGCGCTGTTTGTTGTCCGATTTTCTCCGCGCCCCTGTCACTTTGGACTCGCGGCCGTCTGCGCAAGGTTTTCGATCCACACAAGTTCTTTTTTCACGATGAGACGACACCGACCATGATGATGCTTGGAAGTTTCGGACGGCGTTTGGTTCTTTTCAATGAAGCAGATACCCTGGGACTGGGCTGGGTTTGGACGGTGGGCGTCAGAGGATTGCTATCCATTGCTGAGTCGGCGGGAGTTGCAGTCTGACTGCACCGTGGCAGATTTAGGATGGGATTAGCTTGTATTGTTTTTCTTTTCACCTCTTGTTTTCCTGTAAAATAGTTACACACATCATGGCCACCTCAGTGTTGGCCGGCATCGGGAAAGTCCGATTTGCCCTCCATTGACACTGTTACCCTTGCCCTGGTGGGAAAAGTGCCTCGTTACGGGATCATGATCGATCAACCAGAATCGATGGCCTCCAGCCATCTCCAACGCCCGTTGGCCCGAAGAATTCGATCCTCTCGTGTGTGATGATGAGTGGTGGTGTGTTGGTGTTGGCTAAGCGAACATGACATGGAGTCGCTCGAGGCTGATGAAAATCCGAAACGGGTGTGGCGATGGCAGTTGGCCCGCCTGTTACCCACATCTCGAAGTCGGGACGATTCGAATGCGTGGGCATTGGTCATCACCCAAGCACCACCCAAAGCTTACCTCATCCAGGCGATGCCATTGGCCCGAGTCGGAAAGATGCATGATGCCAGGTAATTTTGCGGTTGGAGCTAGGGACCGCCGGACCGCTACGTAAGCAGCCCGCAGCTGGAACCGTATTTTCCTCTGTTACGAAGCATCGAAGTTTCGGTGGGGCATCAAAGGTGCAATCGGAGGCGGATTTGAAATCACCACTGTGGGTTTTTTTCTCAACCCCTTTCAACTCCACCTGTTTCACTTGGATCGAGTAATTATAAAGAGTCCCCGAACGAAACCACCATGGCGAGAACTATTCAGCAGATCAGATCCGACAGATCAGTCAACAGAGCATTGCACTGCCCTGAGCACACAACACACATATTTAACACATCCCCATCATCAACTCAACCTCACTTGAAGTATCAACAAGTCCAGCACACCACCACCAAACAACAGCCCCCTTGACAACCAGAACAACCAACCTTGGTATCAACACCTGCCAACACCACAACACCTCCCACGCCCCACAACCACAACCACCACACTCACCACAATGACAACCCCCTCAGCAGCCGCCATGTCCACCTCGCGCCTCTTCCAGCCCCTCCCCCTCACGCCCTCCGCCACCCTGGGCCACCGCATCGCCATGGCGCCGCTCACGCGCTTCCGCGCCTCAGACGCCCACGTCCCCATCGTCCCGCTCGTCGCGAACTACTACTCGCAGCGTGCCTCCTCCCTGCCGGGCACCCTCCTCGTGACCGAAGCGACCTTCGTCTCCCCGTCCGCCGGCGGCTACGCCAACGCCCCGGGCATCTGGTCTCCCGAGCAGGTCGCCGCGTGGCGCAAGGTGACGGACGCGGTGCACGCCAAGGGCGGGTTCATGTTCAGCCAGCTGTGGTCGCTCGGGCGCGTGGCCGATCCCAAGGTTGCGGCGCAGGAGGGGTTTACCGTGCACGGGCCGAGCGAGGTGGGTTTGGAGGGGCTGGCGGTGCCGCATGCGATGACGGAGGACGAGATCAAGGCGCGGGTGGCCGAGTACGCGGCCGCGGCGAAGAACGCGATCGAGGCCGGGTTTGATGGCGTGGAGATTCATGGTGCGAATGGGTACCTCATCGACCAGTTCCTGCAGGACACGGCGAACCACCGGACGGATCGGTACGGCGGGAGCGTGGAGAACCGCTCGCGGTTTGCGGTGGAAGTGGTCCAGGCGGTGGTCGACGCCGTCGGCGCGGAGCGGACGGGCATCCGCCTCAGCCCGTGGAGCGACTTCCAGGGGATGAAGATGGCGGACCCGGTGCCGCAGTTTACGGACATCATTCGCAAGCTCAAGGGGTTTGGGCTGGCGTACCTGCACCTGGTGCAGTCGCGGGTGTCCGGGTCGTCGGACGCGGCCGACGAGGAGCCCGTGGACGACTCGCTCGACTTTGCGCTCAACATCTGGGACCGCCCCGTGCTCATCGCTGGCGGGCTCGAGCCCAAGGACGCCGCGTACCTGGTGGACAAGCAGTACAAGGACAAGGACGTTGTTGCCGTGTTTGGGCGGTCCTTCATCGCCACGCCGGACCTGCCGTTCCGCATCAGGAACGGCATCGAGCTGAACAAGTACAACCGCGACACCTTCTACCTCGCCAAGTCGCCCGTCGGGTACATTGACCAGCCGTTCAGCAAGGAGTATGAGGCGATTCATGGACCGCAGACCCTGAATTAGAACAGGGAGGGAGAAGGGATGCATTTGGGAGCATGGATGGAGTTAAGGAGCGAGCTTTTCTTTGCATGATAGACCAAGGGAGATAGATCGGAGATTGTGATTAAAAAAACGTTTCAGCCATCCGCTTGCCATCATGACCAAATACGAGACTAAGGGATTTGGAGTATCAGGTAGTCGTCTTTGGGTCTTTGGTGCTTCTTCGGTAGTTTGTAACTTCGGCTACACCACGCTCTCGATTACATCCTCCTCAGGCGACAGTATGATACACACAATCTGTTTCTGTCTCTTCTCAAAATACCGGCACATCTTCTGCCACGAACCATCCCCACACCCCGCTCAAGCCTGCTCGGTAAAGTTGCTGAAGCCCTGGGCCTTGGAAATGTCGGCAACGCTCAGGCCGGCCTCGGTGAAGGGGTTGGCGAGCGACGTGGCCGAGTTGGCGTTCTGGACGTCGGCGCCGACAACGGCGGGGTCGACCAGGGGGACGATGCCGCGGAGGGCGGCGGTGGCGGGCAGGCTGGCGTCGCTGCAGATGGTGGGGATCTGCTGGGCGAAGGGGTTGAAGTTCTTCTCGGCGGCGACGAGGGCGGCCGCGGCAGCGATGACCTGGGGGTCGTTGCCAAGCTCAGCAACGATCTGGTCGGCAAGCTCAAGCTGAGGGAGGGTTGTGTGTTAGTCATTGTCTCCCCTAACGCAGGCGCTGGGCTTGGGGTTGTTTACCTTGGCACAGGCGCTGGCACCGGCAAGGAGGACGCCAGGGGTTTGACCGGCGAGGGTGCCGGCAGCGCCGGCATTGCCGAAGGCGCCGAGGCCCTGGATGATGTTCTGGATGGCACCCTCCTGGCCGAAGCGGGCGTGGGCGACGGCCGCGAGGGCGGCAAGAATGACTGACTTGGTCTGCATGGTGGTGGTGGTTGGAGAAACAAAGGCCGTGCTAGCGGTTGGGGTGAAGTATTAAACAATATAACGAACGGCAAGCCGATTCGAGGAAAGGAGCGTGAGAAAAGAAGGCGATCGAACCGGTCGGTCGGAGTAACGAAATGAGCGTGAAGTCAGCGGCGTGGGGTGAGGAGGGAGAGGCCAGAAGCAAGTCGACGAGAAGGCCGGGTCGTGGCTGGGCCTTTTATCGAGAGACGCATGATGGACGACGGCGGCGAGGGATGACCGGGCGGTGGCATCGTGATGGAAAACCGGCACAATGCGAGCGGGTGGTTGAGCCGTCAAGTCGGGCGATCACACAAACGGGTGCGGCACGAGACTGGCTCGGCAGTGTATGCGGTGGGTGGACGTTGCGTGGTTGACTGCCAGTTTGTCTGGTTCAGCGGGGCCGTCCACACTGGGCGGGCGTTTGATGTGGTGTTTGCCGACTCCTGTGCGCCCCCACGAGCGGATCGCATTCCCCCTGCCGAGCCATGAGCCATGCTGCTGGCTGGTCTGGGGAACGCGAGGGCTCGAGGGCGGCGTCGCGACATCAGACCAAACACAGCCTTGGCTGATGCGATGACGTGCCAGACCGGATTTATCCAGGTCGCCTCGCCAATCTCGATCGCCCTACCGAACATCCGAGCCGCATCTCAAACCGCATGGAATTGCGCAGGGGCCGGCGTCAGTCTTGTGCTCATGCCCGTTGGCGGGAATTGCCTGCGCTGAATCAGACGGCGCCAGTGCCATCAACACCAGAGGGTTGGTGGGGTTGGCGACAGCAACGCCCGATACGGCTTCGGGGGGTGGATTGCGAGTTTCCCAGGCCATGCCGTGCGACGACGGGGTGCGATGCGGGAGGCCCTGTACCCGTCTCGGCACCGAGTGAGCGAGTTGACTGTCCTCCATAGGCCTCTCGCGTTGCGTCGACAAAGTTTGGCTCGGGTTCGTGCCGTGGGTCTGGTATCGTGACTCGGGAGGCCGCGCCTGCCCCAGGCTGTCCGAAGTCGAGGCAACAGCCAACGTGTTGAGCCGCCTAAAAAAATTCTCTTCTTCCCAAGAACTCCTCGTATTCCATCCTCCGACATCAACGCTGCATCGCCCTCACAATTCGCGGTGGGAAACCAATTCCCTTTGACTTCGTGCCTTTGGGGCATTTTGTTGTTCTTCCTCGCCGAGATCGCTCGTTCCTTTGATCATGGGTGCTGGGTGCTGGATGCTGCTGGGACGACTCGACTGCCTCACCCCGACTTCGACTTGATCCGCGACCAGGGCGATCGCGCCCGCCTCCAGGACGAGGACTGTCCCAAACCGCTAACCATCCATCCCCCCAGCCAGATCACACGCGTCGAGCCGGCCTTTGTTGACTTTGGTATCGTTATTAACAAGTGTTATCTAATGCCCACTCGAGCTTGGGGACCGCCACCGTTCAACGTGCGTCCCTGCAAGCCCGGTCCAGCAACGCCATCCGAACCAAGAAAGGGCCTGGACTCGGCCTCAAGCAATTATATGTACAGGAAAGAGGTCGGGTAAGTAGTAATGCGTCCCACCATCCCCAATGTTGACCGTTCCATAGTTCCCACGCCACCGTCCCATCCCACATCCCCTCCCCGCGCCCCACCGCTCGCCGTCAACCACTTCCTCGCGGAGGGGAACGGCGTCGTGCCGGGCGCGGCGTCGTTGTCGTTGTCGTCGCCCTTGCCCGGTCATGCAAACATGTCGCCGGTCCCGCTGTGCAAGGACGCGCCCCTCATTAGCACAAACGCCGCAAACACCCCGAAGCAAAAGCATCCGCCACCCACACCAAGCTCCCCGAGATGCCCAAAACAAAAAGAATCATCATGAGAACCACCCCGACTTCTTCTCCTGCTTCTTCTCCTCGTCTTGCTTCTGCTCCTGGGCCTTCTTGGACGCCTCCTCCTCGTCCTTCTTCTTGCGAGCCGCCTCCTCTTCCTCCTTCTTCTTGCGCTCGGCCTCCTCCCCCTCCTTCTTCTTCTTCTCAGCCGCCTCCTTCTGCTTGCGCTTCTTCTCCTCTTCCTGCTTCTTCTTCTCCTCGGCCTCTTCGCGTTCCCTCTTCTTCTCCTCCACGATCTTGGTCTTCTCAGACTCGGACAGCTTGGAGAAGGCCTCGACGTCCTTGTCCCACTTCTTGACGCACTCGTCGTTCCAGTTGCACCGCTCAACCTCACCATAGGCCGGATGGCTGTAGCGGGGGTGCCTGCTGGGCCAGTTGGACGCGTGGTAGTGGTGCCTCACCAGCGCGGCCCTGGCGTCGTGGTTGCCCGAGTCGGAGTGGCCCTGGCCGGCGGCAAAGGCCTCGACGGTGAGGACGAGCACGCGGCTGACGACCTTGGACTCGTCGAGGTCGTGGAACAGGTCCCAGTTGATCTTGGTCCTGGGGTCCTCCTTGTGCAGCTCCATCTCGGTCATGATGGCCTCGGTGAAGGCGGAGGGCCCGGTGCCGCTGATGATCTGGTCGAAATCGAGGTCCACGTCGGCAAGCGAGACGCCCTGCTCCTTGGCAACACCGTTGAGCCACGACATGATCTTCTCGATGAGGCGCATCATGACAGGCAGCTGCGGCTTGCACATGAAGGTCCACTGGCAGAAGGAGCGCGACTTGGGGCCGAGAATGGGGTGGTCGGCCCAGTCGGGCTCGTCAATCTCGATGCCAATGACCATATCAATGTCCTTCTCGGCGTAGCGCTCCGGGATAAACTTGCCGAGGGGCTTGAGGGCCTCGACGTCGATGTCGGCGTACAGGCCGCCCTCAGCGTACATGATCATGTATCGCAGCAGGTCGGCCTTGACGATGGCAGCCTTGACGTCGCGGTAAAAGTTGACGATGTCGGGTCGGTTGAAGCCGTCGGGGCCGAAGTGGTACTCGACATAGCGCAGGTCATTGTCGTCGGTCAAGACCTCGTACCGGTAGTCGGGGTTCTTGCCAACCCACGAGCGGGCGGTGTTGAGGTCGCGCTCCTCGAAGCGGAGGGGGTTGACCTTCCAGGTCTGCCAGATCTTCTTCGGAAAGTCGCTCCGGACGGTGGGCACGCTGACGGCGCCGGGAGAGGAGCGGCTGATGGGGGCGCGCACGCTCGACTGGAAGAGATTGTGGTTGAAGACGAAGAGGATGAGGCAGACGGCGGCGATGTAGATGGGCAGGGCGCGGCGGAACTGAGTGGGCAGGCGGTTCCTGAACTGGGCGGCCGTGGCCGTAAGGGTC
>Ga0247824_10002392_pt1 | contig 10470 bp, 11 predicted proteins | sample 13C_PalmiticAcid_FD_194412 | JGI IMG/M metagenome (GOLD analysis project Ga0247824, IMG submission 194412) | Soil microbial communities from agricultural site in Penn Yan, New York, United States - 13C_PalmiticAcid_Day48 | ecosystem: Environmental > Terrestrial > Soil > Agricultural land...
CTCTCAGACGTTTTTGAAGAGAAACCGCCCAAGAAAACAATCCACATCTTCGTCCAGCTCCCCCAGTCAGGTAATGCCACTCACTGCTTAATGCAAGCCTTTCAGCGTGCACTGTCGGAGCTAATTTGTTGTCTCTGACGGCCTCTCCTTTTAACCTTTGAATTGCGCATTGCACAGTGAGCAAAAGAAGGCGTGAATACGAGGCTGAAGCTCCCCAAAAGCATCTGAAGATCCTAAGCGCAACAAGCATTTCTGATACAAGTATATTTCAGACGATCTCTGGTGACAGTGAAACGGAGAAAAGTGAACAAGTACGCGCTTTATTGTACGATCTGGATATTGCTGGGCCTATGAGCCTCTAATGCCATGTCACTTACAGCTGTTGACCTTTATAGGCCCGAATCCTACCCCGTGATCTCCCGAACATTTTGAATTGGCGTGTTGTGGCTGGAACTATATTCGCGGATAAGACGCCATACATTGCAAAACTGGAAAAGGATTCACCTAACTACAGAGTTGTTTTCCTCCGACCACGTCGTTTCGGAAAGTCGGCTTTTCTCAACATGCTCTGCGCATACTACGACATTCACAACGCAGGCATCTTCGACGAATTATTCGGACCTCTCTATATCGGGAAAAATCCGACAGAAAGCAAAAACGGGCTCCTTGTTCTCAAGTTTGACCTGTCATTGATTGACATTACTAGTACTTACAACGAAATGGTGACCAGCTTCAACAATGTCATCAATCTCGTCCTCAAGGAATTTCTTACCAAATATCGCAAGGAACTGGGCGATCAGGTCGACAGAATGATTGACACCAATAATGCCTCCAATTCACTGCAACAGGTGCTGGTAAGTTACTGTTATCTTGACTACGCGAATGGTCATTATTCGGATAATTGTCTCAAGGGACTAACATCGGTTTATACTTCAGTCTTTGGTTGGATTAAGGGGTCGACGTCTTTTTGTTGGTGTAGATGAATACGATGCTCCGGCCAACAACAGCGCGTTCCCAGGCGGCAACACCAGGCTGGGGGAAGAAGCACTGCAGAACGTTCAAAAGATTGAGGCATTCTTCAAAACGAGCTTCTTTGCCTATCTCAAGCATGGCTGCTCAAGTGTGAGCACGAGCAGTTCAGGCGTTGTTATCGACAAATACTTTTTAACCGGGGTGACACCAGCTTTTCGCGCGGGGATCAGCCCACTCGCGGCTATCAGCCCACTCGCGGCTATCAGCATGGTTTCGCTTGATCGCAATTTACACGGCATGTGTGGATTCACGGAAGTCGAAGTCAAAGCCATTGTGAAAAAGTACCTTCGAAAGAACGACCAAGAAATGGAACCCATAGTGCAGTCGATGCGAAAATTGTACAATGGCTATCTTTTTTCGGCTTCTAGTGACGGATCCAACCCTGATAGCCTGTACAACCCCCATCTGGTCTTTCATTATCTCTGCAATTTCCAGAACTCAGGATTCGTCGCGAAGCCTGAGGAATCCACTGCTCTCTACTCCACAGCGATCCTCGGGTCTATTTCTAATGTGGGAGAGTTCTCAGTTGAAGATCTCTTGAAATTGACGATCACACGCTCGGAGAAATCGAAAATCACGACGGAATTTGGCTATTCTGAGCTCCTAGCCATTGGGAAGGACAAGGAGATCACTTGGTCTCTCTTGTTTTATCTTGGAATCCTGACTCTGGGCCCAGACGGAAGTCTGCAGGTCCCGAATGACGTTGTCAGACTTGATGTACGTATTTTACGATTGCATTTCAGCCAGTTGATGATCAGGATATGTGCAGGATATGACAATAACAAGGCGTCATTGTTTAGGTTTTGAAAAGGATCCAGACTTTCCTACATACTCAAGCCAATATAAAATCGCTCATGGCCCCTGTAGTCAGAGATCTCAGAGCAGGTAGCCCGAAATCTCTGATCAAGCTCGTTGAGAAATTCTTTGAAACAAGAGCAGTGAGGTCCATACGTACAGCAAATGAGCATGTATTACAAGGCGTCATGGAAGTCCTCCTGGAGCCTGGCAACCAGGTGCCAGAGCTTGGTTTGGTGGTAGATGGGGACAAAGCGTCTGGAGATGGGCGCTTTGGATTTGCGGACCTATTCATCCCGCGAAAGGCGACAGGAACAGTTGAAGACGAAACATGTATCATATTAGAGTTGAAAAACACGACCCTGGAAGGCCTGTGGATGGGCGCGTCCAACAACAGCACCCCCACCCCCACACACAAGAATTTGCAGATATTACAGGAGACTCTGAAAAAAGAAAAAGGAACCACCCTCTTATCAAGGAGGTACATGTATCCTCATTACTCACAGGAAGGAGAACAGATTTGGCGCAGCACAACTCTGAAGGACATGGTAGATGCGGGACTAAATCAACTTGAGAAACACATACAGACGATCCAAAAAGGCAATCCGGCATCATACAACCATGCTGGAATCTTTGACACTCGGGTCAAAGTCACGAAAGGTGGGCATGACAATCTGCAAGGATATGTGGTATTGGGGATTGGAGGAACTCGCGTCCTCGTCACTTCCACCGAAAGAATATCAACAACTTTTCAGTATCAAAGAGCTCTGCAGCTCTGAAGATCTTAGCTTTGATTTGTAGTCTGCAGAGAAGGTAGCAACATCAGTGAAAGTGTAGTGATAAAATCATAGGTATTGCCCCTCTGTCTGCCGCGCCTGTGCGAGCCTATGTGGTATCTCTATTGACTCACTCCCTTCTTGCGCAAGTGTGCTCAACCAGGAGACACTCCGCCAGGACCGTGTCTTCCGCACACCCACTGCTGATATATGGCAACCAGGCGTCTACTGTTAATCACACTTGGCTGCATAACGGGCGACATTCACCGCGAAAGCCTGTGAGACTTCGTTGCACCCTTCTTCGCCTTTGGCTACAGAGTGACAAAAGGAAAGCCGGGAGTGCACATAGCATCCGTGGATGTCGAGACAAGATACAAGCGGCACATTCACAAGATGTCAGGTCTGTGTGGAGTTTGGTCTCCAGTGCCTGCCATACTTACCTGCAAGCCTGGTGGTGTCGATAGCGCTGTCCAGTGGCCATGGTGTTCGCCTCGTGACATTGGAGATTCATTTGCGCCGCCACACCACAGGTGAAAACGAACCTTCTCACTGACAAGGAGGGAGGCGCTTGGATCAGGATCAAACACTGTCAAGGAAGGAAGTGCATCAGGATCAACACTTTCCAGGAGTGATCAGTCTTGTTGGTGACCTGCTACGAGCCCCAGCCTATGTGAGAGGTCTCATTGCGATTCAGCATCGCAAGAGCACGTTTGGATCCAGAACTAGGAGAGACAGTTGTTGCGTAGCAAGTATCATATGAGTAGCCCGCCATCGGTACCACTACGTTAGATGTATAACCAGCGAAGAACAGCGACCAGCGCAGACGGCTATAGCGTCGTTTCGCAGAGGCAGTAGTCGACATACCACCTTCAAGATCATCCCTGTGGACCGAATCAGTTTGTTGCAGCCCATGGAAAGACGGTTATACCAGCCCCTTTGTCAGCCTTCAATCCGTGAGACTTGTGCTTTCTCGCCTGAAGTTGCCAGTGCTTGTTGGATATGCAGTGCCGTGGCATGGGTTAGTAGCAACTAGAGGGTGCCCGTGGCTGACGCCACGGGTTCCCGCGATGCGACATGAAGCTCAAATCTTTATTCAACATCTATTGGCATACGTATTCTTAATCGAAAACCCCATGATAAACGACATTGCGGGTGTATACACCTGGTTCACCTTCCTTGACCCCACCTTTGATGAGAACCTTCAAGTTCTTGCGATCCGTACACCGCGACAGTGCAACATACAACTGGCCATGGCTAAAGACAGGCTGCGGGAGGTACACCCCCACATTACTCAAAGTCTGTCCTTGGGCCTTGTTGATGGTCATTGCAAAGGCTGGCTTAACCGGAAACTGACGCCTCCGGAACATGACTGGAGAAGAACCATCCTCTGTTGTGGTAAGTGGAATCCTTGGGATGAAGTAATGATGACCTTTAAATAGGCCCGTCATGATCTCGGCATGGATGACTCTAGAATCAAGGGCTCTAACAATGAGTCGGGTACCGTTGCGCAACCCATGCTTGGGATTCATGTTGCGAATCAGGATGATCGGTTGACCAACTTTCAATCGAAGCTCAAAAGGAGGAAGGCCCGGAGGGTTCAAGGAGTTGAGGTACTCAGTGGTATAGTGTGTCGCGGTAGGATCATCCTCATTTGGGATGGAATCTTGGCCGAAATAGACTCTTGGTTGTCCGCCAGGGAGCAGGTCTGTTGCCAGATCATTCAGCTTGTTGACGTCCTCATTGAGCGCGGTCAAAATGGCGCTTTCACCCAGGTACTCTGGAGACAGTTGCTCTTCTCTTAGTCCTTGGTAGATCTTCTTGATCAACAGTTTTTCAACAGAGTCATCTGTTGTGGGGCTGGTAGTCTTCAGAATACAGTAATCAGGCATCTTGATGTAGTCGTCATGGGCCCCAATCTGTTCTGTGCTCTCCTTGCCTTCGCCCACGCGTAGCAGGAACTCTACAAATGCTCGGTTAGTGGGATCATCCTTCTTGACTCTCATGTTCTCGCAAAGCTTGAGAGTATTCACATGGCTCCAGATTGCCGATCTCTTCAGGCACGCATTCTCGATATCTCCTCTGGTACCTCGAAGCACGACAGGGAGGACTTGACGAAAATCGCCTCCAAATACGACGATCTTACCACCAAATGGCGCATCCACTTTGGTGATATCCCTGAAGGTCCTATCAACGGCTTCAAATACATGACGATGCTGCATAGGTGCCTCATCCCAAATCACTATTGTGACTTCGCGAATACGGTCGGCGAGCTTTTCTTGAAGTGAGATGTTGCAATAAGAGTCGCTTGCAATAGGAATTGGGATCTTGAAAGTGGAGTGAGCGGTGCTGCCCCCATGTAAGATCAAGGCAGCTATACCGGAAGAAGCCACAACCATGATCTTCTTTCTGAAATGTCCTTCGACATAATCGATCAGAGTGTTGAACAGGAAGGTCTTGCCCGTCCCCAGGACCATCAACGAAGAATAACCGCTTCTTGACATTGTAGTTGCCGGTAATCGATCCACAGATGTCATTGAAAGCTTTGTACTGGCCCTCATTGAAATCCTCGATGTTCTTTTGAGCCCTCGCTTCGAGTTGCTCCGGGCTTACAACGTCTTCGGGTGCAACACTCATGTCCTCCATGTCTTGAGGTAACTCGGGAAAATCCGACAGTCGAGAGCCAATGCCTTTCAGGATCCCATTTATGTCAAAGAGAGCATCCCTCTTGGCTCTTTCAATGAGTTCTTGATCTCGAATATCGGGGTCCTCGATCTCTTGAACATCAGTATCGTCTACTGACATGGGACAAACATCCATGTCGACACCATGTTGTGCCAAGCGAAGACGATAGAGGAAGTCGCCTGAAAAATCTCTTGAAAAGCTGGTCCATAACCGGAGTGGATCGCTTGGGCTACAATGGACCAAGATCAAGGCGAAAAGATGTCGCAGGCTTGAGGCCATCTGGAACATTGCGGCCTCTTGGAGACACTGATGCCATTCTTTATCGTCCTCCATCAAACTCCGAGCCATAGCCGCTTCTCTGAATGTCGGGCAGATAACACCATCAAAGGTTCGGATGTCCTGAAAGCTTTGTGCTCCTTTGACATGCAATAGTAGAATTCGCAAGCAAAAGCGCTCACGTTCCTTTGGGTGCACGAAATAGAGGCGAGTTATCACATTGCTCCCTGGACCTTCTCGCACCCGTTCCTTCCAAGTGGGTCGCAGGCATTTCGTCCATGTGTAATGCTTCGGTATCTCGACGTAAGTGAATCGTCGTGAGCCGTTGCCGCCTATGTCCATTCTGTTGAGCTTGAACCACTCCAGCAGCTGACTCCTACTTTCATCCGCTGCTTGTTGAATGTTGAAACCTTCCGAGAACCTAACCAAATGTTCTCCTTCTAGATGAACTTGCAGTCGGACGATCGTCTGTGAGTGGCATTGCAGGTCGAACTGAAAGAGTCTCCATAGGGCTTCGCATGCGGATACATATCTTGCATCCAAAAAATTCTGGATCTCATCGATATCACGTTGCGGGTCGTCCTGGTTAACCACAGTCATCCTTGTCCTGTCGTGTCCCTTGTGAACGTACTTGTAGAAATGCTTCGCGGCAGTGATTGAGGAGCAGACTTTGACGTTTATGTGCGCATCATACTTTTGGTGTACTGGAATGTGAACTGCTATCAAATGTATTTGGGTACCGGTGGCTAATTTATGGACTTTGAAATTCGACCCCAGCGCTCGAGAATAGCATTACTGTTACCTGGATCTGAATCACTATAGTTGCATGTGGGTGCTTGTGTCTGCTAGTAACTGGAAGGAAGGGGAAGGAAGGAAGGGAAGAATCGGTTGCACAAAGGTCACATACACAGCCTTACTTGTGGCGCAGCTCTTAAATCTGACGGGGCGAGGAATGGTTTTCCTTCTTTCCATCTATCCAGCCATTGATGGATGCACTCACTTTCAACACTTTGGACAAATGGAAATGTACAACGACTGCCGGTAGCACCGTCACCAGGTTCCGTTGTTGGGTGGGCTTTGGTAACAGGGACGTATCCCAGTCAAATCGGAAAATCGGAAAGAGAGAGTTAAACTTTCTCACGATTACCTACCTTCAGTATGTTGAACTGCATTTCAATTATCACTATTCTGCCCGTTCTGTTTTGCTCTGCTCAGTCGCGGTTACTGACTATTGGATCATTTATTGACTACAACGCTTATCCATCAAACATTGTTACTTTTGCTTGGTCATAAACGACTTCAAGGTGCTCCAAACCCTGCTACCGCTGCTTGATTGATCCATTCCAACCTTGATCTCGGCGGACTCGGCGGGCTTGGTTACAACCTTGGGGGAAGGAGCAGGCAAGATACCAAGTTGCACGGCCAGGGCAATACATCTTTCAGTTAATGCAGCAGCCTTATCAGCAGAAACTTGAACACGATCGACCGCCTCATTGAGCGCTGACCTAGCGAAATCAAGCTGCCATTCGGCATCCTTATAGTTCCTCTTGTAGGTAGAAAGATCCTCAACTGCCTGGCGAGAAAAGTACTTGGCTTCCTTTTCATCACGGAGGAGTTTTCGATACTTTGCGTGCCTGAAGTGATCCAGCTCTTGTTCTTCTTCGCTTGCCATTGAGAAGAACATATCATCGAGTATAAGTTCTTCTGCAAAGGAAAAATCAATTAATCCGTACTTGTCGTCGTCGTCGTCGTCGTCGTCCATAGCCTGAGTAGGCCCTTCTTCCTCCTCCTCCGTCTTCTTTGCCTCCTCCTCTTCAACATCGATCGGTACATTGTCAATGCCATTAGCTGGGGTGGCCGGAATTGCCACTGTATCCTCTTCCTGGTCGTCCTCAATTTCGTCGATCATCACCTCTTCAATTTCTATGTCATCGGCAGGGGTACTCGGAAAGGCCAGCGCATTCTCATCCTCCTGATCTTCCTCAATCTCGTCAAGGGTCACGTCAGTGGTACCTTGAGTGGCCATCGTCTCATCGGTCTCCACAAGCCCGTTTATCTGCGGGAAGCCATGAATCCCATGCCACCATCTTTTCCTCCAACCCATTCAGCACTGAAAAGCAAACATCTTTAGAACCATTCCCCCATTGGAGACATACCCTACAGACGACCGCATGAGCAAAATCTTGAGGACATCTCATTACAGCAGCAGGCGGCTGTCCTTCCTTGCCCATCTGACGCTGAGGACGACGTCTGGTAGAGAACTTGGGAGGGAAAGCAATCAGTTGTTGCTTAGGGTCGGCCGGCTTGTCATAAGGGCTGCGACGGGGCCTCGGTCGCATGAAGCTGTTGCGCTTGGGGATGGGGATGGGGATGGTAGACGGAACGTAGCCAGAGCCAGAGCCAGAGCTTCGTAGAGAGCGCTTAGGGACAGGGTGGTGGAGGAGGCGCCTCGAGGCATTGTTGGAAACGGTAAGTGTAAGTGAGTGAGAGAGTGTGTGGGAGAGAAAGAGAAGCAGTGAAGAGTAAACGTACAAAAATCATCGGGTTTTTATACCTATATGGCGACCACATTGTCAAGGAAATGATAGACGGTAGACGGGTACCAGGCACCAGGAACCTGAGCAGGCGAAGCAGTAGGTGCTCAAAATTTTCTCATGCAGTTGTGGGAATACATATGTGCTAGTATAGAGAGCGTCCGAGTACTGGCCCCGCCCCGGTGTACCATCCGCAGTCACAATAAGCGCTTTGGGGAAGAGTTAGCTTTAGCTCTTAGGGAAGAAAGGAGCATTTTCTAACTGCCTAGCGGAGTGCTTCAAGCCTGGGAGACTCTGCATCTCGCTGTTGAAGTGCCGGTGCCTGAATGGCGTGCTGTGCGTACACGAATGCGACAAACCGTCGACACCCGGAAGTTTCCATTTGTGAGTGGAAGTGTGTCGACCCCGTAGACAAATTCCATATCCGGCTAGTTGTCGACCTCGTCAATTGCTTTCAAAGTCGTCGACACCTCCGATGGGACAGTGACGGTGACATGGACATGGCCGAAGGAGGTGCCAATGTCAACAACCAAGAACAGCGAGATACAGGAGAAAAGACGAACACTGCCGAGTGGGCCGGTGGATCACTATCGAGACAGAACCCTAGCAGTGCAGGTTGCCTTGGAGGATCTCACTGGCGAAACAACTCGGCCAGTATGATCACCAAGGAGCAGGCGTCCATCAAGGACATCGAAAATCGAATTCGTTTGGGCAGAGAAAGCAATCGATGGTCAAAAAGAACAACTGCAGTCAGACATCATGGACATCAAGCACAAACTGGCGAGATATGTTGGGTACCCGAGCAAGCAAATCTTGGAGGCAATCTCTACTACCTCAATGTTTGGCAACAAAAGCGGTCCCTTCATGGCTGGTGCCATAATCTCGACCGACATAGCCTTTGTACAATCGGTGGATCAGGCTGTCAGTGAAGTTGGTGGTTATAGAAAGGATATGCTCTACGGCAGGCTGAACTTCGTGACCAGGACGGACGAGGAGCTTCGGCTGGATCTCAAAAAGTCGATTGAAGAGATGGCTAGGGATGATTCTTCTTTGACAGAATTTCGTCAAAAAAGTGGTAGCGGACAAGGCTGATTTTCAGGAGATGTGTAGAGGAGTCTTCAATCATCTCGGAGTCGGAGCCGGGGACAAAGTGCAGGCCACTTTCCAGAACTTGATCAATGGCTGTCGACCGAAAGACCAAAATACTCACAGATTACAACCAAGCCTTTGTGAGAATTGCCGAGCAGCAACTCACGATCCTTGAGATGGAAAAGACCCTCCGGGAAGAGCCGTCTGTGGATCTATCTAACGAAGAAGTGCAAGTTCTCGATCAATTCTCAAGTCGGATCTTCATGACATGTCTCGATTTGCTCTCTGGTCCATCTATAGTCGTGCGAGAGCCTTTTACTGCCTCTCCTTCCGGACGACCGAAATCTACGATGACATGGCCAACCTGCACTCGTTTTCCAACTTGACCTCAACCATACTTGCTCAATTGAACGCGAGACTCAACAAGGAGTTCGGGGCACTGTCGTCCGATTGGAGTAGCAATCCTACGACCTCCTCCAAACTGGCCTTGGTCCTGGACGATGACAATCTCCCGTCTGTGATGCAGGATCTTCGGAACAAGCGGGTGCTAGAGTTGGATATCGACTACGAGTTCTCTCTTTGACCATACCGTCACTTTCAACGATCGCACGTTCGACCACGTCGTAAGTTTACTGATAACAAGGCGTACAATTTCAGGATGAACACCATGGCAGTGTATTTCTGCGGCGCTACTCTAAAGTCTGATACCAAAGCCGACCGAGCCAACGGGGCTTCCGCTATTACTGCTGATGGTGATGTGGCTTCAGTCCGGAGTCATGGAGACAAGTTTGCGTTCCACATCCTCAGCCACGGTACATTCCGATACCGGTATCCAGCTAAAAAGATATCCACCAACTTTGTGGAGACCGATTTTCAGTTTGCCAGATCCACCTCCGCCTTCAACTACATTTACAACCCAGTCGATCTGAACGACTCGAAAGCCGTTCAAACGTGAACAGGTCCGCTTGGAACTTGACAGTGGATTTGGAGAAGGGCATGAGTGGGTGCCATCGATAAAGTGGATCGGTTCTAATATCCTCCTGACTATCAGGACTTTGAGACGCGGAAACCGAACTGTGCAAACCGAAAGCACAGCATGAAAGTGAAAAGTCAAGGACGAAAGTCCTCAACCTTTGAGATCCTTCAGGGTTGACCGTCCTATCGTGACAGAGCCCTCGGATGAGTCCCAATCTTTACAGGATCGTGATATGGATTGGATGTCTACATTAACTGAGCATGAACAACGTCGTTCGAAACAAACTCATCTCAAAACGTACACTGAATAA
>Ga0247824_10002393_pt1 | contig 10466 bp, 18 predicted proteins | sample 13C_PalmiticAcid_FD_194412 | JGI IMG/M metagenome (GOLD analysis project Ga0247824, IMG submission 194412) | Soil microbial communities from agricultural site in Penn Yan, New York, United States - 13C_PalmiticAcid_Day48 | ecosystem: Environmental > Terrestrial > Soil > Agricultural land...
ATCCCCCACCGCCCTGCCCACTCCCCAAATTCGAGTAACCTCCCGGCGGTTGGTCGTACCGGTTTCCTAGGCTGGGTCGTCGCTCGGGGGCTGGTGTCTGGGCGGTGGAGGTGGCGGTGGTTCGCACGCCCAGGTGGCTGGTTGAGGTCTGCGGCCGGGCGGGTTCGCTGTGTAGTGCCGAGGACGGGGTGCTGGTCGTGGTCGTGGTCGCGGACGCAGACGTGGTCGTGGCGGATCTCCGTCTCTGGCGGGACGAGGTCGAAGCAGCGGCGGCGGCGGCGGCGGTGGTTTTTGTCTTGCCCGCGCTGCTGCTGTCCATGATGGCTGTCGCGAAGGAGGCGGACTTTTTGCGGGCGAGTTTGTTCGGGTCAGGGGTGGTGTTGGTGGTGGATTCGGGGTTTGCGGTTGAGGAGGGGTGTGCGTTTCCGGTTGATGCTGATGCTGATGCCGACGCTGACGCGGAGGATGTCGAGTTGTCCCATGCCTTGCGTGCCGCGCGCCCGCGGACCTCGCCGACGAGGTCGGCGGCGGATTTCTTTTTGGACTTGTCCTCCTCGGATGACCGGCTCGAGGACATGATGGTTTCCAGCGTACCGTAGGCCGTGCTCCGCCGCTTTCCCGGGTTTCTCCTCCTTGGGTGGGATCGAGCGGTATTCTCGTCGTCGGACGTGATGGCCTGCAGGGTTGGGCCGCCGTGGCCGTGGCTGCGGCTGCGGCTGTGGCCCTTCCTGCGCGGCACTGAGGAGGGTGACGGCCCGGCGCCGGACACGAATGACGCCCCAGAACCGTGGGGGGCCACGTGGACTTCGTACTGGTTGCTCAGGGAGTACCGCGAGCGGGCACATATCTCGGCGATGCGGTCCAGGTCTGCCCCAATGTCGTTCTCGCCCCCGCGGACCTGCAAGTCAGCCATGAAGCTCTTGAACGAGAAGGCTTCCAGTGGAGGCAGCTTGGGTTCTTCGGGCTCCTGGCGCGACTGCCACAGCCATGGCAAGGGCAGCTTGCTGCTGGGGGTGCTGGCCTTTTTGGCCTTGTATGGACGTGGCATGCTCACTCCATAGACACTGCCGTCGTGGGGTTCTGCGTTGTGTCTGTCAACACCAATGCTGATACTGCTAGTCGTTCCAACACCGACGTCGCTCACTGTCGGCTGGATAGGTCGACCGGGGCCGCCGCTGCCTGGTGCTGAGGCCGAAGGTAGCGGGACACGCCTGGAGACGCCGCGGCTGCTGCTCGGCGGTCTGTATTGCCGCGAGCGGGTGCTGCGAGAGACCTGGGATGGCGGGGGACCACTGTAGGTGCGCACGAGCACGGGTTGGGAGTAGGTGCTGCTCTGAGCGCCAGGCGCCTCGGGGGTATAGCCGTGGCGCTGGACGGCCGACGGGTACTTGCTGTTCAGCTTCTGCAAGGCGGACGTATGATGAGCGTCCCTGGGATCGGCGAGTTGAGTCGGTCTGCCCTCGGCGGTGGACGGCGCGAGGCAAGCTGACGGGACCTTGCTGCGCTGGAAAAAGATGGGCGGGAACGAAATAGGGAAGGACGTCCGCCTCGGTATTGATGGACTCTCAGGAGGCGGCCCAGCCGCAGAAGAGGGAGGGTTTGAGGAGGAGGAACAAGAAGTAGGGGGCTCATCGAGATCCAGAGTGGGACCAGGGGGTGGCGAGTAGTCCTCTTGGTCCCCGGGGCGGCATGAAGAGGCCGGCTCTGCGCTGGCAGCGTCCGCAGCATCGGCGTCTGCACGGGCGGAGGCCATCGGGCGAGGGGCGTGGGGATTATTGGATATATACATGGGAGCGGGCGAGGTCGCTGCAGGATAGACGACTTAGACGAGCAGCACGGGTAGGGGTTGCAGTTGCACCATGCAGACGTGTCGAGGTAGCAATGGAATAGGAGCAGGAGCAGGCGCAGCAAGCAGCAGGGCCAAGCAGCAGAGCAGCAAGGTGGCTCGGGCAACGGCGACGAACCGTGAGACTCGGGCGGCGGGCAGCAGCGTCAAGGCGTCGGTGGGTCAACGAACGTCGACGACGTGTTTGCGGGCTTGGGCGACACGGGAAGGGCGGCAGGAGCAGGGCGTGGACGACATGGCCGCTTTCTGCGCGTCTCGAGCCGGGCGGAGGTTGATGTCGGGCGTCGACGTGGTTGTCTGGTCTTGGGCCAAAGACTCGGTCAGAGGTTCCACTGAGGTGCCTATGGGGTGACCTTTGAGGTGTCTTGCGGTGCCTTGAGGTGCCTGCGTCCGCGGTTGCGTTGCGTTCTGCTGCGTTCAGTTGCGTCGGTTTCGCCCGTTCCTAGTGTTGCCCCAATCGCTGCCCCCTCTCGCGCTGCTCCTCTCGAATCCCTCTCAATTGATTCGACCCGATCGCAGAGGATTAAAGTGACGGACATGCACTGCGCAATCGCCAGATTGGCGGACGCACAATCTCGGCTCCGGTTTGCTGTGGTCTAGGACAACTCCGGGCAGGTATTTCATCCATGCCGTCGTTGACTGGCTGAGACACCAGAGCGACCAGCAAGAGCACAGAACTTGAAGGCTGCCGCCATTGGACAGCAGCTGGCTCGCGTTCTGCAGGCAGTCGTGGCTGTCGTTCAAAGGTCTGGCGGCAGGCCACTTGCAGCTCGAGAGCAGGGGTCCGCAAGCGGGGCTCCACGCCCGCCCCACCGCAGGTGCCCCGCCAAGACCAGGGACCTCCTATTTTGGCCTTCTTTGCTTCTTCCCGACTTGTTCCAGAACCACCACTCTCGAACCTCTTGACACCTCGATCTCCCAATCTCACATTTTCAATCTCCGCCAATGCTCGTTTGAGAACCTCAGATCATGATTCATTGCCGAGAGATATCTTCAGTCGGTTACCCCTGAACTGGTCAGTCAAAGTTGAGCTTGACGGACATGGTCCAGCCCAAGCAACCTCTGATATCGAACCATCCATCACTCCTCCGGCAAGCAATCCACCCATCGAAACCTCGACCTCAAAACAAACTTGCCGGCCCAGGTATCCCCCTCCCCCCACCCGCCCAAGCCAAACCAGACAGAACCAAAAACGCCACCGCCGCTACATGCGTCCATATGTAGTCATGCCGCCCGACTGTATCTTGCTGCTGTAGACAAACGGTGCTCGTGTCAGGGGGGGCGCCCCCAGCCTGTACTTGTCTCGCCGGTCATAGTACACAAAGAGCAGGTAGAAGGCGTGGATGACTCCAGGGAACCATCTACATGTGTGGGGCATCCAAGCCGTGGTTAGACCAAGTGCTCTGTGATCTCTCTCTTCTGGGCCGGGAGAGTCAGGGGACTTACAGCCAGATGGTGAGCACCACGTTGATGAGCAAGTCGGCCCCGCAGCCGGCCATGATGGCCACTCCGAGGGGAGGGACTGATTTTGCATGCCGTCGTTAGCGAGTGGTCCTGATGATGGGCGAATGGGGTTTCACTTGCTGAAGAAGCTGATGAAGCCGACCAGGATTCCCGCGACGCCGTCCATATTTGTTGTTTTACGGTGTGTGAATGGGGTCGTTTAAATGCCAAGCTTAGCTCGAGTGTTTTCTGTGTTGTAAGACGATTCTCTTTCTACTGCTGTGGCCATGGTCCTGATGTCGGTTTGTTACGAGTGCCTCGTGGCACGCAGCAGGTGCGATGACGTAGTAGGGTGCACGGGCCATTGAGCTCTCTTGCCGTCCTCGGCCATTGACAGGAGGTCGAATCTCTCAATGAAAGGGCTTTTCTTTTACGGAATTTGAGGTGCCCTCTTGCCCTATGCAGCCCATCTCTCAGGGTGCTTGGTGTGAAAGGGGGGATGAAAACGGCCCGGCCTTATGAACTGGCTTTGGTGAACTCCACCTCCAGACCAGTCCTGGGACCTTGCTTGCCGAATGATGCAGCTCGAACTCATGGGTACGTACTATCGGCTAGTTCTCTTCTTGCCATTAGAGTTGCGTCTTGAGAGAGTGGTCTCTTCCAAACACTGAATCGCTGATATCAGAATGCTCCCCCATTCAGGGGCTTTCCCGCTTTGGATGCACGAGCTTCATCTGATGAGGGCGCCGCCGCCGTATCGGTGGGGCATTCTTGTCTCACCAAGTACCGCCATGGCGGGAGATTTTGCCCAATTCTGGAAATTGATTCTTCTCTCAGCTCCCAGCTCGAACCATGTGAACTGCCGTGTAACATTCCAAGGAGCGAGGCTGAGGCGAGAGTTTCATCTCTTGCGGTCCTGGTTTACGAAGCCATGGGACGGGAGCTCCACCATAGAAATCCAATCCCAAGGGCGCAGTTCTCGGATGACGATTCCGGTGCTGGGATGCGGGGCCCGCCCTGAGGGAAACGGTGACTCGCTAAGAAAGGGGCTGGCAACGGTGCAGCAGATTGACAGGATTTGACATGGGTGTGGATTGGCGGCGGAGGCAGCACCGTGATGAATCACGGTCAAATGGGTCAAATGGCTTGCTCCCTGAGCTACCCTGGTACGTTCTCACGTCTCGGGTTGGTGCTTCGGCATCAGATGCTCGACTGTTGTTTCGTCCCCGGGGCGTTTTGCACTGCGCAGTTGGGGCACAAGCTCGTAGGGATATCCGCCAGCGATTGATCGGCCGTCTGGGAGGTGCTCGGGCTTGGATTGCTACGATCCGCAAGTGGTCCGCACTGTTGGTAGTCCACCAAATCCAGGAAACCCCCCAGGCGCTGCACTTACATACGCGGGAGCACTGCACGAAACTGCTGAGTTGTGTGAGGGGTCGAGAAGAGGGAGCTCTCTCCGTCCCAAACTCTTCGTCGTCAACCAATAATTGCCCAAGGGGCTCAATAATAGTGGGGCGCGAATTGAAAGCTTTCCAGGTTGGATTCAACCAAGTCACTTACACGACAGACGCATCCACGAGGCCGCTGTATCAAATGGAACATGAACATCCATCTGATCTTGCGTCCGGAGGCTGCAGAGTAGAGTCTGCGTGCATGAGAGCTGCGATTCAGGAACATGACCTCGTAACACCGTACTCTGCAACGTTCGGTGCGTTTGATGGCGCTGGACCCCATCCCTTAGCGCAAGCAACATCCTCCACCACGGAGAGGCATAGCACCTAACCTGGAAGTGTGCAGCCACCAACAGCGGTCAGTTTTCAGGAGAACCGTCACAAAACGGGAATCAAGCGAACCACCAGCGCACATAGCAAGCTTGGAGAATTGATTGCAGCGCAATGCCAAAGTTGATTCGTTTCTTGCCTCTAAATTGATTCAAGTCCATTAGATTTTAGCACGTTAGTCGAATCTCTCGGTGCTGGGATGAGTCCCTGGCCGGCCCAACACCGGCCAAAGTAGCAGCCTTCACTGCCTGCCATTTTTTCCCTCTTGCGCGTCTCCGATTTCCTCCTCACCTTTCCCCTTCCGCCCTCCGCCTCCGCCTTCGCTCTCACCCTATCCTTCTCCACCCTCTCTCTCCCAGCGTTGAGAAAGGGGCGCGGGACTCAATTCCAGAGCTGCTCCGAGGACGCGTGCACCTGTCAAGTTCCAGGTAGTTTGCGTGGTCCAAGAGAGGCTGCATTTTTATTCGTCCCTCTGCGCAGCCTGTTCCTGCCGCAGAGCGAAGCTAGGACTCGGACCCGTGCTCAGCTCCGCAATTCCCTTGCTGGGTTGTCAGGGTGGACTCGGTAAACCTCGTGGACCTTTCCCAGCCTGCTGCTTCATTTTCCCGAAAACCCGCTGTTTGCTGCGGACGTCCACCGGGCGACAAAAGGTACGTGTGCGCCGCCCGCCGACACTGCCGCCGTGATTGATGGCCCTGTTTGGCTGACTGACGAGTGTCTCTTTTTGCCAGGCAGCATCCTCGGATAGCGGCATCATCCACGCTTCAATTTCTCGAACGAGTTCGGCCGCCGAGCTCGACCGCTGCCACCCCCCCGACCGCAGCCATGGCTACGCAACAGAACCCGCCCTTCAAGGTCGACCGCTACGTCGTCGTCCACGTCGCCACCACCTGCGACGAGCACGGCGTCTACGTGACCAAGGATTCTGCCGAGGTTATTGAGCTTGGTTGGATTCTCCTCGACGCGAACACTCTGGACGAGGTGGGCCAAGCCAACCCCTGAAAATTCTAAGGCCATGTTCCTTTTCTGACCAGCTCGTGCCTGCAGCTTCACCGCGAGAGCGTGCTCGTCAAGCCCGTCAACACCCCCATCACTCCTCTTTGCAGTGAGTCCTAAACCCGCTCCCGTCTCGGCCGAGGCCTCCCCGACGGCCAATTCGCTTTCTGTGATGCACAACGAGGCCCGTCGCTGACCAATCCGTGCCAGCGAGCCTGACCACTCTGACCTGGGAACATGTTCGCAACGCCGGCACCTTCAGGGACGCCATCAACCGCTTCGATGCGTTTGCCTCGGAGCACCTGACCTCGCAGAACCTCGACTTCGTCTTCGTCACGTTGGAGGCATGGGACCTGCGAGTGCAGCTCCCCCGCGAGGCTCGCGACAAGTCGGTTGTGCTACCCCCCTATCTGCAGCACTCTCGCGCCTTCGAGCTCCGTACCGAATACCAGAGATGGCAGCAGCATCACCCCGAGTCGCTGCCGTTCGGTCCCTCGTCGTTGGCCAATATCTGCGCCGCCCTCGAGGTCGAGGCCGTCCAGTCCAGCGCCCCCATCAAGCACAACCTTCCATTCCACCTGCAGGCTCTGGCTCCGGCGTCGCCCCGCCGGGCTATGGAGGAGGCCGTGACGCTCGCCCGCGTGCTCCGCGGCCTGATCCGGAAGTCCCAGCCGCCCCATGAGCACCCCGACGTGCTCACTCGCCCGATGGATGCCCGTGCCGATGTCCGCGCTTTCCTGTCCGAGCGCAGCAAGGTCCTGCACATGTCTGGCCTCCCCCATGACACCACCCAGTCGGAACTCGAGAGCTGGTTTACCCAGTTTGGCGGCCGTCCGATTGCGTTCTGGACCCTGCGGACGCCGGAACAGCACAAGCCCACCGGCACCGGCTTTGCCGTCTTTTCTTCCCACGAAGAGGTCAGTCCCAACTCATAACCCACCGCATCCCCTCTTTTTTTCTTTTTTTTTCAGTACCCATGCACCGGCCGCTCCAGACTCTGACAGAATGACAGGCTGCTGAAAGTTTGTGCATGAACGGGCGTGCCTTGAATGAGAAGGCCATCGAGGTGTCTCCTTCATCGAGCCGTGTCCTGGATCGGGCTGCTGAGATTCTCACCCCGTTCCCGCCGAGCAAGAACCGGCCTCGCCCCGGTGATTGGACTTGCCCGTCCTGCGGCTTTTCCAACTTCCAGCGTCGTACCGCCTGCTTCCGCTGCTCGTTCCCTGCCGTCACTGCTGGGCCCGCCGGCGAGATGGGCTACGGCTACGGCTATGCGCCCCCAAATATGATGCCCCCTCCTCCCCACATGGGCCATCACGGCCACGGCGGCGGCCACGGCCGCATGGGTGGCTCTGGCGTCGTCCCCTTCCGTGCTGGTGACTGGAAGTGCGGCAATGAAGTCTGTGGCTATCACAACTTTGCGAAGAACGTGTGCTGCCTCCGTTGCGGAGCGAGCCGCGCCGGTGCTGCGGTGGTTGCTGACTCGGGCTACCCGTCGCCGATGGATGCGCCCTCCTCGTACGGCATGGGCCAAGGCTCCATGGGCGGCAACCCCGGCCCCGGCCCGTTCGGCTCGGGTGCCGGTGGTTTTAGCTCTGGCGGCGGCTACGGCCAGCACTTCGGTGGCCCGCCGAGCACCTACGCTCTCCCCTCGGGCCTCGGCGGCGGCGCTGCCCCCTACCCTCCTCTGAACACCCACTTCGGCCCTGCTCCGGGGTCTCACTCTGCCGGCCCTTTCGACAGCCGCGCGGCTGAGGCGGCGTTCCAGTCGGCGGGCAACGGCCCTGCGTCTGCCGGCCCGGGCAACAACTTCTACTCTCAGAGCGAGAACGACCCGTTTGCCTTCCTCTCCTCGGGCATCGGTAGCCTCTCGGTCAGCAACCAGGATGCCCGCCAGAATGGCGGCGCGGCACCCCAGAGCAAGTCGCCCGCATAAGCGCCAACCTCAACATCCTATCGTCGGATAGCAGGAACGGCCCGTTGCCCAAGAACTGCCAAGCCTTTGTCTGTTGCTTCACGCGTGGCTTTGTTCTTCGGCAACTTTGGGAACGAGGATAGAGATCATTTGGGCCTTGGCAATATCTGCTGCGAGTTTCGTCTGTTTCTTCAACGGGGTGCAGGTAATGGGGTTTGGGCGCGGGACCACGGCCGGTTACTTGGTGGGCTGGTGTCGTGAGGGGGACGGCGACGGATGGATGGCGGGTCAAAATTTTACAAAGGGCTGGAAAGACAAAAGAACACGCGATTCTTACAGGGTCCCTTCGGGGTGGAGTTTTCTTGAACCGACAACACATTGTACTGGCTCCCTCTTTTCGGCACACGGGTCACAAAAGGGGGCCTCGGGCGCCTGGGACACTCGCGCACACACACATACGGTTGTTTCCAATCTCGTCGACTTCGAATTCGCAACAATGGGCAGAATCGGTTGAGTCAGGCATGGGCTGGGCAGGTTAGGTATCAGGGGGGCGCGTGGGAAAAGGGGGGAGAGGCGTGCATAGCGAGGGAGTGTACAGGGGTTATATCCGGCCTTTGGTGCTCGCAAACGGCGGCGGGGCCTATGCGCCCTTTGCCTCGTTTCTGTGTGTTAATCTTATCCTCTTTTCTGTCGGCTGCTTTTTTTTTCCTTCTCGATTTTGTCATTTGCTTTTCCCTCATCTATTCAACAACTAGTATGCTCCAGATTGAGGTCTTTTTCATTTCGAGGAAAAAAGTTATTTTTGCTGGATGGGCGGGCTGGCGGGCGGCGGGAGTAAAGCGGAACATCAGGGGGCGAAGGGGTGTTGGTTTCGGACTGGGAGGGAGGAAGGTTGTTATTTTTCTCGTTGATGTGTTTAAAGCTATTTCCCAAGGTGCTATTCTTTCTCTTTCGATTCTGCTGTCTCCATACGCTCGAGCTGACTGGCACATATCATCATCATCATCACATACACGCGCTGTCGCAGACAACAAACCTGTCAACCACGTTTGATCCAGAGTCTACTGGTCTGCCTCGTCATGGCCCTATGGTGCTCTCTGGGTAGGGATGTGCTGGTGTCATGGGTTCTCTGGTGATGAAATGGGAAGCAGAGAGATCATGCCAAGGTCCGGATCGTGTTGCGTTTGTGATTTGGGGTTGCGTCTCTGGTCTCTTCTCTTTTCGACAGGGACAGAGGGCAAAGGTAGCCAGCGTAAGGGAGGGCGGCGCTGTGTTAATACCACTTTTATTTTCTCGTATGTTCCCCTCGGGCTGCTGAGGGTTCTTGTCTCGCTGAACAGAGTCAACTACTCACCAAACCAACAAGAACTGAGGGAACCCGATTGATCAAAGCTTGACTCAACCAAGATCCATGCAGAGTACCCAGATCCGGGCCTGGAATATAAGACATGGCACCACTATGTTTACATCACGCTATTGAAAAACGGTTCTTCATCCTAGCTAGCAACATGAGTCTAGCGAGCAACAACCCAGGGCAGCTTGACGAGAAAAAGGCCTTGAGAAAGCACTGGTTGTTCCCTTTAATAAGCAATAGTCCGAGAAAGAAAGCACTCGGTCAGGCCACGTCCATCCGTGGCAAAACAGGCCCTCAAACTGCGATAAAACGACTAAAATCAGCCACCAGACAAACTTCTGGGACAGCGCTGACTACCAGGGGCGAAACCAGTCCCGCAACTTTCGCGTCCGACCGTCCTCGCCGACATCCTCATCGGCAATGTACAACGCCAGATCAAGATCGTCGTTCGGCTCCGCCTGGGTCATCTGTTGGATGGCCTGCTGCTGGGCATCCTGGCCGCCCACTTGCAGACCACCCATCAGCGCGTTGATGTTCTCGTCCTCGTCCTCATCTCCCTCGTCTTCGTCTTCGTCCATGTCATTGTCGGCTTCCATCTCACCCTCAGCGCCAATCTCGCCCTCAGCGCCGTCCTCTTCCATGTCGTCGCCGTCCTGCCCCATCTCCTCATCCTCGCTCTCGCCAGCTTCATCCATACCGTCGTCCTCGTCCATCTCTTCCAGACTCTCACGAATCTCGATCCCAAAACCGCCCCCCTGAACACCCGCATCCTCCTCCCCTTCGACGGCATACGCCCCGGGATTTCTCAGGAAATGGTCCCAGTCGATGTTGAACATGCCGCCCGCCCCGACAACCACTCTCTCCCCGTCCTCGTTGGCAACCACCATCCTCACCTCGACACCATTTGCCACTCCGCCAAAGTCATCCCACACATTTTCACCCGGCTGCCCGCCGCCCTCCACATTTTGCAGAACATTTTCCTCCCCCATTTCATCATCTCGAGAAGCGCCCTCCTCACCCTCCACAACCTCACCCTCCACAATCTCGCCCTCCTCCAACTCACCCATATCCGCAACCTCCACACCCTCACCCCTCATAATCCCACCCTCCTCATCGCCCCCCTCTCTCCCC
>Ga0247824_10002394_pt1 | contig 10465 bp, 7 predicted proteins | sample 13C_PalmiticAcid_FD_194412 | JGI IMG/M metagenome (GOLD analysis project Ga0247824, IMG submission 194412) | Soil microbial communities from agricultural site in Penn Yan, New York, United States - 13C_PalmiticAcid_Day48 | ecosystem: Environmental > Terrestrial > Soil > Agricultural land...
ATATAATACACATTATATATTTATCTTGGAATTTTAAAAAATTAATTCATTGAGTTATTAAGGAAAGTTGATAAAAAAGGGATGCTGACATAATCGACACGGACCCGTGTCTCTAGTGGGCGCCGCCGGCGCTCGTTGGCTGACAAAGCCAATTGGCGTGGTTGGCGATGAGGCTGCCTGGTGGACACGCAACTGGGCAGGCATGCTGCGCGCGTGGAAGCCGAAGCCTGCCCCGAGTTCGAGGTTCTTGGCGCGCTTGGTGTTGGAGGGTCTCGATCCGATTGGGCAAGAGACTTGACAGCCCCGCTGTCAGCCAGGTGGAGCTGGGTTCTGCGCCCTGTTCTGACTTTTCTGAGCAGCCCCAAATTTCCATCTCGTCGTCCAAGGCAGCTTGAGCTCTCTCGACGCCTACTGGCTCGTGCGTCGTCGCGGCGCCTCTCCGCGATCGAGAACACGCGACAGCTCGCCAACCAACCCCGGATCTGGCTGGCGCCCAAGCCGTCACGCAAGCTTGCATCTCGAGATGGGATGCACCTGTGCCTGTGCCGCGCTCCTGCATGCTGTCTGGCGGGGGACCCCCACCGCTAGGCCTAGGCTCGACACCGAGACGCGGCGGGCGCGCGAGGCCGCCATTGATGGTGGATGGGGTGCATCGAGAACCGCGTCCACCGTGCCGATCGCGGACGGAGACGGGCGTTGTTGCCCCAATCCTCCTGCAATCCATCGTGTGAGCAGTTTACCTGCATCGAGCGCCCGCAATCAAGCCCATCTCCTAATTGCCTGCTTTTGGATGTGGACGGGTCTTGGCCTTGGGAGTCCCCACGCCTTGACGGGGGGCGGGTCCCGCAGGCTTTCTCGGCGTGTCTGGGTCCTCATTGGCTGCACCGTTATCTTCGGAGCTGGCCGCTGGTGAGTGCTTATCCTGACCACGGGCCACCGCCAAACATCAAAAAATTGCGGTGGTAATCAAACGCCCGCGCTGCAACCCGTCTCTTATCTCCAGCCCTGTCGCTTCCAGACGCCGCCTGTGGTTCGTTGGAGACCCTGGGTCCCGATTCCCATCGACTAAGCATTCTCCCGCCCATGACCCGAGACAATGGGTCGACAATCCTGATTGGCTCTTTGCTCCGGTCCCGCGGTAGTTAATGGGGTGTTGAGGTCGAGGTCAAAGTGGAAACATGTCTCGGTACGCCCAACGGGCGGACGGGCGAGAACGGGGGACGGCGGACAGACAAGGGGGTCAAATGGAGGAGACGACGCACGCGAGACTGCGGGGTGGAACCCCAGACTCGTCGAGCCCTCACCACCCGGCGCTGGGTGGCCACCCACCCACTCGCTGCGGGCATTCCCATCCGTTGACTCCGCCTGAACGCTCATAGGAATTGGCATTGGCAGGTAACGATAAACACCCATGCCCCCCAAACTCCAACGCAAGCCCCAAGAGCGCCTCTTGCGGTCGTCCTCTGGTCTGCCGATGATTGACCCCACCCGAAGTTTACTCGACGACCAGGGTGCCCTCCAAAACTTATGACCGATTGATTTGCCTTATCTCTGCGCCTGCACCACACTCCCCGAGTCCTACACATCGTGGTCACGGCGGCAGTCGATCGTGCCGGTAGTCGCTCCCGTTTCACAAGCCGGCAGCGGCCAGAATCCTTGGCCTCCCCCGAGGCTCTGCCGCGACCCCTGAACTTGCCAACCTCCCCCCCCACCACCTCTCTCTACTTAGTAACAACCCCCATTCGAAGGAGCAGCCCCCCGGCGATAAGCCGGGTCTCTGAACCGCCCTGCACATGCATCTCAGTGGGGGACGACCAAAGAAGTCCCCTTGGCATCCCCAGACGCTGGGTTCGGGGTGGTGGGCACGCATGCAACAACCCGCTCAGAGCTCCATGTATCGCGTGGCATGGCACACAGGGGTAGCTTCGCGGTGCGGTGATGCGACAGTCGTCTGCTGTCGACGCGAGCGATTAGAGCTCCCCCGGTGATAAGCCAAGAGAAGCAGAGACACTCCGGTTCCGGCCGCGCGCTTGGTGTTGAGGATCGGCACACATATAATGTGCCACCCATCCCCCTCCCCCCGAAGTTGTGCTTGCGTCACGTCAGCCCTCGACCACAGCCAGACGAACTCGAACCCAATCTCGAGTAGCCACACGCGTCGCACCGCCTGTTTGGCACGCCCAAGATGGATCACGCACCCACCGACAAGGGCATCAGCACGGCCCTGGGCCAAGGAGTTGGCTATGGCATCGTGTTGGGCCTGGGAGGCGCCTTTGCCCTCGGTGAGTGCACGGCAGCAATCATGCTGGCAACCGGAGCAATGGACCAAGACGCTGTTGGCCAAGCGTGGAGCGGGCAATGGTCGCTAATGGCAGTACAGGCATGATTCTCGTCACCTTCATCCTCCGCCGATACAACCGCGAGGTTCAGACATCCGAGATGTTCAACACGGCCGGCCGCACAGTCAAATCCGGCCTGGTGGCTTCGGCCGTCGTTTCGTCCTGGACATGGGCGGCCACGCTCCTCCAGAGTACCGGCATCTGCTACCGCTATGGCGTTTCCGGCCCCTTCTGGTACGCCTCGGGTGCTACCGTCCAGATTCTGCTCTTCGCTACGCTTGCCATTGAGCTCAAGAGACGAGCCCCCAACGCGCATACGTACCTCGAGATCATCAAGGCCCGCTACGGCACCTTTGCCCACATCGTCTTCCTCGTCTTTGGCCTGGCCACCAACATCCTGGTGTCGCTCATGCTGATCGTCGGCGGCTCCGCCACGGTCAATGCCCTAACCGGCATGCACACCATTGCTGCGAGTAAGTTGGGAGCCATGAGGAACTCGGCGGTGTGTTTCTTCCAGTTGCTGACGGGCCCTACCACAGTCTACCTGCTCCCCATCGGTGTCATTGCCTACACCATGGTCGGCGGCTTGAAGGCGACCATCCTGACGGATTGGGCCCACACCTTCATCCTGCTCATCATTATCATCATCTTTGCCCTGACCACTTACGCCTCATCTGACGTCCTGGGCTCGCCCAGCGCCGTCTACGACCTGCTGGTTGAGGCCGCGACCCGGCACCCGGTTGCCGGCAACAAGGATGGCAGCTACCTGACCATGCGGTCGCGCGAGGGCGCCATCTTCTTTGTCATCAACATTGTTGGTATGTGTCTTTGCATTGCAGTGGTATGTCCTTAACGAGCGAAAGCTAACAGGCGACAGGCAACTTCGGCACCGTCTTCCTCGACAACGGCTACTACAACAAGGCCATCGCCGCGTCCCCCGTCCACGCCCTTCCCGGCTACATCATTGGTGGTCTCTGCTGGTTCGCCATCCCGTGGCTGACGGCCACCACCATGGGTCTCACCGCCCTGGCCATGGAGAACTCGCCGCTGTTCCCCACCTACCCGAACCGCATGGCTGATGGCGATGTCAGCGCCGGCCTGGTGCTCCCGTACGCCGCCGTGGCCCTGCTCGGCAAGGGCGGTGCTGTCGCGACTCTTCTGATTGTCTTCATGGCCGTCACCAGCGCCACCTCCAGCCAGCTGATCGCCGTCAGCACCATCGGCACTTACGATCTGTACCGCACCTACTTCAATCCCAACGCCAGCGGCAAGAGGCTCATCTACATGAGCCACGCCGTCGTTATCGGGTACGGCCTTTTCATCGCCACCTTCTCTGTTGGTCTGCACTATGCCGGCATCTCGATGGGCTACCTCTACGTCATGATGGGCGTCATTATCTCGGCCGCTGTGCTACCGGCAGCCCTGGCTTTGATTTGGTATGTTTCACCGATCCACTTTGCTGTGACACGTTCATTTCTAACAAGTTGCTTAGGTCCGGCCAGAACAAGTGGGCAGCGTCGCTCTCGCCCATCCTCGGCCTCATCTGCGCCCTCATCGCCTGGCTCGTCACTGCCAAGAAGGAGTGCGGCTCGCTCGACGTGGCCTGCACCGGGTCCAACTACCCCATGCTGGCTGGCAACGTTGCCGCGCTGCTCTCGCCCATCCCCCTGATCGCCATCTTCACACTGATCTTTGGCCTGGACAAGTACGACTGGAAGTCCATGATGGAGATCCGCAAGGGTGATGACCACGATGTCGCGGATGCTGCTGGTGTTGACCTCGAGGAGATCCCCGGCGGCCACAACGAGTCGCAGGTCGAGTTCGAGGACGAGCAGAAGAAGCTGGAGCGCGCGGGCAAGATTAGCAAGACTGCCACGGTCATCATGGTAAGTTTTCATGCTCCTGCAGCATCAACGACCCCGGCTAATAAATCATCTTCAGACGCTTGCGCTCCTGATCCTCTGGCCGATGCCCCTCTACGGCACTGGCTACATCTTCAGCAAGAAGTTCTTCACTGGCTGGGTCACTGTGGGCATCATCTGGATCTTCTGCTCCTTCATTGGCGTCGGCCTCTTCCCCGTCTTTGAGAGCCGCAAGACCCTCGCGCGCACTGTCAAGAACATCTACCTGGATGTCACCGGCAAGTCGCACCCCAAGACCATCCACGCGCAGATGGCCGAGGAGCAGCAGAGCCCTGGCGACGTCACCCCCACGGAGAAGAGCACGAAGGAGGTTGCCGGGTCGGCGTAATATGGAGATGCGCCTGTTGAACGCCCCAGAAGGGCATGGGGCAGATTTTGTATGTTTTCGTTGTTTTGGTAGTTGAGTCGTTGTTTTGTTGGAGCGACGGGTACAAGTACGACCCTGGTTTGTACGCAATATGATACCCACCAAGAAGAACCCAAGTAAATGGCGATCCGAGTTCCACACTTTCCTGGCTATTCGTGGCATTCGAGTTCTGCTACCTGGTTCGTTGTACTGAATACTGATGGAGGCATGACACATGTCGTTTGAAGCCATCTTCACAAAAGAGTAATCCGACCTGGGTGGATGAAAAGAACTTGAGTCGTATGGACAATGCGTATGTGTTACATATCGTCCGACATATGATGTCTCCTGTATCGAGCCAACTGTGTCACACTCATCATAGCCCTCCCTGAAAATTAGGAGACGGGGCCCTCAACGCTCCACAACATGGATGAATAGGTGGTTCCAAGCACGTCGTACGGATCCACCAGCTCGCGAAACCCCAGAGATTGATAGAGCGGTTTCCCTTCCGGTGTGGCGACGAGGAATGCATCCCTCCCCTCTTTTGCGGCCAGATCAAGCCCATGTTTTGCGAGCATCCTACCAATACCACGGCGTTGCTGCCTTGGGTCGATGGCTAGCAGCATAAGATCTGGTTTCAAGATTGTTAGCTCCTGTCCGATCCAAGCCATTTAAATAATTACTTACACCACATATTGGAATGCCCCTCTGGACCAAGTGCTCGGTGTGTCTCTCTGTCAAGCGCCGAAAACAAATGCTGGAGGGCCTCTTGATCAAGCGAGGCAGGCACCGGGACTTGATTTGCCTGTGCAGGGGTTTTCGGCGTGGCCTTCGTTTCCGTCGGCCGTGGGGGGACTTCCCATTGGGAGAACCCGACTATCTCGCCCTCCTCGCTGCCATCCTCTGGGGCGTCGACGACGACAAACGTCGGGTTCCCGTCTCGCATCCGTTGGAGCGACCTGGCGTCTCGCCATTGTACCTCGTCGAGATCTGGGTCGCCGGTTGGGGACTTGGAGGCGAGATGAGGGGGGAAGAAGGCCCGAGAAACAGTATCACGGAACGCGTCCCGGCCGATTCGACCAAGTCGGGCCGAGTCGGCCTCGGTAGCTGGACGCAACAGAAGAGGCATAATTTGGCGTGGGACTTGGGAACTTGGTTCTTGAGAGTTGCTGATGCTGAACGATGATGAGAGAGGGTCGGGAGAGCGGAGTTTCTGATGCTGGGTGATGGACCCAGGTGGATCATGTACGGTCTAGCGGGTATGAGATACCAAGTCCAAGCTTTCCTTCCGCCTGTCTTCGATGAGGAGAAAAGTGCAAGCCCAATGAACCACCCGGGCCTCGATGAATCCCTGACTCATCCGGGGTCATGCACCCCCAACCCGCAGTAAGGTGCCGCGGCAGAGCCGAGGGCCAGACTAGAAGGGGAAGGTGAGGAGAAGCTGGCACTTTAGTGGGTTGTGGAGGCACGTTATTGACAACATACGAGTAAACTTATTCCCTGTCGGCCCACCCCTAAAGCCGAGCCCGATCTTTGTTTGCAGCTGCCAGAAGCGGGGTTGCAGTTTTCTTCGGACAGCAGCAGCATGTTCTCCTACTTGTCTGTCCGTTCAAAGCTCAGAGCGGAGCACACATTCTGTGTATTCGAGATGATGAAGAATCTTTTTCATCCTTTTCCTGTCTCCTCTAGGGCTTCTGACTCCTAGCCGTCCTTTCATCATCTCAGAAATGCCCAGTCATGTTGCCGAGTTTCCGAGTTTCCGATCTTGGCGCGGGCAGAAAGAGGGGAAAAGACGACCACACAGACACAGCAGCTGTGGGAATAGGGCAGCGAAAAGGGCTTAGGGGCGGCCAGAAAACACAACAGGGTAAACGAGGGAGTTCCAAAGTCTTGCTTAGCCAGTCCTAGAGTTTGGACTCCAATAACAGACGACAGCGGAGGCAAGAGGGGGGTCGACAACACCCTAACCCTAGCGCATCCGGCTAAACGGTGTGGCCACATCTCTCCGGCGAGCACCCGAGTTCCGCAGCGCTAAAATCCAGATTGTGACGCATCAACCATCAACACACAAGACATATTCAACCTTCAACAATCCTGAGGAGCTCACCCACCCCGACCACCAACGCTGCTGCCACCACCCGCATTTCAACAATGGCAAACGAGCACTTCCTGACGCTGTCCTGCCCGGACAAGCCGGGGATTGTGCACGCCGTGACGGGCATCTTTGCGCGCGAGAAGCACAACATCCTGGATTTGCAGCAGTTCTCGGACCCGACGAGCGAAAAGTTCTTTATGAGGGTACACTTTGGGCCGACGCCGACCGAGTCGACCGAGCATCTGCGGCCCGCGTTTGACGCACTCGCGGCCGAGTACCAGATGACGTACGACATCCGGCCGGTCGCGCAGAAGACGCGCGTGCTCATCATGGTGTCCAAGATCGGCCACTGCCTCAACGACCTGCTGTTCCGCGCCAAGACGGGCCAGCTGTCCATCGAGATCCCCGTGATCGTGTCCAACCACCCGGACTTTGCGCCGCTGGCGGCCAGCTACGGCATCGAGTTCCACCACCTGCCCGTGACGCGCGACACCAAGGCGGCGCAGGAGGGCCAGATCCTCGAGCTCGTCAAACAGCACGGCGTCGAGCTGGTGGTGCTGGCGCGGTACATGCAGGTGCTCAGCCCGACGCTCTGCGAGGCCATGTCGGGCCGCATCATCAACATCCACCACAGCTTCCTGCCGTCCTTCAAGGGCGCCAAGCCGTACCACCAGGCATACGAGCGCGGCGTCAAGATCATCGGCGCCACGGCGCACTTTGTCACGGCCGACCTGGACGAGGGCCCCATCATCGAGCAGCGCGTTGGGCGCGTGGACCACAGCATCAGCCCCAAAGCGCTGGTCGACGAGGGCTCCAACATTGAGAGCCAGGTCCTCGCAGCCGCCGTGAAGTGGTACGCGGAGCGCCGCGTTTTCCTCAACGGGACCAAGACGGTTGTCTTTTGAGGGTTGAGTGTCGGGGCGGTTCAGGGGCAAGGGTGACGAGGGCAAGGAAATCCGAAAACGGGGACAATCAGGAGGGGGCGCAAGCTTTGTTTGGGGTTTCAACAGGGAGCCAGAGCCGGCCAACCAATCAGTAACCTGCCATTTGGCTCAAAAGGGCGCTCCTCAGGTATGGCTGAACAATTGGATGCAATTATGCAAGATTATCCTGATCCGGCCCTTGCCTGCTGCGTACATATTATGCTTTGGGCACCTCAGCTCAGGCTCAGTTGCCGATGCAACCTCGAGGGATCGCTGAACGGAGCATACCAGCATCAGGGATCCGTTGGACATGGCCGTGGACACATGTGCACATATCGTACCCCGGACGCAGATATACGCACTGCCCTTTTGCTCTGTTTTTGCCATGGCCCTCTGCGGAAAGCCTGGGGCGCTGACTTTTGTTCGCGAGAGCAGCCAAGATCGGCGTGGGGCGATGAAGCTCTCCCCGCTGGCGGCTAGTTAGCCGATGACATCACTTCAGTGGCTCCTGCAGCGGCCACTGCCGCTGAGTGCGTGCAAAGCCAGCGGCCGCCTGCAGCTGCCCGCTGCCCCTCCCGACGCGCGTCGAGCAGCAGCAACCTGAAGCTGACAAGCTGGCAGCAGCAATGGCGGGCAGCAGCAACCACGCCAGATGAGTTGAGTCCATCTCAGCGCCGGTTCGATCCATCAACCGCCCGCGGCCTCCCGCCCGCACACGACAAAGGCGCGCCGCCCCGACCGACCCGACCAGCTCCGCGCGATGGTGCACACAGCCCTGGTCGCAGCCAGCGCCGCCGCGAGCAACCCAGCCCCCCACCGACCGTCGCTCTCCCGGTCGCGCCGTTCCCACGCATCGGGGTCCTTCCACGCCGGAGAGCCCTTCCCGCTCCCCTCGCCGTTCGATGAGTCGCTCCCGAGCAGCAGCCGACCGCGACGACGCTCCGTTGGGCCCGACGCACCCCGCACGCCCCGCCGGCAGTCAACCGCCAAATACCACACCTTTCCCACCCCGCCGCCTGCCGCCCCGTCGAGCGCGGGCTGGTCCCCTCGGAGGCCTCGCGCATGGTACCAGAAGATATTCGGCCGGCGGCGAGAGGCATCTGACGCTGGCGGTCATCATGATAGAACCACCCCAGACAGACTCGCCCCCGCCCCCGACAACGAGCCAGACGGCGAGCTCGACAGCCCGCCAAAAACGGGCTGGCGAAGAAAACGCAGGCGGAGGAGCGTGCTGAGCGCCAGGCACGGGGGCACGAGCAGCGAACTCGCAACAACCCCGTTGCCGTGGACGCAGCTCGCGCTCTTGGCCCTGCTCTCCCTGGCCGAGCAGACGGCCCTCAACTCTATCGGCCCATACCTTCCCACCATGGTTGCGTCGTTTCCCGAGATTCCGGACGGCGAAGAAGGTGTCTATGTCGGACTCCTCGCCTCTGCCTTTGCCCTCGCCCAACTGGCCACCAACCTCTTATGGGGCTTCCTGTCGGACCGCGTCGGCCGGAAGCCCACCATGCTGCTCGGCACCTCCCTGCTCACCGTGTGCTTTGTCTTCTTTGGGCTTTGCACCACATACGCCCAGCTGATCGTGGTCCACGTCGCCATGGGCCTGCTGAACGGCAACGCCGCCATCGTGCCGACCTGCCTCGGCGAGGTCACCGACCGCACGAACCAGAGCAGCGCCTTTACCTGGCTGCCCGTCATCTACAGCCTCGGGAGCATCATCGGGCCTGCACTCGGCGGCTTGTTGGCGGGGCTGGCAGGCGGGTCCAAATACCCGTTCCTTGCGCCCAACATTCTCGACGCGGCGCTGCTGCTCGCTAGCGTCGTGGTGCTGGCCGTGTGGTTCGAGGAGACACTCGACTGCGCTTCTGCCAACCCCGTCTCCGCTCGCCAGCTGGGCTTGGAGTGGTTCAACAAGGCACGGGGCTGGTGCGGGGTTCGCTGGGGTGGGCCGAGCAGCGCTTCACGGGGCAAGGCGAGAGCGACATCCCGGCATCCGTCGGGCGGGGAGCATGATGGCAATGTGGGCGCGCGCCATGATGGAGACGGGCTGAGCCCGTCCGACGACGAGCAGCAGGCGTTGCTCAGCAGCCCAGACATGGAGGAAGACGATGATGGCAAGGCGGTCGAGGAAGAACAGGCCGTGGCCTGGAAACAACTGGGGGACCGCAACACTCTCGCGGTGTTGGGCACCTATCTGGTGTTCCAGCTGGCCAACATCTCCTTCAACTCGCTCTACCCCCTCTTTGCCGCCTCACCCCCGCCTACTGGGCGCGGGCTCGGCCCCGGCGCCATCGGTGTCAGCCTCTCGTTGGCTGGCTTGGCAACCATGCTCTTTCAGCTCTTTGTGTTCCAGAAGCTCAAGGCCCAGCTGGGCAACCTGGGCACCTACCGCTGCTCGCTCCTTGGCATCGCCCTCAGCATGGCCCTCATGCCCTGGGTTGGCTATCTCGACAATGACTCAGAGCTTGGACTGGGATCAGGGAGGGCCTGGCTGTACGGCGAGCTGGCCGTGGCCCTCGTGCTCAAGAATATCTGCGCCGTCGGTGGACTCAGCTGCGCCATGCTTTTGGTGAGTGCGGACCTGGTTAGCCCCGGCCGCTTCTTCAACCGCAGACCGCTAATCAGGGCCCAGATCACCAACTCCGCACCGTCGCGCGAGACTCTTGGCACCCTCAATGGACTCGCCCAGACCCTCTCGGCGGCAGGCCGTAGCATTGGGCCTTTCCTCTCCGGCAGCTTGTTTACATTGTCAACACGCGTGAGACCGAAAGGGGAGGCGCTCGCGTGGGGGCTCTTTGCTGGCATCGCCGTCGTCGGGTGGCTGGCTTCCTTCGCCATCC
>Ga0247824_10002395_pt1 | contig 10464 bp, 11 predicted proteins | sample 13C_PalmiticAcid_FD_194412 | JGI IMG/M metagenome (GOLD analysis project Ga0247824, IMG submission 194412) | Soil microbial communities from agricultural site in Penn Yan, New York, United States - 13C_PalmiticAcid_Day48 | ecosystem: Environmental > Terrestrial > Soil > Agricultural land...
GGGGCATCCCCTGGGGCATCCCTTGGGGGTGGCGGAGGGGTGCCTTGTCCATGGGCCACATGTGCATGGTGATGGACCAGTCGGGCTCGACGACCTTTTCCCAGACGGTGGGGAGGATGATCTCGCCGTTGGGGCCGATCAGGTCGTAATGGCCTTCCTGAACATGCGGGCCGATGACTTCGACGTGCAGGAAGGCTTGCTTGATGAGATCCTCCATGCCCTGTGGGTTTGTTAGCGGGGGAATACGGGAGTGGCTTGCGGGGGGTCTTCGTGTTCACGTACCTGCCATGTCTGACAAAGGTGGAACGGGAAGCTGAACTTCCGACCAACGGCGTCCTTGAACTTGATGGGCGGTTTATCCTGCTTCTTCAACCCCTCTATGTACTTTTGTTTGGCCTCTTCGGCAGCTGCGTCCTTTAACGCCTTCTCTGCCGCCTTCCTTTGAGCCTCGGCTTCCTTTGCTGCTTCGGCCGCCTTGCGCTCGGCCTCGAGCTTCTCGCGCGCCTCGACCTCTGCTTTGAGCTTGGCTTCCGCCTCGAGTTGCTTGCGCCATTCAGCATCCTCAGCAGCTTTCTTGGCCGCTGCGGCTTTGGCTTCCGCCTCGGCCTTCTGGGCGGCTTCGATCTTTTCGCGCTCGGCCTGGACGGCCGCCGCCAGCTTCGCCTCTTGCTCCTTGATCGCGGCCTCCAATGCGCGTTTGGCTTCCTCCTCGATCCGCTTCAGTCGTTCAGCGTCCTCGGCCGCCTTCTTGGCTGCGGCGGCTTTAGCTTCCTCCTCGGCCTTGATGCGGGCATGGATTCGTTCTTGTTCCTCCCTGATCGCCAGCTCGATCCTAGCCTTGGCCTGGGCCTCGGCCAATGCCGCAGCCTCCGCCTCGCGCTTCTTCCGCTCGTCGGCGGCCTTCAACTCGGCGGCAAGTTTGTCGCGGGCCTCCTGTTCGAGCCGCTTCAGCGCCTCGGCTTGCAACCGCTTCCGCTCCTCCTCCTGCTTCTTCTCTCTCTCTATCCGTTCGAGAGCTGCCTTCTCGGCCTCGATCCTTGCCAGCTCAATCTCCTTCTTCGCCTGCTCTTGGGCCTCCTGCATGGCTATCATCCGTTCCCTCAGACTTTTTTCGGCCGCCTCCTTCATCCTTTGTTCCAATTCCTTCAGTCTTTGTCTCTCCTCCTCTTCCTTCTTCTTGGCTTCGTATTCTGCAAGCTGCTTCTTCATTGCTTCGAGTTCTGGATTTGGCTTCTCAGGAGGGGGGGGCGCCGGCGTCGGGGGCTTCGGTGCGAGCCCGCCCTCGGTCGGTGGCGGCGGGGGAGAGTTGTACATGTAGTTTTGCAGATGCGGTGGGACTCCGTATCCCGGGCCTCCGCCACCATAGAAGGCGCCGCCGCCTTGTTGTTGGTGCGGGTGGTAGGGCATCATGTCGTAATGACCGCGCGGGTCATTTCCGAAGTAGTTGGCGCCATTCCCGCCATGGGGCGACGGGGCGAAGGGGTTGCGAAAGTCGCTGTACGGAACCATCTGGCCGCTGTAGTGGTTCGGCATGAAGCCGACGTGGCTTTGTGCGTAGTTGGCTGGCTGGTGGCCACCCCTGGCGCCGTAGAATGCGCCTTGGTTCTGCGGTTGTGGTGGACCGCCGCCGCCCCAGCGGTAGGACGGACTGAACTCGTCGGAAGGGTCTATACTCATTGGCGGGGCTGAGGGTGCGTGATAGGGGAATGCTTGGCGTCCGGCAGCGGGAATCCTGTGGCTCCGCGGGTTACCACGCAGCGGGCGTGGGCTGTGGGATCGTGGGAGGGCGGGACTGTACTCGTTGCTTGTCGACGCCGAATCCGAAGGGTCGAGCTCGTCGTACTCGTCACCCCACTGTTCCTCGTCGTCCTCGTCGTCGTCGTCAGCCAGCGACTCGCTGTAGTCCACGCTGCGTTGCGATGACGACTCGCCGTCGTCGTCGAAACTTGATGAATCCGAAGTTTGCACGTGTTTTTTGTTGGGTGGCCCGGTTCGGTGTTTTCTGTGAGGGAGGGCAATTGGCGCGACGGGTCAGCCAGGCACTTGGGTCGCCCTGGAGCGAAAACACGGGGTCCTGCGGCACAGCCGCTCAACAGGGGAGGGCGGTCGAGCTCCAGTTCCAGGTTGGGACTTACAGCGGCATTGGTGATGCTTATATCCGGCACTCTTCACTCGTTCAAGAGCCCACGGGGGAAAGCGGCGGAACGAGAGCGACTCGTGCTTCGGTTGCGGCCGTCGCCAATAGGTAAATATCGGCGTCTTATGCACCAACTCGGAGGGTTGGCGGTGTGTGTTGGTGTTGCAGGGGTGTTTGTGGCTTGGAATGCGCAAGCTGCCCTTTGGGGGGGAGCGGCTGAGTGGTTCGAGAAATGGGCGGGCTGCTGCTGCAAAAGGGATGGGAGGGCTCCAACTGTCCTGTGACAGGTTTGTCGGTTTCAGACGATGGTCCTCCGGGGAGAGCGCTGACGCACGGCCGCTATATGTTCGCTATATGTTGGGCGCAAAAACAGGGAGTCGATCGGGTTTTGCTTGTCTGGGGTCGCTGGTCAGCGACAAGCGGGAACGATATGCACCAAAAGCCTAGACCAGATCCACTCGAAGGGCTGCCGAGAGAAAAGAGACAGGGGGGAGGTGAGAGGGCGAGGACCCAGGCGCGGCGGAATTGGACCCTTAACCCATTCCGTCCGCCATGGTGAACAAGGTGAGGTGTGGACTGGACAACGCTCACAAGGAAACGGGAATCGAGCAAGGGAAGCTGGGTTTTAATGAGGGGAAGGACATAAGGCGGGGTCGAGAACTTGCCTCTGCTCTGGAAGGAGGGAGGGGAGGGCTGTGAGCAGCCTGGCCAAGGTGACACTCGTGACCACAAGGGCACAGCTTGCAAGTTGGAGGGGACGGACGTCGGGAGTGTCCGGTCAGGGAGCTCCTGTCATAGCACACGGGCACTAAAGGAATAAGCCTCAATACTGGTATAGCGTCAGCGAGGTGCGCTCATCGCTTGACGGCTCGTGGAAGCCCCACGACAGCAGCCGAACCACCAGTGCAGCAAGGCAACCAGCAAGGCGGGACCAGTGAGGTGGCCTTCATTGGGCCCCCAGGGCGGTGACCCGACATAGCGGAGACGTCGATGATGACGGATTCGCTGTACATCGACGACAGCACGACAGCCTGGGCCTGGGATGCCAGGAACACCCATGACACCTCCGACTGGAATGAGTGTAAGCCCGAGGGGCGAGGGAGCGGCTCTCTTCTGCCCCGCCTCTGGTGGTCCCGCTTCCCGTCATGGTGTTCGAGGTGGGAGTGCCTGGGTGAGAGCGTGCAGGTCGCCTCCGGACCAACGACTGCCAAGCCTGAGAGGGGCAACACCGCCCAGCAGCGCACAGTTCCGGGAAGGTGAGCCACCGGACCGGCCTGGGCTTGAGAGTTCCACAGGACGGCCAGGAGCAGGAGGAAGAAATAAGAGAGGGTTGAGATTGAGCGAAATGGAACAAAACGAAAAGAAACTGATCGCCGTACCGGAGGTTCCAGGTTGGGTTGCCCGGTTGGGATGGATCTGGGCCACAAGCTGTCAAGCTGGTGGGTATATCCCCGTTGTTGTCGATCTTGATTTCGGTCAAAGATGGGATGGACGTTGTGTGCCGTCCAACAGCGAGATCAGACCAGGGCGGTGTGGTGGGGTCTCTTGTTCCTGCGATGCTGTGTTGCTGGATGCGGTAGGTAGGCAATCTGGTGTGTGTGCGGCGCTTATTACTGTGATCCTTTGCGGAGGAAAATCTGTCGAAAAGCCGGGGTTTGAACCTTTCTGTTGCTGTCTCGCAGGTCAAGCTGAACGGTTGTGTTGTGTAGGTACAGTTGGTATGTTTCAATGGACGTTTATGTTGGCAAGACACGGAGCGATTTTAACGGAGAAAATTGAAGCTTGCAGGGCAGCACCCGAGGGACACGCAGTCAACGCACGGTGCTGGGCCGGGCTCAGTGTTCAATAGCCGGGTTGAGACGGAGTTTGCTGCAGCGAGAGTAATAAATGTACGGATGGAGAAAGTGTGAGGGGAATGCGGGTTTCGGGTGCAGGAAGATGCAGTCAGCTGCAGCGCTAGCAGAGGCGAAGGGGTCCCTGCCTACAGGAAAAACCTCACTCACGATCGCTCTTGCACACTTGCACTCTTCCACGCTTTCCCGGCACCCAGACTCCCCGCAAACACAAACACACGCGGCGCTCTCGTGGCCCGATGCCAGCTTGCAACAACAACCCAAGGGGCTGTCTTGTCAGGCGGTGAGCCCCTCTGCAATCCTGGGACACGGAGGGCGCAAAGACATTGGTGCAGGCAGTCAGAGAGCACGTCCACAGACAAGCCAACACCGTCCCTCAACACCCGTTCAGCCCCCACCCGGTGTCCTGGGTCGGTGACGAATGCGAATCTCTCTCTGCAACTTCACTGGCCTCTTGTGGTCACGATGCTGTTGAATGCAACCTCGACTATCCCACATGGCGTTTCCTTTTGCCTTGTGTTGAGTCTCGGGGTGCTGAGGGATAGGACGACAGGCGTGGGGTTGGGAACACAAGAGATGCGAAGCTGTAATCCGATTCCAAGACTCGAATCACCAAGGAGCTGCGAGGGCTGGAGCGCGGGAGTGCAGGGGCAAATCTGGATTATCGACGGGAGCGGGCAGACGGATGCGGAGATGCAAGACAAGATCCTGCGGACGCTGAGGCCTTGGATAGATATAGACAGGCCTCTTGCCCAGCACCATCTCGATTGCCGCCTCTCGTGTATATCGAAGTCTGCTAACCCACTGCGGCGACAGCTCAGTCTCAAACTCCAGTCTCGTCGGTAGACACGTCGACGTCGGCCCTGCAGAGGCACCCCAGGCTAGCGCTCAACCTGCGGAACGGCTCCAGGGGGGGCGTTGAACGACTGCGTGCTTGATGAGGTCATGAAAACAGCCATTGGAATGCCTTCACCAGGCACCGCAAACCGGTTATGGAGGTGTGTTTGCTCGCCCAGTCAAACCCGGTCTTTACTAAGCCCAGCCCGGCGATCTCCGGTTTCCTGAGCCCAAGGGAAACCGAGAGGCGGCGTCGGGTGAACCTCAGCAAGCACCAGGCCCATTGAACCGCAATCCAGTTGGGCTCCAAGGCCCGCTCCGCCCGTTCTCCACCAGCGCAAGCAGACGTCTTCCGTCTTGTTTACTGGAGCCACGTTCGGGCTCCTCTCTTCGTGCCTTATTGCCCAAGACCCACACACCGGCTAATGCAGGCAAAAGCAGTCAGGCACCAATGAGACTTGGAGTCTCGATGAAAACAGTTCGAACCTCGAACGCGATGTTGCAGGATCGCAACACAGGTCGGTCGGCACCATCTGCGCCATGATTTTTCCTTCCCGGCCGTCTCCGCCATGACTCACGTTATTGCGGGCATCGCGAACGCGTCACTGGATCTCTGCGCGGCGCCGCAGCTCACGTCCCCTCAAGCCGTCACCTCTTGGTTGCAAATGCATCCTCAGCAAGCAAGTCCCGAGCCGCTGCAACCTCGGCCTCGCTGTAACCACGCCATCCCCGGTCATGCGCGGCGCTGTGTCGCACAATCTCTGACAGCTTGGCCGTGGCCAACTCATTCAGCCGCTCAATGGTGCTGATGTCTGGGAGGGCAAACTCGCTGTCGTCGGCTTGTTTTGTCGCCTTGGCACCGTCACTGAGCAGCTTCTTTGTGACCTGTGAGGCGTCAGCTGCCATGCCCATGCCAGCGTCCCCGTGGCGACGGTCTCACCAGCTTCAGGTCGTAGTAACCACGAAGGTAATCGTCGCACAACTCGATGCTCCGAGAGAATCGCTTGAGGGCCTCGGCCATGGACTTTTGATACGAACCCTTGTCCACCCCCGAGGCGGTAGCGGCCATGTACTGCAACTCGCCCAGCCGCGCGTGGATCTAACAGGTGCATTAGCATAGGGCTTAGGTCCCGGGCCGTGGTTGGACTGCATACATTCCATGCATTTGGTGCCAACACCAGTACCTCCTCCATCGCGTAGACGGCCTGTGCATACAAACCCTGAGACAGGTAGATATCCGACAGCTCCGACCACGCCTCGGCATCGGTAGGGGAGAAGTCGAGAAGCTGCACAAGAGCTGACGCCGCGTCGGGTAGACGCCCCAAGGACCGCAAGAGCGCGATCCGCCTCTTCGCGATAGGCTGCACCTGTGTCAGCCACCTCTGATAAGCAACACCAAGAGAAGGGCGAGGACGGACAATGTTGGTATCATTCCCCGCCAGTATCTCATTGTATTCCTTCAACACGGCCTCCAATTCGCCGTTATTCTTGGCCTCGGCTTCCTTCACCAATCCTCTGAGGGCCTGCACCCGCTCGTTGTCGCCGCCGAAGCGAGTCGTCAGGCGCCTCAGGCACGCGTTGGCGGCCAGATCATCTCCCGTCCGCAGACAGGACAGAATAAGATTCTCGTACTGCATCCATAGCTCTGGCTTCTCGGATCCGGCGATCAAGGTGTTGAGGGGCGACGAGGAGACGGTCGAGGCCGAGCTGCGCAGGATTGACGGGGCTTGCTGGGACAATGCGAGCGCTGCCGCCGGCGACAGCTCGGTTGGCGGCTGGAGAACTGAGGGCGCCATTTGCTATCTTCTTAAATTCGGGATGGACCTGGGAAGGAAGGCTGCTGTCGCGATGGGCGGATTGCGTCGAGCTCTCGTCAATGGAGTGTAGTGGACACCGTGCGGACGGAGCAGCTCCTGGAGCTCCTGGTCTGGTCGCCGCCAAGCAAAGCCCAGCTTGGGACCCCTGGCGGCCTGCGGGAGTCGGTGATGCGGTGTTTGTTTGTTCCGCTGTAAACACAGTGTTAGCTGGGGAACTAGAACACTGTACAGTGACGTGCTGCGCCTGAGCTTGGAGCGTCCCTCACCACCTGCATCGCGATCGTCGTCCACTGTTAGAATCGAGTCGCGCGAGGGGCAGAAACCACCCCAACTTCGACACAGCAGCCCCGCGGCCCGAACTTCTCGACGGTCCCCGGCAAGATGCGCTTTGCCGCCTCGCATCCCACCATTTTCAAAAGAACCCTCCGCCGATAAACCCCGCCAGAACCCGGGTTCCACGATCTCTGCCCCGCGAACCAACATCGAACACCGAGTATCCGGCCCTGAAGCCGCCGATTGCGCATCCGAGACGCTGGGCAGATAGACAGTAATATACCTACACTCTTTCCGCCATGTGCGCCGACCCACCGTTCCCGACGCCCGCCGTGAGCCGTTGTGCTGATGCCTGCCAGGTTCGAGAAATCGTTGTACGACCTCATCCGAGGTCTGCGGAACCACAAGGGCAACGAGAAAGAATATATCCAGAACTGTCTGAAAGAATGCCGTTCCGAAATCCGCGGCCAGGATATGGGTTGGTCTACTCTGACTTCTCCCTCGACCCGCCAAGCTGACCGGGAGATGCAGACGTCAAGGCCACGGCCTTGCTCAAGCTCGTCTACCTCGAGATGGTCGGGCATGACATGTCCTGGGCTTCGTTCCATGTCCTCGAGGTCATGTCGTCACAGAAATATCATCAAAAACGAGTCGGATACCTCGCTGCCGTCCAGAGCTTCCGCCCCGACACCGATGTGCTCATGATGGCCACAAATCTGCTGAAGAAGGTAGGTCGTGTTGGCTCTTCAGGGGAAACTGTCTGCTAACTGGGTTCAGGATGTGGCCGCGTCCTTACCGACCATAATATCCCTTCCAATTGCCGCCCTTCCTCATCTCGTCACCCCCTCCCTCGCCATGTCGCTCCTCGGCGACTTGCTTCCTCGCCTCAGTCACTCACATGCCGCCATCCGGAAAAAGACCGTCGTCACTCTCTATCGATTGGCGCTGGTGTATCCCGAGGCGCTCCGTGCGGCATGGCCAAAGATCAAGGAGCGCTTGATGGACCCGGACGAGGACTCGAGTGTGACGGCGGCTATCGTGAATGTTGTGTGTGAACTGGGCTGGCGGAGACCACACGACTTCCTCCCATTAGCGCCGCGGCTGTTTGAGCTACTGGTCGACGGTGGAAACAACTGGATGGCAATAAAGCTGATCAAGCTTGTAAGACGGCCCCGGTCCACCTTGTGCACATGATCTGACAGGGCTCTAGTTTGCGACCCTGACACCCCTCGAGCCGCGCCTGGTCCGGAAGTTGCTTCCCCCGCTAACAAACCTCATACGGACAACCCCGGCTATGTCTCTCCTCTACGAGTGTATTAACGGCATCATCCAAGGCGGGATTCTTGGAGAGGGTGAGGATTTCTCGGCAAGAGAAGAGGTCGCCCAGCTCTGTGTCACGAAGCTCAGGGGCATGGTTTCCGGCAACAGCGACCCAAATCGTGAGTTTGACGCCGTTGCTCAGAGTGTACGCTCGTTGCTGACGAAAGTAACCAGTCAAATATGTGGCCCTCCTGGCTTTCAACCGGATTGTCGTCACCCACCCTTTTCTCGTTGCGCAGCAGGAAGACGTGATCCTGGAATGCATCGACAGCGAAGACATTACGATCAGGATAAAGGCTCTTGACTTGGTTCAGGGCATGGTCAGCAGCGATAATCTGGTGTCCATTGTTAGCCGCCTGATGAGGCAGCTCAAGGCATCTTCCGCTGCGCTCAGTCAACAAAACAGTCTCGAGGGCCAGGATCTCGAGACGGACTCGAGTGACGAGACGGGAGCAGATCCCAGGCGGCGTCGCAAGACGCAGGAACGTGCTCCGCCTCTTCCAGAAGACTACACTGTCGACGTGGTTGGCCGGATTTTGAGGATGTGCTCTCAGGATAACTATGCCAACATGGTCGACTTTGATTGGTATCTCGATGTCCTGACCCAGCTCGCCCGGGTCGCACCCCCTCCTCGGGCGAGAGACTCGGACCTCGATTCGTCAACAGCAAAGTTGCCGGGCGACATTACAGAGAAGATTGGCAACGAGATTAGGAATGTAGCTGTCAAGGTCCAGGTTATCAGAACCGCCGCTGTGCGGGCTGCCGAACTCGTCATATCCCGCATGGATTCCGAAATCTCGGCCTCACGACCCGTGCTCTCCGGAGCGCTCAAGCCGGTCGCTTGGACTGTTGGAGAGTACGCCTACCAACTGTTGTCTCCCGACGACACGCTACGAAACTTACTGGATCTGATTCCCCGAATCGAGTACCCTGAAGTTCTCGCAACGTGTCTGCAAGCGGTGTTGAAGCTGTTTGCTCACGTTGCCGGGGACGAGCAAGCGCTCTGGGCTCCAGAGAGGAAATCAAGTGTCTCTTTACTGATGGCTCGTGTCATCCACGTTCTGGAGCCATTCGCTTCACACCCGTACTTGGAGGTCCAGGAGCGCGCCGTCGAGTTCATTGAGCTGCTCAAGCTCACGGCCGAGGCGGCTGCAGGGCAGGCTCCATCCACTGACGAAGTCCAGCAAGACGCACCGTTGCTTCTCACACAGGCAATTCCGTCACTCTTTGCTGGTTGGGAACTCAACTCGGTGGCCGCGGGGACGCAGCAGAACGTGCCAATACCGGACGACCTTGACCTCGACGAGCCCATCCACCCCAACCTCAATAGTCTGCTGTCACAGGCAGACTCGTTGATGCTGCCCGCGCAAGGCGACGACGAGTTCGAAGCATACTACAACCAAAAGCCCGCTGCCACGAGCATGTCCAGCGAGCCGGCCATCAACCGGCTCATGGACGCGCCCGAGGAAGTCTCAGGCGTGGGCTCGTATCAACAATCAGAAGAGAGCTATCTCGACCCTGACATCGTCGCGCGCCGAAAAGCCGACCGCATGGAGCGCTACCGCGACGACCCCTTCTACATCCCCGACTCGACCGCCTCCGGCGGCCGATCGACGCCCATCCACACCATCCTCCAAAAAGAAAACGGCCCGGACCTCGACATCGACGCCATCCCCATCATGCAGCTCGACCTCGAGAAACTCAACCTCTCCGGCCGCGCCACCCCCCAGCAACAACAACAACACTCCCAACCCCCTCCAAGCAAACCCAAACCCCGCGCGCGCATCGTCGTCGCAGCAGACGAAACCCTCCTCCCCGCCCCGGGCACCGGCACCGGAAATTCCAGCGGCCTCTCCACCCCGCGCACCACCACCGCCGCCGCCGCCGCCTACGACTCTGAACCTACCACCTCATCCGACCCCTTCCCCAAATCCAAAACCGCCAGCCGCAAATCCTCATCCAAGACGGCCGCCTCCAAAGCGAAGCAGCAATCCCTCCTGCAAATCGCCTCGTCCCACCTCGACGACCTCAGCCTCGGCGAAGGGCCCTCCTCTAATGCTAGTACTGGTGGCGGGGGGCCGCTGCAGCACGAGCGGCAGGCGCGCGAGGAGGCCGAGATGGCGCAGGCGCTGAGGGAGGTGCAGAGGCTGCGGCTCGAGATGCAGCGGGCGAGCGAGCGGGTGCAGGTCGCGCAGGGGGTGCCGGCGGAGGGGGTGGTGGTGAGTAG
>Ga0247824_10002396_pt1 | contig 10464 bp, 15 predicted proteins | sample 13C_PalmiticAcid_FD_194412 | JGI IMG/M metagenome (GOLD analysis project Ga0247824, IMG submission 194412) | Soil microbial communities from agricultural site in Penn Yan, New York, United States - 13C_PalmiticAcid_Day48 | ecosystem: Environmental > Terrestrial > Soil > Agricultural land...
GGGGTGAGGGGAGGGGTCGGGTCTGAGGGACAAGGGGGGGCGTCGTTGCAGGAAAGTGCCCGCTGCAGGCTTGCAGAAAATCGGCGAAACGCAGTGGTCAACTTTGGGCAGGTGCAACACGCGTGTGTTCCCCAACCCCACGCGTCCGACGTCTGGTGCCTGACCAGCAAAGCTGCCACACTGTCGACCGAACTGGGAGTCAAGTCCATCTCATCAGTCAAAGAAGGGTCCTGCCTGAACCCTGCCTGGGCCCTGCAGGAAGGGACGCAGAAACACTCGACGGGATCAATCGTCTCAGACACTTCCAGTTGCATTGATGAGGATTCCCGACTTTTTGCTTCTGTTTGCTGATGACGTGACCCAAGTGGTGGCGGTCGGGCTGCCAAGCGAGACAGTCGGGCTCGGGGAGGGATGCTGAAAGGAGAATCTCGACATCACCCGCGGTCCTTTCCAGCACCAAACTCGAGCTCCAAGGCACATCCTCGTCACCCAAACGCGCAGACAGAGTGTCCAGATGCTTCTGTATTCGTCGACAGAAAGACAAAGGGGCATAACGTTATCTCCCAAGCACAGCGCAGCAAACCCACATCGGTACCTCTTTTCCTGGTCTACGCATGCGATACTCGATTTCCTCCCTCTTCCCACGGCTGGTCGGGACGGACAGAAACTCACCGGCTCCGCGGTGTCTGGGACAGGATGCCGGCTTCACCGACGATCGGCAGAGGAGGAGTCTTCTCACCCTCACACTCACCTCCCTCACCTCCCTCACCCCTTCTGCTGACAACCACCATTCCGGCTGTCGCGTAGCTGTTCAGACGGAGCCTAAATTTAGCCCAAGCAACGTCACCCAAGTCCCGTCGAGCTGCTGCCCGCGGAAACAGGGAACAAGCGCTGGCGCATTCTGAAGCTTGGGCTATCAGCCTTACAGAGGAGTTACCCACAAGACTGCCCTCGTCCGCTGCGAACCGCTTCCGCTAACCGGCAACCCCTAACCACGCTCGAGCCACAATCCGGCAGATGCGACCAGCAGCCTGAACATCTGAAGGGTGAAGGCGACCCAGGAAAGGAAGGGTACGGTTTGCCCTGGCCCCGAAAGCGGGCAAGCAGGCCGGGCTTGAACTGATCCCACAGTCGATTTGCCCTCTGCTCGATTTGCCAAACAGCCGGATGCGATGGAGCAGTCTTGGTCGCAGCCGGGTGCCGGACCAGGAACCGGGCGGTCAGGGAGGCGTGCCAAGTATGTGTGGGCCACTGCATCAAGAAACAGCTTGGCGTCCAGCCTCCAACCCAAAAAGTCGGTGTGGGATCCGCTCCCAGCCCAATCATGTGTCTCCGTCGCCCGTCTCACGACCTGAGATCCAATGAGCTCGCAGAGCGGTCAGGCGCTGCCGTGTTCGTCAACTTTTCCAGAAGACTCGCGCAGTCGCGTTGGCAGTTCGAGACAAACGACCTTCACACAACTCTTGACAACCGTGTCTCTCTTAATAACTTCGGCTGTCCTGCACAAAAAGTCAGGCGGGGCCAAAGTGGAGAACGACAGCCGTCCGGGAATGCTTCCCCGCCGCGAGAGGGCTGACGGAGCAGTCCAGTGTGGGCACAGGGCCACGGACGGCAGCTTGACACGAAAGGAACGTGCTCAACCACTGTCAACTTACTCGATGCTCTTATTAATAAGTTGACAATATGTGGGGCACCATCGACGGCCTCCGAGGGACTCTCGCGGTCTCTATCACAAACACGAAGGGATGCAAGAATTGATGCAAAGGTCCCTCTGTGCATGAATTCCCGATCCCGATCAGGTGACGACACAATGTGTCATCCAAACGCAGGATGAGTTGTCAATCTGTCTGCCGACTTTTCGGGTGACCCTGCGCCACTTCCCCGCAGGGTTCGGCTGCAGGCGGGTTCGGACGGGAGAAGGCTGCGTGGCGGGGAGACCAGGCTGCGGCGCAGGCAGCAGCATATCGGAAATCGTTGGATGAGACGGCTCCAGAATGCACACCTTTTGTGCATCCTGAATGGCTGCAAATGGGGTTCGGTGTTGCCAATCGACTTCCACCCTGCTGCTCACTGGCTGTTTTCTCGGCGAATCGCTGAGGGCTGATGTCCATCGTTGGCCATCCCTAACCCTCTTCGTCACATCGCTTTCTCCTCCTCCGCTCGGTCACAGAAAGTTCCCTGTTTCATCCAGGTCAACCGCGCATCGCGAACCCTGGTCGATTGCAAGGTCGCACTCATCCACCATGGCATCACGACTTTCATCTCCCCAGGCGCGCACTCGGCGCAATATATGGCGCCGCAGCATTCGAAGAACGGGCTAAGATTGTGTCAATGCCGCCCGCCGTGCTGACCCGATCATCGGTCCAATCTCGCTCCCACGCCCGCACACCCACTGTAGAGCCGGGACGGAGACTGGCGAGGGAAGAAAAAAACGTGCCATTTCTTGGCTTTTTGCGCAGGCGGCCCTGGTGCAAGAGCGGGATCAGCCGGCGGGGCGAGGCATGTTCGCGAAGCGCGGAATCGGGACTTGGGCTCAGACTTATTTCGTCTCTCTCCTCCGGAAGCGAACCCTTCGCCAATGAGCATCACCGTCACGCCGTGTCACAACCCTCGCTGACCCCCCTTCCAGCGCGGGCTGTCGGGCGCGAGGCTGTTCCCGCTGATGAGATGGGACTTCACTCACCCGGGTGTAGCTCAGGTTTTCTTGGACTCTGACACTTACCCCGGATTTGGCGGATGCAAGGAGCCATGGGGCTCTGTTTCAACCTGGGGCTCCTGCTCACCTATCAGAGGGCTGCTTTGAAGATATCATCATCACTCAATGTGCACCTGATCCCGCAACCAAGCTGTCCATCAGCCTCAATACCCGTGCAAATGCCGATCTCTCCCCAAGTGCTAGTCTCGTCATGCCATTTCGGGCAGCTCCTCGCCGTTGTGTGCCACGATTCCATCTTGGGCTTTCCATACACCCCGTCAGTCACTTCACTCTAGCCTGAAGAGGGTTCCCGAAGAGAGTCTTGCACCGTTGGACAGTCTGGCAATACGTCCCTTGCAAGCAGACTCGAATCGGATGACTGCTGATCGCCAACCCCTAACTCTCCCCCTTCAAATGCGGCCTCTGGTATCCCCAAGAGACAAGGCGCGAACGTCTCGGCCAGATGTGCCCTCGGACGTGTGGCCAGAAAATGTATCCCCTCACCATCATCCACTGACAGCCCTCTCTCCCCCATCTCCTGTATATATATATAAGTAAAAAATAAAAAAAAAAAAAAAAAACCACGCGCGTCCTTGCACTGGGCGTCTCCATTAGCCACCGTCGCCACAATCTGGCGCATTCCAGGCTCTCGTCATCCTCAAACGTTGTGAACATCATCTAGTTCAAAGATTACAGCTACGTGGTAACTCCATGCTGGAGCTACAAGTTGACTACATCCACTTGCCTTGATCCGCGGGTCTCGAAGACAACCGACGTCTGGTCTCGTGTTTGGTTCCCCCCCTCCCATCAGCCGCCACCACCACAGGCAGCTGAGGGTCAGGGCACAGGTCCAGATCTTGTTCTCCTAAAGGCGGTCGCGAGTGTCCGCCCGGCCCAGGCAGCGAGCCACGTATCTAATTTTCTCCCGGGTTTGCTTGCTCGTTGCCTGGTTCCGCGGTGGGGGTTGTAGACTCTGAGGAGGCAAATGACCGGTTTTGATGTCTTGAAGAGGTAAGGGGGAGGAACGGGGACGGATTGGAAACATGAAGTGAGGGTATCTCGTGCTGCTGGCTGCTGTTTCTGCTTCTGCTGCTTCTGCTGCTTCTGCTGCTTCTGCTGCTTCTGCTGCTTCTGCTGCTTCTGTTTCTGCTGCCGCCGAGCAAGAGGATGAACTCCTTGATGATGGCGTGGATATCTCGCGCATGTAGTGGGGGGGCTGGGCTTCTTGTTGGTCTTGACGCTGTCTGTTGATGTTTGCCGCGGGCCGGAAACTGTGATGAACCGGTCAGAGAGCACAGAAAAGGCGGCAGGTTGTTAGGGGTTCAGTGTTGCCTTGGTGCCACTGGACACCTGATGATGGTGTATTAATGTGCTTGGCTGCCTGTGCTCCCCGTAAATTCTGAGGGCTGGGCGCTTGGGATAAACTGGCTTCTGGTGAGACGAGTTGCGTCTGTTTATTTTGAGCCCACACGGACAGGGTGGGTAGGGAGTTGCATGTGCGGAGGCTGCGTCCTCTGGGACCAGAGTCACACCTCGAAGTGGGTTGACGCTGTGTTGTGCGGTTCGTCCGTGGCTATGATGAGGTGGACTCTTGAAAGAATGGATGGGCCTGAATGGATGAGCTTGTTGTTGTTACGGCTTCGGGGAACGTTCAGCCCCTGATTTATGACTTGTGCTCATGACTTGGTTGAAAATGAGACTGTGGCCACGCTGGATGCTATGTTCGAATTTTGTAAGCTTTACCACCGAGGTAAACTGGTGACTTGACAGTCTCATGGACGGAATCTTGTCTGCATCAACAAGAAGGTTGGTTGAGATTCCCAACAATCTTCTCAAAAGTCTAGGTACATGACGCTACTGTGTTGAGTCGTCAAGGTTTGACGACGTTGATGACAAAACCAAGCTTTAGGGGGTGATGAAAGTCTGGGCCAACCCGACTCAACGACCAAACTGCCGGTTCCGGTTCCAACAAAGACTGCGACAACTGACCAAGTCGCTTCGCTGCCTCAACTTTTAAAAGAACAAGGAACTCTTGGAGATTTTGTGGAAGGTACCTACTGTTGGTGGGTCAACGTTTCGCTTCGCTCTCGCCTTGAGTCAACCTTCCAAACGTCCCCGACTTGAACCTGGCGCAGAGCTCTTTCCCCGTTGCCCATATTTTCAGAAAATGTGTCAGGATTTGACGCACAGAGGTTCCATTCCACACCACGCCTCTGGGCTTTGCTTTACCTAAGATACCTTACTTCACTTTCAGGCCGAAGACCTGCACCCAAACCAGCACCGTTGTTAATGATACCTGCACCTGCCTGCGTGCCTGTCCGCATACGAGACCCGCATTGCCACGAGGCATGAGCCCAGCACATGCAGTTGGGGACCGCACACTGCCCGACCAACAGCACCCTTCCACACTTCAGAAATGGGGGAACAAGACACGCTGTGCTTGGGCACCGCCCGGTCTGGCACGTCTCTCAAGGCCACGGAATTGGCCGGCGTCCTCAATGGCCCGGCGTGGTTTGCCGCCTGGTAACCGAGAGGATTTGTGATGGCATCCGTGGTGGCACAGCACTGGCATTGTCCGAGGGACGTAAAGAATGAATACGACACGCAAGACAGACTTGCTTGAGAGCAGAGGGCAGTTTCTGGACGCGAAAGCGGAGTTCCGGCTCGCTCCCGGGCTCGCCACAAACTCTCTCCTGACCGCCTTGTCACTCACCGGCCACTATCCGACAAACCCGGGAAACATCCATGTCCTCCAGCTTTTGTCACCGCATAGCGCATCCTGTTCGGCCCCAAGGATTCGGGGGACACCGCAAAAGGGAACTTGGATGGGCCAGGGATGGCAAGGATCACTGCAGAGAACTCGGGCCGCCAAAGGAAACACCGGGCATGTTGTGGCAACCGGCAGAAGCGACACGAGTCAGCAGTAACCAGCCTGTATGTACGCTCCTCACAGAGATGCAAAGCCGAGGCACCCCTTGGCGTGGGTTGTGATCTCCAGTCAACAACAATCGCCTCAGCGAAGAATCCCATGGGAAGTCAAGTGGCGTTTACTGACAACGGCCAGTTGGTCAGGAGCGTTCAGAAGGCGGAGATAGACGCAGCGGCGCAGTTGCTCCCTCCTATTCGGTCGTTAGGCGCTCTGGCGGCAGATGAAGGAGCGCTGGCCTCTCCTCGTGGCCGGGCGCTACTCCAAACTGAGATTGCGGTCAAAGTCGAGGACCCCAGCGGAGGCTCGGTGCCCGAGGCCTATTGTTCAGTGCAGAATCCATGGGCTCTGTCTGGATGGCGCTTGGTATCCAGCCTGATACACTGCCTCGACATCACGAACCGCTGGCTAACCGTGTATGAAACGGGGACGGAAGCGCTGGGCCACGTTGCACGGCAAGTTCTGAGAACCTGGACCGGTTTATGGTCCACCACGGAGCGAGCAGTCCGAAAAAGACGGCGAGTTCTGGTGGCATGGGGCAGTCAGAACAAGAACGGGACGAGCAGAAGGCCACGCGGCTACCCACATCGCTTGTGGTGGGGAGATGATACCGTCCTGCTTTCGATAGCGGCTACCGCACAACCTGGCGACCCAATCGTCTTGGGATGCCAGGCTTGTCGTCACGAGAACGGCCTTCTGGTACCCCTCTCGACTCAGCACGGTGACGCTGTTCCTCTCACAGCCAGTCCGAGGCACACTGTGGTAGTCCCGCATACCCAAGGATGCAAAGGATCAGTTTATTGCCCGCCACAATCCATCGTTGATACTGGGTCTTGAGTGGTGCGGGCCACGTGCGGAAGCCAAGCGGGAGACCGTCCTGTTGGACAGCGAGGGCCGAAGTGGCACGCTGAGCCGCCCGAGACTAGACGACGGGAGGGCCGCAAAGCAGGCCGGTCCTTTCGATCCGATCAACGGAAGCAGAGGTGTTACCAGGGGAACTGGCGCGCGCTCTGGGGAAGTTATATTCCCAGGAGCAGGGTGGTACGGAGCGACGTCGACGGCGAGCCAATCGTTGACCGGTGGGAAGCGGCAAGAAACGTCCCGAAGCCGACAGCGTGGGAACGCCAGCCAACGGAAGCCCCTGGAGCCGGGCAGCTTCTTGCAAGCGCGTCAACAGCCGCGCGCAGCGTGTTGGTTTGCAGTTCCATCAGAGGTCTGGAAGCTGCGGCCTCAGGATTAAGCGCGCCTGCACGTCAGGGATTCGCCGACGGATAGCCACTGGGCTCTCTCGGGAGAGCAATGACGGAGCCGCTAGCCTCTGGTAGCCAGAGATGCAGCTGGATGACGCGCGCTCTGCTGAAGCATTTGGGATGGCGGCTCAGGAAATGACTTGGCCAGTGGTCGTGGCTGGTCGTGGAAGCCATGCAGAAGGCTACCCGCCCACCAGCCTAGCAACGAGCTGCAGGATGGATGGCGGTTATACTCTCCGCACCAAAGGATTGTGCATATATGCGCTGCGTTCCCGCCGCATGGGGGAATATCAAGGAACAGAGGAACCGAGTCGTTCACCTCCGAGCCGAAGCAACCCATTCGAAGCGAAGCACTCGCACATATTCACAGGCTGGTCCCGTGGTCATATTTCACCTTAATCCCAGGCTTTCGGGAGGATCCGTCACAAGGTTCCCCAACCCACCCTCTTACCTTCTCTTCACCATCCAGCCGCTGCTCTAAGTCCGGGCTCTGCTGGACCACCCCCTGGCTGGCCTTTTCCGCCAACAACGGCTCTTTTGAACCCCACTCCTTCAACCCCGGTCCTTGAGGTCTGAGAACCTCTTCGCAGGCTGTTGTTTCTATTCTCGACTGCGGTGTCACAGCTCTTCAGCACTCAGAGTCGACGTCGAGACATCTGTCGTTGCCGTCAGCTGTCGTTGTGGTACCTGGTGAGCGGCAAGGCCTGGGCCAATGAGACGACGTGGTGCTAATAATATGACCTTAGCGCCCATCCCTGCTGAGCTTCATCGCAGCCACCGCCAATCAGACGGGAGAATCCTGCCCTGGCGGTTGAGATACCGACGCCATCACGATCCGTCTGGGTGGCTCGTGGCAAGCCCCAAGCACCACCCACAGTGCTGGGCCCGGTGTCTCTTGTTGTCCTGATTCTGCGAATCGGACTCGTCACTCTCCTCCCGGCGAAGGCGGCACGTCCTGAAGGCTTCCGCGTTTGCCCAGCTTCTCCCCGCAAACCAGCAAATCAGTCCGTGGAGCACCCGCGACCGAATTTCACCCTGGTCACCACGACAAATCTCCGACTCGGACATCACGGTCTGCCTGCCTCGGCGGCTCGCCATATCAGACCCTGTTAAGCGCTCAGTTCAACCCGCAGTGAGTGCAACCTTTTTATTATCTCATCTCCCGTCTCCGTCCCCAGTCGAAGACCTGTCCCCTCTGCTCCCTCAGAAGGAGCACCTTTCCCAAGGAGGAACAGCGGAGGAACGAGTGAAGAAGCACGGGCGACGACACGGGCACCCAGCTGCAACCCGAGTCACATCTCAGCACACTTTCACGCTCCCACTGCCGCCCGAGACCCCCCTGTCGAGTGGTCGCTTCTCGCTTGTCGAGCCCGCCCCACCGCGGCCGCCCTCCCCATTTGCCGCTGCTTTAAGCCCCTCTCAGTGACGAGGTGTGCTGTCGCCCACCCCCTGCGTTCAACGCGATTGCTTCTTCAAGCCCTCCTCCGCTTGATCCTTCCTCGTGGCTTGTCCAGCGTCAAGCCGACCACTGGGCGCAAGGACACACTTGCTAGCGACCGCAGACTAACGCCTCCAACTGCTTTCCAGCCCGGTCCTCTGGCGTCTGCCCCCACTTGGTCTTGACGCGGGCCGAATCCACAAACCAACAGGACTGACTGCTGTTGAGCTCCTCCAAGCCACGCAACAGAACCCCCCGTCCGCCAACCCGGTGTGCTGGGATTCAGGAAGACAGGGATACCGCGCCAGGAGCTTTGTCCGAAACCTGCCCACGCGGGGAACCAGTGCTTGATCCTGCCGCTGCTTGGAGCCTGGACCCTCTTCGGTTCAAGACCCATCCTTCATATAATCATTCGCTACCCATCCGCCTGCACCTCCCACCTCCCTCTCCCACCCAACTGCCGGATCCCCTCTCACGCTCGCCCGAGGTGAGTCGACTGCCAGTTCGACACAGGCTACCTGGGACACATCACGTCGGCCCTCCTCGCACCCGACATACCGCCAACATGTCGTCAGCCAGACCTACCCTGAGGGTGTCGACACCCCTCACGGCGAACTTCCCTCACATCCCGCCGCCACCTTCGGATCTCCGGTCCGCCGTGTCCCTCCCGTCGGCCGTCTCGCTCAATACGCCTCTGTCGGCCGTTTCTCGGACATCAGCCTTCCGGGACCCGATCCCTTCGTCTGGGCTACCGTCCGCCGGGCTCCCCTCCGCTGGACCCTTCAGCGCGACGATCAAGTTCGAGCACGACTTCCAGAAGACGCCCATCACACCGCCCGTTGCGTATCTGGACTTCCTCAAGGGCATGTCGCTCGTCTCACCATGTCTCGCTTCACCACCACAGACAGGGAAGTCCATCCTGAACCGAACAAGTACCACGAGCAGCACGAGCACGGTGAGCAGCACCAGCAGCGCGCGCAGCAATGCCAGCAACGCCAGCAACACCTCGACCGAGACGGAGGATTCCGAGAAGGAGAAGGGCGACCAGGTCGAGAGCGCACCGTCAACAGCACGGACCGAGCTCAGTTGCGAGGGTGACGAAAAGGCCAAGGAGGAGAAGACCAAGAGCCCGAGACCAGCACCCCTGGACCTAAAGCGGCCACGCACTCCACGCGAACCCGTCTGCCCAATGTCTGCGCCGCCCGCGGGCAACGCCGTCTTTCCCAGCATGAAGCTGCCCGCTTCCCCCGCCATTTCCACATCGGGCCTCTACTCGCCGAGGTCACCGCTCAGCGCGGCATCCGTGAGGTCCCACTTCGACTGGGAGGCGGCGCTCAAGTCGAGGAGGTTCGCCGAGACCCCCGGCTCAAAACGCGCAGCCCCAGAAACCCCCGGTCTCCCGCCCGGCACCGCGCCAACAACACCAGGGCATGCAAAGCGGGAGTCGAGGTCCAGCGTACGGCACATTCGCGAGGTCGTCACGAGGACGGTCACGTACACGCCGAGGATGGCGCCCGCGCCCAAGGGCAAGAGGAGAAAGATCGACCCCGAGACGGCGGTCAAGTCATGAGCTCTGGCCTACAACAACAAACGACTGGCCGAGTCGGGCATGTCACACCCACGTACATAATACCTCCCCTCGTACGGTACTGGATACCGCCCCATACCAACCCGCGGACATACCTACTTCACCTCACTTCACCATATTACACACCACACCACACCGGCCGAGCAGAAATCAGCCACCACCAGAATTCCCTTTGTTTTAACAACCTCCAACCATACCACACCCTCACCCACCATCACAGGGTCTGTCGTTTCAAGGCAGAGAGCACAGACGACGAAAGAATTATCTACGGCGTTTTTCACAGGACGCCCCAAATGGGGGCGGCGGACGGGGCACGGGAGTCAAACTGGCGTTGCAGGACGGCGTCTCACCTACCAAGTTTTTTGTTTTGCTTTTTGGCTTTGGTCTTGGTTTTGGTTGGAATTTGGCTATGGACAGCCAAATTACTTGGGAATGGAGGAATGGCGATTGGGATGGACTTGGATTGGGATGGACTGGGTTGGATTGAATTCTCTCGATACCAGGCATGCACGCGGGGGCAGGGCAAAGGAGAGGCCACTGAGTGAGTTGGAGGACAGACTTGGAGAT
>Ga0247824_10002397_pt1 | contig 10464 bp, 9 predicted proteins | sample 13C_PalmiticAcid_FD_194412 | JGI IMG/M metagenome (GOLD analysis project Ga0247824, IMG submission 194412) | Soil microbial communities from agricultural site in Penn Yan, New York, United States - 13C_PalmiticAcid_Day48 | ecosystem: Environmental > Terrestrial > Soil > Agricultural land...
GCCTGCTGCGCCGCCTGTTCGGCGGCAACCCGATGGTCCATGCGGCCAGAGGGGCGAGCTACTGGCACCCGCGGCCCGAGGGGCGGCGAGCAGGGAATCTCACACGGCAGTTTTGACGGGGTTTCGGGCCGATGGCATGCTCAACTGAAGGGATCGATGTGGTCAGGAGGATTCGATGAGTCTGGCGGCCGAACTATGGGGCTTCATGAAGGAGCGAAAGAAGTGGTGGTTGCTGCCGGTGATCATCGTGATGGTCGTCGTGGGCTCGCTGCTGATCTTCGCGCAGGGCTCGGCGCTCGCCCCCTTCATCTACACCATCTTCTGATTGGCGCCGCGCTTTCACGATCGGCGGCGCGGCGATGGGAATGGGTGACGGTGGCGGCGCCGAAGGAGCCTTGATATGCACCAGAGCCGATGCCTGCACAGGCGGGCCAGCCGAGCTTTCCCGCTCCTTCGAGGTCCACAATATGCCAGCTAGCCATGCGATCAATTGGTTGGTGGGCATCGGGTTGTTGGTCATCTCGAGCGCAGGGTCTCTGTTTGTTGCGGAGTTCGGAGTTCGACTGTTCGTTGACCCAGTCGATTATCTATTGCCCGTCGTCGTGCAAGATCCGATGCTCGGCCACCGCATGGCTGGCGGCACCGGCGGCCACGACGAATGGGGATTCCGCAACTACGAGCTTCCAGGCAGCGCTGAGATCGTCGCGATCGGCGATTCCATGACCTACGGCATCTCCGCGCGCGCGAGCGAATCCTGGCCCGCGATTCTGGCCCAATTGACGGGCAGAACCACCTACAACATCGGGCTCGGCGGATACGGCCCCCTTCAGTACTTTTACCTGTTGCGCGAGCGCGCGCTCACACTCAAACCGAAGGCCGCCGTCGTCGGATTCTACTTCGGCAACGATTTGGTGGATGTGGTGAAGCTCGCCTACGGCAACGACAATTGGGCACGATATCGCATCGCCGGCCTCAACGGGACGGGCGAGCAGGGCGGGGTCGTGATCGACCAGCCGGAGATCGGCGGCGGGCGGCTTCTTGGCGGTCCGCGCAGCTACCTCGCTCGACACAGTGTTCTCTATCGGCTCGCAACCTCCCTACCGGTGCTGGATCGCTTTCGCACGGTCAACACGGCTTCGACCGACCCGGGGTTGTTCGTATTCTCGATGGGCGACCGGACCACGATCCTGTTCCCGGGGCAGGGCAGGCTTCGCATGGACATCGATAATCCGCAGATCGAGGCGGCGCTGACGATCACGGAGCGCGCGCTGCTGGAAATGAAGGACGTGAGCACGAAAGCGAACGTCGGCTTGTACTTCCTGCTGCTGCCCACGAAAGAGCTCGTGTACGCCGACCTGCTCGCGGAGCACCATCAGCTCGCGGCCTCGCCCGATTTGGAGCCCGCGCTGCGCAACGAGCGAGAGATTCGGAAACGCCTGTTCGCGTTCCTCGAAGCGTCTCACCTGACCTACATCGATCCGCTGCCCGCCATGACGAGCGCCGTCCGCGACCACGAGATCTACCCGTTCAACGACGGCCACCCCAATGGCGCTGGGTACCGGCTCATCGCCGAGCAGGTCGCCGGCGCGCTGCGCGATTGAATAGCAGGCTATACACGCTCTCGTCACGAGGCCGTTCAGGACCTGCTGGGCAAAGGCTCGATCGTGCTAGAGGTAGTAGCGCACGACCCATTCGGCGGCGCAGCACGGCTTCATCGAGCCGTCGCGCTCGACCAGGACGCGCCAGGTGGCCTGGATGGCACCCTCCACCGGCTCGACACGCTGCAGCGTGCAGCGGCCGCGTACGTGGGATCCGGCCGGCAGCGGAGCGGGGAATCGCACCTTGTCGAGACCGTAGTTGATGCTCAGGCGCGCACCCTGGACGGCGCCGACGGCATCGCGCAGCAGCCGGCTTGCGAGTGCCAGTGTGTAGAAGCCGTGAGCCACGGTGCCGCCGTAGGGCGATTCGCGGCGCGCCCGTTCGACGTCCACGTGAATCCACTGGCGATCGCCGGTGATCTCCGCGAACGCGGTAATGGCCTCCTGCGTCACGTCACGCCAGGGCGACACCATTTCCCGATCCACAAAGTCGGCCAGCCGGCGCACGTCGAGCGGCTCGGGCGGAGTCATAGCGGATAGCGGTCGGTGTCGATGATGGCGTCGGCGACGAAGAACCGGCCGTTGCCGGAGCGATGGTGGATGTCAGCGCGGGTGGCCATGGAGGCGGCAACGATAGCACTCTGCCGACGCTCCCCCCAAACGGCCGTCCTGGGCCGGGATAGGTGTAAACTCCGGTGCCTGTTTCGAGCACCAGCCACGATGCGTACGCTCTCCGAACTGTTCGATCTCACCGGCCGGGTGGCCCTCGTCACCGGGGGCTCGCGCGGGCTGGGCGAGGAGATGGCCGAGGGCCTCGCCGAGGCCGGGGCCTCGCTCATGCTGTGCGCACGCCGGGAACAGTGGCTCACGCCGACCCTCGGGTCGTTCCGAGCGCGAGGCTTCCGCGTGGAGGGCGCCGTGTGCGACGTCTCGGTGCCCGAGCAGGTGCAGGCCGTCGTGGACAAGACGCTGACCGCGTACGGGCAGATCGACATCCTCGTCAACAACGCCGGCGTGAGCTGGGGCGCTGAACCCCAGTCGATGCCGCTGGATAAGTGGCAGAACGTCCTCGACATCAACCTCACCGGAGCGTTCCTGTGTGCGCAGGCCGTCGGGCGCGAGATGCTGAAACGGCAGTACGGCCGCATCATCAACGTCGCGTCCATTGCCGGGCTGCAGGCTTCGGTGCACGGCGCCCACTATGCCGGCTACGCGGCGAGCAAGGCCGGGCTGATGGGGCTGACGCGGGAACTGGCGGCGTCGTGGGGCCGGAGCGGCATCCGCGTCAACGCGATTGCGCCGGGTTTCTTCCACTCGCGGCTGGCGGATCCCGCGATTGTGCACGCCGAGCCGCACATCAAGGCGACGAGTCCCATCCCGCGCGTGGGTGAGGCCGGCGAGCTCAAGGCCGTGGCGGTGTTCCTGGCGGCCGACGCCTCGAACTACATCACCGGTCAGACCATTGTCGTCGACGGCGGGCGGACGATCAGCGGATGAGCGCGAGGCGCAGCATCGCCATTCGCGCCGAGGCGGCGGACCACGATGCATGAACCATCACCACGTTCGCACGAGCTGCGCGCGCGCCTGCTGGCGTTCTTCGACCGCCACATCTATCCGAACGAGGGGCTGTTTCACGAGCAGGTCGCGCGGCAGCGCTGGCAGGTGCCCGCGATCGTCGAGAAACTGAAAGTCGAGGCGCGGGCCGAGGGTCTGTGGAATCTGTTCCTGCCGGACAGCGAGCACGGCGCCGGTCTGAGCAATCTCGATTACGCGCCGCTCTGCGAGGTCATGGGGCGCTCGCCCGGGTTCGCGCCGGAGGTGTTCAACTGCTCGGCGCCCGATACCGGGAACATGGAGGTGCTGGCCCGGTACGGCTCGCCGGAGCAGCAGGCGCAGTGGCTGAGCCCGCTCCTCGAGGGCCGCATCCGGTCGTGCTTCGCGATGACCGAACCCGACGTGGCGTCCTCGGACGCCACGAACATCCGCGCCACCATCGTGCTTGACGGCGACCATTACGTCCTGAACGGGCGCAAGTGGTGGATTTCCGGCGCGGGCGACCCCCGGTGCCGCGTGGCGATCTTCATGGGGCAGAGCAGTCCCGACCTTCCGCCCCACGCCCGCCAGTCGATGATCCTCGTCCCCATGAACAGCCCGGGCGTCACGATCGTTCGCATGCTCACCGTGTTCGGGTACGACGATGCGCCGCATGGACATGCGGAGATCACGTTCGACAACGTCCGCGTGCCGGCGGAGAACATGCTGGCCGGCGACGGCCGCGGCTTCGAGATTGCGCAGGGACGGCTCGGGCCCGGCCGCATTCATCACTGCATGCGACAGATCGGCGTCGCGGAGCGCGCGCTGGAGGTGATGTGCCGCCGCGTGCGGGGACGAGTCGCGTTCGGCAGGACGCTCGCCGAGCAGGGCACCATCCGCCGGGACATCGCGCAGTCGCGGATCGAGATCGAGCAGGCACGCCTCCTGACCCTGCAGGCGGCGCAGCTCATGGACACCGTTGGCAACAAGGCGGCGCGGGCGCAGATCGCGATGATCAAGGTCGTGGCGCCCGCCGTCGCGCTCGGTGTGCTCGATCGCGCCATCCAGGCGCATGGCGCGGCAGGCGTCAGCCAGGACACGTTCCTGGCGCACGCGTGGGCGACCGCGCGCACGCTGCGGATGGCCGACGGCCCCGACGAAGTGCACCTCGAGACGGTCGCGAAGCTGGAACTCCGCAAGGTCTGACCGTCAGGCGCGCCCCCGGCAAGCCATCTCCCAGCCGCGTTCGGCGATCTGCCGGGCGGCGGCGCCACGCTGCAGCGCGTAGGTCGAGGCCGCGTTGCCCTGGAGGCCCCGCACGTAGACGCCCTGAAGGATGCTGGTGAGCCGGAACATCGCAAACGCCACGTAGAAGTGCCAGTCGGGGATGCCGCTCAGTCCGGTGCGACGGCAGTACCCTTCGATGTAGGCAGCCTCATCCGGCATGCCGCTGCGATCGGCGTCCACGGTGTCGACGCGGCCGAGCGCGTCGGGCGCCAGGTGCCAGGTGAGGCAGTTGTAGGCGAGGTCGGCCAGCGGGTGCCCCAGCGTGGAGAGCTCCCAGTCCACCACCGCGATGATCCGCGGCTCGGTCGGATGGAAGATCAGGTTCTCCACGCGATAGTCCCCGTGCACGATTGTCGTCTCGTCCCCGGTGGGAATGTGATCGGGAAGCCAGGCCATCAACCGGTCCATGGCAGGAATGTCATCCGTCTTCGCCGCCCCGTACTGCCGGCTCCAGCGATCGATCTGGCGCGCGTAGTAGTTGCCGGGCCTGCCGTAGTCGCCGAGCCCGGCCGCCACCGGGTCCACGCGGTGCAGGCGCCCGAGCACGTCCACCATGTCGTCGTACATCGCGCGCCGATCGCCAGCGGAGACGCCGGGCAGGTGCGGCTGCCGGAACACGCGGCCGCTCACGCAGCCCATGACCAGGAAGGGCGTCCCGATCACGTGCTCGTCGGTGCACAGCAGGAACGTCGCGGGAACGGGAATGCCGCGATCCCCGAGCGCCTTCATGACGCGGTACTCGCGATCGATCTGGTGCGCAGAGGGCAGCAGGACGCCCGGCGGCTTCTTGCGCAACACGAAATCGCCGCCGGCTGCACGCAGCAGATACGTGGGATTCGACTGCCCGCCCTCGAACTGGCGCACGTCGAGCAGGCGTCCAGCTTCGGGAAGGCGCTCGGCGAGGTAGTGGGCGAGCGCGTCGCCGTCGATCTCGTGGCCGGGGCGAACGGTGGTCGTGTAGCCGAGGACTCCGGCGCTGCTCATCCTGCTGCGTGTGTGGACTGTCGTCGTTCGTCGTGTCCTGCCGTCCACGCGTCGCCGCCGCGTCAGCGGGAAGGAAGCGCCGTGAGGAAGGCGTAGCTCTTCTTCAGGCTCTCCACCGGGTTGCCCGGCGTCTGGTCCTGCTCGACGAAATAGTGCCGGACGCCGGCCTCCCGGGCGGCGGCGAAGATGGCCCGAAAGTCGAGCGCGCCGGCCCCAACCTCCACGAACGCCGTGCTCGGCACGGTGCTTTCCACGAGGCTCGAGGCGGCCTGCGGATCCTTGTCTTTCAGGTGCACGAGAGGCACGCGTCCCTTGTAGCGGCCCAGTAGTGCAACCGGGTCCATGCCCGCGATGGCGGCCCAGAACACGTCGAGTTGCAGCTGCATCCCCGCCTCGGCCGTGCCCTGCATCAGCACGTCGAGCCAACGCGTTCCGTCGCGGTCCTGGCCGAACTCGAACGCGTGATTGTGGTAGCAAAGCTGGAGCCCCGCCGCCGAAGTCGCACGCGCCATGCGCGAGAGACGCGCGGCGACCGCGTCGAAGCCCGCACGATCCGTTGGACGCTCCGCCGGCGGGACGAACGGCACCACGACGTATTGCAGGCCGAGGCGCTTCGCGTCGGCCAGGAAGGCCTCGAGGCCCTCACCCTTCGCCGTGGGGCCATCGAGGTGCGCGCTGACGATGGTGAGGCCGAGCGAGGACGCGAGTGGCGCCACGACCGGGAGCGTCGGCTGCAGCGCCTCGAGCTCTGTGTATCCGATCGCCGCAATCTGCTTGAGCGTAGTTGCCGCATCGGACGCCACCTGGGAGCGCACCGTATAGAGCTGGACGCCCCAGCGTCGCGGGCGTTGTTGCGCCATGGAGGGGATGCTCGGCGCCGCGGCGACAGCCAGCGTGGCCAATACCTGCCGCCGTGTGACGTTGCCGCTGTCTCGCTCGCTCATGATGCCGAACCGTTAGTCGTGTGCGGGATTGTCATGCGTGCAGCCTGGCAGCTCGCGCCAGGACGAGCGCCCGGTCCATCCGAGCGCGGTCATCCCGGCTTCGGTCGAGGCATACGCGCCGCCGATGACCGCCTTCAGCAGATCGAGGTGATCGCGCAGGGTAGTGGGCGGCGCCGAGACGACGGTCGGCGACACGACCGGCTGTCCGCGCGTCCAGGCCGGTTGGGGTTGCTGCCCCGTGGCACCCTCGGCCGCGCGCGTCAGGAGCTCCAGCCGCGCGGTGTCGGAGAGGTCCAGCCAGCGCGCGCCAGCGGTCTCCCGCGCCTCCTGGTCGAAGCGGGCAATGGCGTTCAGCAGGCGACGCTGTGCGGCGGGCGTGTCTACCGCGGCGACGCGATCGATTCGTTCGACGGCGCCCGCGGTCACCGCGCCGGGCAGGATCAGCTCGGCCAGGCTCTCGAGCGTGGCGCGTTGATGCGCGTCGAGCGCACTCGGCGTCGGTGCTGGGATGGTCGGGGGCGCAGCTGGCTGGGCGTCCGAGAGGGAGGTAGCGGAGGCGTGAGCGTGCGCGCCGGACGGTGTCGGTGTGACCGCCACGCCGGTCAGTCCAACGGCGAGGCCTCTCAGCAACGAACGACGCTCGACGTCCATCGCTCCTCCCTGCCCCACGAGCTCACGAGAGCCGTAAAGTCGGGCCACTCTACCACAGGCTCCCGCGTGATACCCTCCGCGTCGGAGCGAGCGCATGGCGCAGAAGACGGATCCGTCGTACGACGTCATCGTCGTTGGGTCGGGCGCGTCGGGAGGATGGGCGGCCAAGCGCCTGGCCGAGGCCGGCGTCTCCGTCGTGCTCGTCGAGGCCGGTCGGCCGCACCGCGCCGAAGACTTCCGGGAGCATCGGCGTCCGTTCGATCTGCCGTACGCCAACCTGACGAGGGAGACGCTGCGCCGGACGCGGCCACGCCAGACCGACTGCTACGCGTGCACCGAGTACAACGCGGACTGGTTCGTCAACGACATCGAGGAGCCCTACACGACGCCGGCGGACAAGCCGTTCAGCTGGCAGGGGCGGCTGCGCCTGGTTGGCGGCCGCACGAACGTCTGGGCGCGGCAGAGCTATCGACTGAGCGAGCAGGACCTGAAAGGGCGCAGCTTCGACGGCGAAGGCGAGGACTGGCCGCTCTCCTACGACGACCTCGCGCCCTATTACAGTCTCGTCGAAGACTACGTCGGGATCAGCGGACAGGCCGAAGGCGTGCCAGAACTGCCCGATGGCCAGTTCCTGCCGCCCATGCCGATGACCTGTGCCGAGACGCGCCTGCGCGCGCGGGTGAAGCGGACGCTCGGACGCACCATCACCATCGGACGGACGGCCAACCTCACCCGGCCCCTGAACGGCCGAAGCGCCTGCCACTACTGCGGGCCCTGCGAGCGGGGCTGCGTGACGCGGTCCTACTTCAACAGCGCCCTCACCACGGTGCCCGACGCGCTGGCCACCGCGAAGTGCACGCTCGTCACCAACGCGATGGTCTACCAGGTGATGATGGATGCCGATCATCGGAAGGCGACTGGCATCCGCTACGTCGATCGCGTGACGCACGAGGTGCGCGAGCTGAAGGCGCGCGCGGTGGTGCTGTGCGCGCAGGCACTCGAATCGGTGCGGATTCTTCTGAACTCGGCCACGCGACAACAGCCCAACGGCCTGGGCAATTCCAGCGGCGTCCTCGGCAAATACCTGATGGACCACCTCTGGGTGGCCGGCGGCGCGCAGGGCGAGTTTCCCGACTTCCCCCAGGAGATCTCGCTCGACCGCGCCGAGCGCCCGAACGCGCTGTACGTGATCCGGTTCCGCAATACCATGAGCGGGCCGCGCAGCACCCGGTTCGTGCGCGGCTTTGGCTTCCAGGGCGGCGAGCGCGTGGCTCCCGATTGGCGCAAGCCCGGGTTTGGCGCCGAGTGGGTCCGCTCCGTCCGGAGTGGTGTGCCGACGATCCAGATCAACGGATTCGGCGAGTGTCTGCCTTACGCGACCAACTTCGTGGAGATCGACCCTGGCACCGTGGACGTGTTCGGCATCCCCGTGTTGCGGATCCACATGGCCTGGGGCGTCAACGAGAAGGCCATGATCCCGGACATGGCCGAAAGCGCTGCCGAGATGCTCGATGCGGCCGGCGCCACGAGCATCCGGCCGTTCATGGTGCCCGACCGCCAGCCGGGATACGGTATCCACGAGCTGGGCATTGCGCGCATGGGCGCCAACCCGCGTACGTCGGTGCTCAATCAGTTCCAGCAGGCCCACGACATCGGGAACCTGTTCGTCATGGACGGCTCGGGCTTCCCGTCGGGTGCCTGCCAGAACCCCACGCTCACCATCATGGCGCTGGCGGTGCGGTCGACCGATTTCCTGCTGGGGGAGATGAAGCGCGGCAACATATGAGCCTGCTTCCCTGCGCCCATCCTACCAGGCTCAGCCTTCTCGGGCGTACGTCGTCTTGCCGCCGACCACGGTACGCATCACCTTGATGTCTTTGATCGTGTTCGGGTCCCCGTCGTGCGGATCGCGCTCGAGCACGACGAAGTCGGCGTGCTTGCCGGTCGTGATCGAGCCTTTCTCGTTCTCCTCGTAGGACGCGTAGGCCCCGTGAACCGTCGCGACCTTTAGCGCCTCGTCGACGGTGATCTTCTGGTTCGGACCCCACTCACGTCCCTTGTAGTCGCGCCGCGTCACCATGCTCTGGATCGCCATCAGCGGCTCGAAAGGCCCCGGCTGATAGTCGGACGCGCCCGGCGCTTTGATGCCGTAGTCGAAAAACGATCGGTGCGCGAACATCCAGCGCAGCTTGTCGTCGCCGTATTCGGTCCACTTCTCGCCGTGATAGTAGACGTAGGTCCAGAACGGCGTCGGGATCGACCCGGTCGCCTTGATGCGGCGAAGCAGGCTGTCGTTGACGAGCGTGCAGTGCTCGATGCGGTGGCGACGGTCGGGGTGTGGCCACTTCTCGAGTGCGCGTTCGTAGGCCTTGAGGACGAGATCGATGGCGACGTCCCCGTTGGCGTGGATGCCGACCTGGAAACCGTGACGATGAGCGTTCTCGACGGCGTCGACGATCTCTTGCTCGGTCATCGTCTGGATGCCGTAATCGTTCGGACGGCCGACGTACGGTGTGCTCATCAGCATCGTCCGTTCCGAGCAGGATCCATCGGCGACGAACTTCACGCCGCCGACACGCACCCACTCGTTGCCCAGCCCCGTGTAGATACCGGCCGCCTTGTACGATTCCAGCAGCTCGCCGGCCAGCATGTAGTAGACGCGGTGGCGCAGCTCGCCGGCGCGGTACGCATCCTGATAGGCGAGAATCTGATCGCGGGTCGCCTGCGCGTCGTGCACGGTGGTCAGCCCAGACGCGGCGAACAGCCGGGACATGTGCGCCATTCCCTTGAGGCCTCGGCTGCGCTGCTCCTCGGCGCTGAACGTCTCGCGAGTCCCGACCGTGTCGAACACGTTGCGCGCGAGCTCGGCGACGCGGCCGGTCAGCTCGCCACGATCGTCGCGCAGGAACTGTCCCCCCTGTGGATCGCGGCTGTTTCTGTCGATCTGCGCCATCTCGAGCGCCTTGGAGTTGTACCAGCTGGTGTGACCGCCGCGGTGGTGGACGGCGACCGGGTGATCGGGGACGACCTCGTCGAGCTGGCGGCGGGTGAGGACGACGTCGAACTTCGTGTCGTCGAACATGAACGCCGTCACCCACTGCTCAGGTGGAGCGGTCGCGGCTTTTCGGACCAGCGCGTCCTGCAATTCGCGCAGCGTTCTCACATTGCCGTTGACGCCAAACAGCTCGTCGAGGCCGCTCGGATGGGAGTGCGCGTCGATGAAGCCGGGCGTAACCGTCGCACCGGCGCCGTCGATGACGGTCGTCCGCGCCGTGACGAGGTTGCGGATGTCGGCGGTCGAACCGACCGCCATGAATCGCCCGCCGCGGACGGCGAATGCCTCCGCGCGGGGCCGGGCGTCGTCGACGGTGAACACCTTCGCGTTGACGACGGCGAGCTCGGCTTCGTTGGACTTCTCGTCGGGCTGCGCCGCGTCCGTACGGCCACCACCGACGATGGCCCCGGCC
>Ga0247824_10002398_pt1 | contig 10462 bp, 13 predicted proteins | sample 13C_PalmiticAcid_FD_194412 | JGI IMG/M metagenome (GOLD analysis project Ga0247824, IMG submission 194412) | Soil microbial communities from agricultural site in Penn Yan, New York, United States - 13C_PalmiticAcid_Day48 | ecosystem: Environmental > Terrestrial > Soil > Agricultural land...
CAGAACTGTGCCGTGCCGCCCGAGGACGGGTTAGTGTTCAGGACTCCCGAGGAGAACGTGGTGTAGATGTAGGTGTTCGTCGAAGCATCCCAATGCCCCGACAGGCCTGTTGCTGGAAGAGGCATTATTCTTCATCCTCCCCAAAGGCGATTTCATTTTGTCTCAAATACCCGTTCACCTGTGCCACGCGAGCGAATTTGTCGATGTAAACATTCTTCGACCCACCCGACGAGAAGATGTCAGGCAGGATGATGGAGTGAATGCCTTCCTGAGATCCCAAGAAGGCATCGAAGAGGATAAACTGAAGCGGAACGCTCATTAAGCAGCCTCATACCAACCCGAAACGTGGATGGTGTCACCCGAGCCCCAGGCAAACGGAGTCGTTTGGGTGATGAACGTGTATTGAGCCTGATTTCCGTCGGTGTCGATCTGGTAGATGTTGATGCCAGGGCTCTCGACAATCCCTTGACCCACAAACGCCTGCCCACCGTTGTCGGTGAGGATGATTGTTTGTGATCCTTGACCCGAGGGGAGCGTCGGGAGTGTGATTGAGGCCTGCGCCAACCCTGCAAACGTGGTGGTCGAGCCGACGGTCACAACGATCTTGTAAAACACCAGATCGCCGAACCTCATATATCGCCCGGTGACAGTCCCGTTACCGAGGGCCATGTCACCGCTACACACAGGCGTGTAAGAGGTCCAATCAACCGCATCGAGGCCGTCAACTTTGTCCGCATCGAGGTTCGCCACGACCGCCGACCCTGGTGCAACCGCAAACGGGGCATTCGGGTCCCTGTCAAACGTCTGGAGGCCCGTGACCGTCTGTGCGTTCTCGGCCAGCAGGAGCGTTTTGCCGTTTACCTGAGCATCTGTGTTCAGGACTGCAACTGTAGACATTACTTCCTTCTCCGTTCGGTTCTGCGATGGCGACTGATAACCACGATGGACTTACCGCCTCCATGATTCCCACCCTGGCCTTTACCATGCCCGCCACTCGACGACACTGCGGTCCAGCGGTCCCTCATGTATGTGGTGAGCTGCGTTAACGTCCCACCTGATAGTGCGGCGTCGTAGGTGACGATTTCACCAACCCGGATCTCAGCCTGTTCGGTGAACGCGGCGTTAGATGCTGCCAGTGCCTGAGCAATCAGCACGTCAGATGTATTTCCTGCCGCGACCGTCTTGGTTGTGCTGACCTGACCATTGGGGTCATACACTGACAGGATCAGGTTCGTCCCGTTGTGAGTGTAGACCGCGACATACGGGGTATTCGTGGTGAGGCCGCTGACATTAACCTGCTTCTCAGCCCCATCCCACGTATACGCATAGAGGATCAGCGTGCCAGCGTTGTTCCGCAGGAACAGACCATTGTAGTTCCCGCTTGGATCACCGAAGAGGTTAGTGTTACCATACGAGTTTCCACTATTAAGGAGCTTCGAGGTGCCTGTGATGAGAAACGAAATCGCAACCGTCTTAGCCCCGGCGTTGATGAGGTCGTCGCCCTTCAAGTCCTCGCTGTTACTCGCCCGTCTACCCTCGTAGGTGCCCTTGATGATCTGGATGGAGGGAAGATACATCGTGGTATCGTTCTTCCACTTCATGTCCGCAGGGACCGCGCGGGCGGCTGCCTCACTCTGGCGCAGGATATAAGCCCCGACCGAGGACTTCCAGATTGCTGCCTGTTCGTTGTGTGCGACAGCTCCAGTAGGGGGCCAACTAGCTAGTGGCCCCGCATAGATGTTACCTGTCGAAACACTGGCGTCCCAATGGGCTGTCAGGTTTGTTTCTGGCAGATTCGCCATTACTGCACCCGCGTGGCAACAATCGACACCCAACAGGTGCCTGTGAGGGCATCGTCCATGATAACCCGCAGGCGCTGGCTGTGGTCAACGAACAGGGTAAAGATCAACTGGACCGGGGTCGAGGTGGCCGTATAGAAGCCAATAACATCCCCAACGGTCGTGTCATTAGCGGCATTCCGGCGCTGCAGGGCAAACTGTGCATCGGCACTTGAAGAGGCCGTAACGAGAACCTCATACATCCCTGCGTCGAGCGCCCCCGTGTCGGCCACGACTGCATCGTCAGCCGGATTCGTCTGTTCGCCCTGTGAGTCCACAATAGGCAGTGTAGAATACATCGTCAGTTACTCCGTGTGAACGGTTGTGTAAAAGAGGCCCTTGGGACCATCTCGGTTGACTTTCGTGAGGGTATCCAACGTCACGCTGAAAGAGGTCATCGCAAGTGACCCCACATCTCTCGGGTCGTCGTCGATGCCTGACTTAAGCATCTGCACCGCGAGAGAGGCCAGTGGCAACGCGACGAGATCCGGGTAAGCAAAGGTGCCGGTAGCAGTCAGCGCGTCTGCGGCCTGGAATCCATACCACCGAATAGTATGTGTGTCGTCAGGCAACGGCTGCCAGTAGATCAGGCCTCCATAGTCCTTGTAAGACACCGGAGCACCTGTTGACTGAGAAGCCGTCACATACAACGGCCACTGTTGGGACCCTGCATGACCCCCGATGCGATTGAGTGGATGAATGTCCCTGACAGGCCTTCCGCTTGCATCAAGGAGTTGCAACCTGTCCAGCCTCAGCAAGCCTGTGGGCCAGGTTGTGGTTTCTTCCCCAGAAGTTGTGGTCACGGTCCCCGTGGTGGACCCAAAGATCCCTGGCCTCAACGCCGCGAGGGATTCAAAGTAATCCTGCGCTACATTCAGGGCCAGCAACCCGCGTGCATAGTCGGCCTCACCTGTCTGGAGCTGCAATTCCTGATTGAGCATCTCCATGATGTTGAGGACTTCTTGTCCTGTCATTAGCGCGGCTTTCTGAGCTTCGAGCGGAGAGCCAAGTCAGCCCACCGAGGATCATCAGGCTCTCCACCAAGAATGGTGTTTCCTGACGGCCCCAAACCAACCGGCAGGCCCTTTTTCTCATCCGGCAGCATAATATCGCCCACCGGCTTCCGCATAGATGCCCCCGGTCGCGTCCTGAAGGCTTCCAACTGGTCGTCGTAGGGCTCCTGCTGTGGAGCAGGAGGAACAGATGTCGGTTCCGCCGACACAGGCGGTTTCGCACTCGATCCGGCTGGCATGGCTCCCGTTGAGAGAATCTCGGCCAGAATATCGAGTGGGTTGAAGGGGAGTCCGAAGGGTTTGCTTTTATCAGGCATGGTAGGTGCTAAACTTGGACCCATTTGAGGGCCCTCTCATTGACACTTGGATGCGAGAGTGATCCCAGCCTCTCTCAATCGCCATGTCCATTGTTTCCTGGTCCCGAGCCTTGACCTGTGCGGCCTTGTCCCGAGCGATTTCTGCTACAACCCGATCAAAATATGCCTTGGCGCTGCTATTCTGCGTGTCTATGTAGTGTAACCTGCCAAGCAACCGCTCGTCAAGGGGCATCACTTGACCCTGTGTATCATGATGGATAAATAGCAACCTCCATCCCTGACATATGGGGTGAATGAATCGTGGGGATCTCACCCACACTTCCCATTTCGATGTCACCGCGTTCCTGCGAACATCGAGGTCCTTACTGATCCCTCCCACTTGGTCCATAAACCACGCCGGGGCCTGTATGGCCCCGATGCGGTTAGGATTCCAGTAGAGGGGATGCGTTTCGATATCGAGTTGAACCTTGGGCCTCGAAATCGGCTGCCGAAATGCCTGTGAACGCATTAGGCGAACTCCTCAGTGTGCAGTTCGCGGTGCTCGTCCACCTTCACCGTGGCCTTTCGCAGATGCTTACTCATCCGTGCCCTGGCCGCATTGTAGCTCGACCTCGACTCGGTCTTGAAACTCTCCGTGTGGCCGCAGATGGTGCATTCGATGCGGTTGTTCTCACCATCAACCCTCAGCGCACTCTTGGGGCTCGACTCGGTGCCTCCAGAGGCCTGCCCAGGAGCCGTCCATTCCTCATACTCGATCCCGCTCAGCGGAATCTCAAACGGGACTCTGTTGCCCTGTGCGTCGAAGTAGGTCCGAACGCGATCACTGTCTGACCCAACTCCGCCCCGATGAGGTCTCCCCTTGGTATCGAAGGAGAACATCGAGGGATACCGTGGAGCCTTCCGAAACCGCTTGTGGTCCTGCTTCCACTTCTCGTTTTCCTGCAAATACGTGGCGATCTTGGCCTTCACAGCCTCAATCCCTGCCCACTTGATCCCCTCGTGCTCCTTGAGCTGCTCTAGCTCATACACGCGCCGGAGAATTGGCTCAATTGCCCTCACATTAACATTCGAGGGCATCTTCCGAAGCGCCACAACCGGGGGCTCGCCGAGGACCTCGTAGAGAAACTTGTTCTCGTTAATCGAGTAGAAAACAGGATCGAAAACTTCACTTGTCATTTGCTTACTCCCTATAAAGGAAAGGGTCCACGAGAGGTGTGTTGGGCCTCCCGTGAACCTCGCCTATTGCTTATTAGATAGCCGCCGTGAGAATTCCAGCCGCCGTCAGTGGAGCTGCCTCAACATACGCACCTGGATCAAGAGGCTGATAGAAGATATCCCACTTCATCGCGCCCGTGTTCGTGGCCGAGGTCGTCACATAAATCTCACCCTGCGGTGCGATCCACTCACCCGTCGAGCCCACCAGGGTCGCCCCTGCGTTTGCCAGCACGACTGCCGTGCCGTCGCCCTCAACGAACGCCGTCCCACCAACCTCCAGCGCCGTGACATCGACGTTCGAGGCCACATCAACCGCCGTCCCGACAGCCGCACTTGCACTGTCCAGCTTCTTCGAGGAAACCTTCAAGTTGCACGCCTGTGTCTGGATGATGGTCGTGACTTCGCCAATCAGGGCCTTAACCCTGACTCGCCCGCCCTTGACACGGAAAAGCTGCCCGGTCGTGGTCGCAGGAAGGGCAACACCCGCTCCTGCACTCGTGACTGCACCAGAAACCTTGATGGCCTGGTCAATCGTGCTTGATTTGGACGAAGAACCCTGAGGCCGCTTAATATCTTTAAGAATCAAAGCCATTGTTGTATCCTTTTCCCCACGCTATTATGCCCCGCGTGGAGTGGTAGGGTTGGAGGTTCGTTTTTAGTCAGGTGAACCCACAAGACCTGATTTGTCAATTATGCTTCAGCAACGTCCTCGATCTTGACGCCCGAGGCCGGATTGTCGCTGAGGAGTTCCATCTGGTAATACCAGCGGACTTCCCAGGTCGTATTCGCGGTCTGCGTGAAGAACGGAACATTGTCGAAGATTTCGCTGATCGGTCGAGGCGTCTCATTTTCCCCAACGCCGAGGAAAAAGTGCTTCGAGTCGATACCAACGATGGTGTTGTTGGTGAAGTAGGGATCGACATGGATCGGGATGCCTGAGAACTCGTAGGGGGTTGCGCCCTCCTTAGAATCCGCACCCATCGACTTGCGTCCGAACCCTCCACCAATCGCACTCGGCGAGGACAGGGCCACAAAACGCTCAGCCGCGAGCATCTCATGATACCGCCGAACAATCGCCAGGTTCGTGATGAAGTGCGAAAGCTGCGTTCCGCCCTTTTCACGAGCCGCGTCGAGGGCCTGGAGGAGCAGGTCCTCAGTCAGCGGACGGTTCGTGCCGCTGTTGGAGAGAACCACCGACTTCCAGAACTCGTTCCCTGCGGTGGACCGATTGATCCCGCCGTAGTTGCCCACAACCGCTGCCGGGTTTGCATCGTCAACGACCCCGATGAGGCCGTTGGAATGCAGACACAGGCCATCCGTCACGTCCGTGGTGTCCTGAATGACCCCATAGTCGCCCGCCGCTTCACCCGTGAGGGCTCCCGACAGGTCAACCGTGCGTGCAATCGGGTCAACAGCCTCAACCGTCAGCGAGTCGCCAACCTTGGCATCGTCGTCGGTCAGGTCAACCACGTCCACAACCATGCCCTTTTCAACACGGGGCAGGTAGGCCGAAGTCACAACCGTCGAGGAATCCGCGCCCGTGATCGTGAACAGCTCGCCCTTGCCAGTGCCGATGAGGTCACTGTTGAGGTTACGGAAGATACGCCGCTTCAGCCCCTCATCGAGCATGGTGACAGCCTGCTGGAAAGCAAACTTGTCATTCCGTGCGTCCTGAATGAGCTTGAACGACACATCATACACCGCGACATACTCCTGGAGGGAGAAAGTCGCCTCAGTCGTGTCCGGCTGGAGAGCGGATGGAAACGCTCCACCTTCCGAGACGCCCGAAAAGGCTCCTGGATTCTGAACCAGGATGGGCATAATGAACTGCCCACGGCCTCCGACAGGCTTCTTCACACGGCTGAGAATGTTATACACAACGCTTTCCTCGTTGAAGAGGTAAAGCACCCGGTTCACCCCGTAGGTATACTTCAGGGATTCCAGGACGTTGGAGGTAGTAGCCATTCTATTTAGCCTTTACTTAGGTTCCACTCTCAGCAAATGTTGCGAAGAGGGCATCTGCGATTTCTTTCGAGGATTCACTGCCCTTGAACTGAATCGGCTTGCTCGGTGTCGCCTGCCCGCCCTTGCCAGGGACAAACACGTTCGACCGTGCCTTGGCGAGCTTCTGTTGGCGCTTGGCCTCGAAAGCTCGTTCAAGCTGCTCCACGCGGGCTGCGAAGATTTGCGGGAATTCGGTGTCCAGATCGTCTCCCTCATACGCAAGGTAGATTTCCTTTGCCAGATCCCCATATTCCTGTGGATAACCGCCCTCGGTCAGCCACCGGCCAATCTTCGCATCAAAGGCTGACGACGTATGTGTATCATACATCCCACCCAACCTCTGCTGCATGGCCTGCATCTGCCGCGCCATTTGGATCAGCACCTGATCCCGTGTCTGGATATCCCGAGCGATGCCCTGAACGATTCCTACAGCGGTTTCCCCATCTAAGTAGGGCAACTGTCGGAGAGCCTCGTAAACATCCTGACTCTGACCCTGTGACTGTCTCTGTGCGGCCTGACGCCGTTCCTGTTCAAAACGCTGAATCTGAGCTTCACGCTCTTGGAGCTTTCGCTCCACCTCAGCTCGCTTCTGCGCCTCCCGAGTCCACTGAGACTGGAAGTTTCGGATGTCCTTTGCCTTGAGCGGCTTATCGCTGCCGGGAAACTTAACGAGGGCATCATCCCCCGGAATCTCGACAACGGAAGGTTCAGCAGGCGTCGCATCCGGTGCCGCCGCTGAGGTATCAACAACCCCACCACCACCTCCCGGATCACCGGGAACATCGTAGAGGGGCATAAACCGATCAGTTAACCATTTCATGTGAAGTGTCCTTTCGAGGGCATCTTAAGAGGGCTCGACATGGGGTTGTTCAGGTTGCATCCTGAGATCCCACCGCTTGTTCGATATGCTTGTTCTAAGTGACTATTGAAGGGATTACCTTCAAAGATGCAAGAATTATGCCATAGATGGCCTCTAATGTCAATTATTTGGCCTCTTCTATGGTAATCTTACGCTTCTGAGCAGGCTGGGGTGGTTTGGCGGCCTGAGCTTGTGATCCAGCCCCACCAATCATGGCCCCAAATGGCCCCTGTTGCTGGGCCTTGACCTGCTGGAGGGCCTCATTCACTGCATCAGCCGCCGCCATCGCTGCGGCCTGTTGAGTGGCCTGTGCCACTGCACTGTGAACCATCTGACCCTGCATAGCCTGCTGCTGAGCCATAGCTTCCTGCTGTAGATAGGCCGAATGCTGCTGCCATCTCATGCCGAAGGCCTGCTGAATCGCGGGCGATGCCTTGAGAAACTCCGTCGTCGCCATCGCATCCTCAAGCTCATCGAGCATTGAGGCGTGGTCGTAGAAGGGCTGCACAGGGGGAACCACTTGGCCTTCCCAGATCATCTTTATCAGTTCCTGTGCCAGCTTGCGGTATTTGGACTCTCGGGCTTCTCGACCTGTGTCTCCGAACTGGAGGTCAGCGGCGATTTTGCCCTTATCGAGTCTACCCGTCCGCTCGTCCATGTAGAGGACCGCCAACGGGCCTCGGAGTCTCTCCGTAACGCGACTCTCGCGCAATGCACGCAACTCCGGGAGCAACGAGCCTCTCTCGACCGTGACGGTGAAGTTGGTCCCGCCCCTGAGAATCTTGTCGGTGTGGAATTCGAGAACCTCATCCTTTTGCGTCCTGTCTGTGTAGTGCATCGTCCTGATTGGCGGGTAAAACTGCTTGATGCGATTGAGGCGCATCTGCTTGACCCTTGCCAACCGTTCGCCGATGTGACTGAACAATGGACCCCATTGGGTGTCGAGGATTTCCTGCAACATCGGGACCGCAAGTGGACCCCGCAATTGTCCAGGAAACTTAGAATCCTCCATAAGGTCCGTCGATCCCGCCGCGTCGTTGAACATCTTGACGACCATGTTGATCGACTCGAGGAACCACGTTGGGATCTCAGGCGGGCTCATCCGGGCGACGTTGGGACCGCCGCTGTCATTGAGGCCATTGATGATTGCGCCGGGAAAATCTGCGGGGATATCCTCGGGCTTCAGACCAGCGCCCAAAAGGATATTGGAATAGATCGAGGCATTCGCCTGCTCGCCCAACTGACTCATACGCTTGTTAATGAAACGCTGAGGAGCGATCAGGGGAGTCACATAACCCTTTGTCCAATGAGACGTAGTGACCGGGCTCCAGTGGAAGTCCACCAGCGGGATTTCCTCATAAGGATTCTCCGCGTCGTGCAGCACCTTTTGCTGAGGAATCCAGCACACATACCGACCCTTCGGGCTGGCCTTTGAAGCAGGTTGATAGGACTCCACCACCAGCACCATCGGCGGATCGTTCTCGTCACATGAGCCCTGAACCATCGGGATGAGGTCCTTGAGATAAGTCCCACCTGACGTCTCCCCTTCGGCCTTGATCCGGGACACAATCAGCGAGATGTCCTTCTGAGCCTCCACGTCCTCGTCAAAGTTCTCCTTGACCCATCCAACCGTCCGCATCTTGGCAATATGCACCCACTGGTCCGGCGCGAGGTCCTGAACTGACCTCACCGACTGGTCAATGAACACATTCAGGGGTCCAAGGATCTCCGACCCAACTTCCCCTACCAACTCGACCGTTTCGTAGACCTCAAAACTCTCCGGCGGCCTGCCAGCGTCCACCTGGGCCTGCATTTCGGCCTCGCCCACAATGACCTTCTCACCCGTCTGCTGCTCGGCAATGAGGTCGCAAAACTGCAACTCGCCAGCCTCGAACACAGGATTTGGCTCGATTGTTGCATTCGGCACCCAGGGGACATACTCGTAGGCAACGCCTCCAACCCCCATCCACCAGAGCCTCTCCCGGAGCCTGCTCGGCTCGTCCAGCTTCTCGTCGGTAGCGATAATCATTCTATCGACGATCTCAGCTTCCTCGAGGGCCTGTGGGTCTTTCCTGTTCGGTCGGGCCTTGAACGGCGCATTGAAGGCTGCCAGCCGCCCCAGCAGCTTGTTAAACCTCGGCGCGATCAGGTTGAAGGTCAAATACAGCTTATTCGCGTCCCGTGGCTCCAGGGACAGCGATTTCTGGTTATAATTGACCCACTGCTCGTCGTTGAGATAACAGAGGGCCTGCAAGGTTGTCCCTTCGACACCCCCGGTAGGCCGTGCTTTTTGAGCCTTTAGGCGGTCAAAATCCCTCTGGAGAATGTCCAGCGTCTTATCCCCATCATCGTCGGGCACATGCGGGCCTGCCACATCGTCCATAATCTCGTCTGTCATTAGTTGTCCTCAGAGGCCGCAACCAAGTCCGCCCCGGTCTGCTTGATGGTTTGATACAGCTCGCCCATCGAAATCTGCTTTTTGACCACCTCACCCGGCATAATGGTCGAGGGCGTCCCAACGGTCACCTGGGCTACCTGCATAATCAATGCCAACTTGTCCTCTATGATTTTAACACGGATGTCGAGGTCCTGATACGATGCCATTTTGATCTCCTAAAAGGGCCTGATTCACGCATGAATCACTGACCCAAATGAATCAGGGCTAAGTCGTTTGTTTACAACAACTTAGCGCCGATTTATTTTCCCTGATTCAACCCTTATATAAGAAGGGTTTAGAATCACCCTCCAAATCACTTCCCATCACGGGGTTTGATTTCAACCGTGACCCCGTGGGTGTGGGTTGCCCACGGGAGGCCCTTTCGGGGGTCCTCCTTGACCACTGCGACGTATTCGACTGTTGGAGGGGCCGGTTTGGACTCTAGTTCCAGGACCCGCTTTTCTAGGGCTTCCAGGGCCTCCAGGACGGCTTTATACTTCGAGCAACCCCCTGGGACCGGCTTGGGCTCTGGAGTTGATCCTGAGCCATCCTGGGGCTTTGTAGGGGCATCAAACGGCCCCGGCCCGACATCCACCGGATCGGCCACAGGGTCAGGGGTAGTGAAGTTTTCAGGCCCCGGCACCCCAAGGTCGTTCCAGGTTGGGACCCCGAAAACCCACTTGTAGCGTTTATTGCCCTGGTCATCAATCTCATACGCATCGTTGGCCTTGTGGATGTCCTCGGGAGCCCCGGCGATGACTTTGACCGAATGAATGACC
>Ga0247824_10002399_pt1 | contig 10461 bp, 11 predicted proteins | sample 13C_PalmiticAcid_FD_194412 | JGI IMG/M metagenome (GOLD analysis project Ga0247824, IMG submission 194412) | Soil microbial communities from agricultural site in Penn Yan, New York, United States - 13C_PalmiticAcid_Day48 | ecosystem: Environmental > Terrestrial > Soil > Agricultural land...
CCCGCAGCATCGAAGGCCTGCGGGCCATCCCCTGGGTATTCTCGTGGTCCCAATCGCGGACCATGCTGCCGGGCTGGTACGGTTTCGGCTCGGCTATCGAGGCGTCCGGCGTCTCGCTGACCGAACTCAACGAGTTGCACGAGGCCTGGCCGTTCTTCGCCACCACCCTGGCCAACATGGAAATGGTGCTGGCCAAGAGCGACATGCACATCGCCCGACGCTATGCCGGCCTGGTCGAGGACAGGGGACTGGCCGATGCCATATTCGGCCGCATCGAGGCCGAGTGGGACCGGACGGTGCAGGCGCTGCTGACCATCAGCGGCCAGAACGCGCTGCTGGACCGGCACCCGGACCTGGCCGAAGCGCTGCGCACCCGCCTGCCCTATATCGACCCGCTCAACCACCTGCAGATCGAGCTGATCCGCCGCCGCCGCTCAGGCGACACGGACGAGGCGGTGCGCGAGGGCATCCACCTGACCATCAACGGCGTGGCCGCGGGACTGCGCAACAGCGGCTAGGAATTGTCGGAACCAGCACGGGCTGTGCGTCCTTGGGTGACAACAACCCTGAGGAGGTTCCCATGCCCTATGTCGACGGCTTCGTCCTGGCCGTGCCGAAGGCCAAGATCGAGGCCTACAAGGACGTCGCCCGCATCGCCGGCGCCGTCTGGAAGGAATATGGCGCGCTGGCCTATGTCGAGTGCATCGGCGACGACACGCCCTATGGCGAGGTCACGTCCTTTCCCCGCGCCGTCCAGGCCAAGGACGACGAGGTCGTGGTGTTCTCGTGGATCGTCTACGAATCCCGCGAGAAGCGCGACGAGATCAACGCCAAGGTCATGGCCGACCCCCGCACGAAGGGCGAACCCGACGACATGCCCTTCGACGGCAAGCGCATGATCTATGGCGGGTTCCAGAGCTTCATGGAACTCTGAGGCTCAAGGTGAGCGCCGCAGGCCCGCACCACCCCGGGCCTGCTGGCGTTACATTTCTTTACGTTATTTTTCAAATGCTTAATGGCGCTTAAGCATAGAGCCGCGCGATACCCCCGACATTGAGGCCGTCCCTCCCCCCAAGGCGGCCACACGGGATTGAAGCAGATGTTGAAACTCTCGCCGGTCGCGCTGGCGTTTGCAGCGGGACTCGCCTGCGCCGCGGCCCCCGCGGTCGGCGGGCAGACGCCGGAACCAGCGGCGAGCGTCGACGCCCGCCAGGCGTCGGACCTGCCTGTGACCTGGGCCTTCATGATCATGGGCTTCGCCAGCGCCGGCGCGCTGCTCCGCTGGCGGCGTCGGTTCAGCGGCGAGATCGCGACCGCCTAGATCGCCCCATCCGCTTCCCGCAGAGGTTCTAGGGCTGCGCCTTCGGGCGCGCCCCGGAGCAGCGGGGAGTCGCGGGAACCCGGACGCACGGGTTCGCCAGCCCCCCCGCGGCTCCCCGCACTCCAAACACGAAAAGGCCGGCGCCCGCATCGCGAGCGCCGGCCTTTTTCATTGCACTGAGGCGGCCGGGCCGAGGCCGGCCTATGCCTGGGCCTTCTCAGGCGCGAACACGCTTTTCCAGTCACGCTTCATGCTGACGACCTGGAAGCCCAGAGCGTCGGCGCGGTCCAGCGCCTCGGCCAGCGGACTGAGGCGGAAATTCCGGTCATAGGCGGTCTCTCGCTCGGCGTCGTCATGGTGCAGCAGCAGGGCCAGGCGATGGCCCGGACCCGACACCGTGTAACGCATCATCGCCATGTCGCCGTCCGAGTTGCCGAACGCGAGCAGTGGGCGGCGTCCTATATGCAGACCGATGTTCAGGGCCTTGGTCTCACGATCGTCGAAGCTATCGAGCTCAGCCAGCTTGGTCAGTTGGCAGGGCCCATCGTCCGACGGGTCGAACCGCAATTTGCCGGAACTGCCGATCACCTGTTCGGGCGGCACGCCGTAGATCCGCTCGGCGAAGACCCGCATGAAGTCGACCCCGCCGCCAGAGACGATGAAGGTCTTGAAGCCCCGGGTGCGCAGGAGGGCCAGCAGCTCAAGTTGCGGCTGAAAGACGACCTGGTCGTAGGGACGATCCAGCTTCGGATGCCGCGCGGTGGCGAACCACTCGCCAACCTGCCCGGTAAACGCCTCGACCGTCATGCCCGCGTGGACCGCCGAGAGCATGGCGAACAGCCCCTCCTTGCCGATCGCATGGATCGCGGCGAGGTCGTGCCCGATCAGCGCATCGATCGGCAGGCGCGCGGCCAGGACCGGATCGGCCTTCGCCAACGCCGCGGCGCGGTCCATAATGTAGAGCACCTGCGGCTGGGCCGGCTGCTCGCACCATAGCGTGCCGTCGTTGTCGAACACCGCGACGCGTTCGGGCGCGGGCACGAAATCAGGCCCGCCCTCCGTGGTCACCGCCCCGATGAAATCCAGGATCGCCCTTCTGGCCGGCCCGTCGGCCCAGGATGGAAGCTGCTCTGCCATGCGCGGTCCCCTTCAGCGGCGCTGATCGGCGCCCAGGATCGACCCCCCGCTCCCAGCCAGGCCATCGGGCGAAACCCGCAGCACACGGCGACCTGCCCCCGCACGAACAAATGAGTTTACGCGCGTGCAGAAACCGGTGCAGCCTGATGGAGACCCGCAAGAAGGTCACAGAGCTAGACTAGACATGGGAGGAAGGCGCGTGAGGATCGTCGCCTTGGCCGCTGCGCTCAGCCTGGCTGGCGTCGGCGCCGCGTCCGCGCAATCGGGGAGCGGACCAGTTCGTGCGGACAGCAAGGCCGGGGGCCTGCTGATGAGCGTCGCCTACAAGGCCCCGCCCAGCCGAAACGCCGACAATACCGTCCGGCTGACCGCCAAGCCGCTGCCGGCCGCGACGGCCAAGACCCAGGTCTACATCTACAAGGCCCCGATGGCGACGCGACCGCTGAAGACCTGGTAGGCCTTCGCGGGAGTTCGGCCCACGCGTGACGAACGCCGGCCCCTGACCGCGGTGATCCGCGCCCGACCCTGCGCCTTGCTCCATCCATTCCGCAGGCCGCCTGCCTGCGATCGAGCAGCGGCAGACGCTGGCGACGCCTTGCGAATTACCGTCCAGTTAGTATGTAAAGCGCCATGACACAGCCGCGCCGACGCCAGCCCGAAGCCACTCGCGCCCAGATCATCGGCGCCGCCATGCAGACCCTGCAGGAGCGCGGCGCCAGCGGCTTCACCCTCGACGCGGTGGTCGCCCGCCTGCCGGTGAGCAAGGGCGCGCTGCTGCACCATTTCCCGAACAAGGCCGAGCTGCTGCGCGCCCTGGTCGACGAGGCCGGCCAGAAATTCGCCGATGCGGTCGAGGCCCTGGCCGCCAAGGATCCGCATCCCGTCGGGCGCTATGGCCGGGCCTATCTGGCGGCGACGGTCGAGCTGACCATGAGCCCGGAGGAAGTGCGGACCAGCAAGGTGGTGCTGGTCGCCTGCCTGCTGGAGCCGGCCCTGGCCGACCGTTGGCGCTCGTGGACGGACCGGATCAAGCGTGACGAGCCGAACGATGTGGTCGGAGCGGACGACGCCCTGCTGCAGCGGCTGGTGGCCGACGGCCTGTGGCTGTCGGACGTGTTCGGGAACCAGGCGGTGCCGATGGAGCAGCGCCGCGTGATCGCCTCGCTGATGGGCGCCTCGCCCCTGCTGCAGGAGTCGCAGCCCTAGGCCCCCGGCCGCGCCGCATAGGCCTTTAGGAGGCGGCCGTAGTCCTCCAGCGTCGGAAACCCCACGAAGCTCTCAGCGGCGGGGGTCGAGACCCAGGCCAGCTTCTCCGAGGTCATGGTCTCCATGAACGGCGCGGTCAGATCGCCGGGTTCGTCCAGCAGGGTCGCACGGACATTGACGAAGGCGTCGCCGTCTTCCGGACGGGTGAACATCCAGCTCATGCAATGCGGGCAGAAGTAGTGGCGGGTGGGGCCGTGCAGACCGCCGATGACCGGCTCGCCCTGCGTGACCGTGAAGCCGGCGCTGGGCGTCAGCGCGCTCAGCGAGAAGGCGCTCCCCGTCATCTTCTGACAGCCCGTGCAGTGGCAGGCCATGGTGATCAGCGGCGGTGCGGAGATCTCGAAGCGAACCTGTCCGCAGCGGCATCCACCTTGCTTCGTCATGGCGCATCTCCCGATCCCGAGGCCGAGCTGATTTATGGCAGCTTCGCCCGGTCGCTCCAACACCCCTGCCCGCGCCTGAAACCCGTTCGGCCCAGCGGCAAATCATGCTTAGCCTCCGCCCGCCAAGGGGGTGGTATGTTTGCTGGCAGGTTCGTGGTTTGGGTGAGGCTATCGCGCCCGGTCGGCGCCTTATGAAGCGAGTTCTAGTGACCGGCGGCGCCGGCTTCATCGGCTCGCACCTTTGCGACCGGTTGGTTGCGGACGGACACGACGTCGTCTGCCTCGACAACCTGTCCACCGGCGCGATTGGCAACATCCACCACCTCGCCGAGCATCCAGGCTTCACGTTTCTGCGCCACGACGTGACCGCGCCGCTGCAGCTGGACGTCGAGGAGATCTACAACCTCGCCTGCCCGGCGTCGCCGGTCCACTACCAGGCGGACCCGGTGCAGACGACGAAGACGGCGGTGTTGGGCGCGATCCACATGCTGGACCTGGCCAGGCGCTGCGGCGCGCGAATCTTCCAGGCCTCGACCAGCGAAGTCTATGGCGACCCGGCGGTCCATCCGCAGGTCGAGAACTACTGGGGCAACGTCAATCCGATCGGTCCGCGGGCCTGCTACGACGAGGGCAAGCGTTGCGCCGAGACGCTGTTCTTCGACACCCATCGCCAGCACGCGGTCCCCATCAAGGTCGCCAGGATCTTCAACACCTACGGGCCACGCATGCAGCCCAGCGATGGGCGGGTGGTGTCGAACTTCATCGTCCAGGCCCTGACCGGCCAGCCGCTGACTCTGATGGGAGACGGGTCCCAGACCCGCTCGCTTTGCTATGTCGACGATCTGGTCGACGGCGTTCGCCGTTTCATGGCGACCGGCGATGAGGTCACCGGCCCAATCAACCTGGGCGCCATGCACGAGATCACCATGCGCGCCCTGGCCGAGATGGTGATCGAGCTGACCGGCTCACGTTCACGGATCGTCCACCGGCCGCTGCCGACGGACGATCCCCAGCAGCGACGCCCGGACATCGCCACGGCCCGCCGTCTGCTCGACTGGTCACCCACCGTAGCGCTGGAGACCGGACTGAAGCGGACCATCGCCTATTTCGACGCGCAACTCGCCGGGGCCGAACGCGAGCCGGCCCTCTGCTCCACCGCCATCTGAGACATCCGCATGCAGGCGACCTCTATCGGGACCTACTATCCGGACAGCGGCGACGCCCAGACGCCTAGCGATGTCGCCGTCGTCATGCCGACGGTGCTGCGGCCGGCCATCCTGAACGCTGTCGCATCGATCTACGAGCAGTCGTTCGAGGGGCGTATCCAGCTCCTGATCGGAGTCGACAAGGCGCTAGGCTCGTTCGACGACCTGGCTGCGATGCTCGAGCGTCGGCCGCCCCGCGTTTCGGCTATTGTCCTTCACCTGCCCTATTCGACCTCAATCCGGCACGGCGGAGTACACGGGGCGACCGACGGCGGCTCGATGCGCTCCATGCTTACCTTCATGGCCAACAGCCGCTATGTGGCCTATCTCGACGACGACAATCGCTGGGCGCCGAACCACCTGGCGGGTCTGATGGAGGCCATCCGCGGCAAGGTCTGGGCCTTTTCCCAACGCATGCTGATCGACGAGACGAACGGCGCCGAAATGGGCGTGGACCGATGGGACTCGGTCGGCGTCGACCGGGGGCGGTTCGCGGCGGCCGGCGGGTTCGTCGATCCCAACTGCCTAATGATCGACAAGGTCGGCGCGGCGCGCGCCCTGGGTCGGTGGTCCGAGGGCCCCGGCATGAAGTCCGACCGCAGCTTCTTCGCCGCGATTAGGGCCGCGCCGCACGGAAGCGTCGGCCAGCCCACGGCGCGCTACTACGTCCGTCCGGGCAACAACATCTTCGAGCGCTTCCTCCGCGAAGGCGTGGAATTCTGATCGCGACGGTCAGTGCCCCTGGCCGACCGCTTCCAACTCCAACGCCAGGCGATCCAGCCCCTCCTGCGTGCCATGAAGCCGCTCTTCGCGATCGTAGTGGCCGTCGAAATAGGCGAGTTGCTCGGTCATGAGCATCGCCGCGCCGGAACCTTCCGGCGCGAACTCGACCGTGACCAGCGAAGCCGACAAGCGCCGGCCGCCGACCTCGATGTCGTAGGCGAAGACGATGCGCCGATCCTGGACGATGTCGAAGAACACCTTCTCGACGGTCTGCGAGGATCCGTCGGGCAGGGTCGCGCGATAGAGCTCGCGGCCGCCATAGCGGAAATCGAGCGAATACTCGCTCTCGCCGTTCGCGTCGTGGCAGGTCGACCACCGGCGCTTGGCGACCGGATCGGCCCAGGCCGCGAACACCGCCGATGTCGACGCCGCAAACCGGCGCTCGATCACGAAGCTGGTGTGGGTCGCCGACGTTCCTGCGCTCATTCGCTCGTTCCCGCTCTCGTCCACTTGCCCTTTTAGTGGAGTAGCGGCGTTTTGCGAGCTTCGGGATCAAACGGCGCAGCTAGGCGTTCCCCAGGCGAACGGGAGGACCTCATGAGTCTCGACAGCCTGATGATCCGCAGCGCCAACCTGCTGGGCGCGCCGCTGAAGGACGCTTCGGGCAAGAAACTCGGCACGATCCGGGAGATTTTCTTCGAGCGAGACACCGGCCAGGCGCGGTTCGTAGCGCTCGAGTTCAGCGGCCTGTTCGGAACCAGCGGGAAGTATCACCCGATCCCCTGGCGCGCGCTGCGCTACGACCAACCCTCCGACAGCTACAGGACCGACCTGACGAAGGACTTCCTGAAGACCAGTCCGGCCTACGACCGCGAGCAGTTCGGCGACACCGCCTATGCCTGGACCGAGCAGGCCGAGCGCTACTTCCGCACCGAGCCGATCTAGCGGCCTTTATCTTTCCCTTATGCCGGGCGGGACGCTCCCGTCTCGAACCCTGACGGCCTGCGCGCGCATCCTCCGAGCCTGACCAAACGGCTTTGGAGACATCATCGTGGCGGACCTGATCTTCCTCGCCCTGGGCGCGGGAGCATTCGCGCTCTTCGCGGCCTTCGCGCTTGGCCTGCGGCGCATCTGACGATGTTCGTGGATCTGCTCTGGGCCGCCGGCGCGATCGCCGTGGCCGTCTACATGCTCGCGGCGCTGCTGCGGCCCGACCGCTTCTGACGGATTACTGACATGACTTGGCAAGGATGGGCTGAAATCGCCCTGACGCTGGCCGTGGCCATTGGGCTCGGCTGGCCTCTCGGCGTCTATATGTCCCGGGTTTGGAATGGGGAACGCACCTGGTTCGACCCGGTGCTGCGGCCGGTGGAGCAGCTGGTCTACGCCGGCTGCGGGGTCGACGCGAACAAGAGCCAGAACTGGTTCTCGTACGCCGCGGCGCTGCTGGCATTCAACGCCGTGGGCTTCTTCCTGGTCTACGCGATCCTGCGGCTGCAGGGCGGGCTGCCACTGAACCCGCAAGGCTTCTCTGGCGTCTCCGAGCACCTGGCGTTCAACACCGCCGTGAGCTTCGTCACCAACACCAACTGGCAGTCCTATGGCGGCGAGACGACCATGTCGCAGTTCAGCCAGATGGCCGCCCTGACCGTGCAGAACTTCGTCTCGGCCGCCACGGGCGCCGCCATCGCGGCGGCCCTGGCGCGCGGCTTCCTGGGCCATCGCGGCGAAGGCGTCGGCAATTTCTGGGCCGACCTGACCCGCACGACGCTCTACGTGCTGCTGCCCTGCGCGATCGTCCTAGCTCTGACGCTCGTGGCCCTGGGCGTGCCCCAGACCCTCCAGGCTTCGGCCATCGCCTCCACGGTCGAGGGCGGCGAGCAGAAGATCTCGTTGTTCGCGGTGGCCAGCCAGCTGGCGATCAAGCAACTCGGCATCAATGGCGGCGGGATCTTCAACGTCAACTCGGCCCACCCGCTGGAGAACCCGACACCGCTGACCAACTTCCTGACCGCGGTCTCGATCAACGTGCTCGGATGGGCCGCGTTCTTCGCCTTTGGTCGTTCGGCGCGCGCGTTCAAGGATATCCGCGCCCTGGTCGCCGCCGCCGCCGTGCTGCTCTCGCTCGGCGCCGCCGGGATATATCTGGCTGAGACGCAGCCTGCGCCGGCCCTGGTCGCCGCCCACGTCGACGCCAGCGCCAACATGGAAGGCAAGGAAGTCCGCTTCGGCCCCGCCGCCTCCGCCGCCTGGACCGCCCAGACCACGGGCGCCTCCAACGGCTCGGTCAACGCCATGCACGGCAGCTACATGCCCCTGGGCGGCGGCATCGCCATGTTCCTGATGATGCTGGGCGAGATCCTGCCCGGCGGCATCGGCTCGGGCGTCGCGATCATGGTCGTCATGGCCCTGCTGGCGGTGTTCATCGCCGGGCTGATGGTTGGTCGCACCCCCGAATATCTGGGCAAGAAGGTCGAGGCCAAGGAGATCAAGCTCGCCATGCTGGCGGTGCTGGTCGTGCCGCTTTCGATGCTGGGCTTCTCGGCCATCGCAGCCGTCCTGCCCGAGGCCCTCAAAGGGCTGCTGAACTCAGGGCCGCACGGCCTCTCGGAAATCCTCTACGCGTACGTCTCGACCACCGCGAACAACGGATCGGCCTTCGCCGGCCTGACCGCCAACGCGCCCTGGTGGAACACGACCCTGGGCCTGGCCATGCTGATGGGCCGCTTCGTGCCGATCGTCGCGGTGCTGGCCATCGCCGGCTCGCTGGTCGCCAAGCCCAAACTCGCCCCCTCCGCCGGCACCCTGCCCACCGACAGCGGCCAGTTCGTCGGCCTGCTGGTGGGCGTCATCCTCATCCTCGGCGGCCTGCAGTTCTTCCCTGCCCTCGCCCTCGGCCCGATCGTCGAGCACTTCCAAGTGCTGGGCGCCGTGGCTGGCCGCTAATCTTCGCAAGGCGTCTGAAAATGACCGCGTCCTACGCATCGCAGGGGGAGAACCGCCGCAAGGCCTCGACCCTAGCCACCAGCCTTTCGGCCCCCCTCATCGCCCGCGCCGCCCGCGACGCGGTGGTGAAGCTCGACCCGCGCAAACTGACCGGCAACCCGGTGATCTTCGCGACCTGGATCGTGGCCGCCCTGGCGACCGCCTCGGCGGCCAACGAAATCTTCTCCGGGGGCGACTTCGGCTTCGAGATCCAGATCGCGCTCTGGCTCTGGGCGACGGTGCTCTTCGCCAACCTGGCCGAGAGCGTCGCCGAGGGCCGCGGCAAGGCGGCCGCCGACTCGCTGCGCGCCACCCGCGTGACCACCAAGGCCAAGTTGATCATCGATCCGGCGACCGGAACCATCGTCCCCACTCCGGCCCACAAGCTGGGCGTCGGCGAGGTGGTCCTGGTCGAGGCGGGCGACGTCATCCCCGCCGACGGCGAGATCATCGAAGGCGTGGCGTCAGTCAACGAGGCGGCCATCACCGGCGAGTCCGCTCCGGTGATCCGCGAAAGCGGCGGCGACCGCTCCGCCGTCACCGGCGGCACCACGGTCGTCTCCGACTGGATCAAGGTCCGCGTCACCTCCGAGGCGGGCCAGACCTTCCTCGACCGCATGATCGCCATGGTCGAAGGCGCCGACCGGCGCAAGACGCCCAACGAGATCGCTCTGGCCGTGCTGCTGGCAGGCCTGACCCTGGTCTTCCTGATCGCCGTCGCCACCCTGCTGGGCCTGGGTAAGTACTCGGGCGTCGTCCTGCCGCCGATGGTGCTGGGCGCGCTGTTCATCACCCTGATCCCGACGACGATCGGCGGGCTGTTGTCGGCCGTCGGCATTGCCGGCATGGACCGCTTGTTGAAGGTCAACGTGCTGGCCACGTCCGGCCGGGCCGTGGAGGCGGCCGGCGACGTCGACACCCTGCTGCTCGACAAGACCGGCACCATCACCTTCGGCAACCGAATGGCGACCGAGGTGATCCCGGCCCCCGGCGTGCGGCCCGAGGTCGCCATGCGCGCGACCCTGATGGCCTCGCTGGGCGACGAAACGCCGGAAGGCCGCTCCATCGTCGATCTGGCGCGGGCGGAGGGCCTGGGCCTGGAGCCGCCGGCCGACGCAGTCATCATCCCGTTCACGGCCACGACGCGGCAATCGGGCCTCGATGCAGACGGCCAATCCTGGCGCAAGGGCGCGGTCGACGCCGTGATCCGCACCCTGGATTTGGCCCCCGAACAGGTTCCCGCGGAACTCTCTGCCGCCGTCGACCGCATCGCCCGCTCCGGCGGCACCCCGCTGGCGGTCAGCGAGAACGGAGCCCTGGTCGGCGTCATCCACCTGAAGGACGTCGTGAAGCCGGGGGTAAAGGAACGCTTCGCCGACCTGCGCCGCATGGGCCTGCGCACCGTGATGATCACCGGCGACAATCCGGTGACGGCGGCGGC
>Ga0247824_10002401_pt1 | contig 10457 bp, 10 predicted proteins | sample 13C_PalmiticAcid_FD_194412 | JGI IMG/M metagenome (GOLD analysis project Ga0247824, IMG submission 194412) | Soil microbial communities from agricultural site in Penn Yan, New York, United States - 13C_PalmiticAcid_Day48 | ecosystem: Environmental > Terrestrial > Soil > Agricultural land...
TCACCATACAGGAAGAGCAGCAACGGCAGCGAGAGCGAGAGCAACAGCAAGAGAAGCAGATTCATCAGCTGAGGCAACAGTGGGAGGAAAGTAGGCTGTGTTGCTGTTGCTATAACAGTCGAGACTGGGAGTTTCCCACACTGTTCGGAGTCGTTCGATATGATTTCAACGCCGAACACTCCCTAGAGAGAGACTACAGGGTTGGTGAGACCATTCTCATCCTTCACCAGTTAGAAGAATGGTATGTCGCAAAACCCACAGGACGACTCGGGGGGATAGGTTATATCCCGGTGAGTTTTGTAGAGGTCCGTGATATGACCACAGGAAAACCTATGAATCTTGAATTGATTCCTGTGCCGACAATGACTTCCAAATCCAATGCCGAGGTGGAGCAGAAGAAGCAGAAACAGCAAGAGAAGGAGAAGGAGAAAGAGAAGGAGAAGGGGGAGGAGGCGAGGCTTCAGGAGAAGGCTGAGAAGGAGAAGGCGAGGCTGCAAGAACAACAGCGAGAGCTACAACGAGAATGTGAACAACAACAGCTTCAGCGGCTCCAACAGCAGCTCCAGCAGCAACAGGGGCAGCTTCAACAGCAACAACAACAGCTTCAGACGCAACAGAAGCAACAATACGAGCAGTTTCAACAACAGCTTCAGACGCAACAGAAGCAACAACACGAGCAGTTTCAACAACAGCTTCAGACGCAGCAGAAGCAACAACACGAGCAGTTTCAACAACAGCTTCAACAACTGCAACACCGACAGCAACACTATCTTCAACAACAACCTTCTACAGCCACAGAGGGGTTCGAGCCATGGATTGGAACTGTCCTGTATAGCCGGCGGGCTTGGGGTACCAACGAATTGACAATCGAACCCCCCGATTCAGTTCTAATCCTTGGAAAAGCAAACGAGACATACTACGTGGCGAAACATCTTGGACGATCCGAAGATCCCGGCCTCGTCCCGATATCATATGTGGGCATGAAGGAGAGGATTGTATCAAATCCAATCAATCCCCAGGAGATGCTTCAACAGCGTTGTATAAGAGAACAGCAAGGCCAGGAATCGCGAATAACTGCCTGGTCGTTAGGACAGCGCACATACATCGAGATCATCTCATCTCCACGGAACGCAGACTATGGGAATAACGGCACAGATAAGGCCTGTGTCATGATTGCCTTCATTTCGTTGGTCGTGGCTGTCTGCTGCGTGCCTGGCTTACCTGAATATCTAGTTTCCATTGCCAGCACAATTGCCAGTGTAATTGCCTCCGTTTTCCTCCTATTGATCATACTTATGTGTCAAGGATGTCCGCCAGGTGTATTCTAGAATCCAAGGGTCCTTTGCCGTTGAATCATCCGAGAACCATAGTCCCTTGATAGGCTTTAGTAAAACGTCACTACAGTTGCATCAAACTATGGAGCCAAGAGACCAGGGTTTCATTCTTTCATGGCATGGCTCAACATGAACTAGGTGTGAAGGCCACTTCAGTTCCGTCCCTTTCCAATCCAGAGGCCAAGTAAGATCACAAGATGACTCGCCAACAACATGCCTGAGCTCTTGGCCGTTGCAGGGTATACATTCCATGACCATTCAACTACACCCAGCAACAGCAGTCTGAGCAACCTCGGCCACGGTGTCTGCCAAAGAAGATAAGGCAAAGTCATGTAGTACCACGAATAAAACTGGTAATGCAATGACCTTGCAAAGACGATGCCGATAAAGTTGCTGGTAAAGAGCAGCGTCAACACATGGTTGGCCCCTATGAAGCGTGGCACTGCCCCGGAACCCTTCAGTCCTCGATAGACGACGGAGAAGATTCCTCCTTCCGATCTAGTTTTGTTTATCATGGTTCAAAAGGTGTGTGTGAGAGGGGGAGAGAATGAAGAAGAAGAAGCAATGTCCATGGGCTTCCCATAGCCCCCATTCAATCTCCCTTCATTTTCTTACCTGCTCCAGCGGATAATTACAAAAGCAAAGAGTACAACCAAATGCCCTGTCAGCAGCATTTGGGCCAGCTCTTTGCTCAAAAACGTTCTTTCATCCAAGAACTTCCAATTGACTGTCCATTGATACTGAAAAACTCTTGAAAACTCGAAAGCCTTGCGGATATAACTCTCTGGATGATGAAGTGTGAACGGCAATGACAACAGTACCTATGATGGGTTCAAAGAGGCGGTTATTGGACTTTTGGGATCTGGACTCGTTGTTACTACTGCCTTGTGATTATTGCGCCATCAGTTCATGAAGATTGAACTGAATTTCATACCTGAATCAGGAAGATGATGACAAGTTGGATAATGGTTCCGACAATCCCTTGTGTCTGCCAGATCAAGAATCCAAATGCTGGGAAGAACAGCAAGATATTCATCTTGACGGAGAGAGCGAGACTACACATAGAAACAGGTAACACGTGGAGAAGGACGTTGTAGGTGTCTGAAAACTAAACACTACTACTCATCCTGCCCATTGAGAGAGGATACGCATTTACCTGAAGAGTGTACTACTCAAAGCCCAGCGTCCATATAGGAAGGCGAGTATTGCGGCGTAGAGAAAGAACATCGCCACAGGATCGTTGAACAGACGAAGCACGTAGATCGAATGTAACCGTCTCGACAAGCACACCAAGATCAAGACATAGGGTGGAGTCTAGAGAAAGATAATGCAGGGAGACATTCAATCAATTGCTGATTTGTCTTATGTGGATCTCATCGTCCATTTAGCCTACACACCTTTTTGTCCTTGGAATAGATCGCAAATACGATCCCTAGTGTCAGTAGATAGAGGCCCATAAAGAACCATTGTCCTCTAACAATGTCCTTGCCCATATTTGTGAGGTAATAGAGTGCCGAGTAAATGTACACGAAGCCTGCCGGGTACACTAAAGGTCCCGTATCCCCTCGAAGTTTCATATAGTCGGTCTCGCCTTTAAGATATCCTGAGACTTCCTGCATGTAAGCGACCCAGTCGATCTCTGTATCTATTGCACGCAAGATGGTGTAGTTAGAATGGAGCAATGAAAATCCATTAGGACTTGATACATTGGATCATTAAAGAGTGACGCACAAGGGATCTTCTTGATAATGACAATGTTGAGCATGACCTCTGCCAGGAACAACAACCCTGTCAACTTCCAGATGTGTGCATGGTTGGTGAGAAGCTCTGACACAAGCTCCACTGGTCGGAAGATACTCAAGGGTACAGAAGGTTGCTGCCGCTCTATGAAGCGGTAATGGTTGGTTGGGGACGAGGCCTCTTGGTGAGACAGCTCGGACGACCTGCGTGCAGCGGTGGATTCTGATTGCTGTACCCTCCTGTTGACAGCCATGTGTAATCGAGTTGATGCAAAACGCGAAGTGACAGATGAGAAAGAGGACCCATTGTCCCTTGACATCAAATTGGACCCCAGAATTGGGCCCAATTTCTGTGTCCGTTGCACTTTTATCAGACGAGTCGCCATTGCTGACCTGCCTTTCTCCTCTCCAGGCTTCTCTCACCCTATATAGTGGCGGCATGGTAAGTCAAGCACCCTTCACATCTTGTCATGCTGGTCACCCTTCATCTCTACCACCAACTGATACTGATACTTGCACTTTCACCTCCAGACCTTCAAGGGAGAGAGGAGGAGAAAGGCCCCGAGGATAGCCGGCATCCATATGGCCTCGACCCGCGAGCAGGGTAAGTGGCAACAACAAGCTTTCTAGTACCCATGGATGCTTTTGAAGACGATCTGCAACTCATCCTTTGGATCGTCTGCTTCTTGTTGTCTTCCTGGCCGGCACCCTCGGCAGCCACCACCACCCAACTATTAAATCAGGCTCGCCTGATGCCCCCCGCCCCCGACACCCATTGTAGGTGCAACGGGAGCATCCTCCGGAGGGAGGACCATCTCAAGTATGTCCCTAGTCTATCTTTTTTTTTTTGTCCCTTCGCGTTCCAACACCATGTACAAACAGCCTAGGATGCTCACATAATACTGGTTTGCAAACCAAAACTCTATTTGACAAGGGAAAGTCGGAAATGTAAAATGCACACTGGAGAATAGCATGCGGACAGCCAAGGCTATGCTCTTTCACAGAATATATTTTGAGAGTATATTGGACTGTAGAAGGTTCTTAGCTTGACGGGCCTCGCTGTGCAAACACGTCCCCCAACGACCTAGGCATTTGATGCGTTGTCGAAGAAACCGTTGCAGCAGCAGATGGAGCTAGTGTAGATGTCGTTTGTGTTGGACCCTCTCCAGCAGCAGCATTTGTAGCTTGCGTTCCTTCGAGATTGCTCGCCGAAGAAGAGTTACGGCTGCTCGTGCTGGCTGAAGGATTGTTCTGTGATGATGATGGTGGTGTTGTAGATGTCGACGATTTCTGCCGCAGTAACGACTCTTGAGAAGATTGACCATCCTCTTCAGAAGTCTCCTGTACAATGTCCGAGAGAGGTGCTCCAAAAGGGTTGGATTCAGAAAGTTCATTATTGCCAGTCGCAACAATTGGAGGCAGACCATCCACGGTTTGTCCATGTTCCCTCAGCATGGTCTTGAGGCGAGCGACAGCGTCAGGACCAGATTGGCTGACCAAATTGTGGAAATAACCCACACTGTTCTCGATCAACTTGGCTGGGTGTTCAAACTCGACCACACGACCGTCTTCCATAACCAAAATCTTGTCGCACTCGATGATGGCGTTGAGTCGATGCGCGATCATCAAGACAGTACAGTGGGCAAAGTTCTTTTTGATCGTCTCCTGGATCAAGAGATCTGTCTGCAGATCGACAGCGCTAGTTGCCTCTGTAGAAAAGGCGAAAATGTATTCGTATCAGTGCATGTTACAGGATCCAAAGAACTGAATGGAATAGAGATAGGCATAATAGAGAAGAGGAAGACAACGGAAGGGACTTACCATCCAAGACCAGAATCCTGCTTTGGAAGAGGATAGCACGCGCAATACAGAACAGTTGTCGTTGACCAAGTGAGAAGTTGCGTCCGTTTTCGATGATCGGCGTCTCGAGTTTCATGGGCATGTTCTGCTTGATGTGTTCCGACAGATGGGCGGCATCCAGCGCAGCCCAGATCTCCTCGTCCGTTCGACGATGGAATGGATCCAAATTCGACCGGATAGTTCCCACAAAGAGGACCGGCTCCTGAGGGATGATTGCAATCTTACTTCGGAGATCATGCAGACCAATCTCACGTACATCCACATTATCAATCAAGATCTTGCCCTCCGCAGCCTCGACCACTCTCAACAGCGAGATCAGCAATGTAGTCTTGCCACTTCCCATCTTTCCAACGACTCCAACTTTTTCGCCTGGGCGGACAATAAAGCTGACTTTTTTCAACACGGCCACGCCATAGTTCTGGTATCGGAGAACGACCTTCTTGAACTCGATCTCGCCCTGGCTAGGCCAATCGGCAGGTGGCTGTGTCTCTGGGAGGTAGTCCGGCTCCTCTGCTGGGATGTTCATGCCGTAGAGCTCCAACTGGCAAACGGATTCCTTGGTGGATTTGATTTCTGCCGCCATACGTACAGACCACTGACCAAAGATCAGCAGCTGCAATGCGTTTGTTACCGCCAATCCCACCTCGGCGGCATCCAAGGAGCCATCTCGATGAAAGTAGACCACGAACATGGCGGTGATGAGTACAAAGACTGAAGCAACAAGATCAAGGTACAGAGCCTGCCATGATCGGACCTGCATCATGGCGAACAAAGCCTTGTGGTTATCGTCAATCTTGAACATGTTGTACGTGTCGAATCGCTTCTCGGCGCCGTAAACTCGGATCGAAAACAGGCCATCAAGGGTGGCAGCCATGTGAGCAAAGATTGGCCCTTTGGTCATCGCCTCCATCGCCTTGAGTCGTTCGTCTGTGTAAGAGGACAAGTGGATCAAGCCCCAGGCAACCACCAGCAACACGACCACTGCTATCGCCGACCAAGGGACAATGACAATCACCAAGATTGCTGCACCAATCGCCAGAGGTAGATACTGCAGCATCTGCAGGATCGCATCCGGCAATATCTCGTCCACCACATGGAGGTGTCTCGCGAAAGCATTCAAAATCCTGGCCAAAGGTGTCACATCGTAATAGCTCATGGGGGCGCGCAAGATCTTGCGGAAGATCCGATCGTGATAGGTGTGTGACTTTTTGAAGACGATCCATGACAAGAACAATGCACGAGCGTAAACACCCACCACGACAGCCCCGATCAACCCACCGTAGACCGTGAGATAAAAGTGGAATTCCGTTTGGTTATCGGGTCCAACTGTGAAGCGCAACCAATAGTCGGAAAAGATGCGCAGGCCATGTGTGAACAAGAAAATTAACACGACTGCGGCCGAAACTCCCATTCCAGTTCCTTTTCGAAGATAAGCCTTGGCGACTGACCAACCAGGGACAACACCCCGACTCTTGACACCATATCCAAGATCCAGTCTCTCTCCGTTTCCGTTACCAAGCATTCCTCCTTCACGGCCGCTTAAACTGTGGATAGTTAACTGGTTCCTTTCTACGGCTCTCGCCATAGTGTTCTCCTCGCGGTTCGTAGGAGCAGTGGTGAGCCGGTTCTGAACCATACTTCCAAGGATCGTCATTTGATTGCGCTCAATCATTCTGGATATCGTTTGCTCATTAATCATCTGGTTCTGAATCGTGTGCGCATTCAGCTCCCTGAGACGATGAATTGTCTGCTCGTTGGTCGCGGTGTAGTTGGTATTGGATGTTCCTCCTGGGTTGGACGTAGAGTATGATCGGTGGGAGAGCAAGTTGGGTCGAGTGCTGACAGTCGAAGAGGTTCCGGCTGTAGTTTTGCCGCCTCGGGTGCTGGAGCGCCCGTGAACATTAATACTGCTGAGCTCTTCACCTTCATCATCAACACTGTCGGCAGCTGAGAATCGAGTGCTAGTCCTGTTCAATGAGCTACGAGGTTTAGTGCTGGTCCTTGGGAGACCGAAAGGGTTGTCAGTGCCCTTTTCGGATGTTGGACTGGCGGGATTTGAAGGCGATCCAATGTCTGTATTATTGGCAGGTCCCAATCGAACTTCACTCATCAACTCCTGGATCTGATCTGGATCCTCGATCTCCATGGACTCTTCAACAATGCGGGCTAGGTTGACGTCTTTTGCTTTGAGTTCTGCAAATGTGCCCTGGACTTCAATGGAGCCACTCTTCATGACAATGATGTGGTCGCAGTCACCAAGATGTTGAAGCTGGTTGGTAACATAGACGACGGACTTGTTGGCCAAATATCCTTTGATGCATTCCTGGAAGATGTGTTTTCCGATCTGTGCGTCCATACCGCTGAGAGGATCGTCCAGCAAAAGGATGTCGGCACCCGAGTACACTGCGCGAGCCAAACTCACACGTTGTCTCTGTCCCTGACTCAGGTTGATTCCTCGTTCTCCAATCTCGGTTTCATCTCCAGCACTCAGTAGGGTCAGATCGCGAGTGAGAGCGCATACACGAATGATGTCGTTGTATTTTTGGCGGTTAAAGGGTGAACCGAACAAGATGTTTTCCTTGAGCGTTGCATTCACTAGCCATGCATCGTGAGGCACATAAGCCAACGATCCACGCACTTCCCGGTCTCCGGCACGCAGTTTGATTTGTCCCATGATAGCTGCTAGTGTTGATGATTCTATGACACGCATTCACACAAATCCAGTGCCGTTAGTCTTTGAGTAGCAACACATAAACCATAGCGTTAGCATTCTGTCAACGCCAAAGAAACGTACTGCCTGATCCGACGTCGCCGACAACGGCCACCAGCTCTCCAGGTTTAACGCTCATACTGATGAACTTTAGGGTTGGATTGGACTCTGACGACTCGGGCCAGCCAAAATCAGCGTCCTTAATGTAGATACGGAGCTGTGCAATCTCACGACGTAGAGCCAAACGCTCCATCTCTTTTGCATCTCCGTTGCTGCCATGAGTCCCGTTCATCACTAATCCGTCTGCAATAACAGCCGCTGATCTGGAGTCACCGGAGCCCGAGGTTTGAATTGGATCGGAACTGCTGTGGAGGAGAAGAGGCTCCACCTCTGGGAGACGAAGGAAGCCGTCGATGCGATCGAAGCTGAGCAATGCACCCAACGTTGTCTTGACGGCAACTGGGAGCATGATCAAGGGATACCGTAGGGTGTTGAAGAGGGAAAGGATCGTGAACACAACGGTGGCCCTAACTTCGCCTTTTGCGCCCCGGCTCTCTGTGATCTCATACACACAAATACACGCCAAGGTTGTTAGGACAGGAGCGGTGAACACCACTGCAAAGGAGGCGATCTTCAAGTACATGCCGTGACGGAGCTCCCTCATCTCCTTGGCTCTCACACGCGTTACTCGGTCCCTGAAGTACGACTCCCATGCATAAAACTTGATCAGTTTGATGGCTGTCAAGAGCTCCGACATGATGTGAATCCTCGCGGTCGTCGTACTGGTGGCCATAGCGTTGATCCGAGCAGTATAGAAGGACAACATGTACTGCACAGGGAACAATAGGATGAGAATGACCAGTGCTGGGATTGCGGCGAGCTTGAGTTCGATGAATGCCAACGCAATGACAACTATTTTCAGGAACGTTTAGTGTTAGCACAAAAGTCTAATCCCAGTACCATTCAGCTCGAGGATAAGAGCACCTTTGAGGACTTGCCCAAAATCTCCAAAGCTGAACTCCAGAGAAAGTGAAAGTTGACAAAAGACTCTGCGACGCGGTTGCAGTCGTTTGAGATCAGGTTGATGATGTTGCCAATGCTGCCTTGAGCGGACGGTAGCTTGAGCGATTTGCGATAGATTAGCACCATGAGTCCAGCACGAACCTATCAGCGATGAGAGAGGGCGAAAAACAGATATGCTGATTAGAGATGTGGGGAATATGAACGCAACAAGTAGAGCAACTACATCCACGTTTAGCCTTACCTGGACGCCAATACGCGTACATTCAGCCATGACTTGTTGGATACAGACACTGCTGCCGACACACGTTAGAAAGATTCCCAGGGCGTAAAGATAGCCTTCAGCGAGCGGTTTTGAGGCCCTCTCCTCTTCAGAAGTGAACTCTACAAAGCTGATGAGTCGCTTGACGAAGAAGTAGGCACCAAGGTAGGTGAAGATGATCCAGAACACCTTGTAAAAGGCTAGTAGCAAATAGGGTCGACCGAATGCACTCATCAAGGCTCTGCTGATGGAGGCTCTATTTTAGAAAACCATCGGAGACATGAACAATATGCGCGCATCAGCATGTAAGTAGACACGAATTGATAGAGATAGAGCGCGATGTGTATCAACTGTCTGAGGAAATCGTGTGACATCTCATCTGTGGTGCATGGTGCAAAAAACAACAACATCGAGATAAGGCAAAATGGTGTCAACGACACGATGGCTGCTCAAAACAACAACTTGTGATAGATGCAGAACAAAGCACGATGAACAACAGGGACCATTTGTGCCTCCTTGCGCTCGCATAAAATTCACAGGGGCCAGCACAGAAGGACGGTTCACTATCCACCTGTGCAGGATATAGATAGCTCCACGGCCTGTGCTGCAGGTCCATTCCCCGCCAGGTTTCCTTTTTGTGCCCCCTCTTCCCATCATCTCCCTTGTTCATTCATGTAAGAATCTGCAGCAGACAAGGGTGAAGAAGAGACTACCCTCAATTGATTCATGAGGAATGTAACCCGCTAAAAATTTCAGCGTCACTGGGAATCGAAGCCGTGTTTCTGGGGTGATGATGGATGATCGTCGGATGAACAAAGGAACAGTGGTCCGAGTAAAGTCTCGTTGTGCCTTTGTGCAACGTTCCAATCCTGGTGACCAAACGGACATCCAATACCATCCAATACCAAGTAACCCAATTGCTCCAGAAAGTGGGGACGGCGTCAGCTAGGAAAAAAAAAAAAAAAAAAAAAAAAGTCAACTTACTTGTCTTTGTAGTCGATTTCCTCCTGTCGCCAGCGCTCGCTCAGACGCTCTCCGGTATACTCGGCAGTCTCTTCCTTCTGGAGCTCGATGGAATCTGGATCGAAATCTGGGTCAGACCTCGCCCGTCTCAAGAGCGGGAATACCCACAGAAAGAACCATTGAGATACAAAGTTGAGCGAGTTTCCGCCTTTGATGAGGACTGGCTCCAGATTGGACGAAGAGTCGTCCCGACTCCCGTATCGTCGTCGCTGCGAACGCCGTTTGGATTTCGTGAAGGGCATGCTTGTTGGAGAGAAGCAGGTGGTGTGGATATCAGGCCTGGTAGAGTTGTCTCAGGTACGAGGGAAACAAGGGCAGTAGGAAGGGCGTAGTCAGGGCTGTTGCAGAGCTCGAGTTCCAGCAGTGAGTGGGCAGGGAAGAAGGATGAGGACAGGATCAGAACAGAAGAGCGATCGCTGTGTCCTGTGAAAAGAGGTGTGCAAGGCGGAGGAGAGGAGGAGGAGAGCAGATTAGAGAAGATAGACAATGGGCATTTGGACATGGGAGGG
>Ga0247824_10002402_pt1 | contig 10454 bp, 10 predicted proteins | sample 13C_PalmiticAcid_FD_194412 | JGI IMG/M metagenome (GOLD analysis project Ga0247824, IMG submission 194412) | Soil microbial communities from agricultural site in Penn Yan, New York, United States - 13C_PalmiticAcid_Day48 | ecosystem: Environmental > Terrestrial > Soil > Agricultural land...
GGATGTTGAGGATGGCGGGGAGGTGGTGTTAGGGGGAGAAGGGGGATAGTGAGCTAGATTGGATCTCTGTTGGCTAGAGTTGGGAAGCAGTTACTGGAAGAATGCATCCTTTGTCTGTTTTCGTTCATTATTTAGGGACTTAAACCTGACAGGAGCGTCACTTGATCTCAGGGTCAACGCAGACGGGCTTGAACAACTGAACGCAGGCACAAAACTGAAGATAAGGATGGTGAGATCTCACCAAAAGTAATTCTAGTCGAGTCATCCAATGGAGCAGAGCTCGAAGTCATAGAAGGCATGCACACAACGTTGACTTGCGTGTTGATTGATCACTCTTTGCTTCCAGCCCTCGGCCTCAGTCAGGTATGGTCTTGACAGTGTTGCTCCACCAGCATTCCAACCACACCCCGCAGGAGACAGTTTGAACCCACTCGGTCATCAGTCCTTCCGGGAGTACACGCTAACATACAACTCCCTCTTTGCCCAGATCGACCAGATCTTCTGGTCCAAAAAGTCTCCCGTCCTCGCTTCGTCGAGCACAAGATCGTAATGCCACAACACCTTGGCAAGTGTCAGGCGCAGCTCGGCATAAGCCAAGTTCCGCCCAATGCAGTTTCGCACCCCAACAGACCACGGCTGATAAGCAGCGTAGTTGTCGTTCGCAAACAACGGGTCAGTCTTGTTGAGGTGGCGCTCAGGGATGAACTCGTGCGGCTTGGTGAAGTTGTAGTCGGCGAAGTACGTGCCGAGGTGGCTCGTTCCGACGCGCATCTGCCGAGGTCAGCCTTCCATCCTTGAGATGACCAAATTGGAGTCCACTCACATCTTCGGGGATGAACTTCCCGCAAACCACCGCCCCCCCTTCGGGCACCACGCGCGGCGGCTGGCCCGGGACAGCGGGATACATCCGCAGTGTCTCATCAATGACCGCCGTCAAGTACGGCAGCTGAGACACGGCCAACAGGTTGATGTCCTCGCTCCGCTTAAACGCCGACCGGATCTCGTGCGTCGCCTTGCCCAGCTTGCCGAACTTGCACAGCAGGAAGGTCGCACCGCAGAGGACCGAGGACGTGGTTTCGGATCCGGCCACCACCATCACGGCGGCGTTGTTGAGCATCTCGCCGGGGCTCATCCCCTGGCCCGACTGGTTCTCGTCGCCGCTCTTGATGATGACGCGGTCCCAAAAGTCGCCCTGGTCGCCCGTCTTTTGCAAGCGGTGCTGCACCTTCTCAATGGCGAACTTGTAGTTCTCGGCGCGCTTGCCGCGCAGCTCCGGCGGCAGCACGTAGGGAGTCAGGAACTCGACGCCCATGCTGCGCAGCACGTGGGAGATGGCCACGCTCTTGAGGTTCTTGTGGATGGCGTCGACCCACGGGTGGAGGGTGCGGTCGCGCAGGCTGTTGAAGGACTCGCCAAAGGACAGGGCGCCAATCGAATCGAAGATTGCCATGTTGTAGTAGTGCACCATCTCGACCGACGAGCCTGTGTCTGCGATCTCCCTGAGAACCTCAACGAGAAGATCGGCGTAGCGGATGATGTTTTCCTCCTGCACGCGCAGCCCCTTGTCGCTGAAAGCGTGGCCAAACAGGCTGCGGAAGCGCGCGTGGTTTCGCGTGTCTGAGACAAGGATGCTCATGATGCCATTGGGCGCAAGGGGCAGGCGGACCGGGTCCTTGAGGAACTCTGGCCGGCCGGGGACGTGGGCGTGGATGTCCTTCCATGCCTGGGCATTTGCATAGCTGATCTCGTTTGGCTTGATGCGGACTGTGTCGCCGTACTGTTGATGGTATCGCATGAGATCATGGTGCATGGTGCCCCTGAGAAGAGTGTACTTCCAGGGAAGCGAGCTGGCGCGCCATAGCAAGGGACCAGGGTAATCGCGGAGCGGGTGCAGAAAAAGGTTGTAAAACACGTGGGACAGCGAGTAAAGTAGGACAAGTGCAACCAGAAGGCCCAGGGAGGATCGTCCCAGGACTGCGACGCTGTCAATCACCGGAATTGGTTGAGAAACCATGATAAAAGCCTAGATACGTGTAAACAAGTCTTAGACCGTCTCGGCCTTGCTCTGAGACTCTCAAGGATTCCACGCCATGATGTAATTAAGTTTGGATTCTGCTCGGCCCATAGGAGATGCTGACTGTAGGCTCGAGGGACGCGTGCTGTGCGACCTCGGAGAGCGAAGTAGGGTTCCGATTACCTTGTGGCTCATGTTTCATTGGTCCGGGGCTGGAAGCGACCCGTCTGGCTTCGTCGAATCCGTTGCTTTGGTAGGTTGACATGCAACCATATCACAAAATCACAAACACACGGAGGCAAACTGCAAGTCTTCTCCGGTCACGGTTGTGGACGACGGAATGGAGATGTTTCTTGATCTCTGTGCAACTGTCTTATCCTTTGCTATTGCCTTTCCCTCCATGTTGTCTTGGGCATTCTACTCTACGCGCTTCGGCAACTGACTTGCGACTTTTTCCAATTCCGAGCGGGGATCAAACATGGTCTCAATCCAGTCGCCAACGTTTTGGTCAGGACACATCTCTTTCGATTTGCAAAATTATTGGGCTGAAGATGTGTGAATTGCCGGGTTGCTTCGTGTATCTCTATGCTTTGCCTTCCTCCTAGTCTTGCGGTTTATTCCGTCCCAGATGATGCCCTTGGCTATCAACATGTACGAATGTCTTGCAACATGCCCTGTCAACACAGACCCCGATGCCTCCTATGCTCCCCTTATGTTCCAGAAATCGACCCTGCTCAAAACAGCACGATCTTACAAGCCCCCAACAGCCCCAGCACACCTCCTGCCAGCGGAATCAACGCCCGAATGGCATTCAGCCGCCCCCACCTCTTCACCAACCGCTCTGCGTCTGCACGGGCGGGCTCAGTTCCCTTCGCAGCCAGATCATCCGCCCGGAACAGCGCATTGTTGGTGCCTTGCATGAACGTGAGCGTGTACGGCACGATGCTGACCGTCGTCAACCCGGCCAGGGCAAAGATGCGCCACGCCTCGCCCGCGGCGTACTTGCTCCACGCTGCGTAGGCGTAGACCAGGCCCGTTGTGGCGGCGATGGCGGGGCCCTTGACATGGCCGCTGAGGTAGACCCGTCTCCACTGGTTTACGAGCTTGCCAGGTTGGGTGGTCGTTTCGACGAGGACGGGGATGGTGATCAGGAAGACGCTCATAATTGCCCCTGTGGGTAGTGACAATGTTAGCTTTGGCGGGGATTGACCTTGAAACGTGGCAAACGGGTTATACCGGAGAGAAAGCATCCCGTCACGACTGCAATGTGCTCGGCGCCGATGCTCGCCATGGTTGGTGACTTGCAGCGAAGTGCCACGAAACTGACCGGTCAAAATCTCAGTGTAGAGGTGTGGTGGATGGAAGTTGCAAAGCGCTTTCCCGGCCTTGGGTGGTATCATGTCGGCCCACCACGGCTTTTACGGGACGAAGCCCGGGATCCTATCTGCAGATGGGATCCCGTCGGAGAGCGAGACCCGGCCCCGCCTTGGCCCGACTGTCATACAGGGAACTGATACCGCATGATTACGACCTTCGACGGTAGTCGGGGCCCCGGGACATCCATGTCCGACCGGTGACAGCCTCGGATCCGGTACTGTCTTCCTCGGTGACTCGGTCTCCGCCAGCCCCGGCCCGGACACCCCGCCGTTACGTCGCCATCAACGGTTCACGGTATCCATAGGTTTTAGCGAGGGGGTGGACTTCATCTGGATTTTAAGGCTATTGAGGTCCGGACAGATTTAGCGCGCTCCGCCTCTGAGATCTCTTTGGTGCCACATCTCCCGCCCGAATTCGCCACAATGCGCAAGTCAACACTTTACGCCGCCTTGACAGGCACGGCAAGTATTGGGGTTCTCTCAGCAGCGCAGCAGCAGTCACTGGGATCAGTCTTTGGTTCCATTCCTGGTGTGGCGTCCTTTTTCGGTTCCAATGACCAGGACACGCAAGCCGCGCAACTGGATGGCCGCATCCAGGGCAAGGACCTCCTCAGCTCCCATTTCGGCCCATACGGCTGGCCAGGGCAGTCGTTTGACTACGTGATTGTCGGGGGTGGAACCGCTGGTCTGGCCGTGGCAAAGCGGTTGGCTGAAGACGGCACTCACTCTGTAGCTGTCATCGAAGCGGGTGGTTTCTACGAAATTGAAGCCGGGAACGCGACCGAGGTGCCCATGTACCTGTTCAACTACTTCTTTGACAACGGCCATGTCAAAAACCCTCTCTTTGACTGGTACCAGTACACAGTCCCACAGCCGGTGTGTATTCCCAGGAACGAAATGCAGTGTTTCTTTATGGTCGCTGACAAACGCAGGGTCTGGCACAGCGAGCCATGTTTTACATGCAAGGGAAAACACTGGGTGGCAGCACAGCCCGAGGTGCCATGCTGTACCATCGGTAAGCCGGACTCGGGCAAACCTTCGGATACGATGCTAACTGAACACCCGCAGCGGCTCCAAGGGGGCGTACCAGAAGTGGGCAGATCAGGTCGGGGACGACGCTTACACCTGGGACAAGTGGCTACCGTTCTTCAAGAAGAGCGTCAAATTCTCAGGCCCTGCAACGAACCCGAGGCCAGCGAATGCCACTGCCATCACTGACTTCACAGCATTTTCTGAGTCTGGCGGCCCAGTCCATGTCGCCTACCCGTACTGGACCAACGCCATCTCCTCGTGGGTCGACAAAGCGCTTGAGAAGATGGGCTTCCCCAACGCTGAGGGCTTCTCCAATGGCAATGTGATGGGCCGGTCGTACATCACCCACACGATCAACCCCTACACGCGGCGCCGTGAAACGGCCTCCACGTCGTACCTTCGCGAGGCCCTTCTCGAGAGCACCAATCTCAACTTTTACACACGGACGCTGGTCAAGAAGATCCTTTTCGATGATAAGAAGAAGGCCACCGGTGTGCAGATTAACACTGACGGTTTTGACTGGACGATCAGTGCCAAGAAGGAGGTCATCGTGTCCGCCGGCGTGATGCGCTCCCCTCAACTACTGATGGTCTCCGGCATTGGCCCCCGCGACACCTTGGAGAAGTTGGGCGTCACCGTGCTCTCAGACCGGCCAGGCGTGGGCAAGAACCTGCAAGACACCATCATCCTCGGCCCGACCAACCCCGTCAAAGTCGAAAGCCACAGCCAGCTCATGGGCAGCAAGGAGACCCTCCCGCGCTCCATCTACGAGTACAACAACTTCCGCACCGGCCTGCTCACCAACCCGGGCCAGGACTATTTCGCCTTCGAGAAGCACCAACCGGGCATGCTCAAGCCCTCCACCGCCGCGGACATCGACCGCGAGTTCCCCGCCGACTGGCCGACCTTCTCGTACATCGCGCTCGACGACACCTTCGTCCCACAGTACAACGGCAAGAACTACTTCAGCATGTCGGCCGCGCTCATGACCACCTTCAGCCGCGGCACCGTCACCGTCGAGAGCACCGACACGGCGCAGAACCCAATCGTCGACCCGCGCTGGCTCGACGACCCGCGCGACAAGGAGATGGCCGTCGCCGCCTTCCGTCGGTGCCGCGAGATCGTGGCCTCGGAGACCATGCAGGAGGTCATTGACGGCCCCGAGCTGCTGCCGGGCGACAAGTACCAGACCGACGAGGAGCTCCTGGGGTACATTGCCGAGACGTCGGACGCGTACTACGCGGGCGTGGGCACGTGCGCCATGGGCAAGAAGGAGGATCCGAATGCCGTGGTGGACTCGCATGCGAGGGTGCTGGGCGTGGAGGGGGTGCGCGTGGTGGATGCGTCGGCGTTTCCGTTTGCCATCGATGGGCAGCCGATGGGTACTGTGTACGCGCTGGCGGAGAAGATCGCGGCGGATATTCTGGCGGGGAACTGAGGGAATGGAGGTAGAGCTGGAGCGGGTAGGGCACCGGAGGAGAGGCAATTGTGAGTGGGAGTTTTCTGGTCATATTTTTCTATACTAGGGCAAGACTTTAGAATCCTTTGTGCGCAACTCTTCCTCGCTGTGTGGTGCAGACCCCGCAACTACGGCGATTCGCCGGTTGTCCCGGACTTGGCTTCAGCCCCGGTCTCTGCTTCAGCCCTGGTCTCTCCTTCAACCTCCTCGACTACCCATGGGTCTTTGAGAAGGTCGTGAGCCGTCGCTCTTTGCGAAGCGTCAACCACTAGAAGCCTCCGTAGATAGCGTCCCAGCTTGTCGAGGTCGGCCTCGCGCAGCGGGAAGCCCGCCACATCATGGTCACGGAAATATGACCGTCGGATCTGTCCTTCCAGTGAAAGGAAATTTTCTGCTGAGGAATCTACACTGAGTTAGCGAGGAGGGACAACCGCAGTTGTGAGATCCGCAACGTGGAGAACGAACCTTCCGGGTGTGCCTTTAAAGCCCCTTTCTTAACTGCATCTTCGACCCACTCTTGAGGAAGGCCCCCGAGTACTTTCGCAAACTGTGGAACCAAATCCTGGTCGTCGTACCATGCTTCGAAGGGAGTGCCCCCGGTCACGAGCTCGAATGTCTTGTGTACTGTCAGCAGTTGCCCAAGACATGGGGTTCCGTCATAAACTCACAGTGGAACCGAGATTCCAGATGTCGACTGCCTGGGTGAGGGGCCGCTGAAGGACCAACTCTGGTGGATGGAGGGACAGTGGTGTGAAGATATGCTGGGGAGGGTCGGCGATGAAGAAAGCTGCGGCATTAATGGTCAGCGTTGTGCCACATGGGAGGATGAGAGAAAGGCTGGATCGTACATTCACCAAAGTCAATGAGCTCGACATCACGGGGATGTTGATGGACGTCCACGTAGTACTCGACTGGTTCGACCAGGTACTCGGGCACGCCTGGCTCTAGAGGCGCGCCATCACGTCTCTCAACTTTTCCAATCTCCGGAGGGCCAAGTTCCTCCAAAAGGAGCTCCGTGGACAATGTTTCCAGCTCTGGAACTCGGAAAAGGACATTTCCCAGGTGGATGTCTGGCAAAGGTTAGGACCACGCGGCGAGTCACAGACACGCAGACTCACCTCCATGTGCCACGCCCACCGAGTGAAGATAATCGACAGCCAAAAGGAGCTGCCGGGAGATGGAATGTGCAAGGGGGGCGTCCAGTCGACAGTATTCGCAGCCATCGGTGACGGATGAGACCTTGGGACCCAACAGGTCAAGAACGATGCAGAGATGTCGGCCGTTCGGCCCTTCGATGTGAAAGCTGTCAATGAAGTGGGTCACATGTTTGTGTCCTGGATGAGCCGGGTTGCCTCGGTCTTTCAGGGCTTGGAGAATGGCCAGCTCTCGGGTGGTTTCGTCCGACTTGCTGGCGACGACCACTTTGATGGTCACGTTCCGCTGATGGCTGGTCTTTGGTTGAGCATGTAGGACAGGATCGTGAGGGCGCTTTAGCTACTTACTGATTGTCGCGTGCAAGCCAGACGGTTGAAAAGGCACCGAAGTCAAGCTTGTGTACAATCTCGTATCGGCCGTCGTGGAGCGTATCATTGAGACGGATTGGATGGTATCCTCCAGGGCAGTACTTGCTCAAATCCTCAGCCGGCACGCCGACGTCGTACTCGAGAATGTTGACCATTCTTTTGAGATGAAATTGGCGAATGTATGGGGTTAGGGTATGGGTGGGGCGGAAACGAAAGCTGAGGGAGAAGAAGTTCCTCATGTGCTTCTCCAGCTGGTTGTTGGACCCGGGGGGGACCCGATTCCTTATGTGCAATGAGGGAATTGCAAACGCGTCCCAACTGCCCAAATCAAAGCGCCTGAATGCACCATGGTTCCCCGCTTCCTCCACGTGACCCTGTCCGTCACGTTGCATGCACGGTGTTGCTGTGGTGCCTGTGGTGCCTGAGTGAGGTCCCTGACTGTCTTGGGTTGAGGAGGGCTCAACTGGGATCGAGGCCAAGAGCTGGAAAATACTTCACAGTGGTCCACAATTGCAGCATCTTGATCAAGTCCATGTACCAAGTATTTGTCCAAAGCAAGGTAGGTAGATTCTGTTTAGGGAACTGCCTTCAACATCAAACATCAAAGTCCAAGATTCCCTTATCCAAATTTCCATCATCGAAGCCATGGCCCGACTCCAGCTCTCCAAAGCTTAGACTCGTCTTGAGTCCCCACGGCCTCCGCGACAAATACAAGCAAGGCACTGAAGCTCCCAACGCGACCAGAACGTGCGATTACTTCTTTGGGGGCGGTCTGCGACGGGGCGGCTCATCGCGTTTGACATTCGCCCACAATTTGTGGCCTGTGTAGACAAAGTCCGGCGGGGCCGTCATATAGATGTGTGCAACCTGGTGCTGGCCGTTGGTTTTCTGAAGCTCAGTTTTGAGTCTCACGGTTGCATGCTGCCTCTGATCACTGTTGCTTTTGTGCCGTCCTGTCCTGAGCATTTTGCGGGAATGGTCAGCGCTTTGACTCTGTCCTTGGCCTCAGAGGCCATGTTGTGGACACTGGCTCAGGTACATACCAGATCTTCATGGTGACGAAATCGGCGAATTCCGGGTGGTTGGCCGCGGCCTGACAAGCTGCGACAATACGAGTCGCCTGGTTGAGCTGTTGAGGTATGGGCGCGTCTTCACGCCAGCACACAACTGGGGCCATTTTGAGCGACGGAGCTTGCGTAAATGGAGTATATCAACGAGGTTCCTATAGTCACTCTGCCCTTCAAGTCCCTTAGTAAACGAGATTCAGGATGATGGACAACATGGTGAATATGGAGGGCCAGACGCTTGTTAACATTTGCTCCCTTCGTCCCCATCCTCCCGGGGTTTGATTCCCCCATCTTCCTTCTTGGGGGCCAAAAGATGGTGCTGCAGACACCACAATGGAGAAAGATATCTGTTGTTGTGAACTTGTGAAGCCTGCGTTGCCGGTGTGTAACGTTTCAGCAAGTCAGAGTCAAATCAGGATGCGGCATGCACCTTCTGATGGGCGGTCACTCGCAACCTACCGCGTGTTGTATCCTGCTGCCACCGCCATTCAGCCTGCGGACGAGAGTCTCCGAAGACCTCATGTGCCAAGCATGTAGCAGCCTTTTGGTATTAGACGCGGCCGGGACTTACCGCACTTTGACAAGGGGTGGTAAAGTGCATGTGGTCTTCCCATGCAGCCATTAGTCGGGTAGAACAGTACCTTGGGCTTCCTAGCAACGGGAGGCAGAGATAAGAGCGTTGAGAACGCAGGGACTGGGCCCCAGGCGAAGGGCGAGGAAGAGGTCGACAACACAGAAGGCTTGTTGAGGAGGAGCCCTCCTGCATTCTGGTGAGTGTGACAACGCTTTTTGCATTGTCTCCTGTTGACAAAAGATCCTTCTTAACTGAGCAACACAGAAGCTCCGGGCAGAGGATGGCCACCCCTGCTTTCAATGCGATATCCCACCAAAGGCGCCAGCGAGGCTCTCTGCTCAAGGACGCAGGTATCTTGCTCCACCCCGAATACCTACCAAATGCAGTCGTCTCCCTCCTCACCTCTGTTGCTTCCGATGAGGGCCGTCGTACCAGGATATACCCCCCCCCTCAGGCCCATTGATGTTACGCCTCGATCGCGAGATCCAGGCAGGTATGCTGGCCAGCGGTCAACATTGCCTTGTCAGGGAGCGGCTCGGGGGCTGGCGGCGAACCCAATCGGATCAGAGCAATGCTTGATCATGCAGGCGAACCAACAACAAATCCCATGGCCCCCTGAGCCCCCTCGACCCCTTGGCATCAACGCAGGCGGATAACCTTGGCATTGCTGGGATGGTTGCAAAACCGTTCGTCCACAGCCCACTTTGCTCGGCTCCTCCCATTCCCTTTCACCCGATGCCCCTCCAACACTCCAATCCGCCAAGTCAAACTTCAGATCCTCCTCCTTCCCAACTTGGCCGTTGTGGATGTTGCAGAAGACGTCATCTCATTTGTGTATGGCGGCAGCACTGCGCTGATCGCGAAGGAAGAAACCAAGCCTTGCGTGATGTGATGACAAGTGGGTTAAGCGGGGTTGCTGGTTGTGAAGCCAAACACAAGTCTTGCAGTTGTCAAGGATTATGGACAAAAATAGACAAGCAAGGTGGCTTTTCTAAGCGATGGGTATTGTTTCCTCGCTGTGACAGACCGTTGAAAGTCTCTTTACCGCCATGCGTGCACATCAGTTTGATCGCAGTGATGAAGGTACCTGGTACCTGACCACCACACAAGCTGCGGTACTCTCCGTGGTCCATTCCTCCGAATCCCAACTAACCCTGATTCACTTTGGTACTGGCAATATTTCCTCTCAAACAAGGTATCCGGCCACGCCAACCACAACAACAACAACAACAACCCCTATCACACCATCACCATCAGCCCCTGACACACAACCGGAACAACAAAACTCACACCACCGCCAGGGGCCTGGGCTCATACCCGCCATACATACCTATCACAAAAAACGGCGCCATCGGCCCATACAAGAACGGCACGCCCCTCACCACCCCCTCCCTCACCCTCCCCATGGC
>Ga0247824_10002403_pt1 | contig 10453 bp, 8 predicted proteins | sample 13C_PalmiticAcid_FD_194412 | JGI IMG/M metagenome (GOLD analysis project Ga0247824, IMG submission 194412) | Soil microbial communities from agricultural site in Penn Yan, New York, United States - 13C_PalmiticAcid_Day48 | ecosystem: Environmental > Terrestrial > Soil > Agricultural land...
ACAACAAGCGACGGAGGGGTTGGGGGGGGGGTGATGTGATGAGATTGAATGCAACTTTGCTCTTCACAGGCTGGCGAGGCCAGGTGACCTCTCCGATTTCATCGATCAACCAATCCTCCTCGACAGCCACCCCTTTTAGCATTGCTGGGTAATCACTGCCGGAGAGGCATGCTCACTACGTGTTGGTTACGATGAGTTAGCAGTAGGGAGGTGAAAGAAGGCAGAACGGCGTGATGGTGACTCAAAAGACTCAAGGGCTCTCAGGGTATGGCGGCGGATGACCGGACGCCTTTCCACCTCACACCAACCCACCTCCCACAGCTGCAGTCGTTCAATTTTGCTCTTCCATTTATCGCAACCGCTGCTTCTGCCCAGGCAGGCTCGGGCTGGTGACACTCTAGCTACCTGGCCTCGGGTGTCCTCGGAGTGGCGTCTTTGTTGCGGGATCGGCCCTTGCTCGCGGCGGACACTAAATAAAGAACGGAATGGTCTGCTGAAACCGGGCGACTGCCGGATCAGCCGGGGACCCTGCCTTGCCGAGGGGCCCGGGCCTGATGACACTGTACCCTCCATGCAGCATGCAGTTGACGGCTGTGCAGGACTGCAGGCCCATCTCTCTGCGTCTCACCAAGCAGTGAGGGTACCGAATGTAGGCACCGTCATCCACGCCAATGGGGATCTTATCTGATCCAGTACTCGTATGTTTGATCCTCCGCAATTCCTATCCAACAAGCCAACAAATCAGGGGGTTGGCGTTCCTATAAACATCTCATTCCCTAGGTATTTAAATTACACACTGGAGAAGCGTCGCGGTTCAAGCAAGGCTGCGAGGCAAACACAAGCCAGCACCCACAGTAGGTGTTCGAGATACTAAATTTCACTTGAAAAAGAAATATACGGTGGTCATCGGTGGATTTCGAGCGCAGAAAAACCCCTATTCTGGCATTGATCGACATCTTGTCAGCAGCTAACACACAGCTTAACAGCAGGATTGTGGGTGCATGGTCGCTAACAGGACTTGGCATGTTCACAGTCCGTAACCACATGAACATGGAATGCAGTGATCGCGAGTGAGGCTCGGTCCTCATCTCCGATCCTGATCGGGTGGAAAGGGAACTGCGATCGAGCTGAGCAGCGATCTCAGATCACAGGCGCCTTGTTGGAAATATCGGCTTTGATCCCCGTTGATAGGCCAGCCACCGCCGTAAGAGGCGCTTCCGAGATCCTTCAGGCTCCACTGGGCGGGCAGTCCTTGCAGCTGCGCATCTGCGATGCGCTGAAGACAGATGAAGCAAGCCGGATAGACGCACGCCACAGAATAACCCGCCGATGCACATGGTGTGCCTGTGGGTAAACACCATACCTGGCGATGGTTGGAACTAACAGTCTAACTACTCCTGATCAACAAGAACAGGAGCACCGCGAGGCTAACATGGTGATGGAGGGATCGTCTCAGAAGAATAAAAGGGGGCGGGTTCCAAGGGAAACAAACTCTTGATTCTTGCTGTCTGCATCCTCTCTGAGCTTTAGAGGGAATCTCAGCATCTGGCCGCCATTCAAACAGTCCTCTGTCAATCTTGAACCCTTGACCAGCCAGCCATAAAGAACTTCGGGTTGGTTGTCCTTTGGGGCATTGCCCTGGTGCAATCCGCCAACGCCCTCTTCTTTTGCCTTCGCACCAACCAGTGCTGGGGAGGCAAGTCTTCACAGCCATCAGGATGCTAGAGAGTACGACTGACTGACGGCTTTGAATGCAGCGTTGGGCGTTGTTGGGGGCTTGCTCGACTGCCTGGGCAACCTGGTTGTCACTGTGACGCCGCCTGCAGTGTAAGACCCCGTACACTCAACAATGCAAAGGGCCTACCTTGCTCAGACCTCAAACATAGGACCCAAACCAAGACTGTGACTGCCGTCGTCAGCGCTGTCGATACTGTCACCGTCACCACGTCCACCACCGCAACCGTGGCGACCACGACACTCTTGTTCACCGAGTCGACCACCACCACGGCGTCGACAGCTACCAACATCGTCCTCCAGACCACGAGCATCACCGTCACCACGACCGATATCCAGACTGCCCCTGCCATTACCATCAGCACGTTCAGCTATGCCCCGCCCGCTGCCAAGATGATGGCCCGCGACGTCGATGGCGAGGTCGTGGCCCGCGGGAACAACCCGTGGGGCATCCCTGACTACGCCTGGCCCGCATGCCAGGACTGGGACCACTACGTCGATGCCTGCAAGTGCTTCGGCATTCACCCCATCACCGTCACAAAGAAGGCGTCCACGACGACCGTCACGGTGACCGCGTCCAACGCCATCACTACGACTATCTCGACCCTGACGACCACTACGACGAACACGGTCCCCGTGACCGCCACGACCTCGGCCACCTTCACCGCCATCATCGAGGTCATCGCAAGCGTGACGACCACCCAGACGGTGACAGACGCTTCTACCGTCACCATCTCGACAACGACCACCCCGACCGTCACGTCGACGCTGTCCTGCAAGCCTACGGGCGTTCCGTTCCGCGTCGCCCAGGCCGCCGGCGACCCACGCCGCCTGTCCGTCGTCGGCGGCGGTTTCGTTGCCTGGGGCGACTTTGCACCTAGCGGTGACCCGTTCATCCTCCAGTCCACCACCTTCGTGCAGGACAGCAACGGCTTCCTCCAGTTGGTGTCGCCCCAGTTCCCGGGCAATCCGGTCGACGCTATTTACATCGACCTCGTGGACGGCGGCTCGAACCCTACGGAACAAGTCTTTGCCAACGGCGTGCCGACGGTCGACGCTAACGCACCCAACTTTGCACGACTGAAGGGCTGTATCGATCCCATCACCAACGTCCTCTACGTCTCGGCGGCTGGCAGGAACAACCTTCTCAGCTGCAACGGTGGCGGCGCGTACCTGTCGACCGGTAACGGGCTGGAGCTTTCACCGAGCTGTATGGTCCTCACGCCCGTCACTGAGGACCCTCCGGTCTAGGTAACCAGAGGTTGGGTCTTGTAGAGGCTAGAACTGCTGATCAAGGGACGGAGGAGGACGGGCGTGGTGGCGGTGTGCAAATCCATTGCATACAACCCCGAAATGAGAGCGGCCTCTGCTAGATAGGTACCGAAGTCAATTCCAATGCCGTTGTCACCAGTTCGTTCCTGTCATTGTGCCTGCGTGATGTGAGAAGCGGGAAAAAACCTCGATAAACAAGGTATGGTAGGGAGGTGCTCCGGTACCTACCACGTTGCAGTCTTTCGAGGCATCCTGGTCCTTGGCGGAATTGCCTGACCAAACTGTGATGATTGATGAACTTCAGCACCAACGACTTGGCGAAGCCCAAGTACACTTGGTATCAGAACCAAAGTTACCAAACCGTGTTTTTGTGCAGTAATAGAGAGCTAAAAATAGCAACCCCAAACCGCCTCGCTCCCGGGGCCCCAACGACCATGTGAAAACCTGTTGGGGTCCCTTGTCTTTGCGCGCCTGGCTCTCCCAATCTGAATCGACGACAGGCCAACGTCGATTCCCAAACCTTGAAGCCCAAATTTCAGAAACGCACAGGGGTTGTTGGCCAGCCTTGCGAGACGGCCATTATTGTGGCCTCCTGAGGTGTCGCCTACCAACAGACCTTGATTTCAGACGACCGGCTCGGCCGTGGCTCCTCAACGCCCCTCCTGACCGGGCCAAGCCCCAACCTCAATGCCGGCCTGGGCTGGGCACATCTGTCAAGACGGGACGAAGCTGGTGCACCAAAACTAAACTTGTTTCACGAAACACTCCGGGGCCAGTTCAATGGCTTTGTGTGTTAGAAATCGCACAGAAGCCCGCCCCGCCAGCCAACTCACATAGGCATTGAGCTAGCCATGCTCGTGGGGTCGAGACAACACCGCCCTTGGTTCAGGGCCGTTGTCGAAACTGGTCGGGCGGCCCGTGTTGAGCGCCTTAGAGGCTGGAGGGCGAACATCCGGCCAAAGTTTGGAAGAAATTGTCCCCAAACACAAACGACCATGCTTCGAGGTAACCGGGCCCGGGTGGACGGAGTACCTATTTAGAAGATCTTCCCTCCGACGATTCTGGTGCTGCAACAGCTCTTTCTTCGGCAGATTCACCACCTTCACAAAACACACTGATCCAGCAGAAATATCTCATTCCCTTTTCGTTACAAATCGTCTTCGTTAAGGTACACGGCCAACGACTTCTGAACATCCCGACTTCGTCATGCAACCCCAAGCGCTAGCTCTCTCCCTCGCAGCTTTGCCTGCTATCGCCTATGCCGTACCGGTACTGGATAGACGGGAGGAATACAGTGCCTTTGCCAGCAGCTGCCGCACCCTGACCCTCGTCGAAGGCGGCACCGCCATTCAAGCAAAGTGCAGCGCCGGTCTGCCCGAAAGCGGGGACGGCGGGTCGTCCGGAGTCATAATCACGACCGCGAATGCCTACCCCAATAACAAGTTGGATCTGAACCGCTGCATTGGTACCGACGACGCCAGCGGCGTGCTCAAGTGGACAGCCGGGTACGTGGTCCCATGGCAATGTCAGGACCTGCTCGTCGAGAGGACGGAGAAGTGAACACATTGAAACAAAATCCACGCTAACAAATGCTCGTGTCTCACATCTAGCGGGAAGTTTGGAGACCGCTGCCAGAAGTCCTCCTGCAGTCTGAACATCGACGGATCCAAAGTGGCCTTGACCTGTTTGTGCTCTTCGCAGACCGGCACCGGGGCTACGGTGAACTCGACCATCAATCTAAGTACGCCTCGTCAATCTCGTCATGATGCCGGCTCGGTTGGACTTTCTTGCTGACTTGTGTGTGCTAGACGATGGCATCGCCAACATCGAAGGCCAGCTCGTGTGCAACGGGGGGAAGGCTGATCAATGGTTTGGCCCCCTGTAGATTTATCTACATGTAACAGCAGAAAGGAAGACTACCGCCTTACCGCAAAGACTGGCCGGATCTCGAGATGGCCCAGTCTGCATTTGATAAGCTGTTTCCGCAGTCCCCGGTGGGCGGCGCTCACTAGCTTTTCATACAGATCCTTAGTACCAAAGATGCCATCGTTTCCGCCGTGAAAGTCAAAGTCTTGTTTGTCCCTGCTCCAAGTGAACCATGCTCCTTCTGGCCCCTCCGCCTCCCATCGCCACGGTCCCGGCCCGCCATCCACATCGGGTTGTGGACCGATCACGACGAGAAGCACCCTGAGATGCTCGAACCACATCTCCATTTCTGGCAGCCAACTGATGGCATCGCTGTCAAGAAAGTGGGCCTCGGACACGGCAATCTTGACCAGGTCCGAGTTGAGATCGACACACCGATCGTGGAGATCGGGCTCGAACATTCGGTCTGTGGGCTCCAGGCAGAATTCCTCCCATTTGTCGTGCGCGACGTACAACGCATCAAGCTCGGGATCAAAGGGGCGTGTAAACAGGCGCCTCCCATCTGCTTGCGGCCGGATCTCGATGCCCTGCAAAATGCGTAGTCCGTTTAGCCCAATTACATCAACTACAACAATCCGATCCCTCTCCAAACACAGGGCACCTGAGCCAAAGCGTACTCACCTGCCCACGAAGCCAGGCCAGACCCACCCTGCGGGCCTCGCGGTTGACGGAAAGAAGCGGCAGGTCAAACTGGTTCTCACACTCGAACCGATCGGTCCGGAACTCAAAGGCGAAGCCCCCACCGTCGCTGGCCATGTAACCAGGCTCGGACTCGGTCAGTCGCCGCGCGACCCAACAGCCCCTGCCCCGGTAGACGTAGAGAGCGGGCGCGGCGCGTTCCGGTAGGGCGGCGCGCCAGATCCGGTCGCGCAGCTCGAAGGGGAGGGCCGGGAAGAGGGGGAACGTCGTCGGAGCCATGGTTGTTTTGCTTCGCTTGATGTGTTGGCAAGGTTGGATGCGATCAGTGAGAAGAGGCAGAAAGATTTTCCGAGAAAACGCAAAGCACGCGCGATAAACGAAGGTCGAGGTGTGGGTTGCAGTTGGGGTCGGACAAGGGGTCACCTTCCAGATTGGAATTCCAATTGCAGTCGGGACGATCTGGTCGTTCCAGATCGGATGGATGGAGAGTGTTGTTTTGTAATCAGAGGGCTGACATGCAATCTATTGACCGCCTGCACTCTAGGACTCTAGGACTGTTGGTTGGGTCATTAGTAAATATTGTGTCATCGCAGTGTCTTACAGTTGCTTGAGGCACCCAATATTTCATCTCTTCCGAGTCACCCGCGGCCGAGTCTGGCTCATGGATTAGAGTGAGTGGATTCGAAGAATGATTAATGTCTCGTGGACTCCCAAACAATGCACTTTCCGATTTACTTGAAGTTGGGGGCCACTTGGTCGTTTGGTTAAACCCAAGTAAGAGTTAATCGCTCAACCTCTGATCAATCATGGATCTCGCGCAGGATTTGAAGTGGGCAGACTCTGAGACTTAATTAATTACTTCGCCAAATCACATGCAGGTAAGCTGAGGTTTTGTGTTCACGGAATACCGAATACGGCGCAGTTGTACTATGAAATATCCAACACGGGCGCGGCTAGTTGGTGATACCCGATGCCAGTAAGCTTCCACCTAGACATCTCGGAGAAAGATTGCAGCACGGTAAGCAAAACACAAGATTCAGAAGAAGCTCTCACTATGTGGAAGCATTGGTCAGGCCAGAGCGGTCTTCGAGCATAAATAGCTCGACGAGACGGCACGAGAAGGACACTTGGGAACACTCCCCAGACAGGCAACAAACCTCAACACCAAGAACACAACTAACACTCGAGCACCAGCCATCTCATCGAGATGTACAACCTCAAGCTCTTCCTCTTCGCAGTCGTCGCACTGTTTGCCCTCAGCGCCTTCGCCGAGGTGACGGGCAAGTTCAACATCGTGTCCAAGTACAAGTACGAAAAGGTCGGCAAGGACGGCAAGAAGACGATCGAGGAGCAGCGCAACCCCGTGGCGTATCAGAAGAGCGGGCTCAAGAGCGACAAGACGCTGGACCGGATGGTCGCCGACTTTGGCACCTGGTCCAAAGGCGAGTTCAAGTGCTCCAAGGGCCGCGCCGGCAGCATCTACAACGTCGAGGCCACGGTCGTCTTCGACAGCAAGGACAAGTCCAATGCCGCCAACACGAGGGCCAAGCAGATCATCAACAGCCACGCGAGCGACGAGTAGGTTGGTGTGATGGTGCGTCGCATTCTGGTCATTAGTCAAGTCAATGGTCGAGGCCCAGGATGCGAAGGACCAGGAGGCGCCCCTTGTGGGGAAGATGAGGCACGCAAATGCCGCGGAAGTGAGAAGGGCGCCAACGCCTGACTAAGTTGGCAATCTGGAAGACACCCGGGCCGTTTTGTCGTGTCTGGATCGCTGTTTGTAGGGGACGGCAGGGCCGGGGAAGGGTCGGTTGGGTAGGGGGAAGCACTTTCGGCCATGGTACCGAGTCTCGTTCAAAAATACAGTCTCTACCTTTAGAATAGCACAACAAAATCATGTGGACCACCAAACACCGCACCACGCAAGATGCAAAGGCATCTGCCTGAGATTAGTCCTAGGAGAACCAGCAGAAGGGGGGTGCAAGGGTTGCACAGCCGCACTTACGGCTTCCATGACCATAGGATAAGGTACTCAGCCCGATTTTGATGTACTTCAATTCACATGTGACGACAAACATCAAACGTTTCACTGCTCACTGTATTATAGAACAGATGATGACACCGTGGGTGTGATATGCTCGGAGACCCAGGGTTACAGAGACCTATGCAGCTTCGAGGCAGGGCAGCTCCCTCTGGCCGAAAAAAGCCGTAGACCAAAACCACACATTAGGGCGCCTCTACTCGTTTTTGAAAAAAAAAAAAAAAAAAAAAAAAACGAAAAAGAATGGCCCGTTCGTGGCATAGTGGTCTGCTTGAGAGAGATCCATCCGCAGAAACGGAAAAGGGTAACCGGAATCGATCCGAGAGGTGGACCAGGATCCCCAAATTGAGGTCCGTCAAATTGGAGCGCGGATGCAGAACTGACAAACAGGATTGGAACACAAGATCTCCAGCCCATAACATCTGATGTTTGGGCCTGTCGCAGCCGGAATCTCTGACGTTCAGGGTCACTCAGGCAGCCATGGTATGGTTATGCGGGCCACGTAAGAATACCACCAGGGGGCCAAAAACGTAAACCATGTTCGCTTAGGGAAGGATACCTTAATTAGGTGGCCAAGGCACGTGGAGGGAGCGGGGATAAGTCCTCTGCGAACGTTCAAGGCAGACACACGGAGAACTTCTTCCTGTGCGAGTGGCCTTGACTGAGTACTTGAGCACACGAGTAAGACGCGGCCAGAATAGAACCTCCCAGACCTACCCCTATCCATCTGATTGATTTGGAACGCTCCTAGCGCCCAACCAAAATGCAACTACCGCTCGAAACCGAGGCTCTCGTGGTCAACACCGCCGGTGGTGACTTTGAGATGACTCCGATCGTCCTACAGGACCTGAGGCCTGACGAGGTCCTGGTTGAGATGAAGTACTCAGGTGTCTGTCACACAGTAAGGTCCCCTAACCGCCCTATACCCCCGGAACCACACCAGTAACCCACCCGCTCCGTCCAGGACTTCTGGCTCCAGCAAGGCGCTCTTGCCGGCCTCCTTGAGTTTCCCGCCATCGCCGGCCACGAAGGCGCCGGCATCATCCGAGCCGTCGGCTCAGACATCAAGGACAAGACCCTCCGCGTCGGCGACCCCGTCCTCCTCTCCTTCGCGGCCTGCGGCAAGTGCACCAGCTGTCTGGACAGCCAGTTCAGCCGCTGCGCCAGCTTCCCGCCCCTCAACCTGAGCGGCATCCGTCGGGCGGACGGGACTAGCCCCGCCAAGCTCCTCGACGGCCGCCCCGTCCGCGCCCAGTTCTTTGGGCAGTCCTCCTTCTCCCGGTTTTCGGTGGTGCACGAGCACTGCGTGGTGAAGTGTGCGTTTCCCGAGGACCTGGCCATCTACTCGCCCATGGGCTGCGGGTACCAGACCGGGGCGGGGACGGTGCTGAACATCCTCAAGCCGAAGCCGGACCAGACGGTGGCCGTGTTTGGCGCGGGGAGTGTCGGGTTCGCGGCGATCATGGCTGCTGCGGCGACTTCTGTCGGGCAGATCATTGCTGTCGACATTGTCGAGCCCAAGTTGGCGCTTGCGAAGGAGCTCGGGGCTACGCATACGATCAACACTTCTAACATTAAAGGCACCGTCATCGACGAGGTCATGGCCATGACTGGGAGTCGGGGGGTCGACTTTGCCATCGACACCACGGGGGTCTCGGCGGTGGTGGAGAAGATGTTAGACTGTCTGGCGTACGGCGGCACGGCGGCATCAGTCGGTGCGCCCCCGCGAGAGGAGAGAATTAGCGTTGGGTCCGGGGCCTTCTTTGCCGGCAAGAAAACGTGGCTGAGCGTGGCCGAGGGCGACTCGCATCCCCCGGAGGTTGTGGTCCCCTGCTACTCGGAAAGTTCTCGTTTGCTGACCACCAACCAGTTTATTCCGAAGTTGATCGAGCTCCACAGGCAAGGAAAGTTTCCGGTTGAAAAGATCAGCAAGGTGTACCCCGTGGCCGAGCTCAAGAAGGCCATCTCGGACATGAAGAATGGAACGGTAAGGCTGCGGTTGGACCGTTGGCGATACCGTAAGCTAACTGCTACAGGTCGTCAAAGCAATCATCGAGTTCTAGGGATCTCTGATAGAATGTCATGGGTGGTAGCGGCGTTAAGCTTGACTTGCGTTATGACGGATTCGAGTTCCGTGGCTGCATGTGAACTATGTAGATTTAACTGTGCACGTGGGAATGTTGTGCATATGCATTGCTGCGAGTGATCAGAAGTCTACATTTCTGATGTCAACTCAATGTCAAACCCGTGAGTATGGCATGTTAGGCTTCACCTAATGTCCGCCGCCCAGCCCTCTGTTTCGTTCCTTTCAAGTCTTCCCATCTCCTCGAATCCCACCCACCAAAGCGACAAGGAGAACCATCGGCTCAGACATCACTTTTACCAAACTCGGCGGAAAGAATCGTGCCTTTACTAACAACAACCTGCCCACTCAAATCGGCATGAACACCCCTAGCGGTTCAGGATGCCGTGGCGGGCATCGCGGCGGGGTAAGGAACTGCAGCACCCGCGGCGGACGGCGTGGCGGAGGGGGAGCTGGGAGGCATCAGGGATTCAGCGACATTTCAACCTCAACGGAGGCGGCATGGAGGGACCGCCGGTTGACACACACATGGGAGCACTACGTGCTCGGGGGACGGGGCGGATACGCTCTGTCGACGAGTGACTATTTCCAAAACTTAATATACTCGTCGGAAGACTAAAGAACGGACAAGATGTTTGCCAAAACTGCGCGGGGTTCTGCCTGGGTCTATAAAGTAGATAACGTTAAACTTTCTCCAGGTTGACTGCAGCGGGCTTGTCCTCCACAGCCCCTATTCCATCTCCACTGCCTCCCTCCCC
>Ga0247824_10002404_pt1 | contig 10453 bp, 13 predicted proteins | sample 13C_PalmiticAcid_FD_194412 | JGI IMG/M metagenome (GOLD analysis project Ga0247824, IMG submission 194412) | Soil microbial communities from agricultural site in Penn Yan, New York, United States - 13C_PalmiticAcid_Day48 | ecosystem: Environmental > Terrestrial > Soil > Agricultural land...
CTCCCCAACAACCCACCCCGCCGGCACCGCCGCCGCCGCCGCGCCCCTATCGGGGGGCAGAACGACAATAGTGGGGAACTCCACCACCGTCCGCCCGCTGAGCGCGCTCGTTAGCGTCTCGGACACGCCCGGGCCGAGGGGGATGAGCGTCTTTTGCTTTCCACCATGGTTTCTATCCCGCCCCCTGCTATTGCTACTGTTATTATCATCCCCCCTGGCGCTAGTAATATTGCTCCCCGCCCCCGCTGCCGCCTTCGACTGTCCCGTCGCATCGACCAGATAAAACGCCCACCCCCCCAACCGCTCCTCCAGCGTCGTCTCTGCGTGCGGGGCGGTGGTTGTCTGGCTCCAGGCGGTTGTGACGGGGGATTGGGACGTGTGCGGCTGGCTGGGCCAGGCGGCAGTTTCGGGGTTTTGGGTGGAGATTTGGGGGGGTTGTTTCTTCTTTTTGGTGAGGTTGTTTGGTTTGTGTTTCTTTGCAGTCCCCTCGTCGTCGTCATTATCCGTGTCAGGTTGGTGCGGTTGTTGTTCGCGAGCCTCGCGATTGAGTTGGCCGCGGTGCCAGTCGAGGGTGGATGCGAGGGCGGCGGCGAGCGGGATCCCCTCAAGGGATTTGTAGAGGATGCGGAGGGGCTGCTGCTGGTCGCCCTCCTGGGACAGGCCGAGGTCGGCCGCGTTGTACACGAGCCATTCCACCTGCCAATTGATCGTCTGTGTCCGCCTATTGAACGCTGTCTTGTTGTCGCGCTGCCGCGCCATGCCCTTGGGCATCGTGACGGCCTCGATGTCGAGGTGCCGTAGGCGGCGGCGGACGTGCTTGTCGAAGCCGTCGGTCAGCGGCGGGCCGGGCTGTGGCGCTCCCCGGGTGTGTCGGTTGTGGTAGGTCTGGGGTTGGGCGGGGATGTGGTGCAGCTCGTCGCCGTACCAGACCTTCTGGAACAGCTTGTCATCGTGGGGCGGGTGCAGCTCCTTCTCGCTGAGCAGCTGGCGGGCTTCGACGACGTCTTTTTCGGCACGCTGGCGGGCGCGCTCGATCGAGGTGAGGAAGTTGAAGTCGTGGTCAATTCCGGCGTCGGTCTTGAGCTGAGCGAGAGGGAGAAAGGCTCGGGGGTTGCGGACGCCATCGCACTCGGCGCGGGCCTTGTGTTTCTGGATGCAGCCCACCGAGCAGGTGCGCGCGCCGCATCGTGGGCACCGGTACTTGGGCGGCTCGGTGTGGCAGATGCTGCAAAGGGTGCTGAGGACCGTCTCGGACATGACGACAGTGTTCACGATTTCCGAGTGTCGGCTTGGATCGACACAATTGGCATGGTTGAGTCTTGGAGCTTGGGGAGTAGTCGTGGTTCTTGCGTCGAAGGACAACCGATAAGGCTTATCGCAGTTTTTTTGACGGCAGAATGGGTCCACCAGGAGCTGATCGATTTTACACCGCCTTCCCGAACCATGAGGCGGGTTCTCAGGGTTACTCACTCTGGCTCTTCTGTCACCTTGAATCCGAATCCTGCGCCATGGCGAATCCGGGTTTCGACTGAGCCATGGGTATCCTTCCAGCAGTGGTTGATCAGCCGAGTGGCGTGGTGGGCCTCCCCCACGCATCAAACCGACAACTCGGACACATCCACAGTGGCAAGAACAGCTGAATCGGTACACGGAGGTGGAATATGTTGACGAAGCAGATAGTTTCTAAATGCAACGAATGCGGGTATGTGGTGATGTGTAGGACGCTGCGGGATATCAAGGTCGTTAGACAAGTCAGACAACTTCACCCATAAGCATTCAGACAACGCATCCCAAAGTAACTCAATAAAAGGATAATAAACCTAAAGCTAGGGGAATACTACTCGACATGTGAGAATGAGAAACCAAGATACTAAGAGATCTCACACGCCCGAGCAAAGCTGCAAGCATATCCGTCGTCGTAACCGACCAGCACAGAAGAAGCCTCAAAAAAAGAACAGCTCGAAAAAAGAATCCCCTCCCCGCGAAAGTGGTATAAGAACAGAATATACAAATCCACACAAACACACACACGACAAAGTCCCAACAACATAAACCACTCCTTCACACACACAATCACTTTGCTTGCTTGCTTGCTCGCTCGCTCGCTAGGCCTCAAAATCGATATCAGAAAATATCAGACTCCCTTTCCCAAGCTAAAAAACCTCTAGCGCGTGCCGCCGAGCGCGCTGATCCGGGCGCCCGAGGGCCGGTGGATCAGGCTCTCCGCATGCTTACCCACGACTCCCGGTTCCTGCGGGGGGCCGGGGATGGGGTTGCTCTCGGACTCGGCGATGCGCTCATCACCGGCGAGGTCATCGACGTCCTCGTCGTCCTCGACGATCTTGGTGGGGATGTCATGCCCGCCCACGTGTCCGGCGCCCCCTCCGATGAGGTACTGCTGAGAGCCTCGCTCAGGGGTCGTGACGGTGGTGCTCGCGAAAGACATGCTAGTGCTGCTGCGGTTGGGAATGAGATCCGGTGTGGGTGGGATGCTAGAGATCCGCCCGCTGTTCGGTCGGAGGAGGGTGCTATCGTCACCGACATCGGACGTCGCCGCCGATGACCCATTGCCGTCGTCGCTGGCTGTGGTGGAGAGGGAACTCGCTCTCCTGCTTTTTGAAAAATCCCGAACTCGTGAAGCCGCAGACTGCGGCCTCCCGAGCTCGGCATCGTGTGCGAGTTGCAGGCCCTCAACGGCGGCCTGGCATTGTTCCGCAATGTTGCGGATGATGTGGGCGATGGCGTCCGTCTTGTCCTTGAGGTGGCGGTCCGCCACGTCAATGAACGTCTGCGTCGAGATGCGCCTGCTCGCAAGAGCGAGGTTCTTGATGAACCGGGCGTCGTTCTCGTCCACCTCCACACCTTGTTCTGTCATGGCACCATTAGAATCGCGCAAACACTTGCTACTTCGGCCTGGTCGTATCTTACCTTCAGCAAGAGCGGCAGCTGTGAGCTCCTCCTGGGCAGCGAACCCGGCCTCAATCTCAGCGGCAAGCTCCTCGGGGGACGTCAGCGTCTTGACGAGATGCTCCATGTGGTGGTGCTGGCCCGAGATCAAGCTGCGCAGGTGCAGCACGACCCGGCGGGCCTCGTCGCGTTGCCGGGCGATCGTCACGTTGGTGTGCTGGAGGGCGTTCAGTTCCTTCCTGTTCCTCTTGCGCTCCCGCTCCAGCTCCTCGGCGATCTCCTGCTGCAGGACAAGGGCCTCAAGGGCGTCGTCACGCTGCTTCTCCGTGCCAGCGAGGCGAACCGACAGCCTGGCGGCGTCGTCCTTCTGTTGGTCGAGGAGACCAGCCAGACGGCGGTTCTCGCGCTTGTGGCCCTCGATCTTGACCTTGAGGTCCTGGGTCTCCTTGGTGAGTGTGTCGGCAAAGGCTTGGAATTTGAGGAACTGCGTTTCTCGTCAGCAAAGGTAGGCGCGCACTGTCCGAGGCCATGTCCACTCACCTGTTGCTTCCAGCTCTCCAACTCCTCGATGAGGTAGTTGTTGCGCTTGCTGACCTTGCTGAGCTCCGTGTCCATGCGGCCCTTGAGGTTGATGAAATCCTGCCAAGCCTCCAAGGCGTCTCTCGAGTACTGGTTTCGCTCACGGACAATCTCATTAAGATGTCTCATTGAAACCTTGGTCATCAGCGGCTTCTTGACCGACCCGCCAAAGACAGCCTTCAAACCGGTGTTGCGGCCCTAGGTGATATTAGCATTTATCATCTCTCGCTTTTGGGGGAGGCTGCGGCTTACCATCTTCTCGCAGACATGATCCATGACGGCCATGACAGCATCCTGGTTCCACCACTCGGGGTCCTGAATCGACTCGACCTCGCCGCGCATGACGATGATCTGGCCAGCCGGCACAAGCTTTCCGCCGCCATACGCCGACCGCAGGTGCTGCGGCACGCCAGAGGGCGTAACATCGCCGTTCAGAGCCTGCGTGAGCCTCGTGACAAACTTGTTGCGCTGGCTGGGCTGGAGGGCAGTGGGCGGGTTTGAGGTGAGGACAAAGTTGCGGTCGAGGTCGACAACCAGAGCGTCGGTGGGAGCGCTGAACAGAGACCTGCACTCCGCCGTGATACCCAGAATGTACGGGCCCGGTTCCTCAACCAGGTCCTTGGCATGGCGGGCATGGACGACTGGGACGTAGAGGCCGCTCCACTCGTAGACGCGCACGCAGAACCGGACAGCTTCGGCAGCCATTGTGAGCATGGCGGGATAGTGGCTGACGAAAATGATGCGGCGAGTTGGCGAGATAGCCGCCTCGATCACGCCGACAATGTTGGGAATCGAAAGGCAGCAGAACAGCGGCCACATGGCAAAGTTCTGGAAGCCGGTTGGCGAGGACGGGAACTGGTAGCAGAGGGCGTAGTCCTTCATGTCGATCCGGACCAGGTCGTTCAGGCGGGGAGCAGGGAAGCTCAGAATCCGTGACACCTCCTCGGCGTGGAAGAGGTTCGTCGCCTTGTTCCAGTGGATCCACATGCCACGCAGATAGTCGCCGAGCAGGTTGTAGAGCGGATACCGCGAGAGGAACGACAGGCAGTAGGGAATCCAGTACTGCTCCTCCGGGTTGTCGTAGAAGTCGGGCTCCGTCCTCTTCCTAAGCTCGCGGATCGTCTCGGCTCGCTTCTCATCGGCGCGGGACCAGACGCGGAGGCAAATGCCGTAGAGTGTGTGTGACGAGTCCTGCTGGAGAACGAAAGCGTGGTGGACGCAGTGCGGCTGGCTGCGCCCAGTGCAGATCTCGACATCGTGGGGGAAACAGGCCTGCTAGAGTTAGTCCGTGTGTTCTGAAAGTCGTTGTCAAGACCTACCCTCATGGCAGAGTGCAGAGCGCGGGCAATCTCATTGTCCTGCTCCAGCCTCGGGCTGCTCCCCAAGATCTCAGGGAGCCAGAACTGAGGCACCGCGCCCTTCATGTGTCCAATCTTGCCCTGCACCGGCGTCGGGGCCTTCACCCACTGCGAGGGCTCCCGGCCGACGCCGCACACCATGTAGGCATGGGTGAGGGTCTTGGGAGTCCTCTGCTGAGGCTTCATGTTGAGGGTGGACGGGATCGGCTGCGTGATGCGCGAGTGGAGGGACGAGGTCCGGCTCGGGATGATGAGGTTGCTGTCGGCCTCGCGCGTGACGGGGCGGGTTTCGCGGTCGCCGGTCCGCGGGCGGGTGAACGAAGCATGGGTGTTGAGTGAGGGCGGCATGTTTGCGTTTTGGGTGCCGGCCTGCGCCGAGCAAAGTGTTTTGATGAGATGAGGCTCGTCGACAGCGATGGGATCCGCTGGTGGGAGATTTCGATAGTGGCAACTCGCCCGGACCAGCTCAATTAGTGGAAGAAACCCACGGCCGGCAAGCGGCGATCGGCCGGTTGGTCCTGGAAACAGGCGCCTGGCGTGTTTCGATGTTTCAACTCGACGTCGACGACGAAGGAACGAGGGCCCGACACGGCAAAAGCGACGAAGCGCTTGCGGTGTCTGTGAGGGGACTGCGCAGACAAACGCAGATTGTCGCCGCCTCCTGAGACAAACGAAAGCGCGGGGGGAGAGACAGACAGGCTCGCTGTTGATGCTCCCGGTGCTCAGTGCTACCCACGCGCTGCTGGGTTGTCCCTGGGAGGAAGGAGACAAGCGCGAAATTGAGTGCAGGAGCCAAGGTTGGAGCGAGAGGCACGAGGAACAGGAGAAGAAGGCTCGGAGGAAAGAGAAGGACCGAGCGCCGTGGAGAAACAGTGGCACACTCCCGTGGACCCCTGGGCTTGCAAGTTGCAGTCGTCTGGCAGAACAACAGCAACGGAGCGGGAGAGTGGTCCAGGCGTGGTCCCGGCGCGGCCCCGGAAAGAGGCCAGGATGTGACGAGAAAACGGCAGCAAATGTCGACAAATGAGGGCTCTTGAGGTGCGCCGCGCTCAGCTCGACGGATTCGCCAATTCGTCGCAACAAGAGAGAGACCCCAGAAAGCAAAAGCAGGCTGCAGGTGCAGACCCAACAGCAGCCAAGCAGCTTGAGGCAATTGGGGCCCGCGACGGGGAATTGGGAAATAAGGTGGAGGGCGCTAGGCCATGCTGAGGCTGGATGCAGGAGGACCCTGCAAGGGGAAAGCAAGGGGCACCAGCAAGGGGTCCGCGCACGCCAAGGCCAAGAGGGTCGTTTCGCCCATCGAACATGTATTCGGTACTTGCAGCTTCGGATGGCGGTTTCAAAGTGCTGATGCTGAGTGGCAGGAGCTCTGGAAAATTCTGGGAATCCAACCAAGCCTGGTCCGGATGTGGCACCACTCAAAGTCACCAGTACTTGGCTTACCCCTGCTCCTTCCTCGAGCATTTCCAGGTTGCCGACCGAGCCTTTGCTGCCTTCAGCAAATCTTCGCAGTTCGTGGGATTTGTTCTGCACATCTTTTCCACTGCAACGCAACGCAACTGCAATGCTGCGTTTGTGCATGCAGGAAACGCCGGCTTCTCGCATCTTGCATCGATAGCGCTGTCACGGTAGCTGCTTACGTTCTCTCCGACTGCCCAGGCATTGGATCAAAAACAGGATGACAACGGTGTTTGTTTGTCGCGCAACATTGGCAGTTCTGGCACCGCTGCTGCGACGTGGTTAGCTGCCGACTGACCGAGTGTGACGGTGGTGGTGGGCTCAATGGAAGCACATCTCAGGGGCTCTGTGATGGTGCAACTTCGTGGGTGATCCTTCCCTTGCACAGCGCCACTCCCTTGAGAAACCATGCGCTCTGCCCAGCCAAGCGAGCCAGCCCGATCTGCCGGGTCGGCCAAAGGCGCCAGGCGTTGTCCGAGCTTCTCTGGGTTTGTCGCCATTGTTGGGTCTTCGAGAAGACGGAGGCGGCTTTCCCATCTCACGAACCAGCCCGAGCGAACGGCGCACACGCATCGTGGAGCTGCCAGTGGAGGTCTCGTTTGAGGAGCCCGGGCCCGATGTCCAGAACAGGCAAAGGTGAAGAGGGATCGGCGTGCCCCGGCCCATCCGGCATTGCCAAAGGGATGGGTGTCAGACATTTGCCCGTCACACGATGCAAAGGCAAGAAGTTGGGAGAGTCGACGGGGAGGGCAATGAGATTTGACCAAGCAGGGATACCCCCACAGCAGCCTGCTTCGTATTTGACCCTTGCCCAAGGCTTTGTGACAGAACACCAAAGTTTGTCGAGCTGCACTTTATCTGAAGCTCTCACCGCGGCAGGGACTGAGAGCGTGAAACGGTGGCAAGCTGTGGTGGGGCTTCAGGCTCTGCTGGTTGCTGATGCGCTCTGACCCCGATCGGTGCCTCCTCTCAGCTCCGATCTTTTGCAGAGCTCCTCCACTGCGGGGCACAACCTTCGAACCTCGTGGGGTTCAGTCGTGGCGAGCTCTCACTCCCGCATTTGGTGTTGCAAACTGGGTGGTGTGGCGGGCGTGGTGGATCAAGCCCCAATGCTGCTGTGCACCCCGTTCGTTTATCGATGCAGCACGAAGACGCTGGCAACCTGCGTCGTCGATGCCGGGTTCCTTGTCGCTGCCACCGCAAACAGCCAGATACAAGACACTCCACACCGTCATCGATGCACTGCACAGACATTGTGAGGCATAGACACCAGAACCTGCCCTGCTATCTTGGGGTCGAGGCCGGTCCGGGCTCCCACAAGCGAGTGATACGACTGAGAATCAATCTCGGTCGGCTGCTTCCCATAGTGCTGCCTTTGTTTGGACAACAATGACCAAGAGTTCCTGATTATGCTCAGTATTTCCTCACTGCAAGTTGACTCGAGCCTCAGAACTTGAGTCTAGAGAACACGAACAACCCCCTTCTCATTGAGTCGCAATGCGTGGTCACCGCAAATCAGGTTCTCTTCGTCGTACCCACAACGTCTAGCCACTTACACTAGTCCAGCCACGACCAGATCGCCGTCTTCGGCATTCCCGACCCTTCATGTTGACCCAAGCCATCCTCCTCATGCAGCCTTTCGAGCCAGCCACAGTACATGCTCACAACCCCACATCCATCATAACTCCACGTCCACCTCCCTAGGTAGCTTGCTCTCCTCAAGCTCTCCAGCAACGAGGGAAGACCCAAACCCCCCACCCCCCAGCAGCAACCATCCTCTTCACTATTTCCTGCCCAAGTACATCGGCACCCCTTCAGCATTCCACATATCATGATCCTTCAACCTACACCATCTCACTCCATCCCCCTCCCCAACACCCAGACCCTGCGGAATACGTACACTTGTCAACTTGTCAAAGACACTACAATCCTACCTAGGTATCAGCCGCCCCATGCAGCAACCAGCCCAAACCCCAGCCCGTAGACACAAGGAAAGAGAGGGGGAGAGAGAGCCACACGGACCTGTCCCTCGACCCCTCCACCATCCCTTCCTAACTCTCGCAGTGAGTCGAAGCAGTCAAATAGTCTTCCAGACCGGAGCCCACCACAGTCCACAGTCCACAATTCGCACTACCCCAACTGAACGCAGCTCAACACCCACACCAGACATCTCGCCAGCCACTCGCTCGTCTCGTCTCGTCTTGTCTTGTCCCCGCTGCTGATGTTTGTTGATTCCATCCCCTCTCTCACAGGTACGCAGGGAGGCAGGCGGGTTCACAGGTTTCCGTCATCATACTACCTTGTTCCTTCCTCTACTTAGACAGAGATGGGAATAGGGTTCAGACATGTTAGACATTCCGTTACGATGAGAACGGGGAAAAGAAGGACATCAGTCTGAGTGGAAGTTTTCGTGTTGTTTTGAGTCTATCTTTCGTGTTGTTTTGAGTGTGTGGTGATTAAGCCAAGTTTGCTGATGAGCTTGGTTGGAAAGGACTTTTCGTTGCTATCACCAGCACCTTGAAATATGTTTCAACGCCTGGGCATGGAGGGAGTGAGAAGGATATCCAGACCGAACCATCAACATCGCGGCGGCGACAGAGCACATATGTGCACATACAAAGGGAGTATCATGCAGAAGAACCATGCGGTGCGCGGGAAAGTATTTTCATAGATTATCGTCATCATCCCAAATCCGATGATGCCCAGGCAAATAACCCACTCCCCCCAGGCAATCAACCAACCCATCCCGTGCCAGCATGCGCCAAAGCCGTCCACTCCGCCAGCTGCCTGGCCGGCAAATGCACCCGATCAGAACAGACCAAACCAGACCGCGCGAGACCTGATCCCGATGCCGTACCACACTGCAGCGGGCATCTACCCAGCGAGTGACCAAGCGGCCCAGTCCAGTCCACGTCCTATGCCCGACCCACCGCCAGCAGCATTATGGATGTCCATGCCAGGTGTCTGTCCCATCGTCCCTGCGCCACCAAGATCATGCGAAGCGCAGCTCTGCGTCAAACTCCAAAGATTCGCCAATCGTCAAAACCCCAGTGTTTTCCTCTTTCGTAGCGTCATCGTCCCCCCATGAACTCCCGTCCCACCCCGAAAACAAACGATGCTGGGAGCCAAATGCCGCCGCCATAAAGTAGAAAAAAAAAGCAATCCGCAGTCCCAATCCAGAGGTAATGACTAGTGGTACAGAAAACGCCGGCGCCTCACGTCAGTGTGAGCGCAGCTAGGATGTAGCGTAGGAAAGCAATCATTGAGGCGCCGCCTGGGGCTCGCGCGGGGGGCGGAATCCGCCGTTACCGCCACGGCCGCCACGATAGCCGCGACCGCGACCGCCACGGCCACGGCCACGTCCACCACGGAAACCGCGGTAGCCTCCATCGACGCTGCCCTGGCCAAAGGTCTCAATGTTCTTGCGAGTCTCCTCGCCGCGCCACTGGGGTCCGCCAAACTTCTGCGTGGCGTTCTCCCTGTCCTTCATCTCGCTCGAGATGTTGTCAAAGAACGATTTTGTCTTGTTGTACGCCGCCTCAACGGGGGCGGGGGCGTCAGCCGCGACCGCAGGGCTAATGGGCTCTGCACTGGGCGCCTCATTGAGTGGCGAGCCAGCAACGGCCTCCTTGACGACGTCTTGCTTGTTGAACTTTGCGTTGGCCGATTCAAAGTCGAAGTCGGCGTCGGGAACCTCGACCTTGGCGGGACGAGGACCGCGGCCACGGGCGGGCCGGTTGCTCTGCCCTGTGCGAGCGGCGTTGATCCGCATTTCGTCCACCTTCTTGGTCAGGTTGTCCATTCCGTTTGCCTCAGCCTGCAGCGAGGCGGCCGAACCGTCAAGCTTCGCCATAGCGACCGCCACTGCCTCCTTGGCAGCCTGGGTGGCATTCCTCAACGCCGCAGCAGCTGCAGACGCGCTGGGCTGCTCGGTGGCGGGCTTGGGCACAGCCTGAGTCTGCTGAGAGACCTTCGCAGTAAGCGCAGCCGGCAGAGGAACTGCAGGAAGGATTTGGGTCGGACGACTGCTCTTAGGTCCCGTAGGAATATTCATGCCCGGCGCTGTAGGAGCGGGGGCCGTATTGGCAAGAGACGCAGCTGTGGCCTTGACCTCCTCCACTGACGGCTTGGATTCCACCGGCGGCTTCTCA
>Ga0247824_10002405_pt1 | contig 10452 bp, 10 predicted proteins | sample 13C_PalmiticAcid_FD_194412 | JGI IMG/M metagenome (GOLD analysis project Ga0247824, IMG submission 194412) | Soil microbial communities from agricultural site in Penn Yan, New York, United States - 13C_PalmiticAcid_Day48 | ecosystem: Environmental > Terrestrial > Soil > Agricultural land...
CCCCGCAAGGCACGACGCAGTACGCGCTCGTGGGGCTGGCGTGGTTGTCGCGTGTTTTTGGCTCCTGGCTGACGCCGTAGTTGGGAGTCTTGATGGTCGAGTAGACCACGGCAGGGTTCTTGTCCGTGGTGAGGAAGACGATGGCCGGGAGGGTGGTGGTCTGGACGCCAAAGTTGTAGCTCTCGGTGGTTGTTGTCACCTCGCATGTCATGTACTTGGTCCCCGTGCCCGTCGACGCGCAGATCGAGATGGTCAGCCGCGGAGGAGAGACGGGGATGATGCAGGACTGGGTCGGCTCCGGAATGGCGAGAGGAGGATACGGCGGGGTGTAGTCTTCTGGATTGCCGAACCAGGTGATGGTGCTTGTGTGGGTGATCGACCAGCTCGTGGGGGCAGCCGTTAGATCCGAAGGCTTGCAATACCTGACGGATCCGGAAGGAATATAGGTGAATGTTTCGTTGCCAGAGCGTGTCGACGTGGCGAAGGTCGTCTGGCCCCCGCTGAGCTCGGCAGATGATGTGACCTTGTATCCGAGGTCCACGCTTTCGGTCGTGTCCTGGATGATCTGGACTGAAGTTGGTTTGGGAGGGCCTCCTCCAGGCGGGCCACCACGCGGCCCTGTTGTCGTAGCCTGGGTGGCTGTGGTTGCTCCAGCCTGAACAGCTGTTGTTGCCGGTGCGGGCTGGCCGAGGTCGTAGGTGCTAGTCGACCCGGAGTCGGGAGCAACGGGCCTCCCTGGCCGGGTGGGCGGGACTCTGACTGACGATGTTTTGGTCTCTGCTGGAGGCGGCCCCTTGGTCGTCTCCGAAACAGGGTCGACAGTGATTTTCGTCGGATCCGCAGACCGGCTGGGTGCACGCGTATCCGAGGTCAAGGTCCCGCCAGCTCCAAAGGCCCCTGGATCAACAAACTCGGCCCCCGTTGACGTGGCGAGAACTGGCTCTGCTTGGACCGTTACCCCTAACCTGCTGGAACTGAAGCCCTGTGGTCCGGTCCCTGGCGAACTTCCTCCTCCTGACGGCCCACTCCCAGTCGAGTCCCCCAGTGAGCTGGCAACAAGTGCTATTGTTGCCGGCTGCGATGGCGACACCACGTCCTCCAAGCTCGCCGTGCTGGAACTGACGCTGCCAGGGGCGTCCTGGACTGTCGTGCCGGTCCCATCCTGACGTCTAAATCGAGCAGCTGTTGTGAGAGTCAGCGCCAAGAACCCCGGTCTCATTTTTTCTTCTTCCTCTGGTGAGTGAATGCTAACCTCCGAGGGCGCTGTCGAACCCAAGACCGGAGAGCACTGCGATGGAGAGCAGTACTTGTCTGCCCCCGACCATGCTGAGCCGGTTCGGGGGAGCCTTGTTTGGTGCTTGCGCTGCGCGTCTGCGGCCGTCGTCTGGTCCTGATACGGCCCCGGTCCGCCTCGTCCAAGCATCTGAGCTGCTGCTGAGCCCGAGATGTTGTTTAATCACCAGGATCTCCTCACCATCGCGCCCAATGGTGGCATCACGGGGTTTTCTCTGGGGAATGCGGGAGAGGAGGGACGAGACAGGAAAGAAATGCTCTCGAGTCGACAGGACAACAACCCGGGCAAGGGTGCCGGGAATTGGACGGGGGATCCCGTCGAAGATCCGTCGACGATCCGAGACAATAGGGCAAAGTAGCGGCCTGCTAGCCACCGCGCATCAGAATAATTAGTGTGCAAATCCCCTCGCCAGCGCCCCGTACGCGAGGACGGGGGAGCATCTACAGGGCAATTTGCGCACTGGGGTTGAGCCTAATAGCCTGCTGTGGGACGTTTTCATTTACTGTGTGCCCACAGTCATGTAGGGTGCCGGCCACGAGGGCAGAAGCTCCTGGAGGGAGAGATCCGGGGGGGAAACAGGCGCGTCGCCAAGGGCCGATGAATGAGCCAGGGGTCTGGATGAGGATCTGTCATGCACCGGGGTAATCCCTGCCAAACCAGACTCTCCGAGGGGACGGGACATTGATGAGAAACGGGTGAAGGCCCTCGATTGGTCCGTGGCTCGGCCAAAAGCCACGCCAGCTGCCGGCTGCTGGGCAAGGGGAGGCCGAAGCAGAGCCAGGAGGTCGGGGGGCCAGGGCCTCGGACCTTGGCCCTCGATAGCGTGCGCGGTGTTGTTCGATCGAAGAAACTTGGTCTTGGCCTCAAAACCTTATTATGGACGAGGGGATCTCGACGAGCGTTCACCTCAGGAACAGAAACGGGGACGGGGCTCCTCGAGGCTGGCATTGACGCGCATGCATGGACTCGGGCGGATGCGCCCCAAGGTCGCCGACTCGTTAATGAGCGGCGTGCGGTTCAGTGTAACGGAACAATTGATGGAAGACTGCCGAGAACCACTGACAAGGAGCAAGGCCTTCCGTTATCGTCTGGCTTGGCGACATGCTGGTACCGCAACTGTTTCTGTTCAGCCGTCGCCGAGTAAGGCCGTAGGCGAGGCCCTGTTGCCAGTGGAAGCACATGCGCCTCGGCGTGACTTCCCTCACTCGGCCAAACCTTGACCAGAAAGTCGTTTGCGCATTGTAGTCCAGAGCTTCAGAAGCATGTCCTGCGTATTCTGGAGACACCAGGACCCCATCCCATGGGGTCGTGCCCGCTCAGTCGATAGCAGACGGTAGAGGATGACGGCCGGGGCATGAGCATACCACAGTACAATTTCGACATGTTCATGCCACCAAGTCGCCGCCCTCTGCAGCGTCCCAGTCGCTTCTCCGGGTGCCGCCACCGATCGACGATGTCTGGGCAGCTTGACAGTGGGGAGGAGGCGTTCCTCTGGAGCCAGGGCCTTCTCGGCAATTGGTGAGCTGACGGAAGAGGAAGCTGGGGGTCCCGACCAGCCGACAGGTGGAAATCGAAGTTGCATCTCGATCTGCCCACCACGGTGGAGGGTGGAATTGGTGGCGTCAGCTTGCGAGGCCTGCTTGTTTCGAACTGACAGCTATAGCCCAGGGTCCGTTATGACGGTGCGTCAACAAGAAGTCATTTCTGCGCCCCATTGCTCCTCCAACATTCCATGAGTGAGCACAGAGAATTTGGCTGTGCAGCCGGAATGGACGGAGTAAGACGCGCGCTTGCTTTCTTGTCTGGGCATTTTGTTCCAGCAGATCAACAGCGCTGGCATGGTGTGTTTCGGAGACCACTGACGAGGAACCGGGCCCGTCCCATGGTAACATCCAAAGTCCAAGAAACCTCTGGGTGCACCACAGCCCGCTCCGCAGCCAATGACGGGGCAGCGCAAGCGAGCAACGGGCGAGGCTCAACATGTTGCTGGATTCTCGGATCAGTCAGTGGCCGAAGACAAGAAGATCAAAGCCGTCATCGCCTGCCGCGAGCAGGAAGAAGCAGTTGCTGGTGCTTGGCGGGCGACTGAAGATATCTGCGCAGACCTGTCCAGCCTCAGCCAGCTTCTCGTGAAGCTTTGCACCTGCCTCGCCGTCGCACACTCTCCACCAGCACACGCGCAACGCCTTCCCAATTGAGACGTAGTGAGTGCGACGACGACAGCACAAAGGAGTCGGCGTGAGGAATCCGCAATGGTTAGACAGGTGTCTTGGAGCTGGATCGCGAAGCCAAGAAGGCCGAGGGTGTGCTGCTTTGTCTCTAAGTGGCCGTGGTCGGTGAGAATGCGTCTCGTTCCAGTCCGTCTCCCAAGATTGAGCGGCGTCGTCAAGTCCGTCAACACCACCACGCCCGTTTGCTCAGTTACTGGCGTTCCGCAAGCAGGAGCTCGCGGGACCAAGCAATTAACAAGCCGTCATGTGGCTCTCCTGCGTGGACGGAGCAACGAGCTGGATACGGTGAGGGCTTGATTGGTTGTGCCGGCAAAATGGTGGCCTTGAATTTAGCCAGAGTGGTCTCACCCTCTCAATGGTGAAATATATTACCTCTGCCGTGTCCGATGCATCCCTCATGCCTGTTCAGGTTCACCTCTCTTCCCCTCATTGCCCACCGGAATGAGGTCTGCCTGGAAGGAAGGAGGACTTCTCTGCGGCCGATATTTGGCCAATATATGTGCAATTGCCAACTTACCTATGGGAGTGTGAGCCGACTGTCTGTCGTTGGGAACTTTCTTGCGGTCCGCCATTGGCGCGCAAACCAGCAGATGCTGTGAAGGATTCGTGAGCTGTTAGCCGCGTCGATTATCTCAGCGGCCTCAAAGGTTTGACAAGTCGGGCTGCTTAAAGTCGACGGTGTTCATCCAAGCCAGGAGTGAGTGCGTGCTGGAGACTCGGACGGTCCTCCGTTTTACTCGTTTCTTGGTGGCGAGGACGGGGTAACATGTCTAGCTGGCCAAGAACACCCCCCTCCCAGTTTCACCAACGAGACCGTCTCCCCGGCATTTGCGGTACCAAGAGCACGGCATACAGCTTCCAAGCGAGGTTCCCCGCAATATCGCTTTGGTTGACAGTGATGCGAACCGCCGATGCATGCCGACCGCGCAGCTCATGACATGACGGATTGGCGACGGCCCAAGGGGTTTAGTATGATGGATGGTGATGTCAACACTCTGGGCTTCAAGGCGGCTCTTGGGGGGGGGGTGCGGATCATGGCATCATGGCCATGATGTTTTTGAAGCCGATTGATGGCAGTCTCCAAGGTCTTGGGCTCCCGCCTGGCGCCCTCTCCGGGTATCGCTCGGGGCCGGTGGGCGGCTTCACCGATGGTGGGTTGGCCTCGGCTGGGGTTGCTCGAAGCAGGGCGGAGGCACGGGCTGGACGAGCGGTGCGCCTCAGACGGACCCTGGCGCCCTGATCGAAACGCCCAACTCTAATCGGACAGTTCGTCTGGATTCCAGCCAGTCTCGATCCGCGTTGAGGCCCAACGCCGCAAACCTCGTGTCGGGAATCTCTCAGCCACCGGAGCTAGCCCGCATCGACACGCCACGTGCTGCTGAGGCTGGTCGCTGTGGTGTTTGGGTGTCCCGATGTAGCCCAGGTCCAAAAGGGACTGTGGTTGTGCAAGCCCGGGACTGTGTAGCGCTGAGATCCAAATAGTGCGAGCTGCTGTGCTTCGCATGGCGTCGTGTGCGCGCTTGATTCATTTGGCTGGCAATTTACAGACGGCTTCCGCACAGCAAAGTGCCGAGAGGGGGGCGGGAGTTCGGGGCAGGGCGCCTCGTGGATGCTACTGTTCCTGAATCCTCGTCTGTTTTGTGTTTGGAGGAACGGAGAAGCTGGAGACCAGGCCAGAGGGGCATGGCTTGGCGACCCAAGCATTTCAGCGACTTCTGGTCCTCAGTTTCCCGGGGCGGGCCCTTTTAGCCAGCAAGCCGAGCAAGCCCAACCCCTGCCGTGCCTGAGCTTGCTCCCTTGCTTTGGGGAAGTGGGGACGAACCGCGTTCTTTCCCAGGGGCCAGCCCAGGGCAGGGATCCATGGTGCTCAGTCTGGAGGAAGGGGCTGCCGGCGCCCAGCCAGCCCAGTCCCGCGGCCAGTGCTCAACGTTATCGCACCCCCAGAAATTGAAGGTCCAGGCAGGGTCAGGTCGAATTGAGACTTCCGCTCCTGTGTGCGTGCGTTCCTGCCGTTGAACCGTTGCCCGCCTGAACCTGCTCCCTGTTCATCCCAACGCCGTGATCTGTCAACCGAACTGACCCCAAACCTTGAAAATTTCCCACGCATCACCCAAACCGCTCCCATCATCAACTGCCCGGATTCGTGAGATGCAGCCTGAGCTGGGGGTAAATTGACCTCGACATCTGGCCGACATCTGACCCCCTTCGATCCCGCAGCCCGGCCCAGTCCAGGTCCATCCAGTTCACAGACGAGACGGGCTGCTGTGGTGCTGCCACCCGCAGATCTTTCCTGCTTGAGCAGCTGCCCCAAAAATCCCCAGGAAGGCAAGACATCTCATCCCATCTGTCCAATCCAGCCCACCCGTCCCGAAAGAATCTCTGTGGATTTCCCGACTGGTATTTTCCGCCGTTGCATTCCTCGTCCCACGCGACGCTGCACCCGCATGCCCGGTCCCTCTCTTCCACCCTCTCTCTCCCTCCGAGCCCAACTCTCGCTCTGTACGGGATACCGAGGACGTCGCTGTCTGGTCGATCTCTCTCTCCATCCACCCAGCGTTTTTACTGTATCCAATCTTTTGTTGTACGCCGCGACTCTGCTGGCCGGCATGAAGTGAGAGCAGGGGCTCGATCTTCGCAGTCCGACCTGATCCCCCCGTACACACCGACCTGCCCGTGACCTCGCAGCGTGGCCACCGCTCAGTTCTCACCACTCGCCACTAACACGCTCTGCAGCTCATGGCACACCGACACGGCCTCTCAAGCGTCTTAGGACCTCTCGTCTGGTGACAGAACGCCGTTGGCCGCGCGGAACCCGGGCCCGGGCGGGTGCTGCAACAATGCGGTTGCCCTACCTCGGGGCCGCTGTCGTTCGTGACGCTCTGCTGCTCCTGCTGCTCTCTGTGTCGCAACTCGCTGCTGCCGCCGCTCCATCAGATCCACCAAATCCAAGTCCCCTCTGGATCCAGCCATCTGGCGAGTGGTGCGTTCCCTGTGTCCCTCGTTTCCCTGCTCGTCTTACGCTGTACCCCTGCTGACTGGCCTGACAGGTATGGCATTGACGGGACTTGGTCCAGCTTTGCTTTCTACGTGGGCTCGCCTGCCCAGGTAGTGTACCTGACTGTCGCCACGGCTCTGTCCGAACTCTGGGTCGTCTCAAACGGTGGATGCGTTCCAGGTGGGTGACGTTTTCCTGCGACGATGCTCGCTGTCTCGCTAACCAACGGTCAAGTTCAACTATGTATCGATGCCCGGGGCGGTGTCTTCGACCGCGCAGCATCCGAAACATGGCGTTCGCTGGGGAGTTGGCAGTTGGGCATGAATTACACGGGCATGGGGGGCAACGGGGACTATGGGTTGGAGACGCTCGCCTTCGTCAACACGGTGACGCGCTTCTCAAGCGCCGTCGAGGGCGCCCTGGTGGCGGCCATTAATGACACCAACTACTATCAGGGCTATGTGGGCGTCGGCGTGACGCAAGGAAAATTTGGATCCAACCTCACCAACCCCTTCATCTCACAGCTGGCCCAAACCTACGGCACCATCCCGAGCCACGGCTACGGCTACACGGCGGGCGCCTACTATCGCACAAGTACGTTGCTGTCACTCCGTTGCCGTGTATTCTTCAATTGCTGACCCCGTCACAGACGGCAAGAGTTCCGGCACTGTCGCCTCTTTGACATTGGGAGGCTACGACAAGCTGAGGTACGAACCGCACGACACCACATTCTCGCTCGATCCGGTAACACGGCTGCCCACGGTACGGGTACGGGGGATAACTGCCCGGGTTCCCTCGATCGAGCAGGTGCCCTCAAAGAACTGGACCTCTACGGAACGCTCGCTTGTGGCCATGGACGACTCCATCATTGCCGTCATTGACTCTTCAACGCCATTTCTTTGGCTCCCCACCGAGGTCTGCGAGCGCTTTGCTGCTGCTCTCAACTTGACGTGGCGAGAGGATTTGGGCGTCTACGTCTTTTCTGACGGAGCCCAGTATACGCAGTACCAAACCGACACGGCATTGTCTTTCACCTTCACCCTTTCCAGCTACCAAAATGCCGACAACTTCGGACAACCCTTCAACACCCCTGGCGTCGTCAACATCACGATCCCCTCCGCCGCGTTCGCACAGCTGTTACGTTACCCTTTCAAGAACGTCATCCAATTCCAGGCTTCCAGTGTCCCATACTTCCCCCTGAAACGGTCCACCAAGCAAGGGAACAACAACCAGTACATTATAGGCCGCGTGTTCATGCAGGAAGCATACATCATCACAAGTTACGACAGGGGCAGCTACTCACTCCATCAGGCTCGCTTCCCCGACAATGCGCGCACGAACTACTCGCTCGACGCCATCACGAGGCCGGCGGATAGCCCATACCCCAAGTTCGAAAGTGAACCTGCGCCCAGCCACGGACTAAATGCCGGACAGACGGCCGGCATTGTGATTAGCGCGTTTATCACGGGCAGCATTATCGCTCTGATCCTTTGGTTCTTCCTCATACGCAAACGGAAAGAGAAGCGAAAGGAGCCCGCGGGACAGGAGGAGGAGAACAAGGATCCGGTACCGACTGTGGAAGAAGAAGAGGAGGAGCCGAGAAGCCCGGTCAAGCGAATGTTTACCAAGATCATCCGGAGGAAGCGATCCAGGAGACCCGCCGTGAACGAGACCAATGGGACTAGCGCGCGCCCCGTTGAGGTAGGGGCCGACGCACAGCATCAAGTATTCGAAATGCCGGTGCCTCCTGAGCCAGTTGAGTTGGATAGTCAAGATATTGGGGACGACGACACCGAGTTTGGCGTCGACAGCACCCAGGGGCTCAGCCAGTACGAGATTACCCGGCGGAAACTGGACCGGCAGCTGCAAGGGCCGGTGCCGAGCTACACCCCGACAGCAGGAATGCCCCCGAGTTCGGGGCAAGAAAAGTCAGCGCAAGACATCAGCCCTGTTGCTCACTACAGGCCGTCCGATGACCCGTCGCCGGCGTCCTCACCAACCTACGCCAACACCAACTCATTCCCTGGTTCCCTCCCGTCCCCGATAACACCACACGGCGATTGGACGAACCGAGGGTTTGACCTTCCCTCACCAATGACGGCTGCACCGCCATTACACCTCCTCCACGCGCCTTCGAGCACGTCTGACCCCACCTATTCACCCGTCTCCCCCAACTCGGCACATTCGCCACACACATATGCTCCCTCGTCCGTCACCCTCTCAGGCTCGAACGCCTCTCCCACATCTCCGACGGGATCCATGCAGCTGCCCTCTCCAACATTCCAACGAACGCCCATCGACCCATCACGAGTGGTGTGCCTGGGACCGCTACCAGAGAACGTTCAGCTGCCACGCGCTCAAAGATCAATACCACGGATCGTGACTCCAGGCGATCCTGGGGCCGAAGCCGGGCTGGACCATCTACGCCCCGAGGACCTGCCGCTCCCTCAGACTCTAGGACATCATCGGTCGCACACGCAAGGCTCGACCGACACCCTCGGCAGCAACTTCACCGTCGACGAAGAGCACATGCTCAGGACGGACGAAGTGCCGGGTCAGCAACTGAGCACGGCAGAGGAGCATGACCGCCAGGACCACGACCACGATATACCGCGCAGCCCACGCAGCATGGAGCGCATCGAGGGCGGCGCCGAGCTCATCCATGTACCGCAGGTCGCCGAGAAGCGGTATAGCTGGGAGGAGGGCGGCAGCATGGGTTAATCGGTTTATCTGCCGCTGATCTAGGGCGTATGCGCCCAACGTTTTTTTATGTCACACGGCTTGTGATTTCGCGAATTTGGATACCGGTGTCGGGTCATATACCACCAACCACCATGACTGGTTTTTCTTTTGCGTTGTGTTTTTAGGCGATACAACGGCGGGCAGCGAGGCGTTTGGAGTGTGGTTTACTATCTAGCGCAAAACGGAACGGCACGGCCGGAGCGGGATATGCGGTCTGCTTTTCTCTTTTCGGATCTTGTTTTGTTTTTGGCGTTGAATCTACCGATTTAATTTGGTCCAGAGGGCGGCTGCGCAAGAGGCGGAGAGGAGCAACTCTCTACTCAGAGAGGATGCCTGGGTTCCTTGTACAAGGTCGTCTGAAGAACGGCGCTAGGAGGAAGGGTCTTGGGCCTGGCTGCAAGAGCGGATACCACGGCATCCAATGTTGGACGAAGTGGTGGTCGAGCCGAGAGAGATAGCAGAGGTAGAAGAAACCAGACACAGTTTTCCAATGAGCATATCATCGGGCTCGTGAATATCCCAGTAGTTCTCGGAATGTCCTTCAAACCAACTCCTCGACAAAGCAACAATGTTATGGATCCCCACAATCGTGGTCAAACCCTCTCCGCCCTAGACATTTACGGAGCACCTCGCATAATTTGAGACTGAGGTGCCGGGCAACAGTATCTCTCTCCAACAACTCGCAAATGTTCTGACCGGGGTGGTCCACATGGATAGCTCCAATTAAGTAGCTTCTTTGAGAGGCACGTTGCTGCCCATCCTACAATACAGTATGACATTCATCTTACTTTCTGGTGCTGCTTTCATGTCAAATGGCGCCATAGCCGCTGCTGGCTGTCCTGTTGCCCGAATAGATATTCTCTCTATGAACTCCCGAATCTCCCGATCTCCCCTGGTCATACAAGTCTCAAGTCTCATGTCGGCCGCTCGGTGGTTTCAAAGGCAGAGAGTTGGTTATCGAGCCGAAACGGAAAAGCCCATGTCCCTTCCCCTCTGAATGCAAAGACCTCGAATGCAAGATCTCGTTGCGCTGTGCTTTGCAGCATCCCCTATCTCCGAACCCCCCCTCGCCCAATAACAAGATTACCACGTCTCCTGCCAATAGGTAACCTTCTCCGCATTCACAAGCCACGCCTCGGCCTGCGCGGCGTCGGCCACCACCTTGCTCAGGACCAGCGCGTCCACCAGCG
>Ga0247824_10002406_pt1 | contig 10452 bp, 6 predicted proteins | sample 13C_PalmiticAcid_FD_194412 | JGI IMG/M metagenome (GOLD analysis project Ga0247824, IMG submission 194412) | Soil microbial communities from agricultural site in Penn Yan, New York, United States - 13C_PalmiticAcid_Day48 | ecosystem: Environmental > Terrestrial > Soil > Agricultural land...
AAGACACACGGTCGGCACGCCGCGAAGTCGCGGCCGCACTCGGCCAGGTGAAAGAGGCGCGCTTCCAGCGGCTGCTCATTCCCCTGCTGCACGATCCCTACGGCGATGTCGCCGATGAGGCGATGGAAAGCGTGCGCAAGAGCGGCACCGCGGATTTCATGTTCGTGCCGGTGCTGGTCAGCCTGCTGCGCAACCGTCATCTGAAAGGGCGTGCGCGTGACGTGCTCGTCAGCTATGGCGAGGCGGTCATCGATCCGCTTGCCTACTTCATGGCGGACGAGCAGGAGGACATCTGGATCCGCCGCCACGTGCCGAGCACGATTGCAATGATCCCGTCGCAGAAGGCGGCCGACGCGCTGCTCGCTCGAATCGACGACCCTGACGGGTTCCTGCGCTACAAAGTGGTGTCGGCACTCGGCCGGGTCCGGCGAGCGGACGAGCGCCTCAAGTTCCCGCCCGAGAAGATCGAAGCGTCGATCACGCGCGAGGCGCGGCACTACTTCACGTATCTGTCGCTGCGGCACAACCTGACCGGACGCGGCGAACTGGACAATGCGTCGCTGCTGGCGACGGCACTGCGCCAGAAGATGGAGCGGGCGGGAGATCGGATCTACCGGCTGCTCGCGCTCATCTATCCGCCCAACGACATCGCGGCGGCCCAGTGGACGCTCGCCCAGGGCGACGCGCGGAACCGCGCAAGCGCGTCCGAGTACCTCGACAACCTGCTGACCGGCAACATCCGCAAGATGGTGATGCCGGTGCTCGAGGACATGCCGGTCGAAGAAAAGGTGCGCCGCGGCAACGTGCTTATCCGCACCCGTCCGCGCGATGTGGAGGAAACGCTGCTGCAGTTGATCAACGACGACGACCAGGTGGTCTCGGCCTGCGCCATCGACGTCGTACGGCAGCGCAAGATGTGGACGCTCGCGCCCGACATCGAGCACGTGCTCGCGCACCGCGACGTGAGCGACTGGTTCGTGTTCGAAGCGGCATCATGGGCGCTCGCCGAGCAGCGCATGCCCGCCGAGCGCAGACGAGAGCTGTGGCTGGAGCCGCTTCCGGCGGCGGTGCTCGCGTCGGAACTGCGCGCGCTCCCCCTCTTCTCGTCGGTCACCGTCGACGAGCTCTTCAGGATCGCGGGCGCCTCACGGCAGATACGCCACGAGCCGGGCACGATCCTCCTCCTGGAACGCTCCGCGCCGGAGATGATCCACGTGCTGCTCGATGGCGAGGTCATCGTCACGAGCGAGCGTCGGCCGCCGGAGACGTTGACCGCCCCGTCGTCACTGGGCTTCATGGAAGCGCTGCAGTCCAGGCCGATGCGCAAGACCGTGAAGACGTCGGGCATTGCGGTGACGCTCGCACTCACCGCCGAAGAACTGCGGACGCAGCTCGCCTACAGCACGGAGCTGGTGCGCGGCCTCTTCGCGACGATGGCGATCCGGGCGCAGAAGGCGGGTGTGGCGCAGGTCTTCCCGACCGGCGCGGCGCGCGAGTTCGAGCAGCTCGGCGCGGGTGGTTTGACACCGGTCGAAAAGGTCATCGCCCTCCAGCACGTGCCGATCTTCCGCAACCTCTCGGCGGAGGAGACGCAGCAGCTGGCGAGCATCACGCGCGCAGTGGAGATGACAGGGGGCACGCAGCTGTTCCAGGCGTCCGATGAGCCCGGCACGTGGCTGGTCCTCTCAGGCGAAGTGGAACTCGAGGCGAACGACACTCACCCCGCCGCGGTGGCGCGCGGAGGCGACGCCATCGGGTCGTTCGCGGCGCTCGCGGGACCGCGCATCGGACAGAACGCCCGTGTCACCCGCGCCGGCCTCGCGCTGTTCATCGATCGCGACGATCTCTTCGAGATGCTCGGCGATCGGCCGGAAATGCTGAAACAGGTGTTCGCCGGGATCATGGAAGCGCCCGGCCAGGCCGGACTCTACGAAAGTTCGACGACCAGTATTCCGGTGGTCGCCTGAACCTGACAACTTCTTGCTCCAAACTGCAAAAACAAAAAGAGGAAACGGCAGACAACCGCTTGCCAGGATTTTGAGTTTGGAGTTTTTGACGTGTGAAGCTTGGAGTTGTCAGCGGAGCCCCGCAGCCCCGTGTGACCTGCGCGGCTCTGCGCCTCCCTGCACTTCCCCTTTCGTCGCATCGATGACGACCGCCGCGGCGTAGCCGTAGCGCACTTCGCCCTTGCGGCCGATCTTGGTGAAGCGATGCCCTCGATTCATCAGATCCTGCAGGATCTCGCGGGGGAAGCGATCCTCGATCTGCATCCGTCCGACGGCGTTCTCCAGCGGATCTCTTCCCACGAGGAAGCGCGGAGCTTCGATCGCCTGCTGCGCGCTCATCCCTCCGTCCACCACGTTGAGGATCACGTCGTAGACCGACGCCGGTATCCATGCATTCCCGGCAGCGGCGACGGCGAGCAGTGGCGCGCCGGGGCCGGCGGCGGCGGCGTCCTTTTTGAAGACCAGCGTCGGGACGCTGGTGCTGGACGACCGTGCGAGCGGGAGGAATCGTCCCGGCGCGCCGCCGCCACCGAAACGCAGGTGATTGTTATAGAGGAAGCCGAGGCCGTCGGATACGTAGAACGTTCCGCCCCACGTGCTCAGCGTCTGCGTCACCGCGATCATGTTGCCTTCGCTGTCGGCGACGGCAAATGCGGTGGTGCCGCGGCCGATGCGTTCGGGTCTGTCGGTGGACTCCTGAGGGCCACCGCCGTAGCGGGATGCTTTTTGCGGGTCGATGCGCTTGAACAACGTCGCGGCATGGACCGGATCCAGGTGCGGCCCGAGATCGACATTCCACAACGCGGGATCCGCAATGCGCGCCGACTGGTCGCGCACCTTCCACGCTTCGATGACGTAGTGGAAGTAATCCGCGTCGCTCGCATAGAGCGCCTGTCCCGAGCGGGCGGAGCGAGTCGAGGAAAAACGCGCCGAGGGAAGATTCTCCAGGATCTGCAGCGTTTCGATCAATTGCAGACCGGTTGAAACCGGCGGTGGCGCGGAATAAATCGCGTGCTCGCGGTAGCGCCCCGCGAGAGGACGCCGCTCGATGGCGCGGTACTGCGCGAGATCGTCGACGGTGATCAAACCGCCGTTGCGCGCCATGTCCGCGGCGATCCGCCGCGCGATCTCGCCCCGGTAGAACGCCTGCGCGCCACCCTGCGCGATCGCCCGCAGCGTAGCAGCGTAGTCCTTGTTCACGAACCGGTCACCGGGCTTTGGCAATTTCCCGTCGGGCAGGTAGATCTTCTTCGCAGCCGGATACTTGTCGAAGAAGCGACGTCCTTCGGCAACCGACGTCGGCAGCGCCTCGTCGAGCACGAATCCCTTCTCGGCATGCTCGATCGCGGGGGCGATCAAATCGGCCCACTCCACCTTCTTGCTGCCGTACCGGCGGTACAACTCGTCGAGACCGGCAACGACGCCGGGAATGTTCGCGGCGGCCGGCCCGTCGCCGGTCGACGCGCGCAGGACTGGGTTGTCGCTCGTCGCGTGAATCGGCGTCTGGTCCTTGTAGTCGATCGCGACCGGCTCGCTCATCCCCTTCAGATACACGAGCGCCATTCCGTCGCCGCCGACGCCCGATGCGTCCGGTTCGACCACGCCGAGCGCGAAGGACACCGCGATCGCCGCGTCGACGACGTTACCGCCTTTTTCGAGCGCCAGCAGCCCCGCTTGCGATGCAAGCGGATTCCCGGAAACGACGACGGCGCGCCTCGAGGAAACGGGAGTCTTGATCAGCGGCTGCTCGGCCACCATCCGGTCGACAACGCTCTCGAGGGATGCATCGTCATGCGCGGCGGCCGCCTGCGGGCGGTACTTCTCCTTCAGCGCACGCCATTCGTCAGCCGACGATCCGGTCGAGTAATAGAGGCGGCGGAGTGTTTCCCACACCCGGTCGAATGCGGCGGTCAGCTGCGCGGACGAAATCGAACCGGGGTTCAGCGGCCGCGCGCCCGAATCGACTGGCGTCGGCGCATCGACGAGCCACAGGTTGAAGCCCTCCGGTGCGAACGCCGGCGGCGGATCGTCGGGATTGCGGAGCGGGTTGCCGTTGTACGAGGGCTCGGCGGGCGGCAGCTCGGCGATGGCAATGCGTCTTCCATCAGGCGACCACGCGGGAGCACCACCGCGGCGTGACACGAGCACCGGCTGTTCGGCCGGTCGAAGGTCGGGAGCGGCTGCGGGCCCGGAACCCTGCGATGCGTTCACCGGGGTCACCCATACGGATCCCGCGCCTTCACGTTGGGCGTAATACGCGATGCGCGTCCCGTCTGGCGCCCACGCGGGATATCCCTCGGTTCCACGAACGCGCGTCAGGCGAGAACGCTGCCTGCGCCGCGCGTCGCCACCGGGCAACTCCGCGACCCACAGATCGACATCACCGTCGGTGCTGTCGCGGTCCGAAATGTAAGCGACGCGCTTGCCGTCGGGCGACACGCGCGGTTCGCGCTCGCTGTCGGAGGACGCATCGGGAAAGAGTGCGCTGGCCTCACCGCCGGTGGCGGAGATCACGTGCATCTGCCAGGGATCGAACGCGCTCGCTCGACGGCTGAAAACGATCCGGCCATCGGTCGTCCAGGACGGCCACCGTTCGTCGCCGCTCGTCTCGGTCAGTCGACGCACGTTCTTCCCGTCGGCGCTCGCGACGAACAGATCGAATCCCTGCCCCTCATCGGCGGCAAACGCGATCGATCGACCGTCGGCCGACCACGACGGATCACGCTCCACCGACGATGATTGCGGGCGCAGTTGGCGGCCGCCCCGGCCGTCGGTTCCGGAAATCCAGATGCGATCGAAGAAAGAGAAGGCGAGCTGCTTGCCTGTCGTTGCCCACGCGGGATCCTGTACGCCGTGCTGCAGCGACGATTGTGCGAGCAGGGTGAGACCGACCGTGACGATCGCAGCCGCGGATGCGGCGGCGGCGAGTACGCGTCGCATTGTTACTGCCGGCGCGCGGCGCGGACCGCGTCCACGATGTGAGGGGCCGAGATCCCGTAGCGGTCCAGGAGTTCCTCGGGCTGTCCGCTGCGCGGAATCTCACGCACCGCCAGGCGGCGCACCGCGAAACCAGCCGGCGCGATCGCCTCGCTCACCGCGTCGCCGATACCTCCGGCGGCATAGTGATCCTCGACGGTGATCACGGCGCCACCGGTGGCTGTCGCCGCGTCGATCATCGCCTGCGCATCGATCGGCTGCACCGAATATGCATCGATCACGCGGATCGCGATGCCCTCCTTCTGGAGCTGATCGAACGCCTTCAGCGCCTCGAAGACGGTGACTCCGGCAGTGATCACCGCCGCGACATCGTTGTCGCTCTGCCGGAGCACCTTGGACCCGCCAATGGGAAACGTTTCATCCGGACCGTAAATGACCGGCGTCTTCGGGCGCGATGTGCGCATGTACGCCATGCCCGGGCGCTGCGCCATCGCGGCGACGAGCCGCTCGGCGCTCGTCGCGTCGCACGGGTAGAGCACCGCGCAATCCGGAACGCCGCGCATCATGGCGAGGTCTTCGAGCGCCATCTGCGACGGCCCGTCTTCGCCGATCGACACGCCAGCGTGAGAACCGGCGAGCTTCACATTCGACCTCGAGATCCCTGCCATGCGGATGAAGTCGCTGGCGCGCGTGAGAAAGCAGGCAAACGTCGAGGGAAAAGGGATCGCACCTCGTGCGGCGAGGCCCATCGCGGCGCCGATCATCGCCTGCTCGGCGATGAAAAACTCGTAGAAGCGTTCCGGATGCGCCTTCTCGAAACGGTCGCTGAACGTGGAGTTCTTCACATCCGCATCGAGAGCGACCACGCGGGGATCCACGCCGCCCAGCGCCGCGAGCGCGGTGCCCCATGCCTCGCGCGTTGCCACGGAATCTCCAAGCGTATACGCGGGCGGCGGCATCTTCGAGTAATCAGCGGGCGCGGCGAACGGATGCCCGCTCGAGTCCGGCCGGCGAATCTCCGGGGCGGCGGCGTCGGCGATCATCTGTTTCTCGAGCTCCGCGACCGCCTTGTCGGCTTCGTCCTTCTTGAAGGCCTTCCCGTGCCAGCCTTCCTTGCCTTCGACGAACGAGACGCCCTTCCCCTTCAGCGTTCTCGCAACAATCGCCGTCGGCCGTCCCTTCGTCTGCCGCGCCTGATCGTACGCATTCAGCAACTGCTGCACGTCGTGGCCGTCGACCTCGATGGTGTGCCAGCCGAAGGCGGTCCAGCGCGACGCGATCGCGGCGGTGTCGTGGCCGAATTGCGTCGCCTGGCTCTGTCCCAGCGCGTTCACGTCGACGATGGCGCAGAGATTGTCGAGGCGATGGTGGATGCCCGCGTTGGCCGATTCCCACACCGAACCCTCGGCCATCTCGCCATCGCCGATGAGCGCGTACGTCCGGTAATCCGACCCGATCCGCCTCGCGTTGAGCGCCGATCCGACCGCCGCACAGATCCCCTGCCCCAGCGATCCAGTGGCGACGTCGACGAACGACAGGCGCGGCGTCGGGTGCCCTTCGAGATCAGAGCCGATCTGCCGCAACTTCAGCAGCTCGCTTCGCGGAAACAGCCCCGCCTCGGCCCATGCCGCGTACAGAATCGGCGCCGCATGACCCTTGGAGAGCACGAACCGATCGCTGTGCGGATTCTGTGGATCGTGAGGATCCAACCGCATCTCGGAGAAGAACAGCGTCGCCACGATCTCCGCCGCCGACATGCACGTCGTCGGATGGCCACTCGCGGACGCGGTGGTCGACAGGATCGAATCGATGCGAAGACGTGTGGCGATGTTGTGAAGCGCGGGAACGGATGTGGAATTCATGTCGGGAGTCGAAAGTTTATCACCTGAGAACGGCGCGCCGGGCGAGCAGATAGTGCGCTGCCAGCGGGCCCGAATCCGCGGCGATGGCGCTCATGGCGGCGACCGTCTCCTGCGCGCGCGTCGCGAACATCCGATCGTTGGTCGCTTCGGCCAATCGCCGCAGCAGGACGGCTGCGTCGCAGTTGAGGACGAACGGCTTTCCTGCTCTCGGCAGCGGATCCACTGGCTCCGCCTCGGGATCGCGATCGAACAACCCTCCTCGTTCGTCGTCCCACATCGTTCGCAGCGCGTAATGGGCAAGCTCCTCAGCCATCATGCGATAAACGATGTTGCCCGTGGACTCCCACGCATCGAGACTCGCGATGGCCATGGAGATCTGGTCCGAGAGCAGACCGCGCGCCCCCTTCGCGCTGTGCGCGACGCCATGACCAGGCTTGTACGACACGAGGAGCACGTGTTCGAGTACGTCGAGCGATCGTTTGCCAGCCGCATCGTCCTGGAATGCGGCCGCGGCACGAAGCATCGCCGACGCTGCCAGCGCATTGACGTCGGTGAACCGTGTCGTCGAGTCGCCGCAGTCGGCCGCGGGCCACGCGCGCGGCCCGCACGCGGCGTCGAGATAGCGGACGATGTCGGCCGCCCGCTGGAACCAGCGGTCCTGACGCAGCATCTCGCCGGCGTGGACATAGAGATCGAGCAGGAGGGCGTTGGTCGACAGCAGCTTCGGGGGTTGCGGATCGCTCCAGTCTGCGCCGGAGGCACAACGGAAGAAGCCGCCGCTCGTCTCATCGAACAGCGGTCCCCAGCCCATGGCGTCGAGCGTGCGCACGGCGAACTCCAGCATCGCCGGTGCTTCGTTCTCGGCGTAGATATCGATCGCCAGCCTGACGGGCGCGGCCAGCGGAAACTTGGGAGCGGAGCCGAAACCCCCGTGCTCGTCATCAAAGGTGGCGAACACGATGTCGGTGAGCGTCGCATCGTCCAGTTCTCTTCCGGCCGGTGACGAGACGCCGGCTTCCGCCGGAAGAACCCGCTCGACAGCTCTCGCCGCCTTTGACACGGCTGCACGCAGACGCTCCGGCGAGACGAACGTGCCACCACCAAGGATCTCTCCCGCCGGTGTCAGAAACGCGGTCGTTGGCAACCCGCCGAGGTCATATCGATCGGCGACATCAGGACGGTGATCCGCGTCGACGCGGACCGGAATCACTGTCGCGGCAATCAATGCCATCGTCGTTGGATCGGCGTAGGTCGTGCGATCCATTTCGGCGCAGCCTGCCGCCCACGTGGTGACGAGCGAGAGGAGGATCGGCTTGCGCTCCAGGCGAGCGCGTGCGAAGGCCTCGCGGCACCACGGCAGCCAATCGATCCCGCTGCGATCCGGCATGAGATTCAGCAAAAGGTGGTGATTATAATGAGTGGATGCTCGCGCTGCGTTACGCCGCGCTCGTGGCGGCAGCGCTCTGGGTCGGTGGCCTCATCGTACTTGGGGCTGTTGCGGCGCCGGCGATCTTCGACACGATTGCGGCCCGAGGCGTCACCGATGGCCGGATACTCGCAGGTGCGGTGTTCGGCGAGGCCTTCCGGCGCTTTCACCTGTTCGCCTATGCCTGCGCCGCGGTGATGATCGCGTCGCTCGTCGCGCGAGCGGCGCTTGGCCCCAGACCCGCGCTGCTCGGGTTGCGTCTCGCCATTGCCGTCGCGATGCTCGGTACGGCGTTGTATTCCGGCATGGTGCTCTCGAGGCAAATCGAGCGCTCGAGAATGGCTGCTGGCGGCGCGCCGTCTTCTCTGCCTGACGGAGATCCGCGGCGGATGGCCTTCGGCCGCCTGCACGCGCTGTCGACGCTGGTGCAGATCGTACCGCTGGCCGGTGGACTCGTGCTGCTGTTCCGGGAGCTGACCGATTGACGACGACCGACCAACGCAAGACCGCCCTCGATGCCGTGACGACCGCCGTGGCGAACTCGCCTGATGCGCAGGTTGCTGCGGAAGACACCGTCAAGCTGCTCGCGCAGCATCTGCCCCACTACACGTGGACGGGCATCTATATCCTCGACGGCAACGAACTTTACCTGGGCCCGTACGCCGGCAAGCCGTCACCGCACACACGCATCCCGCTCGGTCGCGGCATCTGCGGGGCGGCGGCGAGCGAAAAGGCATCGATCATCGTCGACGATGTGAACGCCGATCCCAGGTACCTGGCCTGCAGCATCGAGACGAGGTCCGAGATCGTCGTGCCGATCATGCTCGACGGCGAAGTTCTCGGTGAGCTGGACATCGACAGCGACGCCCGCGCCGCTTTCACCGACGCCGATCGTGCACTGCTGGAGCGCGTCGCCGCCCTGCTCGCGCCGAAGCTCGCGAGCGGCCGCATCCGTCCCGCGGACCATCTATGAAACACGTCATCACGCTCATCCCCGGCGACGGCATCGGTCCCGAAGTGTCGGAATCGGTCCTCCGGATATTCACGGTGGCGGGGCTGGATATCGAGTGGGACCGGCACGACGCCGGAGTGCTCGCGTTCGAGAAGACGAGCGAGACGCTGCCCGCGTCGCTGCTGGATTCGGTCAAGCGGAACAAGGTGGCGTTGAAAGGGCCGGTCACCACGCCAATCGGCCAGGGCTTCACGAGCGTGAACGTCGGTCTTCGGAAGGCGCTCGATCTCTACGCGAATCTCCGCCCTGTGCGCAACCTGCCCGGCGTCCAGAGCCGCTATGCCGACGTGGATCTCGTGATCGTCCGCGAGAACACCGAGGATCTCTACGCGGGTCTGGAGCACGAGGTCGTGCCGGGAGTAGTGGAGTCGCTCAAGATCATCACCGAGCGCGCCTCGACCAGGATCGCACGGTTCGGGTTCGAGTACGCGCGGAAGTACGGACGCAAGCGCGTGACGGCCATTCACAAGGCCAACATCATGAAGCTCAGCGACGGGCTGTTCCTCGACTGCACGCGCGGGGTCTCCCGGGAGTACACCGACATCGTCTACGACGAACGGATCGTCGACGCGGCTTGTATGCATCTCGTCATGAACCCCGAGAAGCTGGACGTGCTCCTTCTGCCGAATCTGTACGGCGACATCGTCTCGGATCTGTGCGCGGGGCTGGTTGGCGGTCTGGGTGTGGTTCCCGGTGCGAATCTCGGAACGGATGCCGCGGTCTTCGAGGCCGTGCACGGGAGTGCTCCCGACATCGCACTGAAGAATCTCGCGAACCCCACAGCGCTGCTGCTCTCGGCGCTGATGATGCTCGATCACATCGGGGAGCGGGAAACCTCCGCAAGGATTCGTGCAGCGCTCGACAAAGTCCTCACGGACGGCGCGGTCAGAACGCGCGATCTGGGCGGCTCGGCGAGCACGACCGAATTCACCGACGCCATATGTCACCAGTTGCAGGTCTGATATAGTCGCGCTCAATGCTCGACGACATCACGCAAGCCGTACTTGCGCGCGAGGACGTTGCGCGGTACCTGCGTGGTGGCAACGGCCAGACGGAGATCCAGGCACGCGAGCGCATCGAGGCTTACCTCGATGAGCTGCGAACGACGCAGCGGTATCCGATCTACCGCGCCCTCAAGCACCCGCTGTATCCAATCCTGCGAAAGATCGACCGCGTCGACGAGCACGTCGACATTGCGCGGCAGGCGAC
>Ga0247824_10002407_pt1 | contig 10451 bp, 6 predicted proteins | sample 13C_PalmiticAcid_FD_194412 | JGI IMG/M metagenome (GOLD analysis project Ga0247824, IMG submission 194412) | Soil microbial communities from agricultural site in Penn Yan, New York, United States - 13C_PalmiticAcid_Day48 | ecosystem: Environmental > Terrestrial > Soil > Agricultural land...
GTATTAGGTGAGGGGAACGGGAGGGAAGGGGGGTGACGGACACGGAACACACGAGATATGGCGTTGGTATTTGGCTGGGGGGTTTGTCAGGTTGCGGTGTTTGGGTTGGTGTTGCTTGGCTTTGGGGGTTGCACGGTTCGGAGGCTTCTCTGTTTCTGTTTGACCCTCAACATTGGTGTGAGCGCAGGCTGCTGGTGCACACCCGTCGTGGGTTCTACACATCATCTTTTTTTCCTATGTCAGGTTAGGTTTACGATTCCAATGAAATTGTCCTTTGCCCTTCTCCATCTATTCCACCCTTTCTCAGTTGTGCTTTTGCTGCGTTCTGTTGTGCCGGCCTGCCATGTCGCATTTACCCCTGAATCTCACCACTCCCGTCGTCTTGGATGTTGCCGCAATAAAGTGTGTGAACCCCAACAAGTCGTGAAAAAGCAGATCATCTCTCGCCCCCAGTGGGTCAGATCGGGTTGTTGGGCCGGGACCGGGGCCGAGACACAGGTCCGGCACATGTGCCGCATGCTGGATGGATGTAGACCGTAAGCGGGCCGTGGGGCAGGTGCCTTTGGTTGGGTGCTCCCACGGCGCGGTTTAGGGGCCAGGGCCCGGTGCCGTTCGGGACGTTTCACTCACTTTTGGGCGCGGATGAGGTGGGGATGTGGAGGGGCACGGGTTGGTCGAGGTTTGGGTTGGTGGTGGTAAGTTTGGGGTGATGGGAGATGGATGTTGTTGGTGATGTGCGTGGAGTTGGGGTGGGTTTGACGGTCGAGATAACTACTTTAGCGGGTTGTCCCAAGGGAGGGGTCGGTGGGAGATGCCAGTGTTTTGCGAATGGGAAGGGTGAAAGGCGGATGTAACATGGTGCATCGGGTGGGAAGTTTCCCAGTTGGTTTGGGTTGGGGTGCTGCGCCGTGTTGCAGTCTAGATAGCGGCGGCGGCGGCGGGCTGGCGGCGGGTTCAAATTCCCGAGTATGTGTGAGGCGGAAGGATGGAGGATCTGGGGATGGACAGAGTCGGAAGAGGCATCGGCTATGCACTGGGGAAGGCATCTCGTCGGGCCGCTGGGTTGCCAGCGAGGAGACGCACAGGGTTGGTACCGACGTTGAGTAAGGAGATGCGGTGAACGTGTTCCTGGGCCATCATCTGGGTATTACTGTCATTAACCGCCGCCAAAACTGACTCTTGAGTACATTAGATCGATCATTTCCTTCCCCCACCTCAACACCACACGCAGACCACCCCGATAGCCGCAGTGCCTGTCTTGCAGAGCGTACTGTCCCAATCCGGTATATCCAAACCCCACCCACAAAGAGACCAGAGCCAACACCCGCCGTGGTACACGCTAAAGAAAAAAAATATATGTACCGCAGAAACCAAATGTACTATCCAAAGTTTGTTGAGGAGACAATGCGCTGTGGCGCGGCGAAAGAGAAGTTGGGCGGATACAGCCAGCTGGGTGTCCGTCCTGCCCGCAAAGGGAGCGCCGAGAGTTCGGTGCCGAGGCCAGGGAGCTGGTCTTGGCGAGGCATGGAATCGTTGCCCCTTTGAGACCGGGACCGGGAAAAGGCAATACGCAATTGTTCCGACAATCTTGACGTCTGCGGAGAAAATACGAGAGCGAGGCACGAGTACGATGCTGCGATCGTCGTCGAGCCCATTTGGGTGCTTCGGGGGACGTGGTGAGACAGGCAGTGGTCGTGCCTCGCCGATGATGTCTCGGACTATCCTCGGCTGTGCTCTCGCAAGTGCTTTCCGGCTGTGTCCCAGACAAGTCCGCGCACAAGACCGACCGTCGCGCTTACCAGCGGACTCATGACACGAGCTCCTCGCAGAGACCAAAGTCGTGGAGCAGGTCGCCCGCCAAGACATCGATACCGGCCGAGTGCCTGTCCTCATAGCCAAAGCCGAGGACCACAACGTCGTCGAGGTAGCCGTGGTAGTTGATGCCCCGGTCCATCCAGTTCATCGACGTGACGTACATCATGTCGGTCTTGCGGCCCTCGTGCTTCTTGCGCCCGCTGATCCAGATGGGCTTCTTGGAGATGGCGTACAGCTCGAACGGGGCGCGCTGCTCGAAGAGCACCACGTACGGGTCGTACTCGCTGTGGTAGTTGTAGTACGTCTTGTGCTGGATGATGGTCATGATGTACGTGTTGCCGGCGTGCGGCTCGCAGTCCTTGTCGGCACGCTTGCACAGCGTGATCTTGAGCGAGTTGGTCGCCTGGTGGATCGACTCGAGGTCGCCGGGCATCTCGGGCATGTAGCGCTTTAGGCACTTCTCGTCGGCCTCGGTCGTCTTGGGGGCAAGATTCGGCCCGACGCTGCCGTTGCGCTCGAGCTTGGAGAAGCCGCGTTTCGGGTAGACGTCGTAGTGGATGTGCATCTCGTTGTCCTTGTCCCAGAACATGAAGTAGTTCTTCTCCAGCTGGAAGAACGGCGGGGGCCGCACCAGCTCGGTCCCCACGGCGAACTCGGTCGGGGTCATCAACTCGTACTCCCAGTCGACCAGCTTGCGAAAGTCTTGGACCCATTGGCTGAAGCACGTGAAGCCGCCGTTGGAGCCGTAAATGATGTAGGGGCTCTGCGGGCCCATGAAGACGCGCGCATCATGGGGCCCGACGTTGAAGCTGATGTAGGCCATATCCCCCACGCACTTGTCCGTCGAGGTCGCCGCGATGGGCAGGCCTTTCATGTAGTCGATGCACATCAGCACGCCGTTTATGAACTGGGCCAAGCAGCCAACCTCGTGCGCGGTGGAATCCGGGATGGCGGCGTCGGGGTCATTCAACAGCTGGCCCACAATGAACCAGGTGTTGTTGAACTTGGGATGCGGGATCATGTTGGGGTTGAAGACGTCCTTGCCGAACCGGATGTCGAAGAACCTGCCGTCGGGGGTCGATGTCGAGAACATCTCGTAGTGCGTCTTCTCGGCGGTGAGGACCGGCTTGCGGTGGACGCGCCGGACCGAGGATGGGCCATTGTGGCCGAGCAGCGAGCTGACATGCGACCGCAGGTAGTCGGTGTGGGAGTGCCAGAGACTTGCGCTAAGCAGCAGCAAGATCACCAACGGCCCCACGAGGAGGGTGATGCGCTTGAGGTCCCTCACGATCATGGTGGTGGTCTGATGGGTCGGTCGCGGTGTTGCGGGGAGGAAGGTGTTGGCTTCGAGGGGGTAAACGAGCGACAGGAAGCAGGAGCAGCAAGGCAGCACGCGCGCAGCAACTCGACTTGGACGGCCGTCGTCACGGCAAACGTCGCATTCTCCACGATGGAGTTGTCAAAAGTCGGTTGCAGAAAAGGAGGGAGGCGGTGCGGTCCGAGGCTGGAAAGGAGAGACGGAAAAAAGACCCAATCTAATTCACGTTAGCGCCCGCGGCCGCCAAGCCAACGCCAGCTCAAGAGGGCAAGGTCAGCATCCAAGGATCGAGGTTTGGGGGCAAAACCCGTAAGAACGAACGACGGAAAGAGAGCGAGGAGAAGTCGCAAAAAAGACGTCAAGATACGAGAAATGCAAGCCCTCTCTGACGGTTATCGCTTGCCAAAAATCAGTTTAAGCCACTTCGTTTGTGCCAGCCCTGCCAGCGAACCCAACCGAGACCGACTCTCTGGATGAAGTTTTTTAGGGGAAAATGGGCTCCAGGACCAAGGCTGACGGGCTGACAAGCTTGGCCCCCATTCCATGCATGGCCTGCCGAATCTGTGCAGCCCGCTATGCCGGATCCGGGGCAGGAGACTCAGGGGCTTGCAGTGGTGTGGGGCTGGCATCTGGAATTGGGTTGAGGTCATCCCGTGGACGCGTCGAGGGGCAACCAGGCACGCAAGACAAACCGCAAGCAGAAATTTGACGCGCTCAAAAAGACACTGTGAACCCTCTGGTATTATTCGTGTTGTTGTACAGTACTGTATGCCCGGTTGAATGCAGCCCGCCGTCATCAAAAGGAGAATTTTTGAGCCAGGAAATGCCCCATTAGAGCCCCCGTGTTTGTCCCTTGCCACCTCGCATCCCCCCGTCTGTCCACGCCATTAAAAACATGTACATAGAAAATCCCGTTCAGGCGCGCCAAGTCGCAAATATGTCCAAGAAGAAAGTAGAAACCTCGGCAGAAATCGTCGGGATATCAGGCAGGCAGCCGCACCGGCCGCGATGCAGGCGTCGCTGTCTTGTACAGCCACTGCGGGAACCGCACGCTCGGCTCGTCGAACGCCCTCGTGACGACCTCGGCAAGGTAGAAGGTCAACGGAAGGAGGATCAGGTGTGGCACCAGGAACGCAACCTCCAAGCCCAACGGCCCCGCCTTGGGCAGCGGGAACGCATTGACCCACTGCGGAATGTTGATGAACCGCGAGTCCTTGGGCCATCCCACCGCAGCATACAGTCGGTCGCCGATCATCCAGAGCACGGGGCCGTGGACCAGGTAGAGCGAGAACGACACGCGTCCGAGGTACTGGCAGAACCGGGTCTCGAAGAAGCGCTTGAGCCACGAGATGTGCGGCGTGGAAGCGACGAGGAACACCGAGGCCCAGAACAGGAAGAACCACTTGACGTCAAAGACGGCCTGCGGTTTGATGAAAGAGAGCAGGTACCACCCCGGGTTCTTCCTCAGCTCGTAGACGTCGGACTGGTGGGCGGGACACCCGCCCAAGTAGATGGCGAGGGCCAGCATGGCCGAGAAGATGGCCTTCTTGTATGGCCGGAACCGATCGAAGAAAGCCGGCAGCTCATCCTTGGCTGCGAGTTGCTCCAGGTCGTTGAGCAGCATGCCCGAGGTGAACAGGGCGCAGAACCACCCGTCGACGATGTACATGAAGTAGAAGACGAGGCCAGCCTCGCACCACAGTCGGGCATTCTTGGTACATCTCGAGAAAGCGAGGAGGCTGGTGTAGATGACGATGGAGCCCTTGAACTCGGTGGGGATCGACCAGAGGTGGAAGTTGTATGAGAGCCAGCCGACCTTGCCGGTGTGGAAGATGAAGCTGAAGTTCTTGATCTCGGCATACCAATCCCACACGGCCATGAAGTAGTTGGCCTTGGGCTTGAGCCCGTCAATCCAGATTCCAAAGGCATGGACGATGGTCATGTAAACGAAGGTGGTGCAGATGACGGGTATGTAGAGTCTGAGCCATCGCCTGAACAGCGCCGAGCCCAGGTTGTCTGCCAGCTTTGCCTGGTCTCCTGCGTGGATGAGACTGATGGGCTTGGCAGACAGGACGTAACCAGAAATGACGAAGAAGACGGCGACGGCGAAATGGCCGCCGTGGAAGAAGTTGCGCACGCCGGGGAGGGCGGCAAAGTAGTGGTGGCCTTCAAATCCGAAGCTCGACTCGAGGGCGACAAGCTGCACAGGCACGTGGGCCCAGAGCTCGTGGTGGTGCCAGTAGACCAGGAACGCGGCGAATCCTCTGAGGCCGTCGAGATAGGCAGTCGGCCTGAGCTTCTCGGGCTGAGCGCTGTTTGACTTTGGCGGCCATGGTGAGAAGATGCGGGTGAGACTGATGCCTCGGAGGGACGCCAGCAGGGAGGTGGCGACCGTCATGATGGCGGAAATGGGCCCCAGGCCCAGCAGATCGTCGTCCCGCTTCGGCTCGATTGATCCTTCCAGGTCGCCGGGCATGGTGTGCTGTGAAGGATGTCGCCAACTCAAGAGAGAGTGCGATCGGGAGTTCTCAGCATCACTTGGCCAGGGATTCTTTCCCAGCAGGCCAGACGTGTCGTTTCAGGTGCAGTCAGGTCGGGTGGGCCAGGCGCGGCAGGCCGTTCCAGAAAAGCGTGCCGGGCTGAGAAGAACAGAAGAAAAGGGGCTTTTGCCGCCTCCACAAATTGCTGGTCTGGGCTGGAGTCGGCGCCCCTGCTGCGCCCCGTTGGGCCAATAAAAGCGGGTCAGGCCGGGGCCAATCTGAACTCGGCTGCGTGCGCAGTGGCAGAGAGTGGTCGAGTGAGTGGAAACCCTCCGGCGGACTGCTCCGCGGCAGCGCGCGGAACATGGGCCAGGGAGCCGTTATTTAACTCGGGGATTGGTTCTGCTTTCCCAACGCCAGCCATTGGCCTAAACCCGCCAACTGCGCACACGGCCCACGCATGAGTTCCACTCGACCCGTCAAACCGCAGAATGGGATGCGGGGGAAACCAGGAAAGAAGGAAGGGAAAGCTGGACCGGCTCGAGGCCGGGGAGTGGCACGTGCAAGGAACCAGGCAACAGCCGGTGGGGCCCGAACAGAAATCGGCCTGCAAAGGGCTGGGCCCGCTTGCCCCATTTTCCAATCGAGCTTCCAGCCAACAGAAGAAGGTTGCACAACAGCCAGGAACCCGAAAACGCACATGCCCGATCTGACATTTTTCTTGGCACCATCACCTCGAGATGCCGCGCAGAAATGAAGACACTGGCAGATTCATCAGCTGGCGGGTTCTGGTGCATGCAGCGCCATCTCCAAATGCATATGCACCCTGGGGGAACAACCCTCGGCTCTTTCAACAGCATGGGGAAGCGACAATCTCCCCACTTACCCTCGAGCCCGCGCCGTCGGGATGCGACGCCGGGCGCCAATGAAGCCTTGTGCGAACGCTGGGCGTCGTGACATCGGCGGGGGTATGTTGCACATCACCACGCTTCGCGGGGTTGTTCGCGGGGTTTGGGGGCACACGATCCAGCCCTTCTGCGTCAGAGATGGCGCATCGCAAGGGGTTTCGAAAGCACATTCACCCTGTCAAGCCTGCTCACCCCGTTCACATGCTGCCCGAGTGTCCAACAACATGTGCAGATCCCGCGGCTCTCTCCCACAAGACGGCATCTGCTCCGCCAGCCGTGTAACATGTGGCCCGGGCTCGCGGCGCCGTTGAGATGCACGCCCAGCACGGCGAACCAGCTGCCAGCGATCCACGATCCGCGTCCGCTTACGGAGTAGCGCGAGGGGAAACAAGCTTCGCGCTGCTAAGGGGAACCCACCTGCCGTATTCCGGCCAGGATCATCTTATCGTCCTCCCGAGCTGCCCTGCTGCTCGCCTCGTCGGCCCAGGAGGGCGAAACACCCACCAAGAGACCAAGACACACCAACTCGACCAAGATGCGCCCCTCCCCGCACCTGAACGATCCTTGAATTTCCCTGAGTTTCCTCATGATAAGGGTGACGGGTGGGGTCAACACCACTAACGCACCCTCTCCCGTGTCAGCACCAGACACAGCTCCCAGAGCTCGCGAAGTGAGGCGTCTGGATTGGCCACCCCACAGGCCAAGCATGCGCATCCCCCTGTGGGCATGTCGAACACGATCTGGATGTCAGAACCGTCCGGGCCTCACCCCACCATGGCCTCTGACGCGGGCCCAGGATTCGTGACGGGAGGATCTTCCAGGTTTTTGTCGAGCGTGTTCGGCAAAGCTTGTGATACTCTCACCTTGTTTATCTGGGCGCTCGGCCGCTGCAGAGTCCCGCTCGAGGATCTCTCCGGGTCTCTGACCTGATCTCGCTCTTTCCCGCCGATCGCCACAACTCTCCGAACTGCTCACCCTCATCAGACCTGTCGTTGGGGGCACGAGGCCAAAATGGACTGGAAGCCTGTCTCGGTCTCCGGCTCAAGCTCGCCGTTTTCATCCCTCTCGCCGTCTCCCCTGTCCTCCCCAAAACTTGGGAACCTGCCAAGAAAGATGAGGAACCGTGTCCCGACACAAATACGCCGAGTCGTGCCGTTTTACCTGGTCGGCCTGCTGCTGTTCGTCTTTGTCTTTCGGGCGCAGGTCTCCCCGATCCCTCAGTCACAGTCGTCCCGGCTGAAACGGCACCAAGGCCAGCAGCAGCCCTTGGCAAGTCATCCGGACGACGCCACTCAGCCGGCTGATTTCCCGAAAAAGATATGGCAGAGCTGGAAGACGGATCCTTTGAACTTTGAGACGCGGGACTTCACCACGGCGCGGACATGGACGTCCAAGAACCCAGGCTACCGTTACGAGGTCTTGACCGATTTCAATGACCTCGTCTACGTGGAGGAGATGTTCGGCGCCGATGGGCTCAACCGCCCGGATATTGTGGATTTTTACAAGGCTGTCAACGCCACGATAATCAAGGCCGACCTGCTCCGGTACATGATCATGTACGCCGAGGGTGGGGTGTATGCCGACATCGACGTGGAGGCGCTCAGACCCATCGACCGATTCGTGCCGGCCCGGTACAACCTTGCCGACATCGACATGGTCATCGGGGTGGAAATCGACCAGCCCGAATTCCGAGACCACCCGATCCTAGGCTCAAAGTCGATGAGCTTCTGCCAGTGGACCTTCATGTGCCGTGCTCGACTGCCCGTCATGCTGCAGCTCGTCGAAAACATCATGTCTTGGCTCTCAGACATTGCCGGCAAGCAAGGCGTCCCCGTTTCCGACGTCGAGCTCGACTTTGACGCCGTCATCAGCGGGACGGGGCCGTCGGCCTTCACCGGCGCGGTGCTCAACCAGATGAACAAGCAGGCGGGTACCTTTGGCGCGAAAATCACCTGGGACGACTTCCACGCGATGGACGAATCCAAAATCGTCAGCCGCGTGCTCGTGCTCGACGTGGAGAAGTTTGCCGCCGGGCAGGGCCATTCGGACTCGGGCAACCACAACGCGCGCGGTGCCCTTGTCAAGCACCACTACCACGCCTCCAACTGGCCGTCCAAGCACCCGCGGTTCAAGCACCCGGCGTATGGCGAGGTCGAGCAGTGCAACTGTAAGCATAATCTTGACTGTCTACCCCTCCCCAGCCTTCCATCTTCGGGAGGTCTCATCCTCGCCTTCTTCTGCCCACCTCACCCCATGACACCAACCGCAGCAGGAAAGACCATCCTCAAGACTGCAGCACAGGACCTTGACCCTCAGACACTCTCTCCAGCCCTGGCCTATGTGAATTAGTGAAAGATGCTAACCCTACCAGGGGACGCCGCCTGCGTCAAGAAATGGGACGACGACGTCGCAGCATACAAGCTCCTCTCCGCCGAGGAGCAAGCCGAGATCATCGAGAAAAAGGCTAACGAGGAGCTGTTTCTACTGAATGAGACCAAGAGGAAGGAGCAGGAGAGGGCGGCAGCATTGGAGAGTTTCACCCGGGCAGCCAGGAGGCAGGAGGCGGCGGCGAGGGAGGCGAAGGCTGCGGAGATGGCGGGTGTTGCTGGAGGGGACGGGCCGGGGCAGGGTCAAGGCTTTGGGCAGCCACAGCCACAGGCCCAAGGTCAAGGACATGGGCAACTACAAGCGCAACCTCGGGCTCAACCTCAGGGGTACGGACCGCCACAACCGCAACCACAACCGCAGCCTCAGGTGCAAGCGCAAGGATACGGGCAACCACCACCGCAAGCCCAGGCTCCCCCGTTGGGCTACCCAGCTCCGCAAGGTCAACTCCCGCCGCCACCGCCACCACCACCGCCGGCGCCCCTGCCCCAGGGAGAGTTCCCTCCGCAGCAGTTGCCCCCACCACCTGAGCTCTTGGAGTACAACCCATAGCCGGAGCCTAGCATTGTGTCGGAGCCGGAGGCGGGTTCCTAGAAGTGGATCATGAATTCATGAGTAGGTGAGGGTGGCTAGTGTAAGGATGGGCTCGATGGAGATGATACCCCTGGAGGGAGGAAACACAACGGGTAAGAATTGGAATTATGGGAGGAGCATCCGAGTATGGGATCAGGCCAGGATAAGATAGAGTACATACGGATCACGGTATATTACAAGGACATTACCTTAAGCAAGCAGTTGTGTTTGATTTATTTGGTTTATATCAGTTCTTGACCACCACCCTGATCCGTGGTTCAAGATGTCTTCATCCGATCATCAGCCAAACAATTTGAACCTGATCTCATTGAAGTTTGCCCAACATGCTCACTCCGTCTCCCCCACAGCCTCTGCCTCAATCCGCACTGCGCCCTCGCACGCCCTGCCCGCCGCCCCTTTCCCACACGCAATCTCAATCAGGCTCCTGCCGGTGATCGCCACCGGGGTGGTAGAACCCCCCGATGCGCCGCCGACTTGCACAGTCTGCCGGATGGTAATCCCTGAACAATCGTCAGCGTCGACCACACACAATTTTTTCGTTGTTCTCCTCGGCGAAGGGAACCCAAAAACCCTGACCAGAGACACAACCCCCGCCCCCCTACCCCCCTACCTTACCTCAGGTCGGTACGGTACCAAACGTGGAAATGCCAAGAATGTATTAGGTAGCAGAATTCACACTTACACCTCAACTCCCCCTCCGCCGTCACCTCGTACCCAAACGACGCATCGTCGCAGCTCCGCGTCGTCTCCCGCGTCGTCGGGTCGTACAGCTGCTTGCACTGGACAGCAACAGCAACAGCAGCAGCCTCGGGGGAGGCCGAGTAGTTGGCGTTGACATTCTCCCAGCGGTAGCCCGAGGCGGCGTTGCCGTAGGCGTAGGCGAGGTCCCAGTGGCCGTAGGACGGTGGTTCTGGTGAGGGGGTTGGGGTGGTGGAGGCTAGGGGGAGGAGC
>Ga0247824_10002409_pt1 | contig 10447 bp, 7 predicted proteins | sample 13C_PalmiticAcid_FD_194412 | JGI IMG/M metagenome (GOLD analysis project Ga0247824, IMG submission 194412) | Soil microbial communities from agricultural site in Penn Yan, New York, United States - 13C_PalmiticAcid_Day48 | ecosystem: Environmental > Terrestrial > Soil > Agricultural land...
CCCCTCCCCACCCCTTCTCCCCAAACCACCCCTCATACATGCTTGCTCACAAAACTTCCAAGTTAACATGGGGCCCACTCTCCCTCCTCACCGCCCTCCTCACGGCGCGCAACCAGCCCCGTGAGCAAGGCATCCGCCACCTGCTGCAGGCCATCGTCTGCGTGGGCCACCTGTACGGCGTGGCGCTCTACTACGGCACGTGCGGCTTCGCCGAGCACATGCGGGGGATATCGTACAGCCGGCCCGAGGCGCTGTATTACTGGGGGTACTACGTGGGCATGAACGCGCCTTGGGCGGTCGTTCCTTCTTGTGAGTCTCTTCGTGTCCGGGCGTTTGTGGGAGGGGAGTTGTGGCTGACGGGAGCGGCAGTGCTGCTTTGGCGGAGTGGGAAGGCTGTGAAGGAGGCGTTTGAGAAGGGGGCGAGGGTGGAAGAGGGGAAGAAGGGTAGGTGAGAGTGTCGGGTTGAAAGCGGGGGGTTCAAGGGTCCGAAGAATTCGGCAGATCAAATGATAATGTGCAAGTAATTCTTGAGACTCCAAAATCTAGGCTTCTATGCCCTCGCGATATCGCAAATGCAGTGTCATAATACATTCCAACCCAACCAAATCTTCCTCCAGGGTATCTCCCGCCCTAGGCCTTACCGAACGTACTTGCTCATAAACCTCTTGTGGAAATCAGAACGCAGCAGGTCCTAAATGTCGTCAGCACTCTACCATGCACAACAAACCAACAAGCACGCAACTCACATTGATAAACTCCTTCCTCTTCCCCTTCTCCTCGGTGCCCCTCGCCTGGTTCTTGAACACCACATCATCGTCCCACCGCCGCTTGATGTTGAAGTCGGTCTTGTTCAGCAGCGGGTTCCCCAGCGCGATGTCGCGTTCGCGCGCCTCCTGCTCGACGGCCTGCCGTTCCCGCTCCTCACGCTCCCTCTTCTCGGCCCGCTCGCGGCGCACCCGCTCCAGCTCGCGCTGCAGCTCGGCCTCGTCGTCCGACTCGTCGCTGTCGTCGCTGTCATCCGAGTCCGACCCGCCGTCCGACGCCGAGTCGCTGTCGTCGGCGTCGATGTCGCGCGTCTCGGCGAGGATGCGTCGCCGTTTTGCGTCGGGGTCTTCGTTCTCTTCGTCGCCGTCTGTGGGGGCGTCGCCGTTGGAGGCCAGGGCTAGGGGTCGCTTGTTGGTGGCTGACGATCCTGGCGTGTTGTTGCTATCGTCTGATGCGCCGGGGATGGGGGCGCCCTTGAGCTTGGCGTAGTGTGCGGCCTCGGCGGCCTCGAGCTCGGCGCGCAGGTCGCGTGTTGTGCTGTCGGCGTCGCCGCCTTGGCCGGGTTGTCTGAGAGAGTCAGCAATTGGAAGATATGGCGCTGGCTAACTCGGCGCATACCTGAACTTGAGCTGCGTGTAGGCTGGGAGCAGGCGCTGATGGTAGGCGGGTCCGCGGAGGGCTTCCTTGCCTCGGGCCTGCGACTGTTAGCGGAGTGTTGTGTGGCGTATCTGTGTCGCGGGGCCTCACCGGGTCAAACGTAGGTCTGTGGGCTGTGGTCATCTTGCTGGCTTGATGTGGTGTTGTGCTTTGTTGGATCGGGAGACAGTGACAGCTCCAACACTTGAGATGGGGATTGGTGATGGAGAGTCGCAAGGGTGCATGGGTGATGGCAGGTTCCTGGTTGCTGTGCCTCACCGCCCGCGTCACTGTGGCAGAATCCACTAAAATTTAGCGGTCTTCAGTGGCAGAAAGGTGCCCCTCCAGATCAACAACCACCAAGCCCACTCAAGTTCCCAAGGCCTACCATCCACATCCCAATTCACAATGCCGCGGGAAGCTGAGCCTTCTCTCAACGAGAAGCAGTTTGTTACACAAGCGCTGCAAGAAAACCTCAGGCTCGACGGCCGCGAGTTTGACCAGTACCGGACAGTCGAGCTCACCTTTGGCGACCAGCATGGCGTCGCCGACGTAACGCTTGGCAAGACGAGGTACATTCTTAGCCATACCTATGGTCGAATCCAAACCCTGACAAAGTTCCCAGAGTCCTCGCCAAAGCCAGCGCCGAAGTCACCGTCCCCTACACCGACCGCCCGCTCGACGGCGTCTTCACCATCGCGACCGAGCTCAGCCCCATGGCCTCGCCCGCCTTCGAAGTGAACCGCCCGACCGAGACCGAGGTCCTGCTCTCGCGCCTGCTGGAGAAGACGGTCCGCCGCTCCGGCGCCCTCGACACCGAGTCCCTCTGCCTCGTGGCCGGCCAAAAGTGCTGGTCCGTCCGCGTCGACGTGCACGTGCTCTCCCACGACGGCAACCTGATCGACGCGTCCTGCCTCGCCGTCGTCGCCGCCCTGCGCCACTTCCGCAAGCCCGACACGAGCATGGAGGGCGGCGTGCTGACCGTGTACACCCCCGCCGAGCGGGAGCCCGTGCCGCTCAGCTGGCTGCACTCGCCCTTCTGCGTGACGTGGAGTTTCTTCGGGGAGGAGGGGGACATTGCGCTGCTGGACGCCACGTGGATGGAGGAGCAGGTGCGAGTGGGGAGTTGCACGGTCAGCTTGAACAAGCATGGCGAGATTTGCCAGATTGCTAAGCTGGGCGGGACGCCCGTCGACGCGGTTGTGCTGTTGCAGTGCACCAGTGTGGCGCTGACCAAGGTGAAGGAGTTCTCGGAGTTGCTGGATAAGCAGCTCGCTGAGGATCTGAAGCGGAGGGATAAGGGTGGGTTTATGGCCGAGCTGAGGGCTGAGAACGATAGGTGAAAGCACGATGGGAAATGGAGCGGGAAATGAGAGGACCAATATCAAAAAGAAAGATACCCACAGCCTGCTGCGCCGTTTATGAGGATCTAGATCTGGACTGGCGCAAAATGGGTGACTTGGACAGGGATAGGAACAGGAAGCGGCCCTCAGGTTTATCGGGGGACACCTGGCCGAGAATTGTTACTGAGCGGCAAGCCCAGCCTCTACGAGGTTAGTTTGTTCTTTTACATTGGAAGAGGAAGGCTGCTCTTGAGAAGTCGTAGAGCTACAGCGGACGACGGAATGGACTGTCGCGAGGAGAGATGACGAACTGTTTATCTCACCGTCTGGAAGAGTCGTAGTCACGATCCTGCAGCAAGCCGAAGCCTGGTGTAAGGCACAGAGATCATAATAAACAATAAACACGCGTCTTTCTCTCCCCAGGGCAAGGCCATCAAGCTCTGTGTATCTCCGCTCCCTGCGGTTTTATTCTATTAGAGACCAACTAAAAGGATCAGATCCGTTGGCGGATTGTCTCTACTAACATTGTACCCCAAATAACGGGTTGTCCCAAATATCCAAGTGCACCCCATACACCCTTTCAGCCCCATGCCACTCATTCTTCCTTGGGAAGTGCAAGGGTATGCATCCCAGACCACGTCCAGCTCGCGTTGACGTTCCGTGCCAGGCCTTGAGCTCTCGAGAGCCGGATACCCAGGCTCAAAACGTTGATGCGGCTGTAGAATAACCCAGGGGCCACTGACAGAGATCTCCGACGTCCTTTCTTGGGGCATTGTTGGCCTGACGCGAAGTGCCTTGGACTACCGCCCATGTTGCCCAGGCGTTTGGCGTTTAGCCGCCCTCGGCGCGTGGAGTTGACCTCTAGGGATGAAGGTGCTGGGCTGTCCTGACCGTTCATCGCGCTTCAGGTGTGTGGAGACTCGAGGTGGCTGTCCTATGCTGATTTCCGCATCAGGCTCACCACCGTGGCGAATGCGACTGTCCTCATGCCTGTCAAACCGATCACCTCATAACCGGCGGCCGACTCTCCTTGTTCCAGCGTACGCGTGACTTGACCCACTCCACCGCCTCCTTCACGCCCGTCCCCGTCAGTGCCGACACGGGCAGGACCCTCGAATCCCGGATCCCCCCAGCCTTCTCCCCCTCGAACACGCGCTTCACCAACCCCTCCTTGATGCGCACCACCTCGACGCAGTCCTCGCGGTCCTGCTTGTTGGCCAAGATGAGCAGCGGCACGCCCTCTGCCTCGCTGTTCTGCAGCACGTCCTCCAGCACGAGGGCGCACTCCTCCAGGCGGCCGCTGCCGTCGTGGTCCGGGTCCAGGGGCAGGCTGCCGTCGCCGATGTCGGTGCTGTCGATGATGAAGACGATGGCGTGGCAGCTCGCGTAGTAGCTCTGCCACAGCTTGCGCAGGCTCAGCTGGCCGCCGACGTCCCACAGCTTGAGGTACATGTCGGGCAGCACGATGGTGGACACGTTTTGGCCGACGGTCGGGACGGTCTTGAGCTTGGGAGACGGGTTGTCGGGCAGGAAGATGGACTTGACTTGCTCGTGGAAAGTGGTCTTGCCGGCGTTGTCGAGGCCGAGGAGGAGGACAGAGTATTCTGGGAGAGGGGGCAGGCGTGTTAAGGGCTATGTGACCTTGAGTGGGGGGTGGTTGGCAAGCTTACCCTCCTTGCTCGTCGCGAGACGGTAGAGGCCTTTGGCAAGGTGGTACATCTTGTCTGGAGCGCGCAAGGGCCAGTGCTTTGGAGTCGTTGGGTCAGTGATAGGCCTCTGTCGGGAGGAGAGAAGGAAAAGAGGGTTGGGAGTTCTCAAGGTGTGCCAGCCTGGTGTCTGGGGAAACTCGAGCACCCGCAAGGCTGGCTCCACCAGGAGTTTTGGGGATGGATGGCAGGGGTCACCGCCGTTGGGGGCTTCTTGGCAGAACAGCACAATGAAATTATCGGTGGTGATTACGGTATGTAAAGTATCCCATACATGTATTACAACAACATCATTTTATCTCCACTCTCACCAAACATCAACTCCAAGACTGGACGACAACACCTCTTCAACTGCACACGTACAATGCAGCGAGTTCTCTCATGAGTTTATGTTTGAATTAAGTATTAGGTATATACATTAAAGCACGGCCCACAATGAAGGCCGCCAGGCAGGTTCTCCCAACCTGCATCCAATCCACGAACAATCCCAATCTGGGAAAAGACACCAAAGACAACAGACAACAAAGAAATAAACAAATAAGCCCAACTCAAGCAGCGCGTCTGCGTGCCATTTCCTCAAGGATTGCCTCGTTGAGCATGCCCAACTGTTGAAAGGCGTCCAAGTGCAGCTCGTCCCAGTCGTCATACCCAAAGTCTGCAGGCAGCGGCCCGGCACCAGGCTTGCGAGCGTGGCCGACACGAGGATCTGGCGACTGCTGCAGCCCATGGACCGCCATCCATTTCTCGCGCACCAACGAACGCAAATGACCAGGCGCCATTCTCCACGCGGAGGCCTCGATGATTCGGACCACCTTGAGGAGTTTGGTGTGCGCATCGCCCTTGGGCAGCAGGTGCTGGGTCCGCTCCCTCAGCATCGAGTACCAGCTGAAGGAGATATTTTCGTAACCCAGACGGCAGTCTTGGACGGCCCACTCCAGCGCAAAAGGGGTGAAGGCAGCGTCTTCCCAGCCGATGATGGCGGCCACCTCGTACCGCGGCTGGGCGGTGTTGGCTTGGGTGGAGGCCGCCTGTCTGACGAGGATGTTGGCGGGCGTCAGGTCGTTATGGCACAGGACAACGTGGCGCTGAAGATCCTTGAGATCTTGGCGCGTAAACTTGACTTGGCCGATGTCCCTGAACCTTGACTTGATGGTGATGCTGCCGCCGCCATTATCGAGAACCTCGCAGGGGCATGGGTCCATGGTCTGGTCTCGGAGAAATCCGCGCAGAAAGTTCTGCATGTCGGAGTAATAACCGAGCCTGGGTCCGCCGCAGACGATTGGTACCGAGTCTGCCGAGTTGGGGCCGTCGTCGACGCCATAAAGTTTGGACGGAATGCTGGCGACGACGTTGACGATGCTGGGGTCGACTTTCTGGAGCTTCTCCATGGACTTGACGACCTCGTTGACCAGCTCCGCCTTGTGGCCCGAATCGAGAGTCTCCCAGACGTCCTCAAGAGGGATGGTGTCAGTGGAGAACTCTCTGACCGAGTACTCAAACCCCCTTCCGTTGTCCGCAGTCGTGATGCCAAGGCCCAAGACTTCGGGGACAACGTCGGGGACCTGAGCGTGGGCCAAGTTCTGAAGGCCGGCGACAGAGGCAACAGAGCATTGAGAGTCTTCAATGCGAACAAGGACGTCCTTGGGAAACGCCTGGCAGACTGGTGCCGCAGAATGGGCACTGAATGTACTTTTGAACAGTGTCAGTCATGTCTCCCTTAGTGGGGGCACATGCAGGGTGAAGGTGACATACCACTTGGAACAAGTGTTCGCAAGTATATCAAAACTGAAGGGGGTCGTCTCGATGTCTCGCTCCACACTCTCAATACCCGCATCCTCCAAGATGCCACGAATGATGCTGGTGTCCGGGAGGAGCAGCTGCTCCCCGGACACACCCATCACCGTGGTGGAAGTCATGGTGGATGTAGGGTGTTATAAATTTTTTTAAAAGAGTGGAGGTTGGTGAGGTCAAGAAGATCTAAAGCGATTTCTTGACTGTCGAGACGAGAGACTATGGGGAAAAAGCAGAAAGGCTCTGGCGGGGGAAGAAGTCTCATATATATACCCATCCCAAAAACCACGTGGTCCAGAAGCTGATTAGAATCGTGCTTTTGCCTGCACGGGGCGAAGAGTCGACTTGCATCCACGCGGCAAGTCTTCCAGCGAGGGCGCAGGTCATGCATCGAAGAGTCGTCTCTTGCGTCGACGGGGCAAGTGACGCATCCACGGAGCAACTCTTCCGTCGACGGGGCAGATATTCTATCGACGGGGCAAGTCTTGCGCCGACGAGACAGATCTTCTGGCAACGGGACAAATCTTGTGGCGATGGGGCGTGTCTTTGCAAGGGGACAAATCTCTCACGACAGCACAAGTCTTGTATATTCAACAGATGTCTTGTATCATTGAAAGGGGAACCATTCCGTGTCCATGAAACAGATTTTGCACTATGGGACACGCCTTACATCGAGGGGACAGGTTCTTACACGGAACGACCGTGGACAGCGGAACAAATATAGAATCCCTGGACAAAACACCACAGCCATTTCAAGAAACTACGGTCGCCATAGACATTTTATGAAACAAATTTTGCCAGAGGCATTTTATGAAACAATCTAGAACGTTCGCCAGGGCATCTCGGTGGACAACAACTGCCAGAAGCATCTTGGGGAACAACAATCGTCACAGACATATTGTGAAACAATAGTCAACACGCATTCATAAAACACTCAACGTTCGCCAGACACATTTCATGTAACAGCACTCACCACATGCATCTTGATGAAGCAGTCTCCAGAGGCTTCCCATGAGACAACAGTCGCCAGAATCATCCCGGTGAACAACAGTCGCCAGAGGCATTTCATGAAACAACCTGAAACGTTCGCCAGAGGCATCTCGGTCAACTCGGTTTTTGAAAACAACACTTTGCTCCGATGGGCAATGGCCCCAACAGCTAGGTGAACAAAGAAAAAGACCGTACGCGCCCCTGATCTGGGAGACCGAGGGCTCAATCTGGTCAACACTGGGGGGTTTTGCAGGAGAAGCAGTCCGCAAAGGTAGATCGTACGGTTGGCAGAGAATGTCTTCTGATGGCGTAAAGTAGCTGATGTTGGGTAAAAACCTTGATATCACGTTAAAAAAGTCAAGGTGCCGACTCTCCACGACCTCAGCAGCTGTGAACCTTGCGCGTGGAAGAGGATTCAGGGTGTTGGCCAGGAAGCGGATATCCTCTCTTAGAAACGCACTCTTGTTCGTCATAGTCTCTGTCCCTTTGTATGCAATGGCGAGTTGTCCAGTCGCAATATCGCTCGCGATTTGGCCTCCTCTGCGCCCGCGTGCAGAGAATGGAGACTTGGGGAAGGGAAGTCTCGGTTGTCACATCCCATGATAACCCATGACAAGTCGTCGGTGCGCTGATCCCAACCCTCGCCAAAGTGAACTCTGGGCTTCAATATGCCAGGCCCGAGATCGCGCGTGTGCCTGGCTTGAGTGATGGGACGACGGAAACCAAGGAGGCGCGTACTTGACGCGGGGATTGGCAAGCCATCCTAGTATCCTACAGCAATCTCCGTGGGCTCCTTGTTGTCAAACCCACAAGTAGGAATGTTTTGCGTGTTGGGGTCTACTTCCCATCAGCATCCTCCATTCAGCGAGGTAGAACGTAGAGTTGGCGCGTGGCGGGTGTTGCGAGTGTAAACAATCAGGTTAGGGTCCTGTGTTGGTGATGCTGTGGGCAGGTAATGGTGGACGTCTCATCTCTGCTAGTGTCCAGGAAGAACGCAGTCATAGGCGCCCCATGGTCACACCAAGTTACCTTACCCATAAGAGCAGGAGCTGGAATGAGACTGAGGGGATTACGCCTACGGAGTAGGCCCAGGGAGACGGAACCATCTGAATGAGGTCTGTTGTGGTTGGTGAAAGTTACAGCGAATTGCAAGGATTGTAACAAACACTCAAGTGTACGGTAAGAATCAGCCCTGTGGGTGGTGGGGTGCCTGGTGTCCGATAAGATAAGAGCTTGTTGTCGGTGTCGTCATAGCAGGGGATGTTTCACAGTATTCCGCCAGGAATCAGGACGCGAATTCCTCCACAACATTGCGTGTTTTGGGGTGGTGCTTTTTCTCGTAGCTTCCCGGTGTTGCTTGAATTCTGAAATCCCACTCACAACAGACTGTTTTGGACTCTGAAAGCTGGATGAGCCGGCAAGATGGCGCCAGTGGAATTCGAGTACGAGCCAAGGTGTGTGCCTCCGGGACGGTTGCGCTGGACATTTCCCGGCACAAGAAGCTGATGCGTGATCACAGGTCTCTACCTTTAGCTGTGGCTGTCTTGCGTGTTGCCACAGCTACATACGCGTCGTACACCGTTGGTCGGAGTCTCTACAGATCACATAAGGCATTGGGACCAGCTCAAGACACGCGCCAACGCTCCGCCGAACGTGCCAAACTCACCACTGCCTTTGGAAGCCTAGCGGCACTTGGGCTGGTGTTTGCTATCACCTCTGGGTTGGACTATCTCACTCTCTCCTACAAGGTGTGGGCATCCGAAAGGGGGATCCAGGTTCCCGATTCGTGCGTCTTCTGTCCGCTTCTCCTCAAAGGCCGGTCTAACATGCGGCAGCCTGTTTGGTCTGTTCGGAAACCGTACAGCCAGGACGGATGGTACAAATCAAGTCGGATTGCACCTCCGACATTGGCTGAGTGACACTTCAGTCTACCGCGATGTCCTGGAGATTGTTGCCGAGAAGACTCGAAGGCTGTGGTGGGGACAGCAGCTCGACCTCGCTACAATATCATGGACTGCGCTGCTCGCCGTCGAGGGGCGTCGCCGCAGGATCCCGCACCTCTGGGCATATGCTCTGCTGCCCCATCTTGTCAGCCTATCGTTTGTTCAAAATCTCTTCTATGTGGCCCTGCTCCAGACCCCGTCGCCAATTCCGTCCCAGGAAACCAGGTTTGTCCACCCAGGTCACTGTAGACAACAACAAACTAACATCAACAGAATTGCCCAAATTTTACAGAGAATGCTCCCCAAGAAGCCAAACAATTGGTTTCCCAAGCTTCCATTGCTCATGGTCCCTTTGGTTATCAACTACATGGTTACACTCTGGCTCCCTTCCACCGCAGGGACGGCCTCGTTCCCTACAGCCGTTTTCCTGTCCAAGCTCCTGACCCTGGCACCATTGGTTTTGCCTGCCATTGCCCCGGCAACTTGGGGCACCGTCTACTCGGACCCGCGTGACGCGTACCCCACCATCACCAAGGTCTTCAACGTCATATCTGCGGCGAGCGCGCTCCTCCATGCGAAGACCACAGTCTCGGCTCTGCTCTACAACCTTCCCGGCTCCTACAAGCACCGTCACAGCATCAAGATCCCCTTCGACACCGAGAAGCGGTCGAAATGGGAGCGCACCGCAACCGCAGTCGAGAAAGTCCTCGGCTCCATGACCGACCACCCCGCAGTCGCCGCCGCCGGGAAGGACGCCCTGCTCTGCGCCCTGAGCCTGGGTCTGTGGGCAGCCGTCCGCTCGTCGGACGTAGCCAACATGCTCCGCTGTCTGTGTTCTAGTACCTTCAAGTCACCTCAGGACGCGTCGAGCGGAACTGCAAAGACCGAGCACCCCGCGCAGCAGAAGCAGCAGAAGGAGGAGGAGGAGGAGGAGCCAACCCCCGCCCCAGGGCGCACCAGAACTGTACGCCGCCGTGGCTGGCCTGTCAGGACGGGCGTTTCTACCGAGACCGTCACGGATGAGGTGGTGCAGCCGACGCCGAAGCGGAGGGGGAGGCCGAGGAAGGTGAAGCCCGAACCTGAACCTGAACCTAAGCCCGAGCCCGAGCCCGAGCAGGAGGAAGCTTTTGAAGATGCGGCATATGAGCCTACGCCGGCAGTTAGGGCGGAGGTGGGGTTGGGCGACATCCTGCCAGATGAGGACTTTGACTGGGAGCCTGCCTCGCTTGCTTGGGGGTTAACAGCTCTGGGTGGGCTTGGGGTGGGGAGTGCG
>Ga0247824_10002410_pt1 | contig 10445 bp, 12 predicted proteins | sample 13C_PalmiticAcid_FD_194412 | JGI IMG/M metagenome (GOLD analysis project Ga0247824, IMG submission 194412) | Soil microbial communities from agricultural site in Penn Yan, New York, United States - 13C_PalmiticAcid_Day48 | ecosystem: Environmental > Terrestrial > Soil > Agricultural land...
TTTCTCTGTATTAAAAAACAAAAAAAAAAAAAAAAAAAAAAAAATCGCGATCTACATAGCCCTCCTCCTCCCCTATTCATCACCAAACTTATTTGATAATTAAAAAAGAAAGGCCCTATTGCTTTTGTCAAGACAAGACAAGAATCAGAAAAGTGCTTTGTTGGCGTCTATTGATCTATTGGTTCTATATGAAGGTGTGCAAGTGTGGATGCTGCTCCCCCGAAAGGGAAAAAGGAAGGGTAAAAAAAAAAGGGTTGAGAGAGAGAGAGGGTCCCCTAAACGGTCAGCATGCCCATGGCAGCTGCGACGACGGCAAGAGCTCCCAAGATCGACTTGTTATCACGATTCCTCCAAGTGGCGGCCGCTCCGCTATCAATGCCACCTGATCCCGATCCTGTACGTGATCCCGTACCAGTTCCTGATCCCTTGGCAGGGGTAGCTTGTTTTCCATTCCATTTAACACCATTCACATTGGCCACGGTTTCGAGCAAGCTGCCCCTGTCGTAAAAGTCCACTGTGATGAAATTGGGAATCTGCTTGAAGGTTGTTTGGCAATCGCTAATATGCGCGATCAGATCGGGTCCATTGGTCTTGTTGGCTGCGCCTGGTTGAGGGATGGAAATTTTTTGCCCATCGCTGCCGAATTGACCTTGGATGAAGTGGTTCAGAACGTACAACTGAAGGTACGCCCATCAGAGTAGTGGGGAATCGATACACAAGAAATAGGTTAAAAGAGAAGGATTAGCATTGGTGGGGGGAGGGGGGTAACATCTTTTGTAGTAGGGACAGAAAGGAAACCTTTGGAATTTTCCCAACTCTTACCGGTCTCTTTTGATCCTTGGGTCGATCAATGGTACATGGGTAGGGTTGATCCTTCAAGATATTGTAAGGTGTCTCAAAAACATGCGAGAACTCGGCCATCAACCAAGGCACCGACGCATCCGCCCCCTTGTCCACAAAACTGACCAATCGCTTTCCTGTCGAGATCATTTGGGAGAGCGTAGGCCAGGCGCCATTCCCGGCCGGTTGGGCGTAGGAATACTTCTCCACACCTGCAGCTGCATATACGGACTATAGGGCAAAAAAAAAAAAAAAGAGTATGTGGTGAGATATATGTATGAAGGTTTCTTCGTATCAGTTGAGAGCCATTCCCAGCATTCAGAAATAGAATCATCCAAGTGGCGAAAAAGCGGGTTACCTTGAACACTGCAGGCTTCAAATTGTCCCCGTTCTCGTAAATGATGGTGATCACCTAGTCGATGTGTATCGTTTTGGTGAGTAGGACGAACAAGTCGGGAGGGGGGCCTCCCCTTCAAGGGCAATTAGTTTTGCTTCATTGAATTCAAATCATGGAAAAAAAGGAGAGACGAACCTCGTTGGGATTCTCATCCAAGAAGGACTTGATCTGGCCCAAGGTTTTGGTTAACGTGCCTCCGTCAAGAAGACCACCTATTGGAAAAGCGATCGGGCAAAGAAAGTAGTAGGAGAGAGGAAGAGAGTATTACCCCCTCGTTGTGAGTACGCCATGGTCAATTCGATCAAATTAGAGAAGACGGTTGAACAACAAACATTGCAGGTTCATTTACAACTGGTGTGACAAAGTTGAATCTCCTTGGGGTCCTTGGATGGGGGGATATAAGTGTCGAGCATGAATGCCCTGATACCATCCTTCAATTGTGTTGGAATGTCGTTGCCCTGGTTGGTGGCCAGACCTCCAGGAGGGTTAAAGGCGTACGAGTTGTGTGTTGTAGCGAACGCGACCTTGCTGTAGCTCTTTGAGCACAGCTCAGCATATCCATTGCACGACTGCGCGTCGGACTGAACGACGAGGGAAGAGAGGAGGACGGCGCCAATGGAGAGGATGAGGGAACGCATCGGTGGAGTTTTGGTCTGAAGAGACGAGGACTGGGGTCGTGGAGGGATGAGGTTGGAAGGAGGAATCGTGGAGCGGGTAGGTGAGGTGCAAGTCTGAGGAGTGCGGTGTGCAGAAAAAAAAAGAACGACCAGAAGAGAAAACAGTCCACAAAAAAAGTGTTCTATTCCTGCGCCCGACCCGACTTGTCGTGCATGTTGCGCTTTTGGTAACGGGAACAACACAGCCCTCAATTGCACCGGCATTGACTAGACATCTGTCCAGGAAATTGGCGACGCCCGTCGCGATAGAGCAAGCGACTGTGTTTGCACAACACCACCGAACGAATTTGGCGCCTGTTACCTTCCTTGCTCAGGAACGTGCATGACATGCTCTTTATGCCGGATCATTGACACCTTGGCTATCCCTCGCCTACACTGATCTGGTTTCCGGATCACTGCACAACGCCCTCCCGTGCTCAAAACGCAGGACGGTACATTGCGATACTGGCTTCACCTTTGTTATGCCATTGAGATCAGGAGCTTGAGGTCAGCCCATTAGACACTCGGAGTATCCCTTTTGCTCGTAGCTTACAACTTGTTCTCGTTGGCGCTCTTTGAGGAGCGACTGATCATTGTTTTCAGCAGGAATAACCCTCGGATCTTCCGCAACCTGTTCATGACCATTGTCATCCTCGTATTAGCTCTACGCCAGCTCTACGCCAGCTCTACGCCAGCTCTTGGGGTTGAGCTTTTCCAGAGCATTGGGCCGGCGGTTTCTACCACTGTTCCTTAGCGATTCGATGGAGTGGAACCTAGGTAAGGAACCACTGCGGTTGCCGGCCTGTTTAGAAGGGGGGAAGGGTAGACATAAAGGGCCACACGCGCGCCAACAAGGCTGTACCGATCGGTACCTGGTTCGGCTTCAGGATCTCACTTGTCGACTACACCAAGGATAGCATGGGACAGACGATGAGTCCAGGAAGACCCGGCCATAACACCATAAACGGGATATCAGTTTGGCGAGGGTCCAACATGGCTGGATCAACATCGATCCAGCAGAAGTTGTCGTCTACAAGGCCGTGTTGTATCCCTTGCCTTGATCGTGGTGCTGCCCCTGCTCCTCGTTGGATGCAGCCAACTTCACATGTTCAAGCCCGATGTTCTGACGTCTTGAACCAAATGATCGAGCCACAGACGCCCACTCTTGTCTTGAAGCCAAGGCATACTTGACACTGTCGTAGTGCTGGATGCCAGCCAGCTCGTGTGGTGCCAGTCACAGTGAAGCGACGAAAAAAAGGGTTCGTGCATGGCCGCACCTCTCTCTTTTTCACCTCTCCAGAAGCGTCGTCTTTGTAAGTGCTCGTTCGTCAGAATCGTCCAAGGATGAGTTGATGCAATCAAGACCAGCTGTGAATAGCCCTTGTCAACGGCGCCTCCAGAGAAACAGCATGCCCATTCTCGCTTTGACGGGCCCTCACCTCGATGCGTACTACACTCCACTGACCCAACTCTTCAATATGCATAGGTCTCTGCCACCGCGCATATTCACACGACAGAAGACCACCAAAAACCAACCTCAACAGAGCAGCACAATGTCTACTGCAGGAGCTGGCGTAGGGTCGTCCTCACAACAGCACGTCCTTTCCACGGAGATGCCCAATGCATCCCTCTCTGTGCCAATATTGCAGGCTACACCAGGAAAACGTATCGCTCTCCCTGTCCGAGTCGAGCCCAAGGTCTTTTTCGCCAATGAACGCACCTTTCTCTCCTGGCTCAACTTTACAGTTCTCTTGGGCACACTCGCCATCGGCCTCTTGAACTTTGGTGATAGGGTTGGACGCATCTCGGCCGTCGTCTTTACCTTTGTCGCCATGGCCATCATGCTCTACGCTCTCGTAACTTTCCATTGGAGGGCGGAACGCATTCGAAAGAGACAAGCTGGCCCTTATGATGATCGATACGGTCCTACGGTGCTCTGTGTCTTCATATTGGCCGCCGTCTTTATCAACCTTGGGTTGAGATTCACGGCGAGCAAACACGGTTGATCAGGATCCAAAGCAGAAACAACTCCACAGCGCGCGCCTATTCTTTTTGCAGCAGCGTTGGTATAGCAGATTCCTTTTTCTTTCGTTTCCAGGTGCCTCTGCATGAAGTAAAGTGCAAAATCCGTCAATGTGTGTGCTACAAATGTTGCGTTGTTGGCTCTATGTTCATCTTGTTGCTGGCATCGTGTGTGTACTATACGTCCATGGCCTCCAGGCCACACAAAAGGTGCGTCAAGTTGGGCACACAGACCAACCTCTTTGATACACCCCCCATAACGAATGCCTGCTTGTCATTCGAATCCACCGCCACGATTTCCTGCAAGAACGAGCACTCGGATCCTTGAGACACGTCCATAATGATATCACCAATCTGCATCTTGATCTTGCCCGACTTGTAGACCAGTAACCGTCCAATTCTACCCTCTTGTTGCAAATACGTTTCCTCGCTCTCTTCCTTGTCCACGTTACCCTTGTGATCGGCAGTGGGTGCTCTTGGCTTGGCGCGTTGCCCTGCAGCAGAAGTAGATCCTTGACTTTCCAACCCAAGTCCAAGTTTGATATCCGATTGTTCTGTCTTGAGACGTCCAGCAGCAAGGGAATCACTTTCCAGTGCCAGATTGGGACGTTCTACATCAATGGGTTCCGTTTTGACCGACAAAAGTCCCTCCTCCGTGTATTCCGCTTTCTCTGGACCATCCATTCCGCTGGATGTAGGTGTTGGAGAGGATGCCAAGGACGAAACGATAGATGTCATTTGGCTCTGAACAACAGGCCTAGGTTTGAATGCTGGCATGACGCTGGGGAACTGGAAGAAGAACAATTTGTCATCGCCATCCTAGATACGACAATATAGGAGAGTCGGAAAGGGTGTGAAGATCTTGAAGGTCAGAATACTAGAGACGTTGATAGTTCTTTAACGCTAAAGTCACGATAGCACAAGGGGAGAGGATATATACCCCATTGCTGCAACTTACAGTGGGCGAAAGATCGTCAGCTAGGCCTTCCTGCTTTGGCTTGAAGTCCTCGTTGTCTTCATCTAATAATCAACAGGTCCATAGTCTTCCATGTTAGATGGCCATTAAAGTGAATGCCGTGATCATTGAACTGAGGAAACTGTGAAGAAAGACCATACATATATCAGCGTCTTCGTATGTTGACTCTCCACCGTCCTTCTTGTCGTCTTCATCCATGCCCCAGGTCTTTATATTCGCCAAGAAGCTTGCGCTTTTAAAGTCCTCAAGTCCTGTGGGTGCTGAGGCATCTGTGGTAACCGATCCGAACTTCATGTCTACTGATGAGCCATAGTAGTCCCGATCATTGCCTGCCATGCTAGTGCCAGGCTCCATTTTGACCTCCTTCGCGCCTGTGTAGCTCGAGTGGGCTCCGCTAGTGCTGCCTCCTGTCACAACTTGCCTTGAACGTGCTATTGAGGAAATCGCCCGACAGACAAATATGGGCACTGATCAATACCCATCATCATGTACTCCTTGAGCATCGATCCCTTTGCATTCCCATGATTAATATCAAGCTTGTTACCAAGTACTGCTGGTCCAAGAGAGAATGGTCCTGAGGCAGTCGCTGCAACTTCAACGGGGCGACCCCGTCCTCGGCCACGTCCTCTTGCGCCACCGCGTTCTCCACGATCGCGAGTCTATTTTTCATAGAGCTAGATGAGTCACGGATCCAACCTGCCGCAGGCGCAATAGGCGGACAAACTTTGTATCCATGAATCCTTGAAGTGTAAGTTCTTACCGGTCCTTGTGCAGCTCCCGATCCAGCTCTAGCCTCTTCAAGCAACGAAGGTGCACTATGGAGATAAAGAGGTTCAACGGTCAATAGTTAGAGGCCAACGTTGTCCTTTGATCATTCCTGAATACAGCTTGATTGCCCTACTCGTAGGTGCATTGAAACACTTACGCATCCTTCTTGTTGCGTTTGGTCGGGACCTTGGGAGTGAATTTCATCTGCCAGATGGATCGTGGTGGGAGATACTGTCAGCTACCCAAAGTCTGGACCTTCACAGCAGTGTACAGTTCTCTGTCGTTGTCTTTTTTTTTTTTTCGTCAACTCGAACTCCTCACAGACTTTCCATACCTTTGACGGACCTCCACGGGCGGATATTGAACCCGCACCAAGACCTCCGCGTCCTCCACGCAATGAAGACAATCGTCCTGCAGGTGTGGCGGTTGGAGTTTGAAGAGATCCAATACTTCCTGATGCGGGAGCTGCTGAAGTTGAGGCTGTGGAGCGACTCCCGCTAGCGACCGGGGTCTCTGCAGGAGGGTTGGTGCTCGAACTTCCTTCGTCGGACATGGCTGGACTGGTGGACGTGAATGAGTGGAGAGGACAGAGACGTTGAACCCTTTTACAACGTTTGTCAAAACAGAGTGACTTGCATGCTCCTCGGGCGCAGTGGGGGCGGTGTGCCCAAGGCTCAAGTGGGTCGGTCATCTGAGTGCTGCTGATCGCTTTAAACTCAGGGGCATGCACAGTGCAAATGCACACTCCTTTCTTTCTTCCTCTTCTTTGTCTTCCTTTCCCTTTGTCTTCCTTTCCCTTCGTCTTTCTTCAACTCGACACACACATTTTTCTGAATGATATGTACATGTAGTTTCCATCTCATAATACAATGCTTCACCCACTCTCCCACCTCCTCGCCTTTCCCTTCCTATTCACATCGTTGACTGCACTGGCACCGGCCGTGCCCGAGCACTGCTCAACGAGAAATGGCAACAACTACAAGCTCGCCCTCTCCATCCTTGTCCTCATCGGGATCATTATCTCCTACTTGCCTCAGGTATGGTGGATGTTCTCGATCCTTTCTGGCTAATCCTCGGTTCAGGACATTCCCAGAGATAATCGACCGAATCTTTCTATACTGATCCCCTTTTCCGATCTGCCTGGTACCATCAGCACTATAGGATCATCCGCAAAGGAAGCAGTGATGGCTTCAGTCCATGGTTTCTGCTCCTCGGGTGTCTGTCGACCTGCTGGTCTTTCTTCAACATCTTGATGCTACAGTGGAAATCTGTTCAATGTTGCGCCTTCACCGTATGTCCTGTTTTTTTTTGATACAACGAGTCAGCTGGAGATCATACACTGGGATTGATTTAGCACCATCGTCGACCATCATGATAACCATCGTGATACCCCCATTCACTTTACGATAGAGTGCAGGACGCTGTTTGGAGAGCACACTTGGTATTGCACAGCTGTTTGTTCAGTTCATTCTTTTCACCCTCATGTAAGTTTCGCATCCATGGGGAATGGTTACAAGGCTCAATCAACATTGCAGCATGCAAGTATCTCGAGGGTACTCAATTGTGGACGATCATCCTCCCCTTTCACACTCCCCCACAGATTCGCCTTGTACATGATGTACTTTCCATCTCACAAAAAGGTCAACACACTCCGGTACAAGCTGCGCTTGCTATGTCTTCCGGCTCGATCCTTTGCCTGGTCCATCTCCTTGTTCTTTGCCAAGATCATAGCCGGCAACTTTGTAGTTTCGGCCATTATCACAACGATACTCTTGGCCTTTGTCCGTGACACGACCGATCATCACAGCATCTGGACGCTGCTCTGGGCTGGATTCCTGGGTATTACCAGTGTCTTCTTGACAACGATCCAGTATATCCCACAGATTATCGAGACATACTTGCGAAAGGTAAAGAGAAAACGCGGACTGGAATGTTGGATCGCATTATTGCTTTCTTTGAACCCTCTTGACCGAAAATTGAGTGATCGGAAGCATTCTTGCCCAAACAGTTACCGCGCACACTTTTTGAAATAACACACTGACAACATGACACTCTTTCATAGTCGGTAGGAGCACTGAGTACCTCAATGATGTTGATGCAGACTCCAGGAGCGATCCTCATGACGATATCATTAGCACACAGTCCCGGAGCAAACTGGTCGACATGGGTTCCTTATGCTGTGGCAGCATTCTTCCAAGCTGTGCTTTTGGGAATGTGTCTCTATTACCGCTTCCACACCAAACGCCTGGGACTCAGCTCATTTCACACCGCTGAAACAACACCACTTCTCGCAGGAAAGATCTCACAAAAGATTCGTGTTGTTGACACGGATCAGGAGAATGGCCAAGCGCTTGAGCCGTATATACCGAAGACGGATAATGAAGCCTTGGTGGATCTTTAGACACGGTCTGTCAGACAATGGACATGTACACGAGCCATATTGAATGCGGATATACCAAACAGCGCGTGGATCGACTGGTTGTTAGGATTGTGGTATCATTGACAAAGTGTGGGGTCATCGGAGATTATGTTATTGGAGCTATGCATGCAAACGCCGATCACGGCTCGGGATGATCTCTGCGATCAAGACAGGAAGAGGCAAGCATTATGTACAATTGACGAAGGAGTCTGCAGGAGGACGAAAGAGTGGTACGGCCAATCGGCGATACGCGACCATTGAAATCAAGGGTATAATCGACACAGATCAGCCGTTTTGTGACAAGACCCAGTTCGACCCAGCCTTATCAGAGGTCTGCCAGCGTGCCTGCAAGCTTACTATTCGTGAGAACATTGAGCAACATTGAGGCAGACTTTCCCAAGGAGAGGGAGCATTGGGAGCATGGTGAGGAATTGGCTGTGGATGAGAATGAGGACGGCTCTGTTCCTGAGATCACCCTTGCACACTTGGAGGAGACGGCGAGGTTTGTACGGCGTTCATCTCAGGGCAGTGACATTCGTCGTTATGAGATGTTTGCGCAGAGCCTTCAGGACTCTCGTGGATTCAGCAATTCAAGTTCACTGTGGAAGGCATGGGTGGATCGGTCGCACCTACTGCCCAGGCAGAGACCAACGCTGCATTCGGGCGGGACAGTACTGCGGGAGGTGCTCGCTGTTGCAAGCGATGCCTTCGTTCTTGTTCCCTTTTCGTTCTGGTAATTTGAGATCAGCAGCAAAAAATAAAAAGCTATATAGTAGGACAATCCCCAGCAACAGTGACCTGTTGGACTTTGTCTGGTCTCTGGAGTGTCCATCTTCCATCCAACACATACAAAATGCTCATTGTACAAAGGAGTGCGAATACAAATATACACTGCCTGTCTTTGAGCACGCATCTCATGGAGCAGGCTCCCTCGCGGTGTTGGGGGCTTGAAGTATAGTGCGGCTCACCATGACAAAAACGGTGATCGACACGCTGAAATGTTTGAAATTTTCTGACATGGTGGGTCAAATTCAACTGTCCATGAGGGTCTAAGCAGACATGATGTCGGAAAAACGATTTCGTTTTCTGAGAGAAATCAATGGAGAACACAGCTGTGAAATCCGCTTGGAGTTCTGAAGTGCAGGAGAGGTTCAAAGTTGAATAATTTTTTCATATGAATTTAACTCGCACTTCAAGTGCTTAGGTCACGTGGTCGACGTCATCCTCCAAGCCCTCATCCTCCACCCACCCAAGCCCCTCGCCCGACGGAGAAGTTTTTGTATGAAGACTTCCGCATCAATTCATTCCACCTTATTGAGCTCATTGGGAGACTTCTGCATCAATTCATTCCACCTTATTGAGCTCATTGGCGCATCAATCATTGTTTTACAGTGATTTTTTTCTCAGACGAATCTTTTCTTCACACGCTCAACAACCTTTTCGTTGCCACTTCGAACGACGTCCTTGAGGTGGCGCACCACATCCTTCAGTCCAGCTTCCAGGTCGGTGTTTCCAAGAACCTCCAGCTCACTCTTGCTCCCGAACAGATTCAGCAACGACTTGACCGCCGCGACAAGCCCCCCTTGTTTGGCGTGTCTCTCGATTTCCTTCACCTGGGCCCGTCTGATGACCACTTTGCGAGAGTCAAACATTGCACGCGCAATGTCCTCCAAGACGTTGCCGATCGCTTTGTACTTGGGGTCGGTCTCGCCAAGTGTGAACACTGTCACAGGCATCAGCTCTTTGAGGAGATGGGACATCCGCGCGGAAAAAAACGTGGACGCGTGGTTGAAGTGGGTATATACCCCTCGCAACTGGGCCAACAATGGTAGGCCATCCTCAGGGAACCGAGCACTTTCTTGCCTTTCTTGCTGCTTCTTTGCGGTTTCGATCGACCTCTTGCTCAAGAAGAGGAGGAAAGAAATCTCCGCCAGCGCACTGCCCAATGTCCACATTGACGCTGTCCTTCGTCTTCAGAAGCATCAACGGGAAGAGGGCATTCATGTGCTTTGTTCCCAGCACGACGCACGAGCCGCCGAACGACGTCGGCCGTGAGCACACCTTGACGTGCTTGTACCGATGGCCCTCTCCCGACTGGTCGGGAGCGGACGAGATTGCCTTCCTGTCGGTGCGTTCGGCAAAGCAATCGTGGGTGCTCACGCGGCAGTAAGTCTCCACGACCAGGCCTTGAACTGCCTTGGTCGGGTTCACCAAGACGACGTCGACAAGAAGTGAGGTCCAAACTTGCTGGAGACAACTGTCAGATTCCCAATCACCAAACAGATTGGAGATCCCCAGATCGTCATCGTTCCACTCCACATGTGTGTCTTGACTGACGAAGGCTGGCCATTCGTCCTTGGTTGGGGC
>Ga0247824_10002411_pt1 | contig 10445 bp, 24 predicted proteins | sample 13C_PalmiticAcid_FD_194412 | JGI IMG/M metagenome (GOLD analysis project Ga0247824, IMG submission 194412) | Soil microbial communities from agricultural site in Penn Yan, New York, United States - 13C_PalmiticAcid_Day48 | ecosystem: Environmental > Terrestrial > Soil > Agricultural land...
TTCGTGTCCCGCGCCAGCGAGGACTCAACGGTTATACGTGAACGCCAAGCCCCGATCAAGGGAAATAAACACGACATTTTGATCGGGTGTCTGGCTCGCTAGAAGCACATGACCGCGTTAGCGAGCCTGTAGCCGTCCTCGTGGCTTTTGTAGGAGGGGCCTGCCTCAGCGTCGCGCACAATACGCCGCTGAACCTCGGCTGTGATGACGTTGAGTGCACGCACACGGTCCATCCACTCGAGCTTCTCCTGTTCCGTGAGAATGGCCTGCATCGCCATTTGCTCAAGGAGGCGCGGCTCAGCATCGAGGGCAGCCTCACGGAGCTGAGAGGTTGTGTACGCCGCGAGTTGATTAGTGGGCGTCATCGACAGGGCGGCGGTCATCAGGTGAGTGCGGTCGGTCATGTGTGCCTTTCGTGTCCGGCGAGGACTCCGCTACAGTACGTGACTGCCGAGCGAGAGTCAAAGGAAATAAACACGACATCGGTGTCGGGTGTCGGGCTCGTCCTTGAGCCCGCCCGTGCTCGGTTTCAGCCTGGCGCTCGGAAGGTCAGGTTGACGCGCCGTCCAGCGTTCGCCCGCTTGGGGAGTGAGTGCTGATAGGTCGACTGGACGCCGCGCCCCATTACGAGCAGGGAACCGTGTTCAAGCGTGACCTTGCCCTTGTTCGGGATGAGGGCGGACGCCATGACCGAGGTGCGCTCGATCTTGCGGAAGAGGAAGTCACGGGCCGCCCCAAGGGAGATCGACGCGACGATCGGGTCTCCACCCATGTCTGGTTCGTCGTCGCTGTGCCAGCCCACGCTGTCCTGACCATCGCGGTACACGTTTACGAGGCAGCCGTCGAAGTTGACGCTTGGGAAGTAGCACTCCAAGCGAATCTTGAGGGCGAGGAGTGCAGGCGGCAGCGGCTGAGCGGAAAAGGTGTGGCTGTTGAAGCGGTAGTCATGCGACCCGTACCACGCTTCGAGCCGCGGGACAGGGTACGAACGCCCGCCCATGGCCGCGGTCCGCTGGACGAGCTGGACCTGCTCCATGACCTCCTGCTCGGTTTCGTCGGGTTCGCTCACGAAGTTGGGGAGGTAGATGACGCCAGGGAGAACGTTGAGGGACTTCATAGATGTCACTCCGGAGCAGCGGCGAGGATGAGAGCGGCAACCGCGGCAGTTGCCTCGTGGCGTGCGTTCGCAATCGCGTTTGTGAGGCGCACATGGAGGTCAGGAGCGCTCGCGCCATTTCGCTTGGCGCAGCGGGCGATCTCAGCCTGAAACTGGACCTCGTACTCGAAGTCCGGACCGTTGCTGTGAGCCTCGATCGCGTCACAGAGCGAGCGGACATCAGCCGTGGGTAGGGAACCGAGCACGAGGCACTGGGGTCCCCACCCGATGCTGGACTCGCCACGGCGGAGGGCGGCAAAGAAACGGCGGCGATCGGTGAGTTGGGCGCGGGTGAGAGTCTTCATGGCGGCGGTTTCCTTTTCGTGTCGTTTGCGGCGACAAAGAGACCTTACTAGACCTCCTTTCGGGATGCAAAGGAAATAAGCACGACATCTTGATCTGGTGTCGCTGAGTCACCAGACCTCGATCTTGCGCGAAGATGAACGGTGGGGTTCCCGGCGGCCATCCTTGGCCCCGCTTGCCCTCCTTGGCTCAACCCGCGTCGCGGACCTCGGTGAACTGGATAGCGGTGCGATTGTGCGAGTAGCGATCGCCCGGGGTCGGGGGCGTCGTGTACTTGAACGGCCGAAGAGCGCACTTGCGGCCGTGGCTCATATCGATGACCGGGCAGGTCATCGTGGGGAAATCGACCAGGGTGTACATGTAGCCGACATCGCCCCACGAGTAGTAATCACGGACGGCCGGCATCTCCCGCGAGCCGAGGATGCGGGTGACAGCCTCCGCGGCGGTCCACTGGCCGCGGTAGGAGCCCTTGCCATCGAGGTGGGCCTTGTAGAAGGCGCGAGCGTCGGCGCGGCTCAGGGCTTCCCAGGCGCTCCCCGTACCAGTGACCGGCGAGCGGCGGACGCACACAAGAACCCACTCGCCCATTGCAAGGAACTCGATGCGGCCGATCTCGCGCGTCTCGGTCCTGTCCCCAGTGAAGGTCATGACGCCTTCAGCGTTAGGGGCGTAGCACTTGCTCGTCGTCGTGTGGGTCTGGACAAGGGCGCACACGGTGAAGGGGGCGGGAGTGGTCTCGATGGTGGCGGTCTGGGTGCACATGGCGGTTCCTTTTCGTGTCGGTTGCGGCGACGATGGGGAATGTACGCGAGTCCCAGCCCGCACACAAGGGAAATAAATACGACTTTGGTGTCAGGTGTCGTTGGGCCGTCCGTGGCCACAACCGCCCATGCTTAGGCGCTCTTGACGGCGCGGGGCTTGCGGGCCGGCTTGGCCTTGAGGGCCTCAATCTCCTTGCGCGCGTCACTGAGCTCGCGCTGGAAGCGAACGTTGGACGCCCGCCACTCAGTGGCCTGCTCGATTGCCTTGCTGGCGAGCTGGCCGCACAGGGCGCCGACCTCAGCGGCCAGCCGGTCATTCATGAAGCCGTCGCAGTTGTAGCGCAGCAGGGTGCAGGTGGCGATCGCGCGCTCCAGCGAGGCACCCACGGGGCGCACAGCGGCGTCGATCTCCTCCGCAGTCTGAGCGAGCGATTGCATGACGTGCCTTTCGTGTCCTGTGAGGGACCTGTGTACTAGCGGCCACCTATGCAGCCGCGGTTAGCTAATGTGAGTCCAGTCTCACCTAGTAGTGCGCGCTGGACGCCGGGTTACAGAAGTCGAGGTCATCCGCGAACATCCGCTCGCGCCTGCCCTCAGTCGAGTAGCTGGCGCCGTAGCCCGTGGAGCCCCAACCCACCGCGAAGCCTGCGGCCCGCAGCGCGGCACAGGCATCCGCGAGCTTCTCCGTCGCCTCATAGTGCGTCCACGTCACAGGGCCGTCCTCGCCCTCAAGGACCTCAGTGACGCGGACCTCGATCAGGCCAACACGGCCAGTCTCGACCGTGATGTGAGGGGAGGGCAGGAGCCCCGCCTTGGTGAGGGTGCGGGTCGCGCGGAGGAGGGTGAGGTTCTTGGTCGCCATGTCTGCCTTTCGTGTCCCTCAGGAGGTGACTCAAGGGTTATGACAGCAAGGCCACTGGGGGGTCAAAGGAAATAAGCAGGACATCTCGATCAGGTGTCCTGCCGCCGCGCCATGCTACGGGCGCAACTGTCGCTGCTCCACAGCGACGTTGATCGCGGCCAGAACGCGGGTCAGGAGCGCCCTGTCCTTGGAGTGAAGCGCTTGCTGCTCGGAGGCCCCGGTTGTCAGGATGAGGTCATACGAGACGCCGTCCCACCACATGAACCCCGCGACCACGAGGACCAGGGCCCCGACAATAGCCGCTCCTGCGCTGGCGTTGCTGATACCTGCGATGGTAGCGATGAGGGCGAGGCACCCAATGACGTAGCTCACCGCCCTGAGGTTGCTGTCCTCACGGATTTTGAGCGATGTGATGTTGGCGAGGAAGTAGGTGGTACCCCCGATGATGACTTTGGTGCTGGTGACGCGAACGTCAGCGAACTCTAAATACACGGTTTCTGTCGTCATTTTTTATCCTTGAGTGCGGGCTACGCCTATGAAGACCTGTACACCTGTTATCGCACACTGGTCCAGTGACCCTTTGTGCGCCGAGTCACAATCTGTCAGGCGCCGTTGAAACCCTCTGGCTGCGCGATGAACCGTGGGCCGGCTGCCTAGACGAACGGCGAGTACGCCCGCATGGCGCCAGCGACCCTCGCGCTGCCCTCCGAGTTGATGTCAGGAGCGATGAAGTCGAGCGCATGCGGGTCACTGAGCAAGTGCGGGTTGCGCTCGAAATACTCCCGGGCCGCCGGGTAGTTATTCCACCATGCGCTCAGGAGCGCTCCTACATCAGCCGGTGGTAGACCGTGGCTCAGGAGGCAGAACGAACGCCAACCGCTCGATCGTCTCGCGCGAGCTCAAGAAGCGCTGGCGCCCCTGTGAGAGCGGCGGGTCAGGGTCCCAACGCGAGGCGGGCTCTGATGTCAGGACGCCGCTGTGGTCAGCGTAGACGCCCGCCGTGACGTGGTAGGCGGCCTGTCTGCGAGACAACTCGCGCAAGGCGTCATGGTCGATAAACACTGATTTGCCGCTCGGGCCGTACCGATACACCATGTGCGCCAGCGCTCGTGTCTCGATCTCCTCGTAGTTGAAGTCGCTCATTGCTTCCTCTCAAACAAAATCGTGTACGGGTTGCCTTCTGGGGAGGGCTGACCCTGCAGGAAGGCTGCCAGTGCAGTCAAGAAGGCAACCTCGTCCGTTCGCATGAGGTCACCAGTTCTTGCGGCCCGCCTGTGTAGTGCGTCACCCGCGTCACAGGGAGGCGGTGTGAGGGCTGACAGGCGAGCGGCCTCAGCGAGAAGAATACGCGCGGCTTGATCCCGAGCGTCAGGGTTCTTGCTCGGCATGCTCAGGCCCACCCCTTCTTTGCTTTGCGCTTGGCGCGCGCCTTCTTGTGCTCGCGCTGCTTGGCCACATGCTCCGCGCTCTTCGGGCGCCAGTGCTCTGCCTTGGCAGAACTCGCCAGCCTAGCCAAGAACTGGCGATCGTAGCGCCCGTCATAGCCGCACCCCTGACCTGCATCGAGGTCGTAGTGCGAGCCCTCGTACAGAGACGGCGCGGACTCGCCCTTGAGCGCCGCATCGATCATTGCCTCGCTGGTGACAGGCCAGCGCTCGTCCGCCATGCGGTCCTGTGCCTGCACAAGCTCTACGGGCGTCAGGTCGGGCTCAGGCGGGTCGTCCGGGCTGGTGCGGCGGTCCTCATCCTCTGCCATGTCAGCAAGCATGGTGAGTCCAAGGACGGAGGACCAAAGGGCAAAACGGCGTGCGGAAGGGTTCATGACTGGCCTTTCGTGCCCTTGTGGGGCGAGGGATCGATGTCTACACGGGCGCCGAGTGGGCGTCAACGGGATCGCTGCGGGTTTCTTCGCGCCTCACTCACCGGCTGGCGCGGTCGTAGCGCACCATGGAAGGGAAGTGGCGGGGCGCGTCAGTGCCGTTCGGTCCAGCCCAGCCGTGGCCTACGGTCTCAATCCGCTTGGCGATGCCCGCAGCCACGAGGCGCTCAAGCGTCGAGCGGCTGATCCCACACTTGCCAGCGCGGACGGTGCCCGTTGCGGTCGCGGCGAGGAAGGCGACAATGGTGGCAGCGGTTGGGGCGGTCTTGGTGGGCACACAGAGGTTCTACACGATGTCCGCCAGGAGTCAAAGGGAAATAAACACGACATCTCGATCGTGTGTCGGGTGCGCGATTTAGCCCTTCCCCTTGGTGAACACGGGCTTGGCGCGGTTGGACATGGGCTCACACGGGCGTAGGGTCGAAGTAATCGCGGACATCCGCGAGGGTGAACAGCGTGGCCTTGGTGATCGATTTGCCCTCCAGGTCGCGCACAACTCAGAAACTGAACTCCGAGCGCAGACCCGCTGTCTTGAAGCACCGGCCCACGTGCACGCCGTCGACGAAGATATCGCGCGATTTGGAGGGGCCGGAGGGCTTGGCGATGCGGACTCGGGACTTGGTAGACATGGTGGACTCCTGTAGGCGAGGCTCAGGCGTTGATCGCAAGGATGGTGGTGTCGCGGAGCCCGACCAGGAAGACGTGACCCTCGCTCTCAAGAGTCTCCTCAGTGCTATCGACCGCGTCGTTGCACTCCTCATTCTCGATGTGGGAGCCAACCATGTTCAGGAAGGCGGAGCGCTGGGCCTCCGTCATGGTGGCGAGGAGGGTGGAGAAGGCGGCGGTCTGGGTCTCGGTGAGCACGAGAAGGGTTGTAGTACGAGTCTCGCCAGGAGTCAAAGGGAAATAAATACGACATCTCGATCGTGTGTTGGAGCCCTCAACCCACAAGCGCGAGAATGGTCCGCCCAAGGTTCGCGGCCTCGATGAGGGCCTGGCCAAGCGCCGCGCAGCGGGTGAGATCGGCTCCGCTACTGATGGAGAACGAGCGGGGCGCAAAGCGGAGGGTGGGCGGCGCGAAGTCGTCTGAGTCCGGCTGGCGCTCCCATGATGAGAGGCCCACCTGCAGCCCGATAAGGCCGGGCCCGGCCAGCATGCTGTGCGGGTCCACGTGGTCTCCGAACATGACGGAGAAGTCCTCGTAGGCTGGGTTGCGCGTCACCCGGCCGGGCGCGAGCTTCTCGGCCAGCGCATGAGCACGGTCCAGCAAGGCAGCACGGGCGGCCAGGTAAGCGGCGTTACGAGCCTCACGGGCGGCTTGCGCCTCGAGCTGCTCGGGAGTCAGGACAACAGGGGCGGGAGGTGTGCGGGGCTTGCGTGTGGCCATGGTCGTGGTCTCAGGTGTCGAGGTGGAATATCACGGGGCACCAGCGGCGGCGTGGAGCGAGTGCGGCATCGTGGGAACGGGGTACACGAGCTCGACCTTGAGCGCGCGCTTGGCGGTGCCCCACTCCTTGGCGACCTCGAGCGCGTCAGTCTCAGCCTCGCTCTGGTCCTCCATCCACCGCTCGCAGGTGCGAAAGCGGCCAGCGTGGCCACGGAACACGTAGCGGAACAGGGTGCGGCCGGTGACTTCGGAGATCGGGGCGGTGAAGGTGGTCGTGGTCTGCATGGTGCCTTTCGTGTCCGCCGGTTCGGTTGGGACTCAGCAACCTTACGCGACCCGCTTGGACCGCGCAAGGGAAATAAACACGACACCTCGATCGTGTGTTGGAGCCCAGAGCGGGAGTCGAACCCGCGGCCTCCGGGGTACAAATCCGGCGCTCTGCCAACTGAGCTATCTGGGCGAAATGTCAGCGCTCCACCTTCAACGTCCGCTCCAGCCTCTTCTGCTCAGCCGCGGTCAGGCGCGCCTTGTTGAGCACGAGCCAATCAAGCCCACGCTGGAGGATTTCGACCTCAAGCGTGTCGCCCTCGTCCTGTGGGTCCCGCGCGCAGACGAGCCCTCGCCTGTCAAGGGCGTCCGCCTTGGCAGCGGACCCACGCCCGCTCCAACCACCCGCAGCGCCCTCACCCCAGGTATCCATGAGGCCTGCGAGCGCCCTGATTTGGGGCTCAGTGAGCTTGATTGAGGCGAGTGGGGCGGAACGGAGGTCAGGGAGTTTGCGTGGCATGGCGGGTCTCTTCGAGCGCTGCCCACCGTGCCATCTTGGCTTTGGTCAGAGCAGCGAGGTTCTTAGGGGTGGGGTCGCGTTCGACCGCCTCACGTGCAGCCTCCTCGACCTGTGCGGCGTTGGTGTAAGCGACAAACAGGTGCTCAAGGTTCTGCATAGTTGCCTCGCGGCCAGCGCACCTTACGGTCGCGCTGTTGGGTCTTGATGATGGCAGCATCCCAGCGCGTCATCTCAGGGGTTTTCTCCAAGATGACGCCGGTGTCAAGGGTGGTCTCGATCTCAGCGATGCGCTCTGCGCGCTTTACGTTGAACTCCGGGATCGCGCTCGGGACGCGCGACTTTAGGCGGGCGAGCTCGTTACGGAGGGCGGTGGCTTGGGTGGCGGTCAGGAGCGGCATGGCGGGTCTTTCGCGTCCCGCACGCTGCGGTGACTCAACGGTTCTACCTCAGGTCCGTCCGAAGTCAAAGGGGAAATAAACACGACATCATGATCGGGTGTCGCTATATGGGCGGTTAGTCCGTAGGTCCTCGCGCGCAGGCGTGAACGCCGCTCGGCTTCTGCTTGCTAGCGACGCACTTGGTCACACCCTTGACCACGACGAAGCGAGCAGCGTTCAGGAGACGGCAGCCGCCACGTCGCCCGATAGCAATCATGCGCTTGTTGCGGGCGAACACTTCTGCCATGGTCCCCTCGTCGCTTCGGCGCCCAATAACGCTGTACAGGAACACCAGTGAGGGCTCCTCCTCACCCTTTGGCACTTGCACTTCCCAGCGCTTGACCTCGTAGTCCCCCGTGTTCCAAGGAACGGGTGCGCCGTAGGTGTTGTTGGTGTCATTTCTCCAGATGTCACGCTTGAGTGCCTCCAGCGTCTTCTGTTGAGCCTTTGACAGGCGCGTGGAGATTTGCTCGTCTGTTAGCGTCTCGTACTCTGGTGTGAGGGGCATGGGACACGTCTCTTCAACAGAGGTTCTACATCAGGTCCGTCCGAAGTCAAAGGGAAATAAATACGACATCTCGATCGTATGTCCGTGGCCCTGTCACAACCAGTGCCCACCTTGTCACAGCCGGGAGGCCCCCGCTAGCAACCCCGCAAGATCATTCATCTTCGCTCGCCGCACCCAATATGGCTAATATTGGGGCGTGTCACGGGCTGCAAGCACTATTGCCCACCAGACCTGCGGCATGGGTGCGGGCCTTGCTTTGGCTCACGCATCTTGAGCGCTTCGACCTGAGCCTTCCTCAGCGCGTGCCGCAGGTCCTCGTTTGCCACAGTGTTGGGTTGCCGCACGGCGGTCGCAATCTGCTTTGAGATTTCGTCTTCGGTCAACATGTGCACCTTGTCCCTCGCTCTCCCTGCGCAGCTCAGGGAAGCCCGCGTGCGTCCAGTCTCAGCCTACGCTGTCCGCCCGCATGCGCTCAGGGGTCTCGAGCGCGGGCGCCATGACGACGACGCACACCCCCTCGTCGTCATCGTCGCGCGCGGCCGCATAGCCGAGACTCGTGGCCAGCTCGATCAGAGCAGCAGCCTCGTGCTCCTCGCAACGTTCGTAGGTGGAGTGATCGCCTTGCCTGAGCAGTTCAAGGTGAGCACCGAGGGTTTCTTGTGCCCACACCTTGACACGCTCAGCTTTCTTCTCTGCGGCTTGCTTGGCGTCAGCAAGATCAGCAGCACGCTTCTCGATCAGGTAGGTCCGCATCTCAGCGGCGGTCATCAGGGGCGTGGTCATGGGGTCTCCTTGGAGGGTCGGTTCTTGGCGACGATGCAGACGAGCGGGCCGTCAGGCTGTGGGCGGCGGAGCGTGATGGGGCAGTCGATGACCTCGCCGCTGTGGCCACGCTTGGGTGCCTCGATCTTGATGTCGAGGGTCGCGGCGAGGGCCTTGAAGCGCTCCAAAATAGCGAGCATCTCAGGGCTAGGCGGCTGGCTTGGGGAGTGATCGGGGTAGTCAGCGAACCTCATGCGTCTCCTTGCGCTCCAAGCACGCGGCGCTGGACAGCCTCACTGAGACCAGCCTGCTGCGCGCACACAAGGACGTGCAGGCACTGCACGCGGAACTCCTCCTTGATGGAGCCCGCGAGTTGAGACGCCTTGAGGCCAAGCAGGGTGGCGACCATGGTGTCTTCGCTGGAGTGGCGATCGATCTTGGTGGTGTGGCGGTGATTGTGGTCGATGAACCTCATGTGGTGGGTTCCTTGGGCTTCTGCCTCGCGGTCCACACAGGCTCCTTGAACTTCGAGCGCACGCCCTCGTAGTACGCCGCGAGCTCGGGGTAGCGCTCAAGGAAGCGAGCGCGCAGTGCTGCGGCTTCTTCCACGGTTGGCTGGCGGCCAGCGTCCTCAGGCGCTCGCTTCACCCGCACGATGCGACCAAGCACCCGTGCGGCACTAGTGTCGAAGTGCACGCCCACCTTGTTCTTGGTCTCCTCGCTCGTGGGCACCTGATTGATGGTGAGGATGGTGTCGAGGGCCAGCAACTTCGCGTGGCCAGCCTCGAGCTCGGCGTCAGTGGGTCGGGTGGGGTCGGTCACTTGGTGACCTCCACGCGGTCAAGCTCCCTGTGTGGCACCCATCGGTCACCGTTGACACGCTTGACACAGACTTCTAGGCCGTCACAGCCGTCGTAGTCTGTGGCGTCAACGGTCACGAGCGCCCCATAGTAGACCGCCTCCTCGCCGATACGAAAGCGGTTGATGCTGGCGACACCCGCGGCGGCTTGCTCAGGGCTCACCCCGAGCGCGTGGAGCTTGGCGAAGATCGCTTGGACTTCAGGGGAGTTGATGTCAGTCATTGCTGCCACCCTCCCCCTCGCGGCGTCCGCTCTCACGAGCAAACTCGATCTCGAGGTAGCGCACGCGCTCGCTCAGAGCACTGACATCCTCCTCAGCCCTGCGCTCGCGGCGGCGATCGTCCTTGTCCATGCGGTGTGACCGCCGCATCTCGACAAGGGCACCCAGCACCATCGTGAAGGCAGAGACGGCCGCGATTACGACGTACTCATCCATGGTTAGCGTAGAGAACATGCTTGCCTTTCGTGCCCGTTGCTGGGCGAGGGAGATCATCTCGTGTGGACCCAAGGGCAGGAGTCGAACCTGCGCAGCGTGGTAGTGCTGCTCAACCTCGCCAACCCGACAACCGAGAAGGTAAGAAACCGCGTGGCCACCGTCAGGCCAACCTTGAGAAGGGTACTTGCAGCGCGGCTCACCCTGTGCCCGAAAGACCTACCTCAAGGGCCTCAACGGGTGAGCCGCGCTGCAAGTGATTGGGTTGTAGCGTGGGCTCCCTGTGTTGCCGCGGGGAGCCTGTGTGTGC
>Ga0247824_10002412_pt1 | contig 10443 bp, 8 predicted proteins | sample 13C_PalmiticAcid_FD_194412 | JGI IMG/M metagenome (GOLD analysis project Ga0247824, IMG submission 194412) | Soil microbial communities from agricultural site in Penn Yan, New York, United States - 13C_PalmiticAcid_Day48 | ecosystem: Environmental > Terrestrial > Soil > Agricultural land...
CCCTGAGAACCGCTCCAACACCACTATCATCACTCCTCAAAACCAAAAACTCATCACCAACAATCTCAATACCATCCGGGCGCACACCCCATCCGAGGGAATAAAACGCCCACCAATACTGTAAGAAGAGAGGAAAAAAAAAAAGAAAAGAAAAGAGTGTCACACCAACCCCAACCACCTCAACGCCTTGCTGCTCCTCCCCCGCTCCACCTCCTCCCTCCGCCGCAGATACAACGGCATCAGCCGCCGCTCCTCCGCATCCGGCACGTCATCGTCGTCATCCTCCTCCTCCTCCCCCTCTCCTGCTTCCTTTTCTGCAAAGAGGTCGGCTGTCTTTGTTCCGACTGCCCCGGGTGATGATGATGGTGTTATTGTTGTTGATGATGATGTGGGCAGTGGTGGTGGCGCGGACGCACCAGGCGAAAGCGGTTCCGAGTCCTTGTGCCTATGTCTCTTCCATCGCACGGTCGCGGCCGCGGCGGCTGTAGCACCTGCAGTAGTGGTGGTGAGGGCTGGGGCGGTAGCAGTGGCTGTAGAGGTGCCAGTGGCGGTGCTGCTGGTGGTGACCGTCACTGAAGGCAGGGAAGCAGTGGTAGGAGCAGCAGAAGGAGGAGCGTAGTTGACCTCGCCCCAGCGGATGTGTCCCCCAACAGCAAAGGTGTTGTTGTTGTTGTTGTTGTTGCGAGGGGCGCGGTTTGGGGTTGGGGTTGGGGTTGATGCGGATGCGGGCATACATCCAGAGGAGGAGGTTCGAGGGGGGATGCTGCAGGGGTTGACGTGGTGGTGTGGTGGAGAGTGGTCGGCTGGGGAGGACGGCGGGGTGATGAGCAGTGTTGAGGCTGAGATGCGGGAGAGCGTGTTTTGTTTCTTGTTGTCAGGTGCAGTGGTCGTGTTGTTGATGGTGAGGGCTGGGTAGGCTTTTCGCGGGGAGTGCTGGGGGTTGGGATGCCTGTAGAGCGGGCGGTCGGGGATGTAGAAGTCTGAGATGGAGATGAGGCTCTCCCGGATTGCGGCAACGAACGCGGCGGTTTCGAAGCCGGTGGCGGATGAGGCGAGGAGGAAGTTGGCTTTGGAGAACGAGCAGGGCCCGACGAAGGCGCCCGACATGTGGGAGCCCCTGCGGTTGAGGGAGCGGAAGCCTTCGCTGGGTCGGCGATCCGTTTCTGGCACCGAGAGAGATTGCGCAGGAGGTGAGGCGTCGCTGTTGATGATGCCCACCACCTTCATCATCTCGGTGCCGATGAGAGTTTGTAGGGCGATGACCGTCGGGAGGTGCTCGGACGGGTACTCGATCAGAAGGAATCGGACATCCGGATGAGTGGCCAAGTATGTCTCGAGATGCGGAATGATGAGGGCGGCGAGCAGGGCACGGTTTGCGAAGGGGTTGCTCTGAGTCTGCTTGGCCAAGGGCTGAGCAGTGAACGCCTGCATAGCGTTGGCGATGAGATATCTGTCTCTGTTAGCGCCCTGTCCTTCACACCAGGGGGTGAGAACTTACCGGATATCCAGCCGGCCACTTCGCGAAAGGCCGCTGGTCTTGAACCCCAGTTGGTCAATCTGCCCGACAATTTCAGACAGCCGGTTCTTCTTCACTCCGCTCTCGGCGCCAACCGCGAGAATCAAATCCAACCTCGGCTCTCCATCAGAGGACGCAACATGCCCGTCACATTCCAAGTGCCTCCACAGGCCACCTTCGACTAACTCGGCGCCGTCGGCAGTCGAGTACTTGCGGTCTTGCAGCGGAAACTGGGAACCCAGGAACGACCGTAGAAAGTTCTGGATGGAGGCAGCCGTTTCCTCTCCCACGCTAATACTGTAAAGCCTCGTGTCCAGTCGGGGTATAACGACAGATGAAGCATCCATGGGATTTGGTGAGTGGTTTGGCGTGGGCAGGCCATGGATCAAGTCTTTGTGTGCCCACGCCGCGGCTCCGTTGTTGACATGCCCGTCCTCGGACGGGGGCTGGTCCACTTCATCGCCGTCCTCCGTTGACAGGCGTCTGGTCTCTGCGCTAAACAACGAATCATGTCTTTGGATGACGGACCCAGATAATGACAGTCGTGGCGTCTTGCAGCCCTCACTGAGACGGCGGAAGACGAAGTCGTGCAGCTCGTTTGCGGTCTCAGGGGTAAAAAAGACCACAAGGTCTTCCAAAAGCGGCAACACTGGCTCGAATGGTGCGTCATCAGCCTCGGTGGCCTGTGATGTCGCTGGTTTTGTTGAGCTTTCAACCCCCTCTCCTTGCGAGAATGGCCCGGGTTCTGACTCCAGACCCAGCAAGTCCTCTTGAAGAGCCTCATCTCCAGCCGGCTTCTGCGTGGGCGAGAGGTCCGATTCGGCTGTATGTGACCTCCTGTGACTGAAGACCTGGGGTGCTGTGTGCCGTGGGTAGTAGACCTTGGCAGAGGTGTGCTGATCCGTGCCGGCAGCAAAATCGCCAGCCCAGGGTGTCGGCCTTGACGGAATGTGAATCTTCAGCGCCGGTTTGCGTGAAGCGGCTGAAGCGGCTTCTTCCGCTGATGGCGTGCCAGGTGAGACACGGGGAACCTGATTCAAGGGAAGCGTTGCCTGGTCGTCACGTGGGGTAAGCGGTTCAGAACCCCGAAGACTTTCGGGCTCTTCCGTAACCGTTGAGCTCAACCGCTTCCTCGACCGCGACGGGATATCAACCAACTTGACGGTAAGGTCCAAGTCCGGAGTCGCTGGCTGGAGGAACTCGGTCTCCTTGTCGAGTTCATCCGCGGCTCTCATGGCCCGGATGATGCGGTTCTCCATGGTGTCGTCCGCGGTGTCGAAATATCCTTCCCAAAGATCCTGCTCGTTTGGCTTCTCGTTCAACACTGCCAGCTGTGGCCTCGCGTTCCTTTCCGCATGGTCCACCATTGGCGCGCCGGACCGGGGATATGAGAATCTCGCCGAACTCAGGCCAGCAACTCCGTTGCTTGCCAACCGGATGTAAGCGGCATGAGCTTCCTCGACGTCTCCTTCCGACTCATGCTCCATGATGGTTGATAGGCAGGCGACCTGTGCCGACATTGTTCCTCCGTGCATGAAGACGAGCCGTTTCTCCTCTGTCAATGTTGAGGGGCGTAGAAACTCCAGGGCTTCTGCGTGGCGAGCCTGGGAAGCTGTGTGATATCGGCGGATGAGCTCACGCGCGTCGAAAGGCGCGTCCGGGGTAGAGTCCCTCAAGTAGTGTTGAAGACTTGGGAGAATCAGAATCTGCTCCGAGGTTGGCAGAAGACGTAACTGAGTTGCCACGAGGTCAGATGGGCCCTCCAGAGCAACGATATGCCCGGCCCGGGGTGATGAGATCGACATGGCCATCCTGAGCCAGGACTCAACAACGGTTCTCCAGCAGCAACAGGGGAAGCGTAGAGATCGTCGCCGCCACGCTCGTTTACCGAAACCAACGGAGCAAGCAGAGCTGGGGGGAAGCGACGTGTGCGAGTTCTAGAATATTAAAAAAAAGCAGAAGGTCCCTGGACAGCCCGGCCTACATCCGCCTCGGTGCGAAGTCCCCTGCTCAGCTCACAACCAACAGACCAACGGTCTCCCGAGACGGTGGTGAGTGGCTTCAGAAAAGAAATCGAGATCGCCCAAACATGGACTAGGTTAAATCCTCGAGGGACGAGGAACATGAGGGGGTGGCTTGTATGGAGACACCATGGACCATGGACATGGGGACGAGGAAACGAGAAGTGACGAGAAGGCGGACTCCGGATGAGGATGGGCTGTGATGCAGGCAGCCTGGGTGCAGACCTTGGTTCCGGACTTGGGAGGTGGTAAAGAATAAGTGTGCCAGTGCGAACCTGAGAATCTTGAACGGTTAAACCTCGACCCTGCCCGCCGACATCACACATGCGCCACCATGTTGCGCAGAGCAAACAAACAGCAACTGGGGTGCGAACAGGGTTCCAGGTTGGTTGTCCTCAGAACTGAATGAGAAAGCTGGTAAAGAGACAGGCATGTCTGCGCCCCGTGGGGGCCCGGTGTTGGTTTTGGATGTCCGATTCCGGTTCCTGGGGCTGCAAGTGTGTGTTGGTCCGATCGAACCAAAGATGCTCGACTGCGATGCATCGGTGCCTGAAGCGAGGCGATGAGGGGAAGGGGGGGAATGGTGGCATGCATCGGTGTCTTTCTCCCATCCCGCCCTGCGTCCCGGAGCTTGTTTTTCTGGGCGCGGATGCAAAAGAAGCCGCAACTTTCGAACCCCGGGAACTATCCCGGATGCCAGCATGGGGGGAGCGCCACGATAGCCCCGTAATTGGCCACCTGGGCTTCGAAACGGTGCGGTGTGATGTGAAGACCCAAAGCTTGGTGTGGTCCGCGATGTAAGCGCCCGGTGTGTACACCACCGGTTAAGGCCCTGGCTAAACCCCCAACCCCGAGCAGCGATGATGGTGTGTGCCAGGTAAAATGAAAAAGAGGGAAAGCTGGACAGATAGATTGAGATGGCGCTCGTTCACCGTTTGCACAGTCCAGACTGGCCGCACGTTGCCCGACGCAAATGAAGGGAGTACGGCTGTTGATTGGCATTCATTCCCATCTCAGCTGCACCTCTTCCCTGCGCCGCCCCAGCAGCACTTGCATTCAGGTTCAGATTCAAACTCAAATTGAGTAGCGAGAAGCGAGAAGTGAGAGTAGCATGCAGCCAGTTGAGATCCTGGGGAATCGCCATGGAATCCCGGGTGCCTCGGGTGGTTCAGTGGTTCCGCTGCGGTCGATGAAAGGACTGGAGAGAGAGGGAACAGATGGGAATCTGGAGAGGGAGAAAAGGCTTGGAAAGACCCTGCATCCAACGCTGTCGTGGTGGAAGTTGCAGGCTGAATTCGTGGCACGCTAGCAGGGCACCTCTCAAGGAAGGCACGGCAGTGGACTCTGGGGTTCTTCAGGGCTGAGTTCCGACGAAATCCACGGCGCCCGTTGGCTGCTGCTCCACTTGCCCAGATAGCCCGTCTGGGCGTCCCGATCCGGGATGGGGTAGAGGTAAAAATAGGGACCTGTCACATTTATCTTCGGTGCGCCTCTGACAGTCTCGATGGGCGTTGATGGCGTTGAGAGTTTGGAAATGAATGCAAGACACTCGAGGCTGAACTAGCAGTGGACCTGGACCGATTCAGTTGTTTGATACATAATTAGCGTTACGATTCTTGTCTCCGTCATTTCCCTGCCCCGGCCCCTAGTCTATCGTCTCCGGGGACACAGAGTTCGGGTCCGGACGGGAGCAACATGTTGCATCCCCGCCTCGCCCATGTTTCGCTTGCCCGTGTCTACGCCTCCAACAAGCGCTTGCCGCGTCGACTACCGACCAACTCAAGACGGGATACAGCTCTGCGTGGCCTTGGATTGGACCTTGAAACAAAGCATGAAAGGTTCTAATTTTTGTTCACTTTTTTTCCTCCACTCTTTTGTTTGACTATTTCTAGCGCACGGCAATGGAGAGTCAAGGCAAAGTGGCACATGGACGGGTAGGCGGCATTGGCCGAGGAATGAGAACAGCATCTCTTGACTGCTTTCTTTGAGTTCTTGACCTTGGCCGTATGCCCACTGCTAGGGTGTTTCTCAGCCCAAGCCTGCGACTTCCGTAACTTGCGTCCTTGGTCCTACTCTTCCTCTGGCTGCAGCCTCCCGGAGCCCCTGCATGCAGTTGCTGAGGGGTTTCTTCCCACCACCAAGCAAGCAAGCCGGAATCTTGTGCTGCAACCTACCTAGACCTAGGTATCTACCTGGTTGTCACCTGGAACCTCGCGAAGGCAGGATTGGCCTTTCCGGAATTCTCCCCGAAGAACTCTCGGCGTTTCTGATCACCATTGCTTGGGGCGGACAATTCCTTGCAGTTCGCAACGATCCCCTACAAATACGGCACCGCCCGCGATCCCCAGCTGTCGGGTTTGACTCTCCTGCGCTGCAGGATCCCGTGGAACTGTGCGGGAGGGTGCAGCCGATCGTTGGTCCTGGCAATCAAAATGAATCAAAGTTCGGTGGCGTCAGGGATACCACGTGTAACACGGGATTCTGAGCGAGACGTGGAGAATCAATGTTGAGATGGCTGGGAGAGAACCTCTCGGAACCTCCTCGGTCTATTCATCGTCATCCATGAGAGCAGCGAGCTCGGCCTCTTCTTCGGCGCTCAGTAAGCCGTCACCGCCTGCGTCCTTCGTCTTCTCCTCCTCCGCGGGCTTCTCCTGCTCCTCGACAGCAGCATCCAGCGCGGCCTTCGCCAGCGGCCACGTCCGGACCGTCCCGTCAATGCTCACACTGCAGACCCGGTCGCTCGACCCACTCGGGCCCCTCAGGACAAGCAGCTCGGTGACCTCGTCGTAATGGCCAACAAGGGAGCAGTAGAGCTTGCCCGAGCTCCGGTCCCAAAACTTGATATCCTCGTCTCGCCCAGCCGTGATAACCCACTGGTCCGTGACAGCCACGGCACGTACGTGGTCCCCATGCTGGAAAGTGTCCTCGCAAGTAAAGTTTCTCATCCTCGACAGACACTTGGCCGTGCCATCGCCGCTCGAAGTCCACAGGTCAACCTCGTCGCCGCCGTGGTCGAGTACAAGTTTGTAGACAGTCGTCTCATGCTCCAGGATGGTCCGGCGGTCCGTGCCCGGCGCATCGGGAAGAGTCTCAACGACCTGCTCCCAGCCGTCCAGCCGGATCTTCCACCGGCGGATGTGCGGGTCACTGCTGGCGCTGATGAGGCTGACTTCGTCTGGGGTGGAGGCGGCATGGTCGATGACCAGGTCTTGCAGACTGAGCATGTTGACCACGCCGTCTTGCAGGGTGTGCAGCCGGGTGCCCGTGGCAATGTCCCAGACAATGATCTTCTTGTCGGCGCCACCGCTGATCAGGAGGTCCTTGCCCCCGACCGTCGTGCAAACGACGGCCTTGACAAAGTCTGTGTGGCCGACGTATTTCCGGCCAGGCGTCCTCGAGGCCAGGTCCCAGGACCAGATGTTCTTGTCCCAGGACCCGGCAAAGAGGATGCCCGAGTTGGGGCCACCGACGGCGACGCTGCAGACTGGAGCGGTTGGACCGCGGTATGCGGTCTTGGTATCATCAGGGTTCTAAACGCAAACATCAGAGAAATGGCCTCCTTTTCTCAAGAGTCACGACATACATTGAGGTTGACCAAACGCACGGCTCCAGCGGACTCGGCAACCAGAAGTGAAGACGACGGCGACCTGGGGTCCGGGATGGCAGCCAGAATCTTGGATTTCAGAGAAATGGGGTTGCCATATTTGTTGCCGGCCTTGGCTGCCCGCCGCTGTCGCTTTTCCTGGGCAGCGCTGTGACATGTCAACAAAGGTCCCTTTTCACTGACTGGCTGCCCCTTTTCCGCTCTTTCACTCACTCCGTCTCAAAAAAATGCTCGGGGTCGGCGGACTGCATTGTTGCAAAAGTTGATGTGCAAATGAAAGAAAGGGGTAAATCAAATTTAGTCTAGGACCTCTTATAGTTCTCAAAATATCTGCTGCCTAGTGGAAACCCAGGTTTTATTCTGTTGCCTCAACTTTTGTTGACGGGTGATTGATGATTGTCAGTGCCTAATGGAAGAGGATGGAAGTCGCCACATGTTGGCAGCTGGCAGGCTCACTTACAGCAGCCTGACAGTGAGATGGGACGAACTGTGGGGCACCAGAACGCGAGGAGTAAATGGAAACGCGGGTCGTCGCGGGTCGACGCGTCTCCTTTTGCGGCTGCCAGGAAACACCAGCTCGAGACTTGCGACCCCCGCAACAATCCGAATGCCCACCCGGACAAGCGACAGGGACAACTCCAAGAACAAGTCTGCATGAGCAAACACCACATCCGAAATCCCAATTGACCATGGCGTCCTTCATCGCCTCGCGGCCCCGGGCACGGCCAGCGCACACCCCGGGCACCACGCGCTGCGCATACACGCCCGACGGCACAAAGCTGGTCACGGTCGGCTCCAACAACACCATCCGCCTCTACAAGACCGACTTTGACGGCGAGCCCGCAAACGTCGACGACTGCCAGGAACAGAACCTTGCCCTCGCCACGAGCAACGACTTCTTCGTCACCGCCGCAGAAGATGGCACCGTCAGCTACTACTCGCTCAAGGACAACATGTTCGACAGGTTCCTGATTCGGGTCTCCCTGCCCGTCCGCGACGTCGCCCTCTCGCCCGACAACGAGTGGTGCGCCGTGGCCAGCGACGAGCTGACCGTCAAGATTGTCAACGTTGCCGACAACCAAATCGTGCATACCCTCAAGGAGCACGGCAAGCCCACCAAGCATCTCTCGTACGACCCCAAGGGCAGCATGCTCGCCCTGTCGTGTACCGACGGGGTTGTCTATGTCTACTCTCTGACCGCTGAGCACCCGGAGCTCATCCGCAAAGTGGACGGCGTCATTGGGCGCATGGAGATCGAGTCTGAGGCTTCGTCTAAGGTGACATGGCATCCTGATGGGCGGGCATTTGCCGTGCCGACGCCGACAAGGGATATCCAGGTCGTGTCCAAGAACGACTGGGAGAAGCAACGCGTCTTCTCCAACGGACACGATGGGGACATCACGGCGCTTGCCTGGTCCCCAAATGGCGCCCTGCTCGCATCTGCAGGCAAGGACAAGAAGCTGCTCATCTGGCTGGCCAAGGACCAGACCGTCCTTGCGAGATACGAGTATCCGAATGTCATGGACATTGCCTGGCACCCGACCAAGAACCTGGCCTCGTTCACCACCTCAGACGGTGAGGTCTTCATCAGCCCCGAGGTCGTCCCCGAACAGTTCGCCTCCACGCTGAGGCTCCCCAAGCAGCCTGCCCCGTTCATCCATGATCCTCTGGCCGAGATGGCCGCCAACAGCCGGAGAACGGAGCCGAACGGAGCCAATCTTCCCTCTCGTCCACGGAGAGGCTCCCTAGATAGTCTCGATGACCTGTTGGATGATGAAAATTTTGGGGACGAGGACGACGGCTTTGTTGTCGACGACGATGGGGCCGGCTACACCCTCAATGCTGCCCGGAAACGGTCAGCTGACGATGACAACCTCTTCGGGCAGCGGCCCAACAAGCGGGGCAACTTTGTCCAGCCGCAACTTCACCCATCCTTCCAGCCCGGCTCGACCCCGTGGCGGGGCAACCGCAAGTACCTGTGCTTGAATTTGATCGGGTTCGTGTGGACGGTCGATCAAGACTCTCACAACACAGTTACAGTAGAGTTCTACGACCACGAGTTCCACAGAGACTTCCACTTCACAGACACCTTCCTCTACGACAAGGCGTGTCTAAACGACAAAGGCGCCCTCTTCTCGTGTCCTCCCAAGGACGACGCTCCGGCTGTCGTCTTCTACCGCCCGCATGAGACATGGACGCAGCGGAGCGACTGGCGTATCCAGCTGCCCAGGGGCGAAGCAGTGCTGGCCATGTCGCTCAGCGATACCTTCATTACTGTCACAACAACGGGGAACTATGTGAGGATATACACGCTGTTCGGCATTCCCTACCGCGTGTACAGGCCCAAGAGCACTCCCATCGTTACCTGCGCGAGCTGGAGGGACTACGTCCTCACCATGGGCAACGGCCCTGTCGGCGCCGACGGCATGTGCCGGCTGCTGTACACCATCGAGAACATCAAGCGGGACGAGATTTGCCAGAACGAAGACACCGTGGCCCTGCCAGAAGGCGCCACGGTCAAGAGCGTCTTCTTCTCAGACAATGGCGTACGTCCCCCCCTTTTTCTTCCCTGAAAAGCCCACTAACACGCCTCCTCAGGACCCCTGCATCTACGACTCAACCGGCACGCTCCTCACTCTCCTGCACTGGCGGCGGCCGTCCCGCGCCTCGTGGATCCCGCTCCTCGACACCAAACTCCTCCCGCGCCTCGCCTCGGGCCGCAAGCACGAGAACTACTTCCCCATCGCCGTCGCCGACAACAAATTCCACTGCATCATCCTCAAGGGCGGCGACACGCACCCCTACTTCCCGCGCCCGCTCCTCTCCGAATTCGACTTTTCCATCCCCCTCACCTCGGCGCCAGCCAAATCCTCCTCCTCCAAAAAGAAGAAACCATCCAACCCCAACCGGGACGGCGCCACCGCCGACTCGGACGACGAAATGCTCTCCTCCCCAGACTCGGACGCGGAAGAAGAAGAACCGCAACAATCCGAAGCCCTCGCCCTCACCCAGACCTACCTCCTCAAATCCCTCCACGCGTCCCAACTCGCGGACGCCACCGCCGCCTCGCGCTCGTCGGCGTCGCAGCGCGCGCTGCTCGCGCGCCTCGAGCTCGACGTCGACAAGGCGCTGCTGCAGATGCTGGCCGTCGAGTGCCGCGAGGGCGGCGAGGAGCGGGGCATGCGCGCGCTCGAGGTGGTGACGCTCATGCGAGATCGGAGCGGGCGGATGGTGGAGGCGGCCGGGAAAATTGCGGAGCGGTATGGGCGCGGGGTGCTGGGGGAGAAGATTAGGGAGTTGGG
>Ga0247824_10002414_pt1 | contig 10441 bp, 3 predicted proteins | sample 13C_PalmiticAcid_FD_194412 | JGI IMG/M metagenome (GOLD analysis project Ga0247824, IMG submission 194412) | Soil microbial communities from agricultural site in Penn Yan, New York, United States - 13C_PalmiticAcid_Day48 | ecosystem: Environmental > Terrestrial > Soil > Agricultural land...
GCCACCCCCCTGTCCCCCCCTCTCCGGGCCTCTCCTCGGCGTCGGCTCCAAATCCTCAAACAGCCCCCTCTCCAACACCGGGTTCGGCCGCGGCGTCTCATCCACGTCGCCCTCGCCCACCAAATTCCCCGCGTCAGCCTCGCTCAGCGCAGGCGGCGTGCACATCACCACCAGCTTCGCTCTCCCCGCAGCGGGAGACGCGGGGCTGTTGAACGACGGCGTGGCCGGCTCGAGCATGGGAAACTCCTCCCTGCCCGGTGTGAACCCAGCCGTGTGGTTCTCGACACCCGTTGATGTTGCCGCCTCCGACGCGCCAACCACCACCACGCTGTCGTGACTATTCGCGCGCATCATCTCAATGCCGAGCTTTGACGACGGCAGCACGCTCCTGTTGCGGAACTGCTGACCCGACGATGGCGAGGCCGGGTTACTCCCGCTCGCGCTGGCACTGACACTGGTGCTGGCGCTGGCGCTACTCCCCTGGCTGGGCGTGGCGCCGAGCCCAAGCTCGTCGTCCTCGTCATCGGCCGAGTCGACGCTGCCTTCGTAGCGGCGCTTCTCGATCGACTCGCGTTTTGCCCTGAGTTTTTCGAGTGAGCGTTGCGGCACGGGGCCTTTGGCGCGGATTGGCGAGTGCTCGATCTGCGCCGGGGCTGAGTGCTGCGTGACGAGGCGTGGGAGGGTGGGCGAGTGTGGCGGCTTGCCAATGTCGAGCATGAGCTCGTCAGGACCGGAGATGCCCAGCCCGCCTTCGTCGCCCCAGTCGCCCGTGGCCTTTCTGCTGACAAGCACGGGAATATCATCGGTTGCGACAGACTCGGAATCCCCAAAGAGACTCGAGCTGATCGAGTCCTCGCGGAAGCTGCTACCAGACCGCACCGCATACCCGCTCGACGCCGACGTCGGGCTATCCTCCAGGCGCAGGCTCTCCTGCCGCAGACCCGACGGGATCGGGTGCGCCAGCGTCAGCGAGAGCGAGTTGGTCTGACCCGGGGCGGGCGCCTTCCAGTGGCACAGCGTGCTCAGCACCTCGGTCAGCTTGGATGAGCTGATTGGCTTCTCGACGAGCGAGTCAAAGTACTGGGGCGCGGGCAGCTCCTTCAAGTACGATGTGATGGCGACCATGGGGGTGTGCGTGTTTGTGTGTTTGGTGTCGCGGATCATGCGGGCGACGTCCGACCCGGAAAGCTGCGGCAGCCGGAACTCGAGAAACATGATGTCGAACTTGATGTCGCTCATGGCGTACCGGATTGCTTCACTCCCGGTGGCCGCTGAGATGGTCCGGCACCGCAGCTTCTCGAGCAGCTTCTCCATCACCATCCGCGAGACCGGGTGGTCATCGCAGATGAGGACATCTAGGGGCCGGAACATCGGGCCATCTCCTGCCGCTATGTATGACATGCGCCTCGAGCTTTGTCGACGCCGTTGGACTCTGAGGAGCGCATTCGCCTTGTCGCCCTCATTATCCGACGAAGACGGCGACATATCAAAGACCTGGCTGCGCCGGTTCCGGTGGTGAGCCGCCAGCATGTCCGTCATGACTGGGCTGCCTTCTTGGGAGCCGACCGTGAGCGAGCGGGAGCGCCCGCCCGACGAGCTGCTGCTGTGGCGTGGTGTGGTCATGACATGGTTCGGTACGGCCTTTTGCGGCGAGAGCGGCAGCGGAACGGGGGCGCCGCCCCGAGGCTTGGCGGATGCACCCGTGGTGGCAATCGTGGTGGCCGCCTTCTGCAGACTCGGGGGAACGCGGGGCACGTCGAAAAATGTGCCTGGCTGCAGTGAGCTCCCAGAGGGCTGGGACAAGCTGGAAGAGTTGCTCGATGCCTTCCGTCGGCCTTCGGCTCCCGGGCCAGCAACGAACGAGACCAACAGCGGGGATGACGGTTGCGAGGCGCGACTGGGGGACGAGTTGGCATGGCTGACACCAGACGGTGACTGGGGCCGCTGCGATGCCTTAGCGTTCGAGAGAGTCCTCTGAACCGGGTTCGTGAGGACGGGGCTGCCCTCGAGCGCTGGTCCAGCCGAGGTAAGGCCACCCGGGCTCGTTGGCTTGTTTTGAGCCGCGAGGGCCTCGGCGCGGAGCTTCTGGATTACATCCTTGTTGGCCTTCTCCAAGACGGGCAAGTTCTTGAACGAAAAGTTCCCAAAGTCGTCGGCCGCAACGGGCTCGCTCAGGCGCCTGCTCTTCAAATCCCGGACGTGCGGGGGAATATGCAAGGGCATGAGACCGCGCTTGATCGAGTTGACCTGGGTCCTGACGCGGGACAGCGCGTCGTGCGGCCGATCATGGTAGTCGGCAGCAGGAGTCGACAGCGCGGGCGAGTGCTGATCCTCCATCTCCTCGGCAAATGCCTGAAGGGTGGCGCCGCGAGCGTCAAAGTATTCAGTGTCCTCGGGGTTCTCTGGCTGCGGGACAAACTGGGCCTCGTCCTGGAGCAGCGTATCCCAGTTGACCTCGCTGAACCAGCAGTGGCTGCGAATTTCCTCGCCGCCGGATTGGAACTTTTCCTCACGGTTCGCGCCCAGCCGTTGGCGAGGATCGGAGCAGAGAAGCTTGTTGATGAGATCCTTGGCCTCGGGTGAGACCTCGACCTCGCTCTCGCTCTCATCCGGCCAGTGCAGTCTGCGGGCCAGAATATTCTCAAACACCATGTCCGCCTCGGAGGCATGGAACGGGGGGAAGCCGTATAGAAATTCGTACATGATGCACCCCACAGACCACCAATCGCTCGTCTCGTCCTGGGGTTCGCCCTTGATCGTCTCCGGGGCCAGGTAGTCGGGCGTGCCCACGAACCGACGGTTCGTATCTTCAGGGTCAAACAACGCCCAGTTGGGAGGCGGCATGGCTGGCTGCGGAGGCGTCCCCCTGTTGCTCGACTCAGCGCTGTTCTGCGTGGTCGTTTGGGAGAGCGATGGCAGGTCCGGAGAGTCGACAGCCTCGGCCTCGCTGCCCTCGGCGGGAGACAACATGACTTGGGAGTAGTTGATCTGTGGATCATTCAGCGACAAGCCTCCGAGCATCTGCGTCAACGTCTCGCTGCCTCCACTATCGCTGCGCTGCGTCGAGACGCGGCGCGGTTCTTGTGAGAAGGTGCCCAAGTTGAAGTACGACGGCTGGCCCAGGCTCATCCCGTAGTCGCTCGGGGTCATCTGCGGTGTTGAGCCCGGAGAGTGGCTCCGGCCGTGGAGGTCCAGAGAGGTAGAACGGGATGATGCTATCGAGGCAGATCGGGCGAACGGGCCTTGCTTGAGGAGGTCGGGGGCGGCATCCGCGCCGCTATTCAGCGCCCGCTTTTGGCGCCCGATCAAGCCCATGCGCGACAGACCAAAGTCGGTCAACTTCAAATGCCCCTTCTGGTCGATCAACAGGTTGTCCGGTTTCAGGTCGCGGTGGACGATGCCACGGCTGTGGAGGTGCTCGACACCCAGGATGACTTCTCCGAGGTACTTCTTGACCCAGTCTTCGGGAAGGCCTCCAAGCACCTTGATCAGCGACGCGCAGTCGCCTCCGTTGAGGTACTCCATCACGAGATAAAGATAGTCTTTGCTCGAGAAAGTCCAGTACAGCTTCGCGACAAAGTCGCTCTCGCCCTGCCACATCATGATGGCGCGCTCAGCCTTGACGTTGGTGACTTGGTTCTTGGCAACCATGTCGGCCTTTTTCAGCACCTTGATGGCGAAATACTCGCCAGTGGATTTCTTCTTGGACAGGTAGACGCTTCCGAAGGCGCCCTTGCTGATGGGCTTGATGATCTCAAAGTCTTTGATCGACGGGGCGACAGCCTTGGCCTGCGGACCGCCGACCACTGCACTCAGCCGTGGCGACGGCGGCGGCTTCACGATCACGTCCCCGAGGGCCGACGAGACGGCCGCAGAGGATTGCCTCCGGTGGTGGTGATAGGCATGCGAGATGCTGGGCGACGTGAACTCGCTGCTCGGGAGCATCGGGGACGCTTCGGGGGATACCAGGGCATCGGACGGGAATGGAAGGCCGCGGGGCTTGTGGATCCGGAGAGGGGAGGATGGCTGGCCACTCCTCGATGGAGACTCCTGTCTCCTCGGCGACACGGCGCCGGGGAGGATCAAGCTTCTCCGGTGATGCTGTCTGGAGCTCGCCTGCCGGCGAAGATCGCCGAATTCGGACATGGGTGAGTCAATGCGCGGCGGTGCCCTCGAGGCGACCGAGGAAGATCTGAGGCTGCCATCGCTGTCACCAGCATCACTCTCAAAGATCATGGACTCGCGGCGAGATTGGCTGGCGCCCGTCATGCTTCCAAGAGGAGGGCCGCGGTTGGACCGGGGCGTGGGGCACTCCTTGGGGCTGCTGGACCTGGGAGAGTGCAGGGCCGTCGACAGGCGGCGCTTGTCGGGGTCTTCGCTGATGCCGGCGTTCTGCAGTGCCAAAGCCAGGGTGGATGGGGCATCGAAGGACCCAGAAAATATGCCTTCTTCAGAGGCAGGCGGGACCTCGACCTCGAGCTCAAGCTCGACTTCGTCCTCGTCGGTCGAGTCGCTGAGGCGGCCGGCAGCAATCTTGGCGGCCTTGCGCATGGCAGCATCGATGCAATCCTGGACTATGTAGACGAACTCGATCCTGATGCGCTCCGAATACTCCAGAATCCTCCTGTGACGGAAGATGGCCTCGACTTTGTCCTTGGCAGCCTTTTCGGTGTCGGCACAGAGAAGTGCAAGCCCTTGTTCCTGCTCCAGGGTGTTTGTGCCGGGCGTCTCCCACTGCAGCACCTGCGTGATCCGGTTCTCCGACTGCGGGGACTGGGTGCGGAACTCGCCGGGGGCGTGCGACGACTCTTTGATCGCAGGTGTGCTGATCTCAATTGCCGTGTCGCACAGATCCAGCAGCAACTCGACGATTCTTGCCTGGGGTCTGCGAATGGCAAAGGACCGAGCTCGAGCGTGCCCAAACCCAGACGAGCGTTCACGCGACCGGCCAGGTACAGCGCCGGGCACCGGGGACGAGTTGCCGGGCGACGAGTTGGACGACGTCGGCGGCCCAATTGGGAGACTCTTGTATTCGGCAACGGGCAGGTTCGTCTGATCTCCCCCAGCCAGCGAACGGCTGTGTCTTGCCTCGAGCGCATCGAGCACCTTGACGATCGAATGGCGATGCTCTGTAAGGCCTTCCTGGGCCATCTGGACGTCCATTTCAGCGCGATGCTCTTGTAGGCACACATCGGTGTGCTTCTCGAACCACCACGGCGAGATCTGGCGCTCGCATATCCGGCAGAGGACGGGCAGCGGCGGAGGGTGCTGCGAGGGGTCGTCGAGGCCCGACTCTGCGAGCTGCGTGAGGTAGCTTGCGAGGACCTCGGCTCCGGATCCCAGGGAGTCGACGATTACGGCGGGCAGGTCGATCTTGATCTCGCGCGGTGCGGCCCATTGCCGAATCATCCACATGGTCTGGGTTTGTGTCTCGGAATCAGCACCAATATATATCTCAAAGCAATCCGGTCTCCGCTTGTGCCACAACAACTTACATGGCTCTCCCCGCCTGAAGCTCCGCTGTATACCATGATGCCCTGTGCCTCTAGGTCGATAATGACGGGCTGGGCCTGCTCGCCGGGCTCCTGGAGCATGTCGAGCGGTAGCAGCTTGGACAGCGGTCCGAGCTGGACGGCGAAGCGGATGAACTGGCTGCGGCTGTCGTCCTGGGTCATGCTCCCAACGACGGACTGGAAGATGCCGGGGTTGTCGCTGACGATGAGACTGGCGATTGGGGTGCCGATGACCGAGTCCGGCTGGGTCCCAATCACATCAACCCACGAGGGGCTGACCCAGCGGATGGTGCCGTCGATGTTGAGGTCGACGATGACGTTTAGGGTCTGCTCGGCGGCCTCGCGCAGCTCCTCCCTCTCCTCCCGGATGTCGGCACTGAGCGACCTCGCCATGGGCCCGGCGCGGAGCAAGGCCACGGCCGGAGGCGCGAGGACGCTGGGCGTAGTAGCAGGGGTTCCCTCCTCCATTGTGAAGTGTTGGCTGTAGCAGAGACGATTTCTTTCGACACCATTTGTAGCGACGCGGGCCGATCACGTCTGTCTGCTCTCTCGGCACGCGGGCAGCGGAGCGGAGGGGAGCGGAACAGGGCGATGCGATAGAGGAGGCGTTTCCGCCGTCGTCGTCTCTCGGCGCTTGTCTCTTGTCTCTTGTCTCTCGGGGAGGGGCTGACGCCCAGATCGAACCGGCCAGGCGGGTTCTGGCGCAACTGCCAGAAGCTAGAGCCCAGCACAAGCCTGAGACATAATGCGGCGCGGTTGACGTGGAGGTCCCGCTGTCGGAGTCGGAGAGCCGGGGCGCTGCGAGAGTGCGGTGGGAGGGGGGCGGTCGGGCTGCTACGCGCGCATTGAAGGCGGCGGAGGGACTGGCACGCCCCGAACGCGTTGCTGGAGCTCGCAGTGGTGGCAGAGGCAGAGGGAGAGGCAGAGGCAGATGCTATTGGCTGCTGTCGGGGTGCCCGGTGGTGGTGTGCCCGGCAGAGGTGGTGTTGAGCGAGCAGTGCGGCCTTTGACGCGGCGGCGGCAGCAGCAGCAGTCGAGGTCGGCGCAGAGCCCTCGGAGCAGCGCAGGGCAGAGCAGCGAGCTCCTCTTCGTGCTCGGGGGCGACTGGCTGCGTGGCTGTGGCTGGGCGGGGCTGGGCACGACAATTCCGAGGATACGCGCGGGGAACCAACACAGGAGAGTGTCGCCGGCACCAGGCAAGGGTACGCCTCGCGGTGATGGGTTGTGGTGTTGTCGCCGTCGTCGGGGGTTTGGGAATGGGGGGTCTTCTTTTGTTCCGAAGCCACCAACCCAAAGTTTAAGTGGGGATTCTTTGTTTCGGTTCCGCGCTTAGTTATTCGTTCGTTGGGTCGTTTGGAAGCAGGGCAGCGAGGGCGAGGGAAGCCGGGGGTTGCCCGAGCATGCCAACAACGGCTGCAGCAGAGGAAACGGAGGAATTGTCAGGCAGGACAGGCAGGGTGTGCGTCTCTCTCTGTTTGGCGTCGACTGCTCTTGGTTGGTGGTGCTGGGAATCGTGGTGGGAGTCTGACAAAAACACGCCGTGGCCGCGATAAACAGGGAGCAAACTCCCAGCACCTGACGGTACCACCGCCAGTTGATCCGCCCACTGCCTCCTGCCTGAGCCCACTCGCTGCCTGGAGCCTGGGCGACTGGCTGCCCACTGCCAGAGGAAGGAGCGGGATCCGACACGGGAACAAGGAGTTCAACCGGTGCACAAGACAGTGAATCACACGGTGGCCCACTTTTCCCCTTCAAATCGTGCTCGGCGCTCGCGTCGTGGGGTGCCCTTGAAAGCGGGGAAGCCCGACGGCGGGCCAATGAGCAGCACGCGAGCTCCAAGCTCCAGAAGGTGCCTGGTGGACTGAAGGTGGTGGGCTGGCAGGCGGTGGGGCACGCGGTAGCGCCACCCAGCAGTCGCCCAGAAGGTGCTAGCGCGAGTTCCGACCTGGGGTGAGCCCCACCTTTGCGCAACTCTGCGAGCTCATCCAGGTCCCTGACTCCCTGGACGTTCCATGGTTGCTTTTTCCCGCTGCATCGCTGCATCGCGCGCCGGCCACAAGCGAGCGAGGCTCAATGCATCAACAATCGCGTTCCGGAACATTCGGGCCTGGTCATCGAGACAGGGAAAAAAACATGGCGGCGGATCAGAGATGCCAAGCTGAAACACCCACCGCCTGCGACTCGTCCTCCGCTGGCTGTCTGATTGGGTCTGGCACCCACAGATCTCGAGACGGCCTTGACAATCGAGGATCCCCGAAGTCGAGGGTCAGAGACGGTGATCCTCCCTTCTTGTTTTTTATTTATATTATTTTATTCCTTTTTTTTTTTGGCTCCCTTTCCTTCCGTGTACTTTCCTCTTGCCGCCTCACGCTCCCCCTCAATTACAGTCCCTTTCCCTCCCCCCCATTGCCTGTTCTTGCAGCCCAGAGGTATGCGCCCGCATACGCCAGCCCCCAGATGTCGCCTAGAGCGGTTTGGCCTCGTCGACGGACTGCGTCGATTTCAGCGTGACCTCGGGCCAAACTTCAACCGCCGCGGCCCAGGGCAAACAGGCCTATCAAACCGCCGGCCGCTGAGTCCCTCACCTGCAGGAGGTCGCACAGGGTGTGCCCTATGACACCGCCTGCCTGCACCTTGCAGCGCGTCACGGCCCAGCCAGCCCACGCCCGGTCAATTGGCCAGCTGCATGGAGGTCGGCGGGGGGTGCCGTTCTGGCTCTGGGGTTTCTTTGAGTCTCGACAACTGACCAGTTAATCCCAGGGAGAGACAGAGGGAAAGGAGAAGCAGTCTTTCCCTGCTGCCCCCTCTCCCGTCCCTCAAACACCCAGACTCGTATCGATTCAAGCCACAACGTGACCTCACCCCCCCGACCTCATCGACACGATGACGCGCCCCGCTGAGATTCCCGCCGTTTGTCAGCGATCGATGAGATGAAATCCCAGATCACCAGCTTCTTTGCACACGCTCCGCTCCGGGAAGCAGCGCCGCCAGACTGGATCATCCCTGGTTGCATGCTGGGCCCTTCCGTCGTTTGCGGCGCCGGCCGCTCGCTGCAGGAGAAGCAACTTTGCGTTTGTCAAACGCCATTAGCCGCGTTGGTTCTCAGTCTGGTGCTCTCTCTCTCTCTCTGCAGCACCCTCTCCCACTCGCGCTGAAGTCAAAACTATCTCTGGCACCAGCCCGCCAAGACAAGTAACGCAGAAATGGTCCAGTCACCGTCCCAATCGACTCGTTTGGAGGCATGGAGGCACTGTGTCCAATGTTTCTGGGCTCACAAGCTGCATGTGCTGGGTAGGATCGTCTGCACCTTTTCTGCGAGTGTGTGGCCATCGGGGCACGGGTTGCTGCACGGCAATTCCTGGTACACGCAGTCACCGCCACCTCCCTCGATCCCCTCATCCCCCTCCTTCGACCCCCAAGACACTCCATGTCCCTACACGCATGGTCAGACGGGCGGCAGCTGCTCGCTTGGGGCGGTTCGGTTCGTCAGGGCCGCCAGCTTGCCACCGATTGGACGCCATCAAGTACCTCTCCCCGTGGCACAAGACGCATGCATACGCATCTGCCATGGTTTCCAACGGCTTCGTCTACCTTCCCGGCCCCGCCACTGGCCAAAGTAACCACTTCATCCCTCCCTGGCGCCCGAAATAACCAAGTGCTACATGACTACACGAAAATGTATGAGCACAACCGCCCCTGTGCCCCGCCCGCTCCAATCCACCGACTCACGGCTGCTGGGGGGGGGGGGCCTCGACCTCTCTCAGCACCCCGGACTGGCTCTGTCTCCAATGCCGCCATCATACCCCGCTGCCGCTGGCCGCTTAGCCATTGGCGGCTTAGTGGTGGAAGGGGAAGAAGTGAGGGGGAGGGGGGTTTTCAACATCATGACCCGGCCCTCAGCTCAGTCGGTCGAGATGGTGCATGCCTTCTGCAGTGGTGCCACATCCTTGCGCAACCACATGCATGCAGGAGATATCACTCGGGGAAGTAGGGACCATGCCACAACAGCCGGTCCTTGTCGTCACCGTGGCAATGTTGTTTCGCCGGGCAGTTGCTCTGGCTCAGTGTCCCCCGTCCGTGGAGCAACAGCAACAACTGTCTTTGGCCGTGTAAACGAGCAGGCCCTCGACTCGACGCGAGCCAGCTGAAGTCAGATCTATGCCCCGAGAGCTTCTCCATTGACCCCCCAGCCCGAGGAGCAAACCCGATACTCTTCAGCTATTCCCATTATCAACTAACACAGACCTATCCACCCCCTCCCTTTTGGCCCCGTTATCACCGTGGCGATCAGCAACCAGCCCCTCGAGCAAGCCTGGCCAAGGTCCAGGCCCAGGCCCAAGCCCAGCCGGAGTCCGATTCGACGGGACTTCCCCTACACTTGTGTCAGCAAACCCGAGCTCTGGGACCACCCACCACCACGTGATGACCCGACGCACAACAGAACAGAGAAAGCTTGGTTGACTCCGATCCGAGTCAAACAGGAAGAAGCCTTGGTGGGCGCACCTCTTGCGTCACCTCGAAAACATCAGGTCCGACAATAACTAAGGCATGACTAACAACCTCGCCATCACCATCACCACCAACCCTGCCCTCTTCCACAACGACCGACAACAACCAGAAGGGTAACAGAATAAAAGAACCGGTGAGACATCGACCCCGTGACCACCGCCCAATTACATCCCCGCCCAGGAACCCTTTGGCGGGTAGGCATGTATAATCACTACCACCCACCCTTATACCCTCGTACCCGGGTGCGCTTTCCCTTCGTGTGCGAGTGCGCGAGAGAGAGAGAGCATGTGTCTTCCCACCCTCCCGCCTCGCATTTACCCAGCGTTCTCCCATCTCTCGCAGGGGGGCCCTGACCGGCTCCCGAACCCAGAGTTGGTGGTGGGTGGGGGATGGCAAAGGAGGGGTGATGGAAGAGGGAG
>Ga0247824_10002416_pt1 | contig 10435 bp, 15 predicted proteins | sample 13C_PalmiticAcid_FD_194412 | JGI IMG/M metagenome (GOLD analysis project Ga0247824, IMG submission 194412) | Soil microbial communities from agricultural site in Penn Yan, New York, United States - 13C_PalmiticAcid_Day48 | ecosystem: Environmental > Terrestrial > Soil > Agricultural land...
TCTTCCCCTCCCTCTTCCCCTCTGATCAACCTGTTCCTATGAGCAACGAAGAGCCTGTTGCCGTGTACCGCATCGGGCTCGACGACGACGGCTCGCCTGCTGAAAACTCCTCGGTAAACCACGCACACACATACACATACCTCCACTGCTGTCCGGCCATGCTATCTCGCTGACCAAACAAGCTAACATTGTGGTTCTTGGATCCCATTGCTTAGTACCATCGTCTTCCTCCGCCTGACGCCCCTTACGTCCTGCGATTCAAGGTTATTGCTGGATCACTGGCATCGAATCAAGGCGTCTTGTGGACAAACTACCCACCAGAAGGGTAGGTATCTTGCTTGATCTCACAATCCAATCTCTGGTATATTCCCACGCCATGGATTTTGTGTAAGGGTGCGCTCTTTAACCGTGGTCTCTCTTATCTCATTCGTGGCAATAGAAAGTCGTTCAAGCGAAATGAGTTTTATGAGCATCGGTAAGCATGACCTCAGGCTCAACAAGAGAGACGAGAGTGGATACAGTATTACATGGTCGTGAGGTTCTTTTCAACTGATAGTCTCAATGACATGTGACATACTCTTTATCTCACCCTGCACTTGGGTTTTGGATCTGGTGCTGCTATTCAACTTTTAGATTCGCTGGGATCGAGCCTGAATGCGATATCAGAATAACTGGGGCTGGTGCGTACGAGTATTATGTCGAGCACTCGCCATTCCTCCAAGATGGAGCAGACGTCTGGAGTCGTTCCAAAACAGGCTTCTTTGTAGTGGACCCTCAGCTAAAGTTGAAGAAACCAGACGGCTCGAGTGGAGCGATATCTCTTCCATTGGAGGGCCTGGTGATCGAGTCTGTTGTGCCCAAGTGGATGGGCAAGCTATCCGAATGGACGCCTCATTTGGAAACCATCTCCAAGTCTGGATACAACATGTTGCACTTTGTGCCATTGCAGTACAGAGGCATCTCCAATTCCCCTTACTCTATTTACGATCAACTCAAGTTCGACCCACATCTGTTCGAGGAGGAGGATCTTCAAAAGTCTGAAGAGGAGCAACGAGCTATTGTCAAGAACAAGGTCGCCGAGATTGAAACCAAATACGGAGCCCTTTCGTTGACTGACATCGTTTGGAACCACACTGCGTGCAACTCGACATGGTTGTGGGATCACCCAGAATCAGGTACGTGCGAGCTGTCTTCGCATCCCATTTCCTTGCACCGATCGCTTGACAGTTACTCTATGATTCACGATACGCCTAACAAAGCTCTTTTTTGTCAACACGACAACTCTGCAATTTCTAGGTTACAACCTTCACAACTCTCCTCACCTGATTCCTGCGTTCGAACTCGACAGTGCGATTTTGCGGTTCTCAGCAAAGATTGCCGATCCCTCGAGTCCACTTCCACCGAATATTACAACGGAAAAGGAGCTTACGGCTGTCATGGAAGAGTTCCGTAATACAGTGTTTAGCGAAATCAAACTTTGGGAGTTCTACGTCGTGGATGTCATTTCATCCTTGCAGGAGTTCAGGACGGAGGTCGAAGCCAAGACCCCATATGCCCACGACCTTTTCGATCACAATGGGCTGACGAAAATGACTCTGAAGGAGAGAGCGGCTACGTTTGCTGAAGCCGGACTCTCTGGAGTTGGAACGCACGGTGATCGTCACCACAAGAAAGTTACCACGTCAACAGCGCTCTCATTCATGTCCGCACTACTTGACATCGATTTTACCAACCCCAAGAGTCTCTCTGTGGATGATGTCTGCGAGGAATACAAGAAGATTTTGAATGAAGTCAACCTAGAGTTTTACAAGGCTTATGACAAGGATGTGGAAACCATCGTCAAGAATATCGAGAGCCGTGTAAAGTACATCCGCTTGGATGAACACGGACCCAAACTGGGACCGATTACGGATGAGTATGGAAAGAATACAGTTCCTTCATGATAACAGGCGTCGTAAACACGTGCTTGATACAAAGAACTGACAGACAGTTTTCATCTTTCGGAATGTGTAGTAACCCTCTGGTCGAGACGTATTTCACAAGACTGCCGGAGAATGACCGCACTAAGGTGCACCCTTCAGGATCCTTGGCACTGGTGAACAATGGCTGGATATGGAATGCGGATCCATTGCAGGACTTTGCAGGCGAGGGCAGCCACGCCTATCTGCGACGGGAAGTCATCATCTGGGGTGATTGTGTCAAGCTTCGCTATGGAAAGGGACCGGTAAGACACACGCTGAATAAGTGCGATGATGTTCACTTTGCTATAACGGGTCCCTATTGAGTTTCTTACCCAGAAATGCTTATCAATGTTTAATAGGAAGACGTGCCATGGCTCTGGGAGCGCATGAAGGAGTACACGATTCAATCGGCAAGGCTTTTCCACGGATTCAGAATCGACAACTGCCACTCGACACCGATCCATCTGGCACAGTATCTTTTGGATGCAGCTCGAGAAGTGCAGCCGAATTTGTATGTCGTTGCAGAACTTTTCACGGGATCCGAGGAGATGGACATCCGATTCATGAGTCGATTGGGTATCAATTCCCTCATTCGAGAGGCTATGCAAGCGTGGGAGCCTCGGGAACTGAGTCGCCTTGTTCATCGTCATGGACTCAAACCCATGGGTAACCTTCCAGATCATGTATGTATTTGACGCACAAAGTGATACACATGCAGGATTCTGACTTGTCTCATTTTCCTCCTCCTAGGTTGCATGGATCAAAGCAGCCTATGTGAAGACTTGCCATGGACAGGACCAGACGGCAAAACCGTGCCTAGCAAGGTGACGCCTATTCTTGGCTCTCACCCTCATGCCTTGTTCATGGACTGCACTCACGACAATGAAACGCCTCACCAAAAGAGACGAGCAGAGGTAATACTTGGGTCGTAACTGTGGTTCCTGTGGTATTCTTTGATCGAAACAAAGTTAACAGCGATCATTGCTATACTTTTATAGGATACACTCTCGAATGCTGGTCTGGTGTGCATGACTTCCTGCGCCATCGGCTCTGTCAAAGGTTACGACGAAATATACCCCAGGCTTTTGAACCTGGTCACCGAAAAGCGCCTCTATGCCACATACAAAGATCCGATGAGCGTGGGTATCTGCAGCGTCAAGGCTAAGTTGAACAGGCTACACACTGATATGGCCCTGCAAGGATATGAGGAGGCCCATGTCCATCATGAGAACGAGGTACTGATAAACAAGTGTAACCTGAGGTGCATGGTGGGGAAATGGCATCAAATACTCTTGCGTCCTAACAACCTTTATATTCTTGAATTCCAAGTACATCATGGTGCATAGACAACAGCCCACTACGCTGAAGGGCTATATTCTGATTGCCCATACGTCGTTCTATGACAATCCTAACAGAGGCGACATCATGCCTATCAAACTGCGCGACACAACAGCAAAGGTCGTCATGTCTGTTGGACTCGAGGTCACCTCGCGTAGTGTGGAGAAGAGCGAACAGTGGCTCCAGGGTCTGCCAAGCAAGCTTGTACAGTTGGAGGAGCCCAAAATCACCAGATTGTCGGACGGTCAGGGCGACTTCTCGCAGGTAGAGATCCCTGACCATTTCCCCGGAGGAAGTCTCATTCTCTTGGAAACATCAGTCGACAGCAAGATTCCCAATGATATTGAGAAGCTCGTCAAGACCATCCCGGATTCAGTTTTTGGAAGTCTCGGTTGGCAGGAGCTCAACATTGTACTCTATCGCTGCGATGGAGAGGAGCATGATGTGACACGTATGTATCCGCTGGAGGGAACAACACAAATATTCGGATCATCGTTCGTAAGGTACCAAAGTGTTGAGGTCTCCCTATCAAATGTTGTATTAACGCGGTACCTTCCTCTGATTTAATAGCGGGCAATGGCGTCTATAACATCCCGAACTATGGAGCACTGGTGTATTGCGGCCTTGAAGGTTACATTTCTGTCCTGAAGCCGATCGTAGAAAACAATGACTTGGGTCATCCTTTCTGTGCACATCTACGTGACGGGCACTGGGCGCTGGATTACATTGGCGACCGTATCAAAAGGTTCGTCTGCTATTTGTCTCGCAGGCGCCTCATGCTGACAAGGTCTTTATTACACAGAAACTGATCATTTGAAAACGCTTTTGGCTACATTCAGGCATCTTCCCATCTTCCCATCGCTCACTTCGCTGTACGAGTGGTACACAAATCGCATGGAAGCCGTCAAGCTGCTACCCAACTATCTCGTCCCCAGATACTTTGCGCTTGCTGTCATGACCGCGTATGAGGCTGCGCGTGCGCGTGCCTATTCCTTGATGACACCGCTGATTCAGAACGGAGACTACTTTACCCGATCGCTCAGCTTGACTGCACTGCAAGTGTATAGCTATGTGGACTCTGCTAGTTTAAATCCGACCAAGAAGGGACCATCTTTGGCTGCCGGGTTGCCGCATTTCACATTCCGCCACATGCGCACTTGGGGACGCGACGTGTTTATTAGTTTACGAGGCATACTTCTTGTCACCGGACAGTACCAAGCAGCCAAGGAACACATTCTTTCATTTGCCAGCAGTCTTAAACACGGCATGATCCCCAATCTGCTCGACAGCCTGAGGTATCCTCGATACAACTCTAGGGATTCCGTATGGTGGTTCTTCCAATCCGTACAGGATTATTGCACCCTTGTTCCCAACGGCGAGGATATCCTGAAAGAGTCATTCGCAAGGCGCTTCCCTGATGGCAACAATTTCGTGGAGTACACGAGTCCTGAAGCCTATTCGACGAATGTCACCTTGGAGGACATTCTCATTGAGATTCTCGAGGCCCACGCGAATGGAATCCACTACCGAGAGTGGAATGCAGGTCCAAATCTTGACCAGCAAATGTCAGAGAAGGGCTTCCAAGTGGACGTAGATCTGGATTTCAATACTGGCTTTGTCACAGGAGGAAGCACGTACAACTGTGGAACATGGATGGACAAAATGGGTGAGAGCGCGAAAGCAGGCACCAAGGGAGTCCCTGCCACACCCCGCGATGGGGCCGATGTTGAGATCATTGGTCTTTTGAAGTCCTCCCTCCGTTGGGTCATTGACCTCCACAAGCGTAACAAGTTTAGGCTTTCAGTCATCGAGATCCGCGAGACACGCTTCAAGAACACCGTTCGACCCCCCCGAAGTCTTTCTCTTGAAGAATGGAACGATCTCATCCAGCGCAACTTTGAGAAGCACTTTTACGTGCCTCTTGATCCCGCTCAGGACGCGGAGTATGCGATCCGCCCAGATCTCGTCAACCGTCGCGGCATGTATAAGGATACGTATGGATCTATCTCACCATTCGCTGACTATCAACTACGACCCAACTTTCCAGTGGCCATGTGTGTTGCACCTGAACTCTTTGACAATACCCATGCTATGCAGGCCCTGAATCTGACTAAAGATGTCCTGTTGGGACCTCTTGGTAAGTGGACAGTCGGATGATTCATGAGCGAAAGCGCATGATGTGTTCATTGATGATACCTTCTCATTGACTCGTTGCTTTATTTTTCTATGGCTCCGCGGACACAAAGGCATGAGGACTCTGGATCCCAATGACTGGTCGTACCGACCCAACTATGACAACCAGAATGACTCGGATGACAAGATGGTCGCCAAGGGCTGGAACTATCACCAAGGCCCAGTAAGTCTCAGCGAATAGGAGTTTCCATTGGAACGTGTGAGATGGTGTGTCAACCTGGCCAAGAGAAATGTTCACTAACAGGATGTCGTTCTGCATGATCTGTGACACTAGGAATGGCTCTGGTGCACAGGCTACTTTTTCCGAGCGTACCTTTCATTCAAGCTGCGATGTGATCCAAATGCAGTAAGTGTCCAGGGTATAGCATAACACAATGAAGCGGTGCCGTGTCTCCTTTCTAACTGTTGACCTTGTCTCTCGTCAGGCCAAGGAAACGGTGTTCGAATTGCATCGAATGATGCTTCCGCACAAGGCCCAGCTGGAGACTAGTCCATGGGCTGGATTGGCAGAATTGACTAACTTGGATGGAGCTATCTGCGTGGATGCCTGCCAATCGCAAGCGTGGTCATCGTCGACCCTGCTGGACTTGATGCACGACATTGATTTGTTGCGCAAGGACGGACGTCTGAAGCCTTGAAAACCAACACCTGGATTAAATTTTGAGTGTATGTAGACAGTATTGCCCTGAGAAGTAAAGGAATATCTATTTCACACAGAGCTGCTATCCCCTGGGGGGGATGTTGTGAATGCCACGCATTTGTTGCTCATGTGGACTTCACGCGCGTTGATACACGGATTTCCCACGAGAATGGTGGACGTAAGCCACTCGATCTGGGACAGCTCGGCAAACGACACTTCAACGTTGACAGAGGACCGAATCCGTGAGGAAGCATCAGTGGACTCTGTCAAGGATCTCAACCCGAAGCGAACGCATCAACAAGGCTAAGACCCATTGCAAACAGCATCAAGGCTATAACTCATTGCCGACCTTCTCATCTCACAATGCCGCGGGTGCCTTCGTTCGACCTATCTTTCCGACAACTTGTTGGCGCCAGCGTCGCATTACATCTCGTCTTGCTCGCTTACGGCCATTGGCAGGATACTCACCTTGTCGTCAAGTACACTGATATCGACTACGTGGTCTTCTCGGATGCATCGCGCTACCTCACCCAGGGTCTCTCGCCTTATACACGTGCCACATACCGATATACACCATTGCTAGCATGGATGCTGACACCAAACATATACCTGCATGAATCCTTTGGCAAGTGGGTCTTTACTGCCGCTGATCTACTCACTGGTGTTCTTATCCAACGAATTCTTCGTCTACGGGGCATGTCTGAGTCAAGAGCTGTCAAGTTCAATGCTATCTGGTTACTCAATCCTATTGTCGCCAACATTTCAACAAGAGGAAACGCCGAGAGTGTCATTGGTGTCATGGTCTTGGGGTCGTTCTATCTAATCATGAAGAAGCGGACGGGCTGGGGTGCATTCCTCTATGGTCTAAGCGTTCACTTCAAGACGTACCCCATTATCTACTCGATTGCCCTGTTGGTCCTAATGGATAGCCAGTATGGAGGCTCTCAGGAAAGTACAGCCGCTTCGACTCTGGACGAAAAGAATCAGGACATCAGTGGAGGCCATTCAACCAGCAGCTCAAGGGCAAAGTCACCCAGACGCAATGTTGTTACAAGGGTGATCAAAGACCTCATAGACTTTGTGACCTGGAGGCGCATTCAGTTCGGGCTCGTGAGCGGCGGGTGGTTCTTCCTCATTACTGGTCTTATGTACCACATGTATGTGTCACTGGTACCGGTACTAGCATAGTCGAAGAATCCCATGGATGTACTGTCGCGAGTTTGCTAAGAATCGTTGTGTGCTTGCTTGTTTTCGATCACTAGGTACGGCTACGAGTTCCTGTTCGAAACATACCTGTACCACATTACCCGGAAGGATCATCGCCACAACTTTTCCTTCTGGTTCTACAACATCTACCTGACCTTCACTTCTCCGACGGGAACCTTGGTGGGCGTCTTGACATTCGTCCCACAACTGGCTCTCGTCCTCGCGATTGGATGCTGCTTTGGCAAGGATATCTTCTTTTGTGCCTTTTTACAAACATTCGCCTTTGTGGCCTGGAACAAAGTCTGCACGGCTCAGGTAGGTCTCCAGAGTCCACTGCGATTCTTTTTACAGTCAGTTTAGACTTTATACCACTCGATCAAAACAGCATTCTAACCCTTTATGCTCCCAACCTACCATCCCCATTCATCCACCGTCTGCTGGGCATAGTATTTCATGTGGTACATCGTATTCCTCCCACTCTTGATTCCGAACCTGACCACGAATCCTCGTATGAGCCTCAAGTCGCAAGGATGGAAGATGTTGCTTGGATGGGCGGTCACTCAGGGATTATGGCTCTCCCAGGCGTACAACCTCGAGTTTTTAGGCCAAAATACATTTTGGAACCTGTTTTTGGCATCAGGATTGATGTTCGCGACCAATGTCTGGATCCTTGTTGAGCTCATCTCTGGAGCAGACTATGAGCCGATATTTGGCGATCGCGGACTGATACGAAGAGTATGGGCTACACGCGCATGAATATGCTAATTATGCTTTACGAAATAAAGACTACCTCAATCATCGCTTCAGTACTTTGAAATGCCTCCGGCGATCGAGGATCGAAGGATCGCCAAAAAGAAGTCATGCGATAGACCCCTCGTTATATCCCTTGTGCCTATCTGAACTATTTGTTATAGTACAGACTGGCGGGATAAAAGGAACCGCATTGTCGGTGCGGATAGGGTATAAACTGATGTGCAAGGAGCAAAAAAGATAAGCGAGGTGCAAAAAAAATGTGCAAGATCGCTATACGCACGCAACGACCTACACACACAATGAAAAGCAAGCGAGGTCAGTTGGCTGCGCTTTACAGGTGCACGATGGCCAGGTTGATGTGACCCGGCGGGATGCTTTGGCCTAGGTGGTCGTGCTCACGAGGGAGGCCGGCCTCTACAAAGGATAGGATGGACACAAGCACCTGTATGAGCACCACACGTCTCGAGGAATGCACTCAAACAGAAGACAACCCTTGTTTTTTGTTGCTTACCTTGCTCGCGGACCTGTGTCGACTCGCGGGCGGGCCTCCCCCGGCCCTCTCGTACCTCCCCAACCGGCAGACAACTTAGTACTCGGGGTGGTGATGGCAGACATGTCTGAGGGCGAACAACGAGCAATGAGGAGACGTACCGTGTTGCTACAACTATGTGGTTGTGGGGGAGGGAGTTGGGAGGAGAAGCAAAGAAGAAAAGACTCGGCGCTTCTTTTCTATTCAACGAAATGGTGGCGTCAGATCAAGCTCGGCTTCCTGCACTCATAGGACCAGTATATGAAAACGCGACCCAGAAACGATGGTCGCCGGACCGCCAACCTGGACACCCACGTCTCTTGGAGCATTCTGCGTGATGCTACCATGCGATTTTCAGGGGACATTGATACATGGGATGAGTAGGAACGGCCATCGCAAGATTGGTCGTCCGGAATCTCGTCGTCTAGGAAAACTGTCGCTCCGAAAAACTGATCTCGCGCGATGTTGCAGGATCGCCTAGCGGCCCACTCGCGTCCATGGGGACTGAGCCCGAGATGCCAACTGCAAAGTTAGAGCGAGATCTGACCAATCGATCGTGAGATACTCTCGATCACCAGTTTACTATGAGGCCCATAGGATCTTTAGATGGGTTTAGTGCGTGAAAAACGTGACCTAGAGACGATGGTCGCCAGACTGCAAAGCTGAGAGAGGACCCATGTGGATGGGGCATCGGTACCGGAATCGCGATGACCTTTGCCGTTTCCAATTCTTCATTGCTGGAAATGCGAGAATACATGTAACGACCAGCTATTGTACGAGGCTCTTAATCAACGCCGTTTGAAGGGCACGGCTCTGTGGGGGCGTTCTTGCGGGTCAAAGAGCGCGAGGAGGTATACATGGGCTACTACGCAGGAATCATGATCATGGTCAAAGTACAGGATGATGCTGGCTTTAGGTCTTTGCACAGCTGCATAGAGACGGCTCAAGGTGACGATCTGGCATAAGAATCATGGTGCTGGGACGCCTGGTTCCCGAGTATGAACAGAAAAGTATAAAAATTAAGGGTAATACCGTGACATACATAGGAGATTCTTACATGGGTCTAGCACGCAGGAATCATGATCATAGTCAAAGTACGGGATCGTCATGATGATGGCCTCAATCTTTAGGTAGCTGAATGGAGAGCGGCTCAAAGTGGCGATCGAGCATTAAAATCATGGTGCTGGGATGCCTGGTTCCCGAGTTATGAGCAGAAAAGTATAAAATTAAGGGTAACACCGAAACCTTCATAGTGTGGGCCGGCACGCCGGATCATTGCATTGATCTACCCGGTATTAATCGCCAATTGGTCAATTGGTCAATTGAACCCAACGTTTGGGCCAGGTCAGGGCAGGGGAAATTAAAAATTAGGTTTATCCGACCGTTGGTCAGGGTCAGGGCCAGGAATGGCCGTTGAAAATAAGGTTCCAGCGCCCCGATGTCAAGATTTCTATATGACTTGAATGGTCATAGTAACGGCGCCCGGACTTTGATTAATCGCAAAGACCATAGCTAGACGTGTCCATCGGGCTTAGGAATCATGATGCTGGGACCTCTGATTCCTGAGATTCAGGCGGATTTGTGTGACGACATAGTGAATTTATAGTAGCACCCCTCTAGACCTGTGTGGGTGCGTGAAGGCGCTACTTGGAATCAGTATATGAAAACTAGGCCGAGAAACGAACGACTCCAGATCGCCAATCTGGACACCCACATCTCTTGGGGCATTCTGCGTGATGCTACCATGCGAGTTTCAGGGGACATTGATACATCGGATGAGTAGCAACGGCCATCGCAAGATTGGTCGTCCGGAAA
>Ga0247824_10002417_pt1 | contig 10434 bp, 6 predicted proteins | sample 13C_PalmiticAcid_FD_194412 | JGI IMG/M metagenome (GOLD analysis project Ga0247824, IMG submission 194412) | Soil microbial communities from agricultural site in Penn Yan, New York, United States - 13C_PalmiticAcid_Day48 | ecosystem: Environmental > Terrestrial > Soil > Agricultural land...
GTTTAGTATTATTATTCTTTTCTCTTTTTTTTTATTCACATTGGGGTTTATTTCTTTCTTTCTTTTGCGGCCGTGATTCTACATTGGTGCCGCTTTGTGGAGGTTATCATGGGGAGAGGGCTACGAGATGGTTTTGAAAGGGGTTGTCCTGTTGCGGACCCAAGCGTTAACACGCGGTATTGGGGTGGTATATCGATTGGCGTTGATTGTGAACTGGTGTTGCGTGCGTACTACGCAAGTTTGGAGTCATTGCTTTTGGGGGGGTGGAGGGGTTGGTACTTTGCGATAGTTGCTCGTCTTCGTTCTAGGTTCAAAGTCAGAAACCACGCAGGTTACAAACTTGGGCCTCTACCTCTATAATGGTAGCCGGGTATGCGGACTCTCATAGGCCGTGGTAGATCCAAGTCGAGCTTGGAAGTGGCATGACCAAAGGTGCTGCGTCGAGCATCAGACGTAATGATTGCGTATGATCTGGAGCCACGCAAGAGACATCCGAACCAATAACATGGGAAGAACCATGTGATACAACTTCGGCGGCAGCAGCCATGCGGTAGCGGGAACGATGCACGAAGGGTCTAGATAGTGCCTTCGGACGGCGGTGACTAGAAGGCCCATCCCAACTACATTACCTTGGCTTTGGACCTATCCCTACCTTGTCTCATCACCCCGAGTCGTCAACCATGGTTAACGACAACGACAAACACAGCGTACACCAAGCACTCGACGTTCTTCTCAGACGCGACATGAGCGTGAGATCGAGCTCAGTATCGTCGACGACGTCCATCCCCGGCGGCGAGTCCGGCTACGACCCAATGTATCCCAACAACATACCGCTGGACTCGTCGGTCAAGCGGTTCATTACCCACTTCTTTGAGGTCTCGGATGACCCGGACCGGAACGACGAGTGGGTCGGCTTCTTCCACGAGAACGCGACCGTGTTGATGGGGAACGACGTTGCCAAGGGGAGGGAAGGTCGGTGGTTTCCTTTCAGTTCAATAATTTAGGAAGATTGCAGCTCTAAATCCCGAGGTTGTTTGCAGAGATCCGCCGACTGAGACGCCGCATGTGGAAAGAGGTCGAGGCGCGCAAACATCGGGTGGTCAAGGTGTTTCCGGCGCACTTCTCGGCGGACCCCTCAGCGGTGGTGATGATGCACGAGGCCGAGATTATGCTGTTCGGGGCTGTCGCATACAGGATGAAGGACGGGAAAGGGGACGCGGTCTCCGGATGGGCCGGGCACGCGCAGCTCAAGAGGGACGGGCTGACTGCGCCGTGGAGGCTGGGATTCTACAGGGTGTATATCCAGAAGTGAGGTGAGGCACCAGAGACGCTGTTGGCTCTGTCTGATGGCCCTCGTTCCCGCTTACCTAAATCTGTCTTGCGGACATTCCTCGCCGGGCTCGTCCAGCTGCTCGTCTTGTCATGTGGCCTCAAGTCTTCCCCACCCCGCCGTGCCAGCGTCTAGTGCCTCCATGTCATTGCTCGTCATTGTCTCGGCCGCGTCGTCGGTTTGTGGCGGCGGAGAGAGAGGTCTAAGCCGAGGGAGACGCTTTGCACATACACAGTAGTTTTGGACGGAGGGTTGATGATCAGCGAACAGACCCTTCCTTTTTTTGACGATGCGAGGTCTGGGATGCGTATTTGGCGTTGATGGGGGGTTTGTCCCGGAATCTCTCGATGACTGGCGGGGAATGACGTGCTGGGCTTTGGGACTCACATCGGAGGGTGCGCACTGCGGGGTGACCAGGCAGTTACTCCACCGACTCATCCGGCGAGATCATGCAGACCACGATGCTGCCAGCCAGGCAGACAGACAGCACAACCCAGAAATCGGGACGGCAGATTCCCAAACGGTGTCTGTCGCCGTAATTTCAGGTTTGCGCTTGACCGAGGTCACTGGTGACGGTCAGCAGCAACCTGGAAGGGCGGAGGTCAGGTCCCGCTGAGCCACGGAACCTTGATGGATGACCTCGGGGCGTGGAATGACGTAGAGGGAACGGGAAGCCACGGCGCCAGAGTCTGCTCCCTGAAGAATCCGAGCTTTCCCACCGCCATGACTCCCCGGCCTACACGTGTTGTTTCCAGTATAGACCCTGCTCAGCCAACTGTCCGTCGCAACGGGCCGTCCTTGCACCTTGCAACTGCCGACACAGTCGATACTTTACACATAACAGAGCTGAGGGAAAAGATCCACGCTCCGCTCGACACAAGCAGCGACAATCAGCCCCGCCAGAGCCGATAGCGTTAGGTTGCTTCTTATCTGGGGATGCAGTCGCGCCATTCCGTTCACAGCTGAAGAATCCCCACAGCGAGTGGATTGCCGCTGCTGCAGACCCCACCAAACTTGAGACCCCAGGAACAGACCCCTCCCGGTCGGGCCTTGTCCATCTTGGGCCCGCGCGTCCACCTGCAGCTAGCCCCGCCTCTACGCGCAGGTGGTTGCGCCTGTCAACCCCCCCACCCTCTGCCGCCCAAGCGGCCTGCTCCGAGTCACAGCAGCACCCTCAGCACTGGCAACTGCTGTTGACACATCCCGGGCCGCGTCTGGACTGTCATCTCCCTCCTGTTACAAACATCTTTCACTCCTTAGTGCGAACAACGATCTGAACAAACAACGACTTTCTCTTTCTTTGCAACTCGACCTTCTGCATACTACGGCGTTTTTTTGTTTCCTTTTGGTGTTGACAGGACGCCCTTTCCACGCAGGCAGCGCCTCTCTCACGTTGGACTTGCCGCTCCTTTGTCCCAACCGACCTCCGATCCCCACGCGCTTATAGCCCCAAACAGGCCGGGCTTTCGATCTCTGTCCTACATCGACCGCAGACGTGCTGCAGCTACCTTAATATCTATCCGTCGGAATCATAGAGCTATTCTCGACGTCGCTCTGTCAGCTTGCACCTCCTTCGTGTCCACGCCTAGGGGTGCTCGCTACGACTTCTACTCGGGCGGTCCGCTGCTCATCACCTTCCCTGGTTGCCATTCATGCCAGGTGCGTTCCTTGCTCTTTTCTCGAGGCTCTTATCGCATCTCCAAGACTCGAATACCCTCCAGACATCTCCGAGCATCGGAACCTGGGTTAACCTTTTGTCTCGAACAGGCTCTAAGAAGGACCGAAAGAATGGCAAAGACGGCAGCAGCGTGGTCGCAGCGGTGACAAAACATGGTGCTAAATTCTCGTGGGTCCCCTTGGCCGACAGGTTGAAACGGTTATCTTGCTGGAGTGGCCGTCGCATCTCGGGGGTTTGACGCTGACCACGTCACAGCAACGGGAATACCACTAAGGACTCCTCCTTAAACCCCTCACCCATTGTCTCCCCAGAGGTAGTCCCCTCTAGTGTCTCCTCAAACGACAACCCCATCGCCTCGCCGTTGCTAGAAGCTGTCTCATCGATATCCTACGCAAGCAACTCGCCGAATACAAGGGAATGGGCCAGAGGCATTGGCGCAGGCATGGCTGGGTCTCCGGGAAACCTGATCAGCTTGATCGGGGAGTCGCCGCCCACGGCTCCCTCCTCCTACGAGGACACGCGCGGTATCCGATCTGGCTGGTCCTCACCCAGACCCGCTGTCGGTTATCATCCACCTTCGGCCTCGCCGCCAACAGCTGGTCGACGACCGCTGAGTTTCCACATGGACGGTCATTACACGCCCTCACCACCGGATGCGCATTTGCAACTCGCCGCGGCCGCAGCGCGACGCAGCTCGATGCATTCGCACTATGCCCAGGTCAGGGCTGCCTCCAACCCGCCACTCCCGCATCAGCCGCAGCCGCACTTCTACGGCGCGACTGCTCTCGATGTCGATCTGCAGTCACAGTCGGGCATGAAGGCGGGTGAGAAGGGCTATTGTTTTGGTTTCGACACCCTCTCATCGCAGGATACCGACCGCGTCCCTGGAAAGGACAACGTGGTCCTGGCTGGATACGAGGGAGGACTCGAGGTATTCTCAGTTGGGAAGCGGGGCCTCGAGAGCGTCGCCAGCCTGAAAGGGCTGCGCGGTGGAGTGTACCAGGCGAAGATTCTACCGTGGACGCCCGACAACTCCGAGCTGTTTCCTCTGGTCGCGGTGGTCATCCACGGCCCGAGCATTCCGCTGCCCGCGCCAGAGGTCAACGTCGAAAACGACTACGATGCGGTTTCCGCCGACAGGTCCGAGGCGATGAGCAATGCCAGCCCAGACCCCGCGGCCAGGAACGTGGGCAACAGGGTGTCTCCTGGCTTTGTCGAGTCTTACCAGACCACCGTCGAGGTGCTCTCGCTGAAGACGGGCCGCCAGGTGAGCGTGCTTCTTGAGGCGCCTAAGATACCCCTCAAGTCGCCAATCACCAGCCCGACCTTCCAGGCTCCTCCCCCGAGCGGCGCGTTTCACATCCATGCCGATGGCGGCAACATCGTGGTATCGTCTGGCGTCACGGGGGAATGCTGGGTCTACCGGCAAACCCCGGCCACGGGCGAGCATCCGCTGCACTTCCGCTGTCACGGCAAGCTGTGGACGACTCTTCAGCAGCCGCCCAAAGGGGAACCAGCGCAGGAGTCCGAGCGAGGGCGCATTCCTGTTCCTCCGCGTCCTCGCCCGCAGGTCGCGATTCTCAGCCTCAACGGCAGGTGGCTTGCGTACTGCCCCGCCGCACCGTCTTCCCAAATCGCGTTGCGGGCTCTGGTTCCGGTACCGGTGTTTGGCCGTGCCCCCGGCCTGGCTTCGGTGACACCGCCGCAGCTGCCGCCTGCCACCTCTGACTTGGATCTCCCGCTGTCTGAGAGCGTCATGAACAAGATCATGCGGGATGCCACGCAGGAGCTGATTCAGGGCGCGAAATGGGTCGGCAAGCAAGGCTGGCAGGCTTGGAACAATTACTGGAATCCGCAGCCCAGCCAGCAACCACGGTCACCGACCCTCGCGCCCCAGAGCTGGGGGAGCGCCGGGAACGCACGCCCAGACTCTTCGCAGTTCCCTCCGACACATGGTACACTCGCTCAACCAGTAGTGAAGGAACCAGGGATGGTCTCGATCTTGGATATCGAAGGCCTGGGTGCCTCGGTGAACCCGCATCCAATCACCACCTTTGCGATTCCCCACGGCTGCAGCTTCCTGTCATTTTCACCGTCTGGTCTATCGCTCTTTACCGCGAGCAGCAAGGGCGATGTTCAGACTGTCTGGGATCTGATGCGTATCCAACACACCAAGTCCTCGCCACTGCAGGCGACTGGCACCTCGTCGGGTGGTTCACGGGTGCGGCAGATCGCGCAGTTCTCGCGGATGACGGTGGCCCGTGTCGTCGACGTCGCCTGGACGCGCCCTAATGGTGAGCGTCTGGCCATGGTCACGGAGCGAGGCACCGTCCATTTGCTGGATTTGCCCTCGAGTGCGTTTACCTGGCCTCCGCCGCGCCGCCGAAGGGCGCAGGAGGAGAAGACGGCCACCGCTGAAGGCCCGGCCACCGCCGTTTCAATCGCCTCAAATGCCCTGAGCTCTGTCCGCGATGTTGCCCGGCCCCTCATCAACCGTCAACGCAGGAGCAACTCCAACGCGGCGCCAGCAGGCTCGGGTATTGGAGAGTATGCCACTCACGGCGGTAAGGTCATTGCTGCCAGCATCAGTCATTCGCTTGGCAAGACTGGCAACGCCATCAACCAACTGCGGCATACCGGAGAAAACAGAGTCTCGCTCCCGAGCTCGACTACGCTTCCTGGCCCGTCCTGTGTAGTCTGGGTCTCTGGAAAGAGGGACCACTCTCTCTTCGTCCTCGGCGGCGGCCTTGTCCGAACCTTCCCGACTAAGAGCCGGCGAAGCGCCTCCGGGGCTGACAAGCGTGCACCGCGCCTTTCTCGATACACAGACTTGCGAGTGCCCTTGCTGCCAGACGATATCCTCTCCCCGTTGGTCAAGAGCATCGTGGACCCTGATGAGTATCTCGATTTTGCAGAGCGGGACCTTGACGCCGGCAACAACACCATGGTTCTCAACCATCCCAAGCCACGACCGCGGGCGCACGACCACAGCGCCGAGTCCTCCATCCCCCAGGCGGAGATAGAATCTAGTGCGCCGTATCAGCCGTTCCACACGGATAGACGGGTGGCGCTGTATGAGCTGGGGCCGTCTCAGCAAGAGGTGGATCTCACCGCCCTCATGGCAGCAACCTCACTCGAGGAAACCCCCACCGAAACCGCCCCGCGCAAGAAGAAGGGGTCTCGACAATCTCCTACCCAAGACATGTCAACCCCCTCCGGCACCACCAAACCGTCCGGTGCGTGGGTCTTTGGCCAGCCGATCCAGGCCACCAAGCTCGACCTCGGCCTGCCCCACCTTCTCGAGGACGACTCCTTCAACATCCCTCTCGACGCGTCGCGCGCGCTGCCGGCGTCGGCAATGGAGAGGATCCTTCAGCGGACCGGGGATGACGACGCGCAGATTGTGGTGACGACCCGTCGGAGGCGGGGGCTGGCGCCGGCGCAGGAGGATGATGGGTTCTTTGAGGATGACTGCGAGGTGCTTGACTTTGCGGATCAGCGGGTTTGAGCGGGCAACTTAAGAGTCGGTCATTGGTGTTTTTGAGTGGTGGGGGGGTTGAGGGCGCGTTGCTTTCCGGTCGCGGGTTGCGTTGTCCTTGCGGAACGGTCCGCCCAACTTCTCTCGACCCACTTCGACTCACTTGAGCTGCGTGCTATGGATTTGTAATAGATAGGAGGAGCCTTGGAGCTTTGGATGTTTTTGAGGCATATGCATTCGTTGGGCATTTTTGGGAAAGCTTCATCTCACCATTGGGGAAGGCAGTGAATTGTTGGTGACAGTGACAGTTGACAGTTGAACGGGGTTTTGCTCTACTGCTGCTCTCTGTTTGGGTTATGAATTTGGCGCTTGGGTGGGCCGCCGGGATTGGGTCCGTTTGGGGGTTCGCGAGTTGTTGCTGCTTGTTCTTGGACAAGGCTCGATCACCACCATCGCGGGCATGGAGCAGGGGATTGGGGTGGTGGAAGTTGAGTAGGTAGATAGATACCTATGAAACGGTTTGTGCATACCTATGCTGTTTTGGTGCTTGTTTACGGTACCTGGACTCATAATCGAATACATTCGCTGGGGATTAGGGGTTCCTGAACGTGATTCGCATCGCTCCCGAGGTGACATGCTGTATGCGGCGAACCAAGATGGATCTGTCCGTTTTGGCTGGAACTGGATGCGCCTGGTGTCGTCCCCTTCCTGCGTCTGTGTGGATTGTTCCTGTTGGTCTTGAAAACTGGTGACGGTTTGTTACTCATCCTGAGCAATGCTCTTCGTACACTCGAATTGCTATGTAACGCCCCCCATCACCCTTACAAGCCCCCTGACGACACAGCACAACGCAACAAACCAACCAACCAGCCAACCAACAATTCTATCTTTTCCCCTTGCCTCCCTCCCCTTTTCCAGAACCACAGCCCATTGATAGATCTACGCCTTCTTCTTGGCGGCCGCCGCCTTAGCCTTGGCCGCCTTCTTCCTGTTGCTGCGGATCATGACGACGCTGAGGAAGGACCCGACCACGGCGCTGCCGAGGAGCACCAGGATCACGGGGATGCGGATCGCCCACACGCGCGGGGGGAAGAAGTTTTGGAGGGGGTGGTCCGAGTCGACGAAGGGCTGTTTTTTTTTCTTGTTGTTAGTGGTGTCGCGGGGATAAGAAAGAGGGGGGAGGTAGGGTCGCGAAGAAAAGACATACCATCATCAGGGTCCAGATGGTGTAGTAGAGGAAGACGACCGACGCGGCCACGAGCATGGCGAGGCCGACGAGTTTGTCGAGCTGTGGAATAATTAGCTTGCGGCACGGTGATTAGGGGTGGGATTTCTCGATTGAGGGACGCACCATTGTCAAAATGGGGATTGGGGTGCTGGAAGGAGTGTTGGGCGTGTGGTGTTGCGGATGCGATGATACGATCGGGCTGCAGTCGGTTGGTGAGGTGGATTACATGGCCTGAACGAAGCTCGTCGAGGTCCCACGATGGACGTTGCGCCACGGTGACCTCCCCGGAAAAGTGGTCAGGGGTTCGCGGTTAGCGCGTTCAGCCTCTGCTGTGGTAGACCCCGGCAGGCAACGGGCAGCGAGTGGGGCGCATTGGCGCTGCACCGGAAAGGCTTGGCTACACCAGCCTCGTTCAACATTTTAGCTCTTGCTCAGTTGCTTCCTTGGTCCTTGCTGCGAACACCAACGTCCCAGGCTACCTCCTCCATTAGGTAGCCGACGTCGCCCTTTTTTCGGGACTGGTCATCGCGCATACCACCCGTCAATCCAGAAAGAAGTCCTTGGAAGTCGTCTTTCAAAGTTAGTTTTTAATTGACAACGAAAGAAAGATGGCGTCTGCGGATAGAGAGGCGCCGTCGCGCGACCATTCGGACAATCCATCGCCATCGCTATCTCCAGCTCCATCACCCATCGGCCGACCTCGCTCCCCCAGTCCTCGTCGCGACCGATCTCCATCTCGTGGCTCTCCAGACATACGAGCTAAGCGCGACATCATGCCGCTCATGCGCGATCAGAGCCTCTCCCGTTCGCGCTCGCTTTCCCGTTCCCGCGACGGATCGCCCGCGAGACCACCCGCCAGATCTCCACCCCGCAGGCGCTCCCCTCCTCTTCGCGATGACTCTCGTTCCCGCTCCGTCGACCGGTCTCCCGCTAGGTCCCCCCCAAGACGGCGCTCGCCGCCGCCTCCCGCACGCCGCGATGCCGATAGGTACCGACCAGCGAAGAAGGAGCGCACGCCGCCACCCGCACCTCCAGTCAAGACAGAGGAGGAGAAGCTGGCTGACGCAAGAGCCGAGTATCAGAAGCTTCTCAGCTTGCGAAGTCAGGGTGTGTACCTGCCGCCGCAGAAGTTGCGCGCTCTCCAGGCTGCCATCACGGACAAGACCACCAAGGAGTACCAGCGCATGGCTTGGGATGCCCTGAAGAAGTCCATCAACGGTCTGGTCAACAAGGTCAACACGGCAAACATCAAATTTGTCGTGCCCGAGCTCTTTGGCGAGAACCTCATCCGCGGCCGCGGCTTGTTCTGCCAGAGCTTGCTGAAGGCGCAGCATGCCAGTCTGCCCTTTACCCCGATCTATGCCTGCCTGGCGGCCATCTGCAACACCAAGCTACCCCAGGTGGGCGAGCTACTGGTCAAGCGGCTGATCATGCGGTTCCGGAAGGCCTTCAAGCGTAACGACAAGGCTGTGTGTCTGTCCTCCACCATGTTCATCGCCCATCTGGTGAACAACCAGGTGGTGCACGAGACGCTGGCCGCCCAGATTTTGATTCTGCTGCTTTCGAAGCCGACAGACGACAGCGTCGAAATTGCGGTTGCCCTCATGCGCGAGGTCGGCTTGTTCCTGGAAGAGATGTCGTCGAGGATCAGCAACGTCGTGTTCGATCAGTTCAGGAGCATTCTGCACGAAGCCGACATCGATCGCCGGACGCAGTACATGATCGAGGTGCTGTTCCAGGTGCGCAAGGACAAGTACAAGGACAACCCGGTGATCAAGGAGGAGCTGGACCTGGTTGAAGAGGAGGATCAGATCACGCACCGGATCGGGCTGGACGACGAGATCAACACCCAAGACAGCCTGAATGTCTTCAAGTTTGACCCCGACTGGGAGGCCAACGAGGCCGAATACAAGAAACTGAAGGCCGACATTTTGGGCGAGGGCAGTGATGACGAGGAGGATGAGGACGAATCGGAGAGCGAGTCGGACGAGGAGGATGAGCAGCAGAAGGCGATCGAGATCAAGGACCAGAGCAATGCGGATCTCGTCAACCTCAGACGGACAATATACCTCACCATCCAGTCCAGCGCAGACCCTGAAGAAGCCGCGCACAAGCTGATGAAGCTGCGGCTTCCTCCCGGCCAGGAGCCTGAGCTGGTGTCCATGATCGTCGAATCATGCGCCCAGGAGAAGGTGTACCTCAAATTCATGGGCTTGCTGGGAGAGCGGTTCGCGCGCCTGAACCGGATGTGGACGGAACTCTTCGAGGAGTCGTTCATGAAGTACTACTCGACGATCCACCGATACGAGACGAACAAGCTGCGGAATATCGCCAGGTTCTTTGGTCACCTGCTCTCCTCCGACTCCATCGGCTGGCACGTTCTCTCTGTCATCCACTTGAACGAGGATGAAACGACAGCGGCAAGCCGCATCTTCCTCCAGATCCTGTTCGAAGACATCCAGGAGAACATGGGCACGGCGAAACTGAAGACACGGATGAGCGAGCCGATGCTGCAGCCCAGTCTCCAGGGCATCTTCCCGCACGACGAACCGCGCAACATCCGCTTCGCCATCAACTACTTCACCGCCATCAAAATGGGCTATCTCACCGACGAAATGCGTACCTTCTTAGCCAACATCCCAAAGCCCGCGCTGCCCGCCCCTCCACCCGACTCGGATTCCGAATCGGTCTCCAGCTATTCCTCCTACTCCTCCTACTCC
>Ga0247824_10002418_pt1 | contig 10433 bp, 11 predicted proteins | sample 13C_PalmiticAcid_FD_194412 | JGI IMG/M metagenome (GOLD analysis project Ga0247824, IMG submission 194412) | Soil microbial communities from agricultural site in Penn Yan, New York, United States - 13C_PalmiticAcid_Day48 | ecosystem: Environmental > Terrestrial > Soil > Agricultural land...
ATTATGAAGTGAGATGATAATTTGAAGATCAGGGACTCGACGACGTAGCTCCGCCAGGAGCAGTGTGATCGCTGCCGCCCACTTTTGTCCTGGTGGATCTGCGGCTTTGGTGTCCGTGGGCGTGTCGTCAAGATCCATGGCGTCATTGACAATTGGGATCTCCTCATCATCAGCAAGGGCCTTCACGGCAGACTGCATAACCGCGACCACTTGCTCTGTTTTCTGGAATGCAGCCGCCAGCTCGACAACTGTGAAATATCTGACAAGTATGCTAGAGTGCTGGAGACCCTTGCTTAGGATTGTCCTGTTAACTGGTCCTGGAAGAATGTTCTCAATCATGGTTGATACTGGCGGGGGGTGAGAAGCAAATAGACCAGTATGCTGGAGGTACAAGTTCGGTACAGGGATCTCTGTGATCTTATGGAGAAGGGTCATGTTGGCGAGCCATCGAGCTGATAGTCTGGGCTCCATTTGTATGTTCATTTTCTGCCAAAATCTGTGTAGAGACGATATTCGTTAGATCGTTGGCTTCAATGTCAAGTGGTTGTTCACCAATGGTTGATGTAAGGACTGCAATCTCGACTTACGGTCGGACCAATTCTGGACATGCCGTTAAAATGGCTACAGTCAATTCCTGCTGCAAGATGTTTTCCGTTGGGCGAAGATGAGTGAGCAGCCGCGATAGCGCCTTGTTGAAGATGTGCTTCGTGCTATCTGAAGACGGTTTTTCAACCGAAGAGGGTGACTTGAGGGTGCTTGGAGGGTACCATGCCGCATCTTGAAAACAAATCCCAACCCCAGGTGTTGTGCAAAGCGCCATCATGAATCCATGTACTTCCTGAGCAACCGTCTGATCAGAACCAGGTATCGCCTCCGTTCTCGTGTAGAGCCTCAGTAAGCTCATTAGGAACGAGGTGTTGAAGAAACTAAGCTTGACGGTCCTAGATAATTCGCCGTCCTGAGAAATGTTGTTGTTCAATACGGTACAGACCTGCTTGATGAGCGTGAAAGGATCGTTATATATATCCTTGAGTGCGGCTTGAAAAAGATCCGACATCTCCAAAACTTCTTTCTTGACTGTTGCATCACCACGGATGAAGAACGCCAACAGAAACTGGATATAGAGTGTCCTAGTATCTAATCTCAGTATCCACGAGAGCGTATTAGCCTAATGAATGCTAGAGAGATCAAACAATATGATGACCAGAGTGATCCTGGGCGACATGGACATAACGTACCAGTCTTGTTTGACGCTTCTTCGCCTTCCTTACGCCGCTGGTTCTTCAATTTTGAAAGAACCTTTAGACCGAAATTAAACCCATCCTTCAGTTCTCTCGTTGTTGATTGATGGACGTGGTTCATGGCGGTCAAGAGTCGAAGAGTTGCCTGAACAGTGCTCAGTCTACCACACGACAAGTTCTTATAGATGGCTGTCATACGACCCTGGTTCTGCAAGATGGACCTTGTGATCTTCATTGCGTGTGTGCGATGGAGTGCTGTGTTGCATTGATGGATAAGCTTTGAAAGAACCTCGACGATAGAGGCTTCGATCTTTCTCACGTCATGTTGCTGTTGCCACTCCCAGATCTTCAACAGCTGCGTGCACTCCTGTGACTCTTCGACATATTCATAAACGACAGCTAGAGATCTTGTCGCCTGAGCACTCTCGATGGGATCACTGGAATTAGGCCGAACGTTGAGCTGCTGTCGAAGTCGTTTTAGACCTAGTATGTCGAGGAACGAGTTAAGTGCTGCTCCAGATCTGGTCCACACAGCAGCTTGACTATGGTGATGCGCACATGGACATACCTACATATATCGGCTCCTCCTTGAGGTCCGAGGTAGCCGCAACCAGCTCCTTCTTGTCCTTGAACTGCAACTTGGCATCCATTGCTGCCAACCAGAAGTGTCAAAGAAAGATCAGTATTTGTTGTTCAGTGTGGTGTGACATTCATTCAACAATGGGTCAATGTCACGTGAAATGTGTCCTCTCCCCTCCACTCCAAGTGGAGAAGTGCATATCGACGGCTCCGGAGGTTCATTTTACAGTAATATCGTCAACCTAGTGTCCTTGTTGCCACTGATCTCACCACGCTTTTTGTTTTTTTCTTGCAACGGTCTCGAACAAAGCTATATACATAGGGAAATCAATGGATCGACGATCCGAGTTCTAACCACCTTGAGACCCATCAAGTCGGTGGAGTTCAGGATGCAATTCACGATGTGGATTCTCTCGAGAGAGGAGAGCCTGCACCACTAGGCTGGGCTGTGCGGCAATCATATCTCCCTTAAAATTGGGTTGAGGTGAACTGCACAGAGAGGGATGAGCTCAATTCATCCCCATTGTGATTGTTGACAATAGCGAGATGGGTTCACGGTGGGCACTCTCCCTACGATATACAAGGAACAGGGAGTAAAGCGAGTGAACCCGCAAGGCGTCGAATCTAGTGGGACAACCAATTCTATAACAACGGCTCGGTCAGTCGTTGGTCAACGCGGAGGACGTACTGTCACTCCTGAAAATCTTAGCACAAGAGAGTCGAGAAACACCATTGCCTTTTGTTGTGTGTTCAGTTTAGGATCCTTCAGTCTGCACATGAACATGTTTACGGCTGACCTGAGCGGGCTGGATCAATCGATGATGTATACCTTCCCGGCCAGCGACTTGTCCTTCCTCACCCCACAGGATCAACGTCAAGCGAGGCGACGATCCACATATGGTCGGCTGAAACTGGACACACAACGACTATGTATGACACAAGAAAGAGCTCGAAAAACCGATGGGATCTGGGAATAGAGAAATAGAAAGCAGAGAGCGTCGATCTCAGCTATCGCTCCCGCAGAAAAGGGGCTTTTTTTTTTTTTTTTTCCCTCAACTCGTGCAAAAAAAGCAAGGGGGGGCAAGACAGGGCATAGGACCAGCGTATTGGATGGCGGCACGGAAAAAACGGACGGCTCTCCCCGATCTCGCACACTCTATCTGAGTCTGCGACGCACTCTATCTCTGGCAGAACCTCCAACTGCTCTGGACCAAGAGGACAAAGGGGGGGGGAAGACACAAACAACACGGCTCACCGCTGCAACTGACATCCCAAGAGGTGAGGACGGACGACCGGGACCGCTTTCAAGAGATCCCCCATCGGAACATCCAATGACGAGCCATAGACGTCGTCAGAGGCTGCCATCATCAATAGATATTCGGCGTGGATGCGGCAGAAACCTTTGACGACTTCTTCGCTCACTCCACTCAGCCACTGCACACTCTCCCCACGCTCTCTTCATATTCGCTCGCTCTGTCGCTCAATAGCACACCCTTTTTCTTTCTCCCCCTTCTCCCTCCTTCCTCTCTCTCTCTCTCTCTCTCTCTCTCTCTCTCTCTCTCTCTCTCCTCCATCACTTCTCTTGCAAGGTGAATCGTACTCTGGTAGTAGAGTAGCCCTCATCCTTCCTACTCGATCCTCGTCCCTGCTGAATCAGCACTTGATCGTTTTCTCCGCATTCCTCGCCGCCGTAGACGAGCTTCATCGATAGGCAGGTCCTTTCTCTTCATATTCTGTGGCCCTGAATCAATATCAAAGCTTCAAACGACTGTGGGTGCCAAGCACTTGCCAAAGACCTTCCAGCAGAGAGGGTCCATGAACAGGATACACTCCCTCAATGTCCTCATTTAAGCCTGTGGACTACAGCAACAACACACCCATTGATAAAAGTGAGCAAAGACAACAGCAACTACCTTCCCCACAACAGCCATATCCTCACCAGGATCACTATCTTCAGCAACAGAGACAACACCAACACCAACAACATCCAGCCCAGCATCCACAGCACCCACCTCAGCACCCATCCCAACAACAACCCCCGGAGCAATACCTTCGGCGACACCAAGACATGTATGACATGCAGCAGCACAACGCTGGCCTCCTCCATGGTCCACGCATGATGACCAGGATGGATGGCGAGGAAGAAGAGATGGTGGTTATTGGAAGTGGTATCAGTGGTTCATTTGAACCTCGTGCTAAGCCCAGGGTGCCTATGAGGTTACCCAATCTCGATTATAAGTATCCCAAGGCATCAGCGCAAAACTTCAGTCCAGGAACGAGCCTGATATTCAATGCCTACCGAGGACATGGGGGATTGTTGACCCAGCCCTACATGGCAGCGATTGAGAATGGTGCTGCTCACGATGAACCCCACCAAGAAACACGGAGGTCTATTTCACACGAAGCACATGCAGAGCAACAGCAGCAGCAACTGACTTATCAACCTCACGAGAGTAATAGCTATTCATCATCACCCTACCGCCAGCAAAAGTCTCTGGAACACCCATCCTATCGTACACCTCATGAGCATTCATTCCACTCTTATCAGGCCAATGGCCAACCAGACGCGAGAGATTATCGGGACTATCACGAATCAAGAGAGAGCCGTGATCCAAGAGAGTATGAGAATCCAGGTATCAGATCAAGCCAACGGTCACCAGGAATGACCCCGCCATCATCCATGGCGATGTCTGGATCGTTGGACCAACTGTCCCATCGGATTGAACAGGGTCATGATGGTAGGGCAAGAGCACCAGAGCACAACGAACCACACCGATCGCGCGATGATTATTCATTACAATCATCAACACAGCCACCACGGCGCATTCCATCGGACGTTGGGCACAACATTCCACCGCCGCAACGCTGGAAGGGACCGGATGGTGACCAAGGCAATACAAGTCATTCATACAACGGGAACAATCAATCACATCACTTTCAACCGCAACCCCAACCGCAACCGCAACCGCAACCGCAACCGTCGCAGCAGCAACAGCCGCCCCATCCAACTCCTCCTATGGATATCCCACAGCCTCGCCATCGGGGTTCAACGAATTATCCTAGTGAATACAATCATCGTGGGTCAATGGACCACAGTATGAGAGGTGAGCACTCACAACAATCACAATACTCACGCCCACACCATTCACAGTACCCACACCCCCAACATCCAGAACATGCACAGCACGCAGAACAAACGATGGGACAAGGCAGCTATCAATCTTCCGGTCCGAGATCAACGGGTCCTCGTTACTCGTTGAGTCGAGTCAACTATCGAATGGTATGATCCAAGAGAGAGAGAGAGAGAGAGACGATGTTGATGTACACTGTAGATGGTCCTGAACCTTATTGAGGTTTCTGAACTCCCCTTTGTCTAGATTTTTGAGTATGCGAGCGAAATCCGGGAGTGTTTGATCAAGGGCAAAGTTGGCACGACCGATCGCCTCCTCTACAATGCCGAGATTCTGAGCAAAGTCTTCATGGTAAGCTGCCTTTGGACGGCCTGCATATTTAACAGTCGACGTAGAACCTGAAAGATGTCACTTATGCTCTTGCGATGCATCTGTCGTTGACAGGGATGTCGGTCGGATATTGATCCAAATGCACCTCCTGAAGAAGACACGGTAAGTTAGTTGACCATGTTGCATGCAACATTGTGAAAGGGGTGAACGGAAAGTGGGGAGGTACCTCATCACCCGGATATGCACTGAAGCTTGCTTCGGCAAGTAGATCCAACTTAAAAAAAACAGTGTATTGATTATAGCGATTTGAACAGTCGCTCTGGACAGCATTTCTAACCTTTCCATGACAATTGATTGTCCTCTCCATCTATAGCAGGCTATCAATCCACATCAGTTGCGCTGCACCTCATGTTATATCGTCAAGACACCTGAATGGCGAAAAGGACCGCTAGGTATACATAACTACGCATAATTTTATCTGTGATCTTGTGGCCATATCCAGACCATTCAATCTTGATTCGTGTTGTTTTCTACCTTAATGATCCCCCCCTTGTAGGACCTCGAACACTCTGCAATGCATGCGGCCTGAGTAACCATCGTTCCTGCTTTTTTGTTGTTTTGCCAATCTCGTCCGATGGTACCACGTTAGACAACTAACTTTCTTACTCGAATGACTTATGTGTGTGTGTGCTTCAACGATAATAGTTTGGGGAAAGATGTCCCGGAGTAAGGCAGCGACTAAGAATAAGCTGGAGTCTGCACCCAAAACAGAGTCATCTGAAGCTACAAACGATACACGGATGGCCGATGATGGGGGTCCAGGCGTATCCCAAACATTGAATCCACCATCCTCGATGGATGGTTCCCGCAAGCGAGTACGTGATACATCGATGGCAGACGAAGATGATGCAGAATCTACGGCTAGAGAGGAGGACAGGAAAGTGACGGACCAGTCAAATGAGAGGCTGCCAATGGATTACCAACATGATTCATCGCAGTCTACCTCGCAAATGAACTCGGAGACTAGGGCAAGTGGGGATACCAGAGAGCAAGATCATGGAGCTAATGGTGAAGGCGATTCAGACCAACACTCTATTGCTCGATGTGAAGAGGAAGCCCCAACAAGTTTGACAGCAATGGATGAGGGGGAAAGTCGCAAGTTGTCTCTTTCCTACGTACTTGGTTGATTCATTCTATCACACATTCGCTTTTCTCGTCTCATACTCTCCCACCAACCTTCGATCCACCTCCTTAATCATCGGGTACTCATATCTCTTGCACATATCATACCATGTTTATCCTTTTTGCTACCTCTACTGGAACGGTATCGTGCTATGTAGCTGTATACGGAAAAAGTAAATTGTTTCCGCAGGCTCGGTGCGAATATGCAGGGGATGCGGTCTATTAGAGACAACAGGAGTCAAGTATGAGTGTTCAAACACCATACAGTCAACACTGGTCAGAACAATAAACGGTTTTCGTCCTTACCCAAAGGGCCGTTGCCTCGCGATGACCGGGCATCCCCTGGGCCCCTCCCTATGCCGCCTGGCCCCGACTGGAAGAGGAGCAGAGTGAGGACATGTTGATAGTGGACAAGTGACGAGCGACAAGTGAAAAAGAGTAGTTGGACCTACCGCAGCCGGAATACGTTCTGTGGGTTGGGTCGGCAAAGGGAGGAAAGGCAAAGAGGAAGGCAGCCCTCTGCAGCACCTCTGTTTTATTTCCCCTCTTGATTCAGTGAATTTTTTTCTATCATCAACACGAAAGGCTTGAGCAAATTGCATTGTTATAAATGGAAACCGCGGTTTCGATACAGAAATCGGACTGCAATACGCGTTGATTTGTCCCCCATCTCATCGTGTCAGCCCTGGTGGTCACTCATCGATCTATTGGTGTACTTGATCTAGCTTGTCCATGTCGCCTGCAACTCTTGTGGTGAACACCCAGGTAACAGTGCAGATCCTGAGCCGAGGAGTTAAATATCTGGCGGCTCACTAAAGACAGTTGTAAGGACAGCACATGTTCGATCCAGAACGACGAGGAGCGCCTTGGGGTTGTAAGGAAATAGGTTCCTGCTCTGCAAACGTCTTATTTGACTAGCCAATTCCGCGAGACAAAACTCGACATGAAAGAGTCGAGCCCTTGTACTGCTTGAGACATCGCCATCATGCTCGTGTGTCGAGCGTCCTTGAGGTGAATCGTGATCATATTCGGCTGATACGACTCCCGTATCCTCCATCGAAATCGCATCTCGCCATCGATTGACGAGCGTCGTTTGTCCCAACTCGTGTTCTGTAAAGTTCCTTAGCACAGTCATAATAGCCGCGAGCATTCCACCACTTTGTTGGTCATCTAGCGTCAGAAGAAGATCGAGTAATGTCTGGTAATCGTATCCAATCGACTCTAAGAACACGAAGAGTACCTCTGTCGGGTGGACGTACGAGCTGAGGTGCTGATAGAGCTCATCGAACGTCCCAGGGTCAATGAACGATAATGCAGATGGATGACCGTGAAGGCGCAGTTGGACGAGTTGTTGTTGAATCTGAGCCAGGATCTTCAGGACCCAGCATATCCCAGCATCATCCTCCCCATAGACTGTGAGTATGATCTTTGGTGTACTGGGTCCTAACCATTCTCGGACGAGTGAAAGCAGTTTTGTGGTTACAGGTTGGACATGAGTTGCTATCGATTCATGGCCGTCGATACACCGAACCATCTTCAACAAGATATGAAGTGCATTTCCTGTTGCTGTCAAATAGACGCGCCCAAGTTGCCGTATGGCTTCTGGACAAGAAGTCAGAGTAGCCACGTCGCCATTCATGGAAGAGTCGACAGAAATATCGTCGTGAATGAATGTCGTCCCTCTTGTTGAGAATCTTTCCAGTTGGGGGTCGCTGTCATGTAATGTGGCTATGAGCCGTAAGGTGGTGTCCGAGAATGATGAAGCGATATAAACCGATTGTCTGAAAGCCTCGTCCAGATCAACATTGTCTGCAGAGACTTCCTCGCCGATGTGACCCAGTACCAGGCACAGCAGTTCAAATAGCTTCCTGAGGGTCGACGGCCTAAACTGCGAAATATCCAGCAACTGGAATCCAACCCAGGTGCAGTGTTAGCTTGATTTGCTTTTTGTGCTACGTGCTTCGAGTTCCTGCGCTTCCGACGTTGACCACCAACATACCTGATCCAAGGATCCCATTATCATATCGTGGCAAAGCGCAATATTACTCCTGAGCGTCGTCTCATTCCATCCTGCAAGGGGCCATGACTTTTCGATATCGATCAATAGAGTCAATGTGGTATGTTGGGTTTCTGCGGCTCTAATAAGGTGCCCGAAGATCGCTTCCCAGATACTGGGTAATGTCAATTCCTTTATGACAAGCCGAGCGACATGGTCCTTGCGTGTGGATTCACTATAGATGTCCCCTTGGTGGCGGAGCAAATGTCTTTGGTGTTTGAAGACTCCGTGTAATAGCTCCAGGATAGTCCTTTGATGACTCCGTGCCCCATCTTGGGGGTCAACAAGCTTTTGAATCAGACTTTGGACAAGCGCACCGCGACAACTACCAAGTTCATTCTGAACTAAAGCTGATTGCACGTCCAAAAGTACGACCATGAGCAACTTGTGGACCATGAACTGGAGATAGACATCCGAGAGATTCACTAATTGAGTCTGGACTGGAGTATCAGAAAAGGCAAATAGAAACGAGCAGTTCCTCAGATGTCCTGGCCAGCAGTATATATGGTCACGAAAAATACCATAAGGTCATAGTCCTGTGCGAGAGCAAGCTGGAGCTCCGCATCACTGAACCATCGAGGATCGGAAAGTTTGGAGAGAAGGCCCTTCGTATCACTGTTCTTGACCAGCTAAGTAGGAGTTTAGAGAAGGTGTTCAAGTCCTGTTACTATACCATTCACATTACATCGATTAGACTGATATAACGATGCTCGGACTCGCCTGGCGGATGTGTTCAAGAGCCTCTGGTCGTTCAGGCCGAGCAAGTGCGGCCTTGAGCATTTGGAGTGGAAAAGAGAGTGTGAGAGCAAAGCTCCCCATGTGGCTTTTGGATATGACAAAACAACGCAGTTTGAAGAGGGATGGTGGGCACAACTCCTTTTCAATCAACAATCGAGAGTGGTGCTAGTCAGGATCTCGATCAACGCATACTCGCAAGTCATCACTACTGCCAAGAACGGAGCCGAGATAACACTGCAGACAGAATCGAAAGCATGGATAATAACACACTAGCTCCCCCACCTGACGCAGCTTGTAGTTCTCACGCCTCCACACTCGACGCCAGTGCAATCGACAACAACACAGCCCCCGCTACTTTCACAGGATCAGTGGCCCCAGTATCCTCGGGATCACCATCCGCAGCTCAAACAACAGTTGCTGAACCTACAGCGCCATTATCAGTACCAGTCTCATCATTATCAACGGGACAGATGCAAGCACAGACAACGAGACCTGTAGCACAACCACGGCCCTCACTCACGACCAGGAAGCCAGAGTGGGCTACAGGAGACCCCTTTTTTGATACAATGGCAGGGATGGACTCGACAGAGTATCGACAATACCACGCTGGGCTCTGTCTAGATCAGCACTTGGAAGAGGCGGGAACATCTATAGCTCCATCAGATAAAACCTCGGCAACGGGAGCCGAATCATCGCCTTCGCCCCATTCGAATATTGGCCTGGAGCATTGGAACAGAACAAGAGAGCAATGGACAATGGGGAAATGGCAAGCTGTTCCCAGCCCTAATGGCAGTAACCCTGCTCTCAGCGCCATCCATCCAGGGAATCACAGTACAATATACCGTAGTTTGGTGAATGATCGAAAGCGCCTCACAAAACCAATTCCTTTGCCACTGGCGGTAAGTGTCTTTTTCACAAAATAATGTGAATGTTCCTCGGAGATGAAGGGGAGAGAGAGGGGAATCATTTTGCATTGTTGAACGATTGGCTGAGAGATAGACCACACTTATAACTCCGTTGCATGATAGATTCAAGTGCTTGTCAGTGGTTGGAAACAGGATGGGGTTTGGCCAGAAAGTCCCACACAACCAACACCATCAGTACCGGAATCAGTACCTTCATCTGCGCCCTCATCGTCGCAAGGGATCAATGCTTACATCCCAGGATTTTCGTCCA
>Ga0247824_10002419_pt1 | contig 10432 bp, 13 predicted proteins | sample 13C_PalmiticAcid_FD_194412 | JGI IMG/M metagenome (GOLD analysis project Ga0247824, IMG submission 194412) | Soil microbial communities from agricultural site in Penn Yan, New York, United States - 13C_PalmiticAcid_Day48 | ecosystem: Environmental > Terrestrial > Soil > Agricultural land...
ACCAAAAGCAGCTCCTGTAAGTTGCGCCTTCCCCTTTACATCTGTGCTTGCGTACAGTCCAACGTGATTGTTGTCATTCGGACTACAACTTAAGACTATTTCATATCCTCAATAGCGTGGCGACTTTGTGTTTTTTGGTTGGAGTATTGATGATAGGGTTGCGAGTCTCCGACATGGATCCATAGCCCAACATGCGGTTCTTTGCTTCTTCTTTCTTCACTCTTCGAATTCCGTCTTTGATGCTTTTTGAATACTCGTCATTGAGCGCCTAATATCACACAAAAAGAACCGTCGTTAGAAATCTGCAAGCATAATTTCTCCAACCAGATAGCTAGGTAACAAAGGCATCCTCCTACACTCACCTTGACTCTGAGCAACGCTGTCAACCCACCTTCTTTCAAGAAGTCGACCATTTCCTCCTTGATTCTTGGCAAGCTGATTAGACTTTTGTCTTCCATGACAGCACCGGCAACAAAGACGTCGCTGTTAATCTTCTGAACCTTGTACGGCAGAGCGTTTCGTCCTGCGATGTCAAGCAGAAGTGGCGACGGGAGAGGATATGGCGATTGTTTCCTGTCCAGTCCTGCAATAGAGAGTGCTGTACCAATCAAGCAGGCATTCAGACGAAGGTTTTTGCACCTTTGAACTTGAAGCTGTGTCGATCCTGCATCCGATGTTTTGGCCTCCCAACTAAACAGTTCGACCGACTTCTTCTTCTCACTCGGCAGCTGGAAGAACAAATCAATCTTGCGGCCACGAGCTTGAACAGAAGTCCGGTCTCGACAGATGGCACCTTCGACCCGCCGACGGTCGGATCGTACTGCAGCCGACGATAGCTCGCCCATTCTTGGTACAATATCATCATGGTAAAGAGCTCTCGCCACGTCGCGCCACAAGCACACTTCCTCTTGCTCCGAGCATGAGCGATTTCCTGAACGCAGTATCTCCTCACAGCTATGAAAAGAGGAGAATGGTCGGCATGTCTCAGTGAGCTGAATATGGGAAACAAAAGGATGGCCTATATTCGCAAGCACGAAGTATGACAGAGTCACTTACAGGATGTGGACAAGTGAGCAGATGGTCAGCTCCTCTTTCATTGAGTCGATATCGGGCAATATACGAAGGGGCGACTCTCGCTTCATCGATACTCGGAGGTCGCAAGCATGGCGCAGTGACCAGATATCAAGGGTGTCGAGATCCGCCGAGTTATGGAAGCCTGTCTCGCGAAGCATCCGCTCAACAAACTCCAATTGGCGAGTCGTTGGGATCATGAACTCCTTCACGATGCATGACCTTTTGAAGTCATCAAACTGGGCGTGGAAGCTCTTGTTGTCCCCATCAATCGTGTTGATGATGCAGGATAGAGCCACGCTATTGAGGATATGAAATAGTCTTAAGTTGTAGTCCGAATGACAACAATCACGTTGGACTGTACGCAAGCACAGATGTAAAGGGGAAGGCGCAACTTACAGGAGCTGCTTTTGGTGTATAAGGTCGTTCTCGCGCCAAGATTCGAGCAGGTGTTTTGCATGTGCATGCAGTTCGCTGATAGGCAGCGACGGGCTTGGCTTTGTGGAAAGTCTCATCTTCGTCGAGTCGTGGCCGTACTGTTCATGTCAAGGGAGATAACAGGATCGGATAAACCATGTTAATCACAGGATATGACGAAAAGCAATACATAAGCCTTTGGCAAGTCCCGCCCGCGTGTTCGCAGCAAAACTTACAAGGGCGTAGAGGTCTTTAATGAGATCGCCGAAAGGTGATTGGATGCTCAACTCTTCGAGCTCAGCAATATCTGTGTCTTCGTCGGCTTCCACGGAGGCACCGAGGTCGTCATGGTCCGCTTGCGCAGCGACATCTGCATCAAGCTCAGCATGAGTCAAATCAGTGACGCTCACACTTTGTTCTGCGACACGCGAGTCATCGACTACTAGAGGGCAATGTGTCAAGAAGTCGAAAATAATTTAGTATGCGAAGCAATGACCCAGTACCATAGACGATCCTGCATTTACCATGGGCCATTACATTGCGAGGATATTTGCGGTGTGACTTCTAGATCTCTTGAAGCTTGGCTGTCATCACTTGTGGTCGAGCTTCTTAGCTGACTGTTTGCTTCGTTCAGGACAGCATCCGTATACACAGTCGAGAGCTTATCATTCAGACGGGCGACCTGCACAATGGCTCGCGAGGCCGAGCGAGTCTAGAAAAGAAAAACCAAACGTATACTTTATTAGGAAGAGATAGACATACGCGCATATTTAGGACGAAACATGGTCAGAAACAGGGTCCTTGCAACACAACGAAGAGCTTACCACAAGACGACCTGCATTTTTTTCACTGCTTTTCGTGACCCAATGGCTATCGATAATTTTATCGCGGTCTGGGCTGTCCCAAAAGGTTTCCATAGTCTTGCCTGCTATCTGCGCCGTCTGGTTGTCGCTCTCTAGCAGTCTCGTCATTACTCGGCAGTACAGCTGGTTGCTGCGTTGTTTGGTGGGTGCTCTGGCGACATTGCAAAAGTGAGCATAGCCAGTAGTGCCAAGCTCTTTAACAAGCTGGCACAGAGCACCAAAGGTTGGGCTCTTGATGCCTGGATCCATGATTTCAGTACTGTCGACAATGCTTGAGTGTTGTCAATGGCAAAGTGCTGTCAATGCAAAGTGCTGTCAATGCAAAGTGCTGCCAATGCAAAGTGTTGTCATGGTGGGCTCGTCTCATCCCTCTCACTACTGTCTGTTCCCATTTTTGTCACAGCGTAGCGAGGGGCTGGTTGAAAATCATGGGTAGACATTATCACCCCCGCAAAAGGAAGGTTCTTACGGGTTTTTATATGGTCAAGCAGGGGATGGCGGACTAAGGATGAGCTTGGTCCGCTGGAGAACCCGTAAGAACCTTCCTTTTTGCGGGGTGATAATGTCTACCCATGATTTTCAACCAGCCCCCCTCAATACCATGGACCAAAGTACATCGGTGTTGAGGGAGGGCTGGGAGCGAGCCTAGTCATGGAAGGTGCTGTGCTGCAAATCAAAGCAATCGTCATGGTACACGTCACGGCACGACACGTGACTGAGAGTGTTTATTTCTTCCTCCAGACAAGCATTGCTTTTACCACCCCCACTTCGACTCTCATCACCACCAGATCCGAGCACGGCGCTGAGCATTCAACCCCCCTTCCGCGTTATTCTTTATGTTTTTGTGAAGGGCCCTGAACAGTGTTTCCGTTAGGGATTTGTATGACTCCTGCCTTCTAAAAAGGTGGTCCTCAGTTGATGATGAGAGCTCAGGTAAACCCAGCACAGCATCAACGCCTCCCTGCCTTAAGCTCTCCATGAGCCTTAGTTGGTTAAACGACTCCTCAGTTATCTCACATTGTGCAGGAGCTGAGTCCTCGGATGGGGGCGAAGTGCATTTGCCTTTTTCAATCAGGCGCTGAGTGTGCTAGACTCCCTGTTCTGAACAGGACCTCAAGCATGCTCTCCTGTTAGTTCGTTCGTTCGTTTATTTCCTCATTGAATAAGGGCGACTTTGCCACTGCAACCTTTTACGTTGTTTCTATTACCATGCCCACGCTCCTCGCATTTCCTTCTGCTCTACTCATTCTCTCTTTACATCCCCCAGCTCTCCTTTCATTGTCATTCCGTTAGATGCCTCTCAACACCATGATTCTATTCACCTTGTTTTGTATTGCTGATGGAGAGGCCACTTCCAACGCGTTCCCTGTTGACATCGAGCCAAGCAAGAGTTGCCTATCTCAAGGAGCTCATCAAGGCCAAAAAGACACCTCGCTTTAACGACATTGCTGCTGATGAACTGTCTCTTTGGCGCGTCAAGCACCCAGTCATCGCTGCCAACAAGCACATTCCGGTTCTCTTGAGAGCGATTGATGGCCCAACAGAGCTCGATCCCACCGATGACATTGCTGATGTCTTTTCTGAGGCACCTCCCAAGAAAACAATCCACATCATTGTCCAGCGCCCCCCTCCTCCCACAGGTAATGAGACGCGTCTTGCTGATTGATCTCCGCCCACATGAGCTTGTTCGCCCGCTAACTTTATTTTTTTTCTCTCTCTCTTGTTCCACTAGTGGTGCATGCACCCGTGCCTTCTCCAATTCCTGGTTACCAATCCGATGGTTCTCGTCCCAACACACCTTTGTCTGGTATGCATTCACATGTGTCCTCTGTCTCTTTTTTTTCCTTTTTTTTTTGAGTGTGTAGCGCTGACATGGCACCCTTTTCGCATGCAAATAGGTGACCTTCATGCCGACATCAAAACAATCACGGACAGATTCTTCGCGCCAGGATCAATCGCCAACTTTCTCGACGCGTTTGTGAAGGGCAAGGGACACCTCCCTGTAACCGAAGGACCTATTCAAGGGCTACTCAGAGCGTGGCGTCGTGGTTTCGGAAAAGCAGTGGAGACTCGGCCCAGTTTGCTGTTCATGGATCTCCCCGACCCATCAGCACCTGACTCTACATCAAGAAATCTCGCAGCTGGATCTATTCTCGAATTAGTTAAGGAGAACAACCGCCATCATATACCGTAAGGAAGGCAGCATGGATGACACAGCTATATTTTCTTTTCGTTGTTGCTGTTGCACTTACATTTCTGTATTCCGCCCCTATTTCGTGCTCATAAAATAGCGTCTTCGGCGTCTCTGGTAAGCTACTTCGGTGAAGTATATTCGATTGTTATCATGGGCGGAGTCGTTGAGATGATTACTATTTTTTTGCGTTTTCATGGCTCATTTAGGCTGTGGCAAGACGCGTGCTGTCATCGAACTCCTGTCTCAGCATTGGGGATTCTACTTCAACGCGTCCAGTGATGACTGGGGGTCGGCAGACATGATGACGCTCTTCAACACCGTTCACAGCTATCTAAAGGAAGCTCAGACAAGCGTCGACGTGGTGGACCTTGAAGTCAACAACCAGTTTGCTCGGAAGACGACACTTCTGCTGTTACTCTCTCGAGTTCTCATTTTCAAGTACTGCTTGGGCGTCCCTGGCAGTGACGCGACGTTTACTAGCGCACGCTGGGCTCTCCTGCAGGTGTGCCCGCATGTATTTTTTCAGGATATTTTCAACGAACTATTCCTCAAGCTCCTGCAACTTCGACATCACCGTGCACGCCTTTCGAGACATCGGCGAGCACCACCTAACTCTGAAAACCTGCGGTACAGGGCTGTCAATTGACACGCTGTTCTGGGTCCAGAGTTCTGGATCAGGACAAAAGGAAAGCTCTAGCAACTTTGAGCGTAAGCGACACGCATATCTGATGATGCTGAGCTATTTGATTGCACTTTGCCCATTTTTTTGTTCCTGACACACCTCCTTACAAATGTTTCTCTACTTTTCTTTTTTGGCAGATATCGAGTTCCCTGGATGGACAGGAATAGATTCGATCAAGGCTTACGTTTCTCGAACGCGGGGGTGCTTGCTGAATGACGAATCAAAGCGTGCCTTTGATGAGCGTTTTCCACAGAATTCGCTGGACATGCTGCTCGACAAGTTTGTGGGCCGCTATAGGCCGGCGATTGTGGCGATCGTAAGTACTCCTCTGTACAGGTTGACGCGGGGAAGGGGAGATGATCAACAACACGAGTATGTACTTACTATTTCACCCTTTTTCTCTAGGAGAAAATTGTGGAGCATGCCGAGCATGGCGGATGGAAGGCACTCATCGAGGACACAGAAGACAAGCTTGTTGCCTGGGAACACAGAGCCATCAAAAGCAATCTCTGCGGCGAACTAGAACGTTTGCATCAAAAGCACCAAGACCCACGCCGCAACAAACTAGTCAAGTCTGCAGAGACAGTCCTCGACATTCTTGGCTTCTATTTTTACAGACGCTGCTTTTGGGGCGAACACACGCTCGAGCTCGGCAGTGTCAATGCATCCTTGGTAGAGAGTGCCTTTGGTCGGATGAAGATCATCAAAAACGAGGCTGTCACAGTTGTCGATGAGCCCTTCGTTTTCAAGGCAGTCGAGAACTACTTCAACGCGACAGACCCGGGTCTCCAGGTAGAGCTCAAGAGCTTGATGGATCGGTCAGACGCAGCCGCTAAGGGGAACCTCTTTGAGCGGTATATGATGACTGTTTTCAGCGAGACGTTCAAGGCGCGGCGGCTCTCCGAGTGGCCCCATCAGCCCTCCATCTTGAGCATGTGCCCCGCCCTCGGCGGTGAGGTGGAGATTGTTGGCTGGAGAGAACCTGGACTCCTGCAAGGCACGACCCATGCGATGATGTCGATGGAGGAGTTTATGGACGCGCATATCAACCACCATTCAGTCCGCAACAACAAGCCTGTCGCTCCATTCTTCTTTCCCCGCCACAAGCCATCTGGACCGGACATGGTGTTCTTCATTCGTATCGACGGCACAAGAGTGATCCCAGTCTTTGTGCAGGTAATTGTTCAAACTACAAGCACTTTTCTCATGATGGGCACTTCGTTCCTTTCCTTCGCTCACTTTTTTTTTTTTTTTTTTTTTTTTGATAGATGAAGTTGCATCAGAGTTCAGCCAGCCTCTCAAAGAAACTGTGGAACTTGGCATTGGATACAGTTTCAGCACCTTGCATCCAGGACCATGCCAAGGATTTCCGGAACTTCTGCCCTGACAACATCTACATCAGTATGGCTGTCGCCTACCCAATAACGTGTTCTCCCAACTTGCCACCAGTCCAGGTTCCCAAGACCGATGCGAATGGTGTACAGCAGGTTGTGATACGTGTCGGTGACAGCAACTTTGGCAAGATCTTTCCCAGGGACCATGTCATGTTCATTGATAGACTCAAGACCGCGGGAAAACGGACAGCTGGAGACATTGACAGCGACGATGAAGACCGCCCAAAGAAAGCAAGGACGTACTTCTAACCATAGGTGGTTTTCTTGCAGTCTTTCAATAAAAGTTGACGCTTTAGCTTTTTCTTAGAGGACAGATGTGATAGTAATTTAGGGTCCTGGTTTTGGATACAGCGAAGCCTTTGATAATGTTTTTCATCGAGTGCATTTCTGACTGGTTGGTCGATGAGTCCACGCTTGCAAAACGAGTAGGTACACTGCGTGCTGGTGATCTTCCTTGCGCTGTTCCTCTTTCCCATGGCCGATGGTTAAATCATCCGTTGCACTCTATGATAGAACCAGAGGGGTCTAAGTACAAGAGCAGGTTGTGCCACAACCTCAGCTGGTTATGGTAACAAAGGCACAGAAGGTGAATACAGAAACAATCGTTACGACAATGGCAAGGCAAGCAAGTCGTACTCTCTGCAACCTGTTAAGGAAAGACAGAGTATGGGGTCTGAGTGTGAAGGCAAGTGAGGGTGAGTGCGGAAAAGAGCTTTTCTGACAGAAGACGGCATGTGGGTGAGGTTTAGATACTGTAAAATAGCTTGTCACTGACATCATGTGGTATATCTTGTGGCGTATGGCGTATCTTGGCGTCCTCTGTGTTCATCTTCGTTCTTCACATGACGCAATGTGTAAGCCCCATCTTCTCTGTCACTGCCTTCGCTTTCCGATCTGTATTCCATCTCCCGCTCCGTGATAAGAGTGTTGATCCTCTCCCTCGATTGCTTGAAGTTGTTGAGCATAGTGGCTTTCTCTCTTGCCTTATCCTGGGCCACCTTGAGCTTCTTCAGTCTGATTTTCATCGCCTCCTTGTTTGAAAACCGGGTGGAATGGTAGCGCACCATTTGATGCATGGAATCCAAGTCGGCAAGAAGCAAATCTGTCTCCATAATTGCCAATGATCCCTCCGTCAGAGTCCGAGTTCGAATAGCAATTAGAGCCAGATCGTCCAATCTTGAAACTGCCTCCAGGGGGTGCAAGGGGCCCTTGGTCGTGTTCATCTTCAGAGATATGATGTCTTCCTCAACCCTTCCCAGTCGTGATAGTATCGTTTGTGGTGTCAAGTCAACTCGTTGACGTTTTGGTTTTGGCAAAGGCGGAATGACTGGACGTGCAGGATTGGCTTCCTCTTCGAGTGGTGGTGGGAATTTGGTCGATGAAGATGCTGTGGAGGACATTGGATGAATCTGGTTATTCTGGCTGGGATGATGAAGATGCTGGCACTTGGTTTGGACGTTGAGAAGGACGTTTCGGTTGGAGGGCTTTGTCGACTTGTTTGAGTGCGAAGTGGACTTGAACATGGGCAGGTCCTTCGTCTTGCATTTTTATAGACAAACTTACTTTCCAATCAAGAACGTAGTTCAGTGGCTTTCACACAGGTCGACCATGGGTTGCACAAAGTTCCAGTCAAGAAGAGCCTGGTATTTATTCTCTATTGTCGGCGATCGCAGTCCCTACAAACTCTGTATGTCGTTGTGTCGCGTGGCCGAACGTCGACAATAAGTGGGTCCGATTCCTCATAGCCCTGAAGTTGTTTGAGGTTGCCAATCGAAGTTTCGTTACTCGGAAGCGGGAGTCTACAGCCATCATCAACGAGTATCGAAAATGCGACGCATTCAAGGACGCAACCCTTGTCCAATAGCCTCTCTCGAACAAAGTCCGAGTCGAATAGGCTGCCAAAAGAATCATCCGAAAAGGCCTCGGTGACAATCTGCACTCTCTTGCGACCACTGGCGTAAAAAAAAACGACTTTCATGTCCCTTGAGTATGAAGGTGAGGAATCTATATAATGCCAATGTTGATGAAGAATGTTCAGTACATATACCAACATCAACGGCCAGCCATCGTTGATCTTTTTTTTTTTTTTTTTTCCGACTACTGACTTCTGGTTCAGGTGCGAGTTCTCATTGAAAGAGCCCCTTCAGTGTTCCAAATTTGACAACGTTTCGACCTGGAGCCACGTATTCCGCATCGTTTCTCAGGACAAGTTAAAGTTTGACTGGTAAGTTTGGTCCTCGGCTTCTGCGTGTACGTACTACCTTCGCATTATTCGCCATGTTCTTCTATTAGCTTTAGCTAACGACTGATACTATCCTCTAAATAGTGGGGAACTAGCAAGTAAGGCAACCAAGGACCAAAGTGCCTTCCTTGAATCAAACCTGAACGCAGATACATCAGTGCCTGCATACGGGCGAAAGCTCGACATGCAGCTCCGTGTGACGTCAACAACGAAGAAGGACCTCAAATTGGAACTCAATAACAGCGAGTTCAAAAAACATGACACGGATGACATTGACGTCGAACTCCAACTCAGGAAAAACATCCAAGTGAACCAGGCGATGCTTTTTCAGCTGAACACCTTAATCGGTCTTCCTCTTGGTGGTGTGGAGCTCCTTGCTTTAGACGTTAAAGGCTGGTTGGGAAAGGTTTTCTGTCTAAGAAAAATGGAAAACGTTTGGGCCTGTGGTCTAGTCTGCGACATTCCCATCTTACTTCCATACGACGAGACAACATGGAACGATTTTCTGAAAGGACATTCAATCGCCATGCTCTGGAATTATGCCGTAAGTTAATACTTATTGCAAAAAACCTTCTCACCGTTCACTTGCCTCACCTACTAACGTGTCCTTCTCACAGCAACATCTGATTAGCTTTATCGACAAGGTGCAGCAACAAGAGATCACCCACGCCATGTCAGTTTTCCATGATCCCAATCAGGTCTCAGACAGGACACTGTCCTTGGGTCAGTTCACGTTCCTACCAACAAAGTCCCGACTAGCAAAGCCTGCACAGCCTGTACTGCCTGCACAATGATGGACAAGAGAAGCGCCTGACAACACCGCCTCCACGGATAACGGCAAAGCTATATTCAGGACTCCGGCAATTCAAAAGTTATGGTAAATAAACACTATGACTTGCTGCGAAGCCGTCTTATAAATGAGTGCGCTATGTGCTGGAGCAAAAGACTTTATTTTCTCCGCTTGCAGCCAACGATCCTTAATAGTAGAAACGGTGAGGGTGCATCTGGGTGCATCTGCATCCTATTGTGGCGTCCAATGTGTGGCGTTATGTGTGGCGTAATGTGTGGAAAAAGTGCGCAGTGTGATGTGGAAAAAGTGCGTGCTTGTGTGGCAAAAGTGCGTACTTGAGAGGGAAAAGTGCGCAGTGTGATGTGGAAAAAGTGGGTACCTTTGGCACTTGTGTGGGAAAATGCTTGCCTCTATGGAGACGAAACATGTCGTATGAGAGCCCGACCACCACGACTTTCACGACCGATGAGGCCAGATGACTTGGGACTGCGGTTTTTAAGTTTGAGATGTGGGCTCAGAATAGATTTCTCCTTTTATGGTGATTTTGGCCAAAGTGGCCAGAAATTTTGTTTGGTTGTTTAATAACTTAGACTCAACCCAACCCTCCCTAATCTGAATCGCTCCTTTTTGAGTCGCGTAGAGTAGGGGGGCTGGCTAGAAATCATGGGTACTTTTTTTTTTTTTTTTTTTTTAATAACAGGGTCCCCCAAGGACTTGGACTTTATTTTGCGTGTGGCTGGACAGTGTCCAGGGATGTTAGCACTATAAACAGCTGGGCT